>Ga0209303_1000051_pt1 | contig 156870 bp, 143 predicted proteins | sample SidtaG_3_FD_187449 | JGI IMG/M metagenome (GOLD analysis project Ga0209303, IMG submission 187449) | Marine algal microbial communities from Sidmouth, United Kingdom - Sidmouth_Asex1 metaG (SPAdes) (version 2) | ecosystem: Host-associated > Algae > Red algae > Unclassified | place: Sidmouth...
GGCCCGCTTCAGTCACCGCCGACCCCAACCCCCGAAACTCCCCACCGTCGCCTGGATCAACGAACCCCAACGCGAGGCCCTCATCCACTCAAACTAGAAATGTCTCAAACGGCTTGACAGGTTCCGGACCGCTGCGATGTTTTGTGCATCGGCGAGCAGGCGGACGACATCGACACGATCGCCGGTGACGAAGTAGAACCAGCCGCACGAGAAGTCCGGGACTCGGCGGAGTCGTAGCCCATCGATGCCACACATCTCGCCCGCTTGCGGAGAGCCGGCGCCGGGCATCCGTCCAATCGCGTCGAGCGCAGCGACTGTTGTGTTGAAGAATCGTGCGCCGAGGTCCGAGCCGCCCTCGGCTCGGTAGTAGTGGGTTCGCTCGACGAGATCGTCCTCGGCTTGCGGGCGTGTCACGTGTCGGTGCCGAGTGCTCGCTTGCGCAGTTCGTCGATCACCTCATCGGTTGCTTCGCGGCCGTTGCCGGATGCAAGCCCGTCAGCGATGAGATCTCTGAGTCGCTGAGCTGCTTGCTCGCGCTGGTCGCGGCGGATCAACTCGCGAAGGTATTCGCTCGTGTTGCCGTAGCTCCCGTCGCTGACTCGCGCGTCGATGTAGTCGCGCATGTTCTCCGGGAGTGCGAAGCTCATCGTGTTTCGACTCATGTAGCCAGTCTGCCTGCGCTATCAACTGTTGTCAACACCACTCAGAACAACAGCCGACGGTGAGTACACACACCGATCGAGTACGGCACGACTGTGAGCGGGTGGCCGCTCGAGAATGCGCCGGGCCAACTTGCTCTTGCGCCTATGGTCCGGAAATGGCCGAAGGACCCTCGACGGGCGGTGCTGCTCTGTCACCAATGCGTACTGCGGTGCCCTCTGAGTTCAGTTCGCTCGTCGCGACGCTGAGCGAACAAATGGTTGCCGGTAGCACCCTGTCAGTGCTGGGCGGTTCGCCGTGATGGTCGACCTGCTTCTGATCGTTGAGTCGGCCAGGGTGGACCCCGATGTGATCCTTGCTGCGGCCAATGTTGACCTCAGGATCGAAACCGACATCTTCGACGTCACACAACAACGCAGGTTGAGCCATTCAGACGAGAAGCGATCCTGGGCCAACAGCGTTGTCGGTGAGCTTTTGCTGTTCCGCAGCGACCCCGATGGAACGCTGCGGATCGCTCGGAGCGGAGTCGAGATTGCCCACGTGCCGGCGAGCGTTGACTTTGAGAGTTGGCAAGTCTGGGGAGATGACGGAAGTGGTTGGGTCTGCATGCCGGGCGGCGAGATCGCTCACTGGGGTCCCAGGCTCGACTGAGTCCTTTCGGCAGGACTACGACCCGATCAACCTCATCGTCGTCGTCTGTCGTTCCGAGCCGCGCAGCAGTACTGCAGATGCTCCGGATCGTCAATCCGTTCCGCCGCCGAACAGCGAAACCGGCGGCGCATAACAACGAGACTTGGCCCTCGCTAACGCTGACCGAGATCGGCACGTCCGCGCTCGGGTAGGTGCGCAAGAAATGACGGCCGCCTGACGATGAAGTTCAGGGAGGGTCGAGCCCTCTACTGCCGAAGGATTTCAGTGGCGCAGCTGACGGTTGGAGCGTTCGCGAGTCGTTGGTCGGATGTAACCAGCGTGCACTCGAGGGCCTCGGCGAGAGCGACGTAGCAAGCGTCATATGCGGTGACGTTCGCTCGGAGTTCGAACGCTCTCGACATCAGAGACCCCGTTGGGAACCGAGTGATCGGCAGCGCGAGAAGGTCGTCGATCGCATCGCGGAAACGTTCATCGGTGAGATCTCCCTCCAACCAACGACGACGAAGAACCGACACCGTCTCGACATCGACGAGGTCAGGCGCTGATGCGGCGCCCGCGACCTGCAGCCGGCGACGAGCGAGCATCCCCGCCGACTCGTCGTCACCGACCACGTTCGCCAGCACCGACGCATCAACGACGATCACCGCTCCGCACGTTCATCGGCAAGATCGTCAACGGCAGTTTTGAAGCCGACTCGACCACCCGAGCGCTGTGCAATTCGCTCCATCACCTCGGCAAGCGTCGGCGATTGTGCGACACGTGAGAGTTCGTTGGTCAGGTACTGCTGGAGCGACTGTCCTGCTGCTTCGGCGCGCCGTTGCAGGCTCGCATGAACTTCTGCTGGGAGATCTCGGATCAACACGTTCGGCATGCTTTCATTATGCTTGCAGTCGGCCCCGGCTGCAAGCGTGCACGTGTATCAACGGCTCGGACCGCGTGACTGCGGTCGACTCGGGCGACGCATGCCACGGCGGACGTCGTCCGGTCGAGTCTCGAGATGGTCGACCCGATCCGCGTCGCCCGGCTACCGCAGCCACTCCGTGAGTGCCGCCCTGGTCTGCTCGGCGACCGGCTCGGCGACTCCGACGCGGAGTTCGGTCGCGCCGGCAGCCACGAACTCGGCCAGGCCCGCCTCGACGTCGTCGATCGACCCGGCGATCAGGACGTCGGCGGGCGAGCCCAGTCCGCCGAGGTCGAGGACCCGCCGGTAGGCGGGCAGCCCCGCATACAGACCGCTCGATGCGCGCTGGTCGGCAATGAGCTCATCGGGGTCGTCGGTGACCGCGACCGTGACGAAGGCCTTGATGCGCGGTTCGGGTCGACCGGCTGCCGCAGCGGCCGATCGGATCCGTGGAGCGATGTGTTCGGCGATGACCGAGGGAGACATCCCGGGCCCGAGCGAGGTTCCGGCGCACCGTTGCCCGGCGAGGTCGAGCATCCGTGGGCCGAGCGCAGCCAGCAGGATCGGCACCGGATCGCTCTCGACCGTCAGCCAGCCCTTGGCGGTCACCTCGTCGCCCTCGACGTCGCACGGCTGACCTCGAAGCAGCGGGTCGAGTGCCGCGATGAACTCGGCGGTGTGGGTGAACGGGCGGTCGTATGAGCCGCCGTAGAACCCTTCGACGACCATGGCATGCGACGGCCCGATGCCCAGCGTGAACCGACCGTCGAGAGCCGATTGCGCCGTGCGTGCCATGGCGGCGAGTGCCAGCGGATGGCGGCCGTAGATCGGCACGACCGACGTGCCCACCTCGGCCAGCGGCTCGGCCTCCGACGCCACGGCGGACAGCGCGACGACCGGGTCGACGCCGAAGATCTGCGACACCTCCTCGTCACCCGAGCCCGTTGCACGTCATGGTTGCACGTGCGGCTGTCCGCTGGTTGCGTCAGTTCGCCTCGTCGTCGGACTCGTCGCGATGGGCCGACGCGTGCTGGCCGTCGTCCTCGTACTCGACCGTGACCGACTGGAAGCCTTTGAACTGCTGCGCGCTGACGGCGCCGAAGTACGCCCGCCGGTCGGCGTCGGTGAGGTCGACGTTGTCGGTGAACGGCGTCAGGAGCGAGCGCGGATACAGCCGCCTCGTCCGCACCACGTTGATCTCCGACCCGATGACGACACCGACCGCTGCGAGGAAGATCCATGCCAACAACCCGAGGACGAGCGCGAACGTGCCGTAGGCCGCACTCGAGTCCTTGACGATCGTTCCGACGAAGACCGTCCCGAAGACCTGGAGGAACTGCCAGATCGTCGCAGCGATGACCGCTCCCGGGACCACCGCGCGCGCAGGGATCCCGTCGGGCCGGAAGATCCGGAACGTCACGATGAAGACGACGAGGTTGACGACGACCGACACGACGAAGGCGGCCACGGTGCTCCAGCGTCCGACATCGGCACCGAATGCCCCGCCGTTCGAGCCGGCGCCTGACAGGATCGTCGTCGCGACAACCGCGAGCCCGGCGATCGCGATCAGACGAAGACTGCGCAGCCGTGCCCGGAAGGGGTTCGGTCGGCGGTTGCGGGGCACCGACCACGTCGCGTTCATCGAGTTCTGGATCGCCTGGGCGACTCCGATGGCGCCGAACAGGGCGATCACGCCGCCGATGACGATCGCTCCGAAGTTGCCTTGGAGGCCCTGCGGGTCGGCGAGTTTCTCGCCGATCACCGGGAACTGGCTGATCGTCGAATCGAGGATCTGCTGTTGCAGTTCGGGGTCGCCGTCGAGGACGAAGCCGAGGATCGACGTCAGCAGGAGCAGGAGCGGGAACAGCGACAGGAATCCGTAGTACGTGATGAGAGCGGCGAGGTACGGACCCTGGTCTTCGGTGAACTTGTAGATCACTCCGATCGGAAAGCCCAGCACCCGGTGGCGACGCTGGAAGTCGTCGACGCGTTCGGTCAGCGACATCTCGCACCCGCTGTCTCGACCGCACGCACCCGCCCAGTGTGCCCGCGTGCCGGGCGTGATCAGGTGGACTGGCCCGCGAACTGGGCGCCGTGCAGGCGGGCGTAGGCGCCATCGCGCTTCAGCAGTTCGGAGTGGCTGCCCTGTTCGACGATGTGCCCGTCCTCCATCACGAGGATGACGTCGGCGCCCCGGATCGTCGACAGACGGTGCGCGATCACGAAGCTCGTCCGATCGGCGCGCAGCGCGTTCATCGCCTCCTGGATCAGCACCTCGGTACGGGTGTCGACCGAACTGGTCGCCTCGTCGAGGATCAGGATCGACGGGTTGGCCAGGAACGCCCGAGCGATCGTGAGCAACTGCTTCTCACCGATGCTGATGTTGTCGCCCTCGTCGTTGATCACCGTGTCGTATCCGTCGGGGAGCGATCCGACAAATCGGTCGACGTACGTGACCCGGGCGGCTTCGAGGATCTGCTCGTCGGTCGCGGTCGGGTTGCCGTAGGCGAGATTCTCGCGAATGGTCCCACCGAACAGCCACGCGTCCTGCAGCACCATCCCGACCTTCGACCGCAGTTCGGCGCGTGGGTACGAGGCGATGTCGCGACCGTCGAGGCTGATCGAACCCGAGTCGAGGTCGTAGAACCGCATGATCAGGTTGACGAGCGTGGTCTTGCCCGCTCCGGTCGGCCCCACGATGGCAATGGTCTGGCCGGGCGCCACTGCGAGGTCGAGACCGTCGATCAGCGGCGTGTCGGGGGAGTAGGAGAAGTGGACGTCGTCGAACACCACGCGCCCGACGACGGGCGGCGGGTCGACCGTCGGTTCCTGCTCGACGCTCTGTTCGTCGGCGTCGAGCAGTTCGAGCACACGCTCCAGCGAGGCGATCCCCGACTGGAAGGTCGTCGCCATCGACGCCAGCCGGGTGAGCGGCTCGGAGAAGTTGCGGGCGTACTGGATCATCGCCTGCATGTCGCCGATGCTGATCGCGCCCGACGAGATGCGCAGCCCACCGATGACCGCGATCAGCACGTACTGGATGTTGCCCATGAACGTCATCGCCGGCTGGATCAGGCTCGACATGAACTGGGCGGCAAAGCTCGCGTCGTAGAGCTTGTCGTTGTCCTCGCGAAACTTCTCCTCGACCTCGCGATGGCGTCCGAAGCTCTTCACGATGGCGTGGCCCGTGAACACCTCTTCGGCCTGTCCGTTGACGGCGCCGGTGTGGCGCCACTGCTGCACGAAGCGCGGCCCGGCGCGACCTCCGATCACCTTGATGAGAACGATCGATGCCGGCACGGTGATCAGCGCGACGAGAGCGAGCAGCGGCGAGATGAGGAACATCATCACGGCGACGCCGACGAGGGTGAGCAGCGACGTGAGGATCTGGCTGACCGTCTGCTGCAGACTCTGCGCCAGGTTGTCGATGTCGTTCGTGACCCGGCTGAGCAGGTCGCCGCGTGATTGACGGTCGATGTACGACAGCGGCAGCCGGTTGAGCTTGGTCTCGACCGACTCGCGCAAGCGGTACATCGACCGTTGCACGACACCGGCGAGCATGTACGACTGCCCGTAGGCGAGCACGAACGACACGACATAGAGCCCGACGAGGAACAGCAGCAGGTTCCGCAACTCGTCGACGTCGATGCTGTTCGACTCACCGAGACCATCGACGATGATGTCGGTCGCGTTGCCGAGCAGTCGTGGGCCGAGCACGGTGATGCCGACGCTGCCGATGGTGCAGACGGCGATCACCCACAGCCGAAGACGTTCGTCGGAGAGGATCTCGCCGAGGCGCCGGAGCGTCACTCGGAAGTTCGAACTCTTCTCGGCCGGCATACCGAGCGCCCCGCCGGGGCCGAAGCTGCTCTTGCGTGCCGCTGCGCCGGTCGTGGTCAGGAGTTCTTGCTCGTCGTCGGGGTCGATCGGATCGGCTCCGTCGGTGCCGGTCGACGTCTCGTCGCCGCCCATCAGACGCCTTCCCTGTCGAACTGGGAGTCGACGATCTCGGCGTACGTCGGGCACGTGTCGATCAGTTCCTGGTGTCGACCGCGACCGACGACTCTGCCGTTCTCGAGCACGATGATGTCGTCGGCATCGGCGATGGTGGACACTCGCTGCGCCACGATCAGCACGCCGGAGCGGGCGATGTGCGGTCGGAGTTCGAGGCGGAGGCGGGCGTCGGTGGCGAGGTCGAGCGCCGAGAACGAGTCGTCGAAGATGTAGATGTCGGGGCGCATGACGAGTGCCCGGGCGATCGACAGTCGTTGACGCTGCCCGCCCGACACGTTGGTGCCGCCCTGCGTGACCGGGCTGTCGAGCCCCTCAGGCATCGATTGGACGAAGCCGGCAGCCTGCGCCACTTCGAGCGCCTGCCACAACTCCTCGTCGGTCGCGTCGGGGCGCCCGAACCGGAGATTGGAGGCGACCGTCCCCGAGAACAGGTACGGCTTCTGCGGCACGTACCCGATCGACCCCCAGAGCAGGTCGGGATCGAGTTCGCGGACGTCGACGCCGTTCACCGCGACGCTGCCCTCGGTCACGTCCATCAGGCGCGGGACGAGGTCGACCAGCGTCGACTTGCCCGAGCCCGTGCTCCCGATGATCGCAGTCGTGCGACCCGGGCGCACCGTGAACGACACATTCGACAGGACCGAACCGTTCGCTCCCGGGTACGTGAACCCGACGCGCTCGAAGTCGACCGTTCCGTGGGACCGCACCGACGTGACGGGGGAGGCGGGAGGAGTGACCGACGAATCGGTGTCGAGCACCTCGACGATCCGCTCCGACGCCACGGCGGCACGCGGGATCATCGAGACCATGAACGTGAGCATCACGACGGCGACGAGCACCTGGACGAGATAGCTGAGGTAGGCGACCACCGAGCCGAGTTCCATCGCGCCCGAGTCGATACGGGCAGCACCGAGCCACAGGACGGCGACGTTCGAGATGCTGATGAACAGCGTGACGGTCGGGAACATCAGCGCCATCAGGCGGCCGGCGCGCAGCGACGTTCGAGTCAACTCGTCGTTGGCGCCCGCAAAGCGCTCGACCTCCTCGGGTTCCCGCACGAAGGCACGCACGACCCGGATGCCGGTGATCTGGTCGCGCACGACCTGGTTCACACGGTCGACCTTGAGCTGCATCACCTGGAACGTCGGCACCATCCGGGTGATGATCACCGCGAGCACGGCGATCAGGATCGGGATCGCGACGAGCATGATGACCGACAGCCCGACGTCCTCGCGGATCGCGAAGACGATGCCGAACACCATCGTGATCGGCGCGGCGATCATCATCGTGCAGGCGAGCACCACGAGCATCTGGACCTGCTGGACGTCGTTGGTGATCCGGGTGATCAGCGACGGGGCGCCGAACCGACCGACCTCCTGGGCCGAGTAGCTGTTGACCTGGTGGAAGATGTCGCGGCGCAGGTCACGCCCGAAGCCCATCGCTGCTTGCGCACCGAAGCGGACGGCACCGACGGCGAACACGATCTGCACGAAGCTGAAGGCCAGCATCACTCCGCCGGTCCGCCAGATGTAGTCGGTGTCGCCTTCGAGGACGCCGTTGTCGATGATGTCGGAATTGAGGCTCGGCAGGGTGAGCGCGGCAGCGGTCTGCACGGCCTGGAGGACGAGCACGATTGCGAGCAGCCGGCGGTACGGCCCCAGGTGTGTTCGGATCAGGCGCCACAACTTCATGCGGCGACGGCCGGAGAGTGGGCGTCAGACGCCGCGGGCGTCGATCGCAGCTTGGTCGTACGCCTCGATCATGATGCACTCGCCCGGGCACTCCTCGGCCGCATCGACCGCCTCGTCGATCAGGCTGTCGGGGATCCGAGCGATGCCCTTGGCCATGTCGGGTCCGTGGCCGGGCCCGTCGCCGCCGTCGAAGAGCAGCGCCGTCCCGAAGTGGGAGGCCTCTTCCTTGACGACCCACAGTCCGTCGTCGCGGGCCTCGAAGACATCGGGGCAGATCTCGGAGCAGATGCCGTCCCCCGTGCAGAGGTCTTGGTCGATCCACACCATCAGTGCTGTGCTCATTCAGGGACTCCTCGTCGGTCGACGGCCAGCCTACGTCGACACGGTCGTCAGTCGGTCAGTCGGTCAGTCGATCACTGCAAGCGCTTGACGAGTGCCGATTTGATGTTCGTGTACGGCGGGTACAGCACCTTGAGGTCGGGCTTCACGCGCTTGTCGTAGATCGACTTCAGGTGGCTGAACGTGTCGAAGCCGGCCTGGCCGTGATAGGCCCCCATGCCGCTCGGCCCGATGCCACCGAACGGCAGGCCGGGTGGCCCGATGTGGAGCAAGGTGCCGTTGATGCTGGCGCCGCCCGACGAGGTGCGGCGCATCACGCGTTCGGTGACGACCTCGTCGTTCGAGAAAACGTAGAGCGCCAACGGCTTCTCGCGGTCGGTCACGAAGTCGATCGCTTCGTCGATGTCGTCGACGGTGAGGACAGGGAGCACCGGGCCGAAGATCTCCTCGCTCATGACGTCGGAGGTCGGGTCGGTGTCGACGAGCACGGTCGGAGCGATGTAGCGGGTCGGGGCGTCGGTCGTCCCACCGACCGCCACGGTTCCGGCGCCGGTGGAGCGCAGGAGTCCGGCGATGCGCTCGAAGTGGTCGTCGCTGATGATGCGTCCGTAGTCGTCGCTGGTCTGCGGGTCGGCTCCGTAGAAGTCGCTCACTGCCGCTTCGATCGCAGCGACCAGGCGGTCACGCAGCGGGCGGGCCACCAACACGTAGTCGGGTGCGATGCAGGTCTGGCCGGCATTGACGAACTTGCCCCACGCGATCCGTCGGGCGGCGACCTCCACGTCGGCGTCCGCAGCGACGATCGCGGGGCTCTTGCCGCCCAACTCCAGCGTCACGGGCGTGAGGTGTTCGGCAGCGGCGCGCATGACGATCTTGCCGACTCGGGTTCCACCGGTGAACAGGATGTGGTCGAAGCGTTGTTCGAGGAGTGCACTCGATTCGTCGACGCCACCGTCGACCACCGAAATGGTGGCCGGGTCGAGATACTCGGCACACAACTCGACGAGCGCGCCGGCGGTTGCCGGGGCGAGTTCGGACGGCTTGGCGACGATGGCGTTGCCTGCCGAGATGGCGGCGACCATCGGTGCCAGCAGCAGCTGCAGTGGATAGTTCCACGGTGCGATGACGAACACGACACCCTTCGGCTCGGGCACGATGCGCGCCGTGGCCGGCTGGTAGGCGATCGGGACCTTGACCTTGCGCGGCGCCGCCCACTTCTCCATGTTCGACCGCTGATGGTCGATGTCGGAGAGGGTGAATCCGATCTCGGTCGTCCACGCTTCGGCGGCCGGCTTGCTGAGATCCTGGGCGAGCGCCTCGACGAAGCGGTCGCTGTTCTCGCGCAGCATCGCTTCCATCGCGTCGAGTTGGTTGCGCCGCCACGACAACGGCCGCGTCAAGCCCCGATCGAATCCGTCGCGCACGTGCGCGACGATCGACGCTGCGTCGAAGATGGTCGTCGGGGGATCAGTGACAGTCATGACACTGCTTCCTAGCGGAATGATCGCCGTGTCAGGCACCGCGCAGCGTGGCGACGAGCATCCGCATCCACAGGATCATCGACGAGCCGAGGCCGACGACGCCGAGCACCTCGCTCAGCGTCACATCGCCCGACACCTCCGGGCCGAAGTCCATGGCGATGAGGACCAGCGACAGTCCGCCGCTGGCGACGGTGAGGATGACCAGGAGCATCCGATTGACGAGCGCCTCGACGAAGCGACGGTCGTCGGGGTGAGCGAGCGGACGGGTGCGGGTCGTGAGTTCGCCCTTCGCGAGCTGCCGGGCCACGCGCTCGAGATCTTGTGGGACGTCGCGCATGAGTGGCAACAAGCGCATGGCTTCGGCGTCGAGGGCGCTGCGGAGGTCGCCGAGATGCGGCGTGCGAGCGTCGCGTGCGATGTGATCGAGTTCGTGATCCAGTTGCAGATCGGGCGAGAGGCCGAAGATCGTCCCTTCGAGCTTGACGAGCGCTTGCCCGAGCGTTGCGATCTCGCCGGGCACATGGAGCCCGAAGTCGTTGATGATCGAGAAGAGCTGGGCGAAGGCGCTGATCCGCGGGCCGGCGGCAAGCGGGCCGAACTGGCTCTCGATGAACCGGCTGACCGTTCGCTCGAGACCCGAGCAGTCGGCCCCCTCGTCGGGCGGAGCGATCGCCAGGACCGCACGAGTCGCGAGGGGCCCGTCCTGTGTCGTCACGGCCATGAACAGATCGCGCATGCTGGTGAGCATCTGGGAGTCGAGCCGACCCGTGAAGCCGAGGTCGATGATGCCGAGCGACCCGTCGTCGAGTGCCACGAAGTTGCCCGGATGCGGGTCTCCGTGGAACATCCCGGTGGTGATGGCCATCCCGAGAACCGAGGCGAGGAGCCGTCGAGCGAGTTCGTCGGGGTCGTGGCCGTGCTCGACCACGTCGTCGCGGCGCTGCATCGTCGGTCCATCGAAACGCTCCATCACGATCATCTTCGACGTGCACAGCTCGCGGTGGATGGCTGGGATCTTGACCGAGCGGTCGTTGCGGACGGCGTGCTGGAAGTGCAGCAGGTTCGTGGCTTCGTGAGTGAAGTCGAGTTCGGTCTCGAGACCGTCGACGAAGTCGTCGATCTGCGAGCCGATGTTCAGCCGTCGCGCCCACGACGTGCGGCGTTCGAGGACGTCGGCGAGCTTGCGAAGGACGTCGAGGTCGGTGCTCATCGACTCGGCGACTCCGGGACGCTGGATCTTGACGATGATCTCCTCGCCGCTGTGCAGCCGAGCGGTGTGGACCTGTCCGATCGACCCGGCGGCGAGCGGTGTGTCGTCGAAGCGATCGAACAGGTCGTCGACGCTCTGGCCTCCGCACTGCCCTTGGACTGCCTCGCGGATCGCCTCGGGTTTCTCGGGCACCACACGGCTGTGCAGTTTCGACAGCTCGAAGATGTACTCGGCGGGCACGAACTCGGGCCGGGTCGCCAAGACCTGACCGAGCTTGACGTAGATCCCACCAGCGGCCTCGAAGGTCTGGCGCAATCGCACCGGCATTCCCGACTCGTCGGCGCCCGTTCGGTGCAGCAGACCGTTGCGGCGAGCGAGGCCGAGGACCTCGCGCAGCCGTTGCGCACGCCGGAACCGGTCTCGGATGCCGCCCTTGGCCCGATGCGCGCCGGCGGCGCTGCTGGGCAGCACCGGCGTGAGCAGTTCCTGAAGGACGGCGAACGCCATCGCCGCCAACACCGACAGGTAGAGCAGGCTCCATCCGAACGTCGTGTCGGCGATGTCGCCGTCGGCGATCTGCCACGCGACGATGGCCGCGGCGACATAGCCGCCAACGGTCGCCGTGACGTTGTCACGGACGCTGCGCTCGACGCCGAGCAGACGGCTGACCGCCACGGCGAGCGCGAGCAGGACGAGCGGCGTGAAGAGGATCGCGATGACGACGCTCATGCCAGGCCGCCGAGTGCGCGCTGTCCGGGGTGGTTCACCGACTCATTCTTGCGGTGCCGGGCCGCAAGCGGTCACAGCTGCGCGCTCGACTCCGATCGTGCCGTCGAGACCGGATCGCTCTGCTCGCGCTCGGCAGCTCGCGCCGACTTCTGTTCGTACAGGGCGAGGTCGGCGTCGCGCATCAGTTGGTCGAGGGGTGGCGAATCGGTCGCCGACGTCATGCCGAAGCTGAACGCCAACGGGATCGGGGTCCCGTCTTCGAGGGTCGCAGCCTTGCGCCGCAGTGCATCGAGCAGGCGTTCGACCTCGGCCTGAGCATCGGAGGCATCGGTGTCGATCTCGGTGTGGAGCGACAGGAGGAACTCGTCGCCGCCGAGTCGGATCACGGTGCAGTCGGCTCCGGAGAACTGTTGCTGCAGCGTCTCGCTGCACTCCTCCAAGCCGTGAGCGACGGCCACGAGTACGGCGTCGCCGGCTGCATGGCCGTGGACGTCGTTGATCAACTTGAACCGATCGAGGTCGACCATGGCCACGAGGTGTCGCTCGAACCGAGTGTCGGACAGGAGGGGTTCGGTGTCCATCTCGAGGGCGTGCCGGCTGCCGACGCCGGTGAGCGGATCGACCGTCGCGAGTCGTTCGTGACGCTTCGATTGCCGGATCCAGCGGATTGCGACGCGTGCTGCGAAGACGAGTGAGATGAGCGCCACCGCAGCCGAAACGATCGACGCAACCGACCACCAGACGGCACGTGACTCGGCTGCCGATCGCTCGGATTCGAGGATCGTGCGTTCGACCGAGAAGACCGCCGAGACCAGTTGGTCGAGATCGGTGACCGCCGTGTCGATCAGGTCGCCCAACTCGCCGACGGATCCCGGCTGCTGGAGTGGTTGTGCTGTCCGGAAACTGCGGACCCATCGATCGATCTCGACGACCCCGGTCGATTCGAGCAGGTCCGACGCAGCGGCCAGTTCGTTCGAGAACAGTGCGTTCGCTTCGTCGAACTCGAAGAAGTCGCTCGACTCCAGCGACGCTTCGGGCTCGGTGCCGAGCCAACCGCCGGTCGTGGCGATGTCCTCGCGTGCCTGGAGGTAGAGCGACAGCCCGTCGGTGGGCTCCGACTCGCCGGCGAAGACGCTCGCCGCGATGGCTTCGTCGAGCACCAGGCGAGGCGTGGACGGGATCATCGAGAGTTGTTCGAGGGCGAGGGTCCGTTCGTCGAGGTCGCCCGCTCGGTCCGCGAAGCGCGCCGTGGCGCCCGCGTCGTAGGTTGCGACCGGATCCCGGGGTTCGGACTCGTCGAGGTACGTGTCGAAGAAGTCGAGCTCGCGGGACGCCTCCTGGGCCGCCGACCCCGAACCGCCGGCGACGTCTCGGAGCAGGGTCTCCGCGGAGCGCACGAGTGCCACACGATCGGCGACCGCACCGTCGAGCGTGCCGGCGTCGATGGCACCGACGCCGACGAGGGCGCTGTGGTTCGAATTGGCGAGCAACGCCTGCTCGATGGTCGACCGCGCTTCGATCACCCTCAACTGATCGACCGATTCGGCTGCGACGCGAGCCTGATCTCGCTGTCCTCCCGAGAGCGAGACCGCCCCAAACGACATGACGCCGAAGGTCGCGACGAGGGTGCACGTGAGAGCGGCGAGCTTCCCCTGACCGAGTTGGGGGCGCGACGACATGGGGTTCCCATCGGCAGTTCCGTGAGCGTTCTGAAGCGATGTCGCCCAGATGATCCAGCAGCGGCGAGTGCGGGTCGTTACGGTCGGCGGATGAGCGACGCCCAGAACGACCTCGAACGACTGGGTGCCGCCTGGGACGGCTTCGCCGACGACTTTCGGTCGATGGGCCACGCTCTCCTCGCATCAGCACCGTCCGCTCCCGACCGCGCCGATGCCATCCGCTTTCTCTTGCGGCAGTTGGCGTACCGGGAGGAACAGTTCATCGAGTTCCCGAAGGGAACGCTGCCCGAGTTCTTCGACGCCGAATCGCCGACCCGCAAGATCTTCGCCGACTGCCCCGACACGATCTACCGCCAGTTCAGCGTCGACTCGAACGGGGTCTACGAACTCACCGGAACGCGCGGCGAGTCGCCGTACATCTCGTTCACTGCGTACCGAGCGGCCACCTCGGATCGGGTCGTGGCCGACCTACACGACGGTGAGATCGATGTCGCCGACGACGGCACCTTCACGATCATCGTGGGCGGGCCGCCGCGGGACTCGAACTGGCTCGACATCACGGAGCTCGCGGACGGCGCCGGGGCAGCTTTCGTGATCATCCGCGAGTACTGCCACGACCGGGCACACGGGGTGAAGGCGACGTTCGACGTCGAGCAAATCACCCCGGAGCTCACCCACCGCCCCGAGCCCGATGCTGCGTCGATCGAGATGTCACTCGCGTTGATCGGCTTCGGGCTCCGTTTCAGCAACGATGCGACGATCGCGCTGTCGGACTCGCTGCGAGCCCGCCCGAACGCGATGAACGAAGCCGCCGCCGACCTCGTCTCGAAGATGGCCGGCACACCGCACAACCATTACCAACTGTGCTCGGTGCAACTCGACCAAGGCCAGGCGCTCGAACTCGAACTGACGCCGCCGCCGTGTCGGTACTGGAGTGTGCACCTCAACAACTGGTGGCTGGAGTCGCCCGAGTTCCGCGACGGACAGTCGGTGTGCATCAACGATTCGCAGGCCGAACTGTCCCCCGACGGCGTGGTGCGGATCCTCGTCGGGCCCGACGACCCGGGGCAGGGCAACTGGCTCGACACCAAGGGCCGTACCGAGACGATCTTGCTCGCCCGCTACCTCCTTCCCGAGAACGAACTCCCACCGATCGTCACTCGCGTCGTCACCATCTGAGCCGCTGATGGGCGGTACCCGTCAGCAGGGCGACACAGCTGCGGCGCGTGCGGCGGGTACGTCGTAACGGTCGAGCATCATCACCTTGTGCCAGGCGTCGACGAAGTCGTGCACGAGGAGCTCGGCTCCGTCGGCGGCGGCGTACACCTCGGCGATGTTGCGCAACTGTGCGTTCGCTCCGAACACGAGGTCGTTGCGGGTTGCCGTGTACTTCGTCTCGCCGCTCGACCGATCGTTCAGCATGAATCCCGTCTCGTCGTCGTCGGTCGGCGTCCACTCGTAGTCCATCGAGGTGAGCACACGGAAGAAGTCGTTCGTGAGTGTGCCGGGGCGGTCGGTGAATACGCCCGTCGACGAGCGGTCGGAATTGATGCCGAGCACGCGAAGACCTCCGGCGAGGACGGTCCACTGGGGAGCGGTGAGCGTCAGGAGGCGAGCCCGGTCGAGAAAGATCTGCTCGGGAGCGACGTCGAAGCCGACGTTCTCGTTGTGGTAGTTGCGGAAGCCATCCGACACGGGCCGGAGCCACTCGAACTGTTCGACGTCGGTCAGTTCTTGGGTGGTGTCACGACGGCCTGCCACGAACGGGACCGCGACCTCGACTCCCGCGGCTCGCGCCGCCGCCTCCACGCCGACGCATCCGCCGAGCACGACCAGGTCGGCGAGGCTGACCCGCTTGTCGCCCTCATGTGCGTCGAACTCGTCTTTCACGATGCGCAGCGCGTCGAGGACCCGAGCGACCCGCCCGGGGTCGTTCACCTGCCAGTCCTTCTGCGGTTCGAGCGCGATCCTCCCACCGTCGGCGCCGCCACGCTTGTCGCTGTGGCGGTAGGTCGATGCGGCGGCCCACGCCACGGCGACGAGATCGGATGCGGTGAGGCCGGACGAGGAAATCTGCGACTTCAGCGCCGCGGCGTCACCGTCGTCGATCTGCTCGTAGTCGGCGTCGGGAATGGGGTCCTGCCAGTCGAAGTCCTTCGCCGGGACGTCGGGCCCGAGATACCGGTCCTTGGGACCCATGTCGCGATGCGTCAGCTTGAACCAGGCGGTGGAGAAGGCGTCGGTGAAGTCGTCGAAGTCGGAGATGAAACTCTCACATACCTTGCGGTATTCGGGGTCGACCTTCAGAGCGATGTCGGAGGTCTGCATCATCAGCGTGTTCATCTGGCCGTCGATGTGGGCGTCGGGCGTCATCGGAGCGTTGCGGTCGGTCGGCTGCCACTGCACCGACCCGACCGGGCTCGCCGTCTTCTCCCAGTCGAACCGGAAGAGGTTGTGAAGGTAGTCGTTGTCCCACTGGGTCGGGTTCGGGGTCCACGAACCCTCGATGCCGTTCGTCATCGTGAACTCGGCGTTACCGGTGCCGACCGGGTTGTCCCAGCCGAATCCCATCGCACTCATCGGCGCGCCTTCGGGAGCCGCGCCGATCTTCGACGGGTCGACTTGTCCGTGGCTTTTGCCGAACGCGTGGCCGCCGGCGATCAGTGCGACGGTCTCACGGTCGTTCATCGCCATGCGGCTGAACGTCTCGCGGATGTCTCGGGCGCTGTCGATCGGATTGCCGTTCTCGTTCGGACCCTCCGGGTTCACGTAGATGAGCGCTTGGTGCGACGCAGCGAGCGGGTTCTCCATGTCATAGTGCTGCTCGTCGACCGCACCGTTCCAGCGCAGTCCCCGGTTGACCATCTCGCCGGGGTGACCCGGGCGCGGGCCGTGGCTGCCACCGTCGGGAACGGGCTTGCCGTCCCACCCCTCTGGGCCCCAGTACGTGGCCGAGTCCGGCTCCCACGCATCGATGCGGCCACCACCGAAGCCGACCGTCTTCACACCCATGATCTCGAGCGACCGGTTGCCGGCCAGCACGATGAGGTCGGCCCACGAGAGAGAGCGGCCATACTTCTGCTTGATCGGCCAGAGGAGGCGGCGTGACTTGTCGGTGTTTCCGTTGTCCCACCAACTGTTGATCGGAGCGAACCGCTGCATCGCCTCGCCGGCACCGCCTCTTCCGTCGGCGATGCGGTAGGTGCCGGCCGAGTGCCACGCCATGCGGATCATCTGCGGGCCGTAGTGGTGATAGTCGGACGGCCACCAATCGACCGAGGACGTGAGGAAGGCGTCGATGTCGGCCTTGACGGCGTCGAGGTCGAGCGATGCGAACGCAGCGGCGTAGTCGAAGTCGTGGCCCAGCGGGTTCGCTTCGGCAGGGTCCTGGTGGAGCAGTTCGACCTTGAGGCGGTTGGGCCACCAGTGGTCGAGTTGCGGCTCGGAGCCGAGTGCCCCACCGATTCGGGTGCCGCGGAACGGGCACTCGTCGGCGGTGTCGGCAGCGTGCTCGCCGAGTTCGTTGACGAAGGTCTGCGCGCTGGTCGGATTCCTCTGATCGCTCATGTGCGTCGTCGTACCCCGACGATTGCCGAACGATGCGTTGCCGTGAAGAAGGTTCAGAAGATTCCGCAGACGAGATCCTGCGACGTCGCGCGGTCGATGCTCTGTGCGACCCAGGCGACGAGATGTGGGTCCGCTCACCGACCAGCTTCGAAGCGCCAGGCGGGGATCCGAGCACGCTCGAACAGTGCGGCACGCACATCGTCTTCCGGTTGCGAACAGTTCGAAGCGCTGAGGCTCAGCGGCGCGTCGCCGCTTTCCAGAAGGCTCGGTAGCTCGGGTACTCGATCCCGTCGACGACCCAGCCGGAGGCGACGAGTTCGTCGTGCAGGGCCGGCAGATTGCGCCACGGCACCCCCATGTCGACGTGGTGGGCCAGGTGCCAACCGGTGTGGTACGGGACTAGGTACATTCGCGCCAGCAGTGACTGGTGGATCACGTGCGTGGTCAGCCGACGGTCCTTCGAACGCATCATCCCGCCGTGTTCGGCAATCGATCGCAAGCGGTTCGACACCCGCCACAGCGTCGACCATGCCAGCACCCAGATCACGTACATGAGCGGCCGCATCACGATGATCGACACACCGAGCATCGCCACCTGGACCGCGAGGATGTACTGCGCTTCTCGGGCGTTGTTCCGGAGCGCCTTGAACAGCCCGCGAAAGTTCTTGTAGGCGCTGATCCCGAAGGCGTCGCGGCGCAGTTTGCGGTGCCAGGAGTCGACCGGGATCGGGTATCCGGCGTACAGCGAGAGGTCGGGCTCGTCGGGGCCCATCTCGTCTCGGTGGTGAGCGAAATGCGAGCGCCGGTAGGCCATGAGCGCCTGGAACGTCGGGTAGGCCAGCATCCGGCCGACCGTGTCGTTGACCGTGCGGTGGGAGAAGAGCAGGCGATGGGCCGCCTCGTGGCCGAGGATGTTGAGTCGAGCGTGACTGCCGCCCATGACGACGAAGGCGATCAGGTAGGCCCACCACGTGTGGAGGTATCCGGCGAGGGCGACCACGCCGAACGACTGCGTGAGCGCTCCCACCACGGTGAGTGCGTTGCGCGCGTCGCCGATACGGCGGAGTTCGTCGCGCAGCGGGCGGGTGGCCATCGCCCGTTCGTTGAGTCGCTCGGTCGGCAGGACGTCGGGGAGCACCTCGGTACCGGGGACGAGGGTCGACATGTCACCATGATACAATGTCTGTTCGTGAAGAACGAGGTGCGTATTACCGACGATCCCGTGGCGCTCGGAATCGAGCCGATGAACGCTCGTTCGGTCATCTTGTCGGCAGTGCTCGGAACGCACCCGCCCGAACTGCCGGCTCGGTCGCTGGTCGCGCTCGCCGAACTCTTCGGCATCCGTGCGGGCACCGCACGGACGTCGCTGTCGCGCATGGTCGCGAAGGGTGAACTCGACGGAGACGACGGTACGTACCGCCTCGCCGGCCGACTCCTCGAACGCCAGCGGCAGCAGGACTCGGGGCGAACGCCGGCGCCCGCCGGGTGGAACGGTGATTGGATCGTGGCGATCGCCGAGCACGACCGACGCTCGATGGCAGAACGCCGGTCGTTTCGCAACTCCATGATCGGGTCCCGCATGGCCGAGCTCCGACCCGACATCTGGATGCGCCCTGCCAATGCAGCGGCGCCCCCCGCCACACCCGGCGTCCTCATCACCTCGGGACCGCTCCGATCCGACGACGTCGACGATCTCGTCGGCCGACTGTGGCCGCTCGACCGACTCGAGGCCGATGCGCAGGACCTCGCCGAAGCACTGAGGCACCAACGACCTCATCTCGACGCTGGTGACCTCGGAGCGCTGCCACGCACCTTCATGGTCGCCGCTGCCGTCGTGCGCTTCTTGCGCATCGAACCGCAGTTGCCCGCCGAATTGGCGCCGCCGACCTGGACGCCCGCTGCGCTCCGACCGATGTACGACGACTTCGACGCCTCCTTCCGCGTGCAGCTCGCCGAGTTCTTCGCCTCCTTCGACTGAGCGGCACCCGGATGGGTTGCGACAAGTGGAATCGAGGACCGCGATCAGCGGGGTGGACTCGATGACCCGCAACGGGTTCGGGGCTCGGATGAATCAGTACGGTTCCCGCCGGGTACAGGAGGTCGTGATCGGCCAGACAGAGCGAGTGCCACCGACCCCGATTCCGCAGGATGCTCCGCTACGGTTCGGCGTCGTGACCGCAGGAATCGATGTGGCGCGGGCCACGGACCCCGACGAGATACTTCGATCGGTCACCGCCTCTTTCCCCGACGGCACCGAATTGTACGCCGTCGACCACGCGTTTCGCCAGTTGATCGCCGTGCAGCCCTCCGAGTCCGAGGCCGTGGCACTCGTCGGCCCGCTGCGGCGAGCTGTCCTGCGCGCCGAGTCGGTGGTCGTCGATGGATGCACATGGGCCCCGGTCTCCGAACGCGACCAGACCATCTTCGTGGCACGGATTCCTGCAGAGATCGACGATCTGGAGGCGATCGAGGTCGCTCCGGGGTTGGGGTCGATCCTCGGCGGTCATCGCAAACGCTTCGAGCGCCTGGAGACCTATCGGCGACGCCAGAACATGTCGGTCGCCGCCGAGTTGCAATGGGATCTGCTTCCGGTCCGCGGTGACTACTTCTCCGGAGGACGGGTGGCCGGCATCCTCGAGCCGGCGTACGAGGTGGCGGGAGACGGCTTCGACTTCGCATGGGCCGACGGCGCGCTGTGGGCGTACTCCTTCGACGGGATGGGGCACGGGGTCGATGCCACTCTCACCAGTGCTGTGGCGCTCGCAGCAGTCCGCAATGCGCGTCGCCGCGGTCTCGGGCTGTCCGAGCAGATGGACTGTGCGAGTCAGGCCATCTTCGAGCAGTGGGGTGGCGACCGGTTCGTGACCGGGGCCGGATGTCGACTCGGCGACGGTGAGACGCAGTTCGTGAACGCGGGCCACGAACCGGTGCGTGCGGTCGTCGGCGGGAACGTCGAGCGCCTCGACCTCGTCGCCGAACTGCCACTCGGCGTGGTCGAGCACCACACCTATGAGGTCCAGCGGGGTCCGACGCTCTCAGACGGCGACGGCATCGCGATGTTCTCCGACGGTCCCGGTGGTGCGAGCGGGAGCGGTGGTGACACGCCGCTCGGCCCCGACGGGCTCGACAGGATCCTCGCTGAACGCTGGTCGGATCGTCCGTTCGAGGCTGCTCACGACACGATGCGCGACGTTCTCCGCTACATCGGCGACCACGACATCGTCGACGACCTGACCGCCGTCGTCCTCCGACTCGACTCGTCGCTCGGCGCACCGTGATCGAGACCGCAACACCCTCGGTCGCATTCACGTTCGGCGCGTGCGATCCCTCGGTCGTGATTCGCTCCGTCGTCGCTGCGGTCGACCATCTGTGTGGCGATGCCGATGTCAACATCGGACTGCTCGACGCACTGGAGGTGCCGCTCGCCGAGACCCTGCTGGCCCTCTACCCGGCAGGGATCATCCGCACCGAGGTGGCCATCGAGGACGACACGCTCGTGGTCGGCATCTGGTGTCGTGATGCTCTGACTGTCGAGCCGGCCGAGCTCCTCGGGGTGGAGCGCGAGCTGGTCGAGTCCTTCTTCGTCGTCGAGCACACCGGTGAATCGAATTCGGTTGCTCTCACAGGCTCGCTGCGATGACGGGCGACCCCGCTCGACCAGTCGAACCCGAGGGGTCGACGATCGATCCCACCGAACTCTTCGACCAGCACGTCGGGCTGGCTGACCGACTGGCGCGTCGGTACAGCTTCGGTCACGGAATCGACGACGACATGCGCCAGGTCGCTCAACTCGGCCTGCTGCTGGCCGCACGCCGCTTCGATCCCGACCTGGGCCACTTCGCCCGGTACGCGACCGTGACCGTCGTCGGCGAGTTGAAGAAGCACCTCCGCTCGAACGGGTGGGGCGTGCGCGTCCCGCGGGCCTTGCAAGAGGACGCGATCACGGTGGCGGCGGCCCGCGAGCGCCTGACCGCTCGGAATGGACGCGAACCGACGGTCGGCGAGGTGGCCGAGCACACGGGCTTCGAAACCGACCGCATCGTCGAGGCAACCCGTGTCCAAGAGGCCCGATTCACGACGTCGATCGAGCACGCTGGGATCGACGTCGCCGGCGAGTCCACCCCGGAAGCGGCCGCCGTGTTGTCCCAGACGCTGACCCAGCTGGACGAATCGCAGCGTCAGCTGATTCGGCTCCGCTATACCGAAGGGCTGTCGCAAGCAGAGATCGGCCGAATCATCGGCGTCTCGCAACCGCAGGTCCACCGCCGGCTCGCCCGAGCTGTCGAAGCGCTGCGGCTCGAACTCGACGAGGAGCAATGGTGAACGAAGTACCGATCCTGGAACTCGAAGCGACGCGACGATTCGTGCAGGTGTCGTTGCCCGTGGACGATGTCGCCGTCGCGATCGCACGGGCGATGGTCCGCCGCGTGACCACGTTCGCGTCCGACGACGCCGAGAGTTCGTTCTTGATCGCGTTGACCGAAGTCGTCAGCAACGCAGTCGACGAGCATCGCGACGCTGGAGTCGTCGACCCGGTCGTGATGACCATCGACTACGAGAGTGCCGAAGTCGTGTACGTGACCGATCGTGGGCGCGGATTCGACGACCGCTCGATGCTGCCCCCGACCGGCATGGCGGACGTCGAGGAGACCGATCAGAGTGGCCGCGGTCTCGCTCTCGCACGGGCATTCGTGCCCGGCATCAAGTTCGACTCCGACGACTCGGGAACCACGGTGTCGCTGCCGATGGTCGGCATCGGAATCGTCCGATGACCGACCGGGGAATGCGCCTCGAAGTGGCCTTCACCGAAGACGACAGCCGTGGCGACATCCGTGTGATCGGCGAATTCGATCGACTTCAGGTGGCGCGCTTCGATCGCGTCTCGGCGGGCGTGACGGCGCAGTTGACCATGTTCGTCGTCGACCTCCGCACCACGACGATCATCGACTCGGCGGCCTTGGGGAGCCTGGTGCGACTCAAGCGCGCCCTCGACGCAGTCGGGTGCGAGTTGGTGGTGATCGTCGCACGCCCGTTTCAGGAGACGGTCATGCGTGTCGGTGGGCTGTTCGACCACCTGGGTGTTCGGGTCGAAGGACCCGGTTCCACGACCGTCTGATCAGGCCGCCGACTGGCGGCTGCGCACCAGGCGCACTGCGATGACCAGCAGCACGGCTCCGACGATCGAGCCGACGATTCCACCGGCTTGGAGTGCGCCGTCCTCGGAGTCGAACCCGAAGATCACGGCGCCCAGGAAACCGCCCAGCAGCGAACCGGCGACTCCGAGCGCCCATGTCTGGACGAGCGTCATCGAATCCTTCCCGGGGACGATGAGTCGGGCGATGGCTCCGAAGATGAAACCGAACACGAGCAGGACGAGGATGAACCAGATCATGGTCGTGTAGTACCCGGATCATTGGATTCCATGCCCGGCAACTCGACGGAGTCGAGAATGTCGTTTCTCGGCCTCCCACCGCGATAGGAAGGGTGGGTGCTGCCAACCGCGAGTTACCGACTCCAGTTGACGCCGACGTTCGATTTCGATCGCGTGGTCGACGTCCTGCCATCGATTGCCGATCTCGGCTTCTCGCACCTCTACCTGTCACCGATCGCAGAAGCGGTCTCCGGTAGTCAGCACGGTTACGACGTCACCGATCACAGCCGAGTGCGTGACGACTTCGGTGGTCAACGCGGCCTCGAATCGTTGCTCGACGCTGCTGAGCAGCGCGGCATGGGGGTCATCGTCGATCACGTCCCCAACCATGTCTCGGTCGAACATGCCGAACAGAACCCCATGTGGTGGCGGATGCTGGCCGAGGGCCCCGACTCCGATGCTGCAGCCTGGTTCGATGTCGACTGGACGTCCACCGGTGGCAAGGTGATCGTCCCGCGCCTCGGTCGTCCGCTCGACGAGATGCTCCCCGATGGTGAGATCGGAGTGGGTGTCGACGCTGCTGGCCGCCATCTCGATGTCGGATCGCTGCGTCTCCCGCTGCGCGCCGGGACCGAGGGTCTCGAATTGGGCGAACTCCTCGACCAGCAGCATTACCGACTGCAGTGGTGGCGGGACCCGAGACGGAACGTCCGTCGGTTCTTCACCATCGACGACCTCGTTGCCGTTCGAATCGAGAATCAGGCGGTGGCCCGGGTCGTCGACACGCTGATCCGCAACCTGACCGCACACAGCGCCTTTGCCGGAGTCCGCGTCGACCATGTCGACGGCCTGGCTGACCCGGCCGGGTACCTCGGGCGACTACGCGATCAACTGGGCGACCGTCTGTTGCTCATCGAGAAGATCGTCGCACCCGGCGAGGAGCTTCCCGAGGCGTGGCCCGTCGACGGGACGACCGGGTACGAACACATCGCCGCAGTCGAGCACACGCTGCTCGATCCCGCCGCCGCCGAGCCGCTCACTCGGCTGTGGTTTAAGTTGGCCGGTGGTCGCTCGTTCCACGATCTCGACCGGGCGGCGCGCCTCGAAGTGCTCGACGACGGGTTACGACCCGACCTCGACCGCCTGGTTCGCACGGTCCTCGCCGAGCGTTCCGACTCGACCGCCGCCGGACAAGATCCGCACTCGACCAGGGAAGCGGTCATCGACCTCACGCTGGGTCTCGACCGGTATCGCACCTACCTCCCCGACCCGGCGTCGGCTCCCTTCTTCGAGGCGCTGGTCGGCTCGGCCATCGATCGGGCGGGTGACGCCGCCCGACGTGACGAGATCGGCCGTGTGGCGCACGCTGTCTCCTTCGGCGGCGAATCGCAGATCCGGTGGCAGCAGTTGACCGGTCCGGCGATGGCCAAGGGCGCCGAAGACCGTGCCTTCTACCGGTACTTCCCGCTCGCTTCGCTGGCCGAGGTGGGCGGCTCGCCGAACGTCGACTCCATGTCGATCGCCGACTTCCACGAGATCCAACGGCGACGAAGTGTGCGCAGTCCGCGGGCGATGCTCGCCTCGACGACGCACGACACGAAACGTTCGTCGTCGGTCCGCGACCGGTCGCTCGGCCTCGCTGCCTGCTGCGACGTCTGGATCGACGCGGTGACCGACTGGATCGCGACGAACGTCGACGCGATCGAAGAGATCGACCGGCGCTTCGTCTATCTCGCGTTGCAGACTGCGGTCACTGCGCGCCCTCTCACGTCCGACCGGCTCCACGCCTACCTCGTCAAGGCGGCCCGCGAGGGTGACGAGATCACGTCGTGGATCGAGCCCGACGAGGTCGTCGAATCGGCGCTCGGTCGTCTCGCTGATCTGGCGGTCGCCGCCGGTGCCGATGGTGCGCTGGCTGATCTCGCTGACGAGATCGAGCGCCTGGGCGCAGCGGTGGGTCTGCGGACGCTCACGCTCCAGCTGACGTGTTCTGGCTTTCCCGACCTCTACCAGGGGTCGCCGATGCAATTGCTCTCGCTGGTCGACCCCGACAACCGGACCCCGCCGTCGTGGGACGAGTTGCGCGCCGTGGTCGACCGTGGCCGCTCCACCGACTCGGCGACGGCATTCGACGAAGGCGACATCGACGCATCGCGAGCTGCGCTCTGCGAGCAACTGCTCCACTTCCGAGCGCAGCGCCCTGAGACCTTCGACGAGACGTCGCGCTATCAGGAGTTGGCGGTTCGGGGCCCCGGTGCGGGCCATGTGATCGCATTCGCTCGCACCGAACTGATGGCGGGCTCGGAGGATCCCGAGCACGAACCGACCGTGATCGTCATCGTCACGCGAGCCCGATCCGGAGCGATCGACGGCGACGGAACTCGGATCGATCTGCCGCTCGGGGGATGGCGCAGTCTGGTTCACGGCGGCGAGCACCGAGCGAGCGGAGGACCGACACGCCTCGCTGACCTGATGTCGTCGGCGGAAGTCGCCGTCCTCGCCCGCACCGACCGGTGACGCCAGGTCTGGCACGTGGTGGCGTCACGCGAGGGTGAGACGGGCCGACCAGGGGGCGATGTCGGGGGTGCTGGGCGACGTGTCGATCACGACCTGGCCGTCGACCGGTGAGTCTCGGCGGTCGGCGGAGAAGTTGAGGGCCAACGTGGACGTGACATCGCCGGAGGTCCGGCGGAGCACGACCAGGCCGCGGTCGTGGGACACCGACTGTTCGGCTCTCGGATCGGTGAGGACGGCGTGGCTCCGGCGGACGCCGATCAGCCGTCGGTACAGGTCGAGCATGCGTCGATGCGGGCCGTCCAGGGCAGCGAGCGACGGATCGAGAACGGCGTTCGTGTAGGTCTCCGAGTCGGCTGGGTCGGCCACCTCGCCCTCCCAGTCGACGTCGGCGAACTCGCTGCGGCGCCCGACGCGCACGGCCTCGACGAGTTCGGAGTCACCGTGGTCGATGAAGTACGGGAAGGGCGCCGTCTCCGCGTGTTCCTCACCCATGAAGAGCATCGGCGTGAACGGCGACAGCAGTGTTGCTGCGGCGGCCAGTCGCAGACGGGGGTGGTCGGGGCCAGCGTCGTGGAGCATCCGCAGGCCGCGAGGAGTATTTCCGACGTGGTCGTGATTCTGAGAGAAGACGATGAAGCGCCGATGGTCGATGTCGGCGGCACCGGACCCGTGTCGACGGCCGAAGAGCGTCGAGTGTTGGCCGTCGTAGACCCAGCGTCGCTCGAATGCGCGGGCGATGTCGGCCGCACCTCGGTAACCGGCGTAGTACTCGTGACGTTCTCCCGTCAGTGCGACGCGCAGCGCGTGGTGGACGTCGTCGTCCCACACGGCATCGCAGCCCCAGCCACCCGACGCAGGATCACGCACGATCCGGGCATCGTTCGACGAACTCTCGATCGTCACCAGCGCAGGGACGCCGCGGTCAGCGGCGGCGGCGTGGACTGCGGCGGTGAGTTCCGCCACGAACGGGCGAGACGTCGGGTCGACGATGGCGTGCACGGCGTCGAGGCGAAGCCCGTCGAGGTGGAAGTCGGACACCCAGCTCACGGCGTTGTCGATGAAGTATCGGCGCACCGAGTCGCTGTGGCGGCCCGACACGTTGACCGCCCCGCCCCACGGCGTGGAGTACTCGTCGGTGAGGTACGGCCCGAACCGGGGGAGCACGTTTCCTTCGGGGCCGAAGTGGTTGTACACGACGTCGAGGACGACGGCGAGACCCCTTGCGTGTGCCGCATCGACGAGGCGGGCGAGTCCGTCGGGGCCGCCGTACGACGCCTGCGTGGCGAACGGGAAGACTCCGTCGTAGCCCCAGTTGCGCTCGCCGGGGAACGCCGCCACCGGCATGAGTTCGATCGTGGTGATACCGAGGTCGACGAGGCGGTCGAGCTGCCCGATCGCCGCGTCGAACGTGCCGTCCGGCGTGAAGGTGCCGACGTGAAGCTCGTAGAGGATCGTTTCTTCGAGTTCGACGCCGTGCCACTCGTCGTCGGTCCACTCGAACGACTCGACGTCGACGACCGTCGACGGTCCGTGGACGCCGTCGGACTGCAGACGGCTGGCCGGATCGGCGAATGCCTCGCCGTCGTCGAGTCGATAGCGGTACCGGTCGCCGGCACCCACACCCTCGGCGACGATCGACCAGTTCGCCTCGTCGGAGGTCGCCGGCACGTCGACAGGGGGTGGGTCCATCTCGAACTCGAGTGGCCCGTCGGCACCGTCGACCACCACGGTGACCCGATCGGCGTCGGGCGCCCACAGGACGAATCGGGTCCCGGCGCTGGTCGGGGTCGCCCCCAGTCGATGGCGCTCAGTCATCGTTGGCCTGTGCCGGAGCGAGGAAGATCGCTCCAAGTGGAGGGAGCGTCACGGAGATGGAGTGGTCGAACCCGTGAGACCCGTTCGCCGAGGCGATGATCGCGCCCGGGTTGCCGGCATCGCTGCCGCCGTAGACGTCGGCGTCGGTGCTGAGGAGTTCGGTCCAGGCGCCCCCGGTCGGGACCCCGAGCGTGTAGTCGTGAAGCACTGTCGGCGTGGCGTTGACGATCACCAGCACGGGACGATCTGTTCGGTCGGGGTCGAGTCGAAGCCAGGCGTACACGCTGTTGTGCGCGTCGTCGTCGACGACCCAGCGGATGCCGTCGGCGTCGCTGTCGCCGCGGTGGAGCGCCGGTTCGCCGGCGTACAGACGATTCAGGTCGGCGACGAGCATGCGCACTCCACGGTGTCCGTCGGCGTCGTGCAGCGACCAGTCGAGCGTTGCTTCGTGAGCCCATTCCTCTCGGGTCGCCAGTTCGCAGCCCATGAACAGCAGCTTCTTTCCCGGTTGCGCCCACTGCATTGCATAGAGCAGGCGGAGGTTCGCGAACTGCTGCCAGTCGTCGCCGGGCATCTTGGTGAGGAGCGAACCCTTGCCGTGGACGACTTCGTCGTGGCTCAGCGGCAGGACGAAGTGCTCGCTGTCGGCGTACACCGATCGGAACGTGATCTCACCGTGGTGCCATCGGCGGTGGATCGGATCACGCTCGAGGTACGCAAGAGCGTCGTGCATCCAGCCCATGTCCCACTTGTTGCCGAACCCGAGCCCACCGATATCGGTCGGACGGCTGACCATCGGCCACGATGTCGACTCCTCGGCCATCGTGGCCACATCGGGGTACTCGTCGTAGACGGCCACGTTCAGTTGTCGTAGGAAGGCGATCGCGTCGAGGTTCTCGCGTCCGCCGAACTCGTTGGGGATCCACTCGCCGTCCGCGCGGCTGTAGTCGAGGTACAGCATCGAGGCAACGGCATCGACGCGCAGCGCGTCGACGTGGTAGCGGTCGAGCCAACACATCGCGCTGGACACCAGGAACGACCGGACTTCGTCACGGCGGTAGTTGAAGATCGCCGAGTTCCAGTCGGGGTGGAACCCCTGCTGGGGGTCGGCGTGCTCGTACAGGTGGGTTCCGTCGAACTCGTAGAGCCCGTGGGCGTCGGTGGGGAAGTGCGACGGCACCCAGTCGAGGATCACGCCGACGCCGCGCTGGTGGAGGCGGTCGATCATCGCCATCAGGTCGGTCGGGCTGCCGTAGCGGGCGGTCGGAGCGAAGAAACCGGTGGTCTGATATCCCCACGACCCGTAGAAGGGGTGTTCCATGATCGGAAGCAGTTCGACGTGAGTGAAACCGTGAGCCAGGACGTGGTCGGCGATCGGGTCGGCCAGTTCGTCGTAGCGGGGGAATCGTCGGCCGTCGCTGACGTGGCGGCCCCACGATCCGAGGTGGAGTTCGTAGATCGAGATCGGCGCGTCGAGTGCGATCCGTGCGCCGCGCCCGTCCATCCACTCGTCGTCGTCCCATTCGTGGTGGAGGTCGGCGATGATCGACGAGATCGACGGGGCCTCTTCGAAGGCGGCCCCGACGGGGTCGGACTTCTCGACGGTGCGGCCCGACTGGTCGGTGACGCGATACAGGTAGCGATGACCGGGCGCGGCGCCGTCGACCCATCCGCTCCACACGCCGGCGTCGCTCCCCGTCAGTTCGTGCGGGTGCGCCCAGTCGTCGAACGAACCGACGACGCTGACCGAGCGGGCGTTCGGTGCCCACACGGCGAATCGGGTGCCCCCGGTCGACGGTTGGGCCCCGAAGGAGCGGTGGAGGTAGCGGTGGGTGCCCTCCGAGAAGAGGTGCAGGTCGAGGTCGCCCAGGCGTCGCGGATCGTGGTCGGTCATCGGCCGTTCCTGTCGAGGAGTCGGACCCGTCGCCTGACGCGCTCGTCGGCGAGCGTGTCGGTGAGCGATTGGTCGAGACGGCGCTGCCAGATGCCGGGGATCACGCGTCCCGGTAGGTTGTGCGGTCGTCGATCGTCGAGCAGGTCGTCGAGATCGGCCACGACGGTGTTGGCGTCGCTGGTCGCGAGGCGCTCGAGCACGGCGTCGAGCAGTGGCCGGTCGGCGGTGGCACCGACGAGGGTGCGGTAGGCATCGTCGATGTCGTCGGCCGCCACGGCGAAGGGTGCCATGTCGTGAGTGCGGACTCCGGCGATGCTGCGATTCGGGATATCGGCGAGCACGCGCTGGCCGGTGGTGTCGTGGACGTCGAGGAAGAACTGCTCTTCGTGCATGCCGAGCATCTTCCAGTCGCCGAGCGCCCGATCGACGGCAGGAGGCACGGTGCCGAGGTTCTCGCCGACGACGTCGAGGTCGGCAGCCGCCGCGCTCGCCACGATCACTGCGAGCAACTCGTCGTGGCGATACGTGACATAGACGCCGCGATCGGCCGCCTGGCCGGTCGGTACCCACCACAGTCGGTGGACGGCCATCACGTGGTCGAGTCGCAGCATCGTCGCATGGCGGCCGGCGCGCTCGATCATCTGGCGCCAGAGCGCGTAGCCCGATCGGCGCATCTCGCCGGGCAGTTGCGGCGCGAAGCCCCAGTTCTGGCCGTCGGTGAAGAAGGTGTCGGGCGGCGCACCGACCGCCATCGCCTCGGCGAACAGCGTCGGGTGTGCCCATGTCTCCCAGCCGTCGGGGTGGGAGCCGATCGGTAGGTCGAGCGAGAGGCCGGCGGCCGCCTCGTCGGTCCCGAGCGCATCGAGTTGCTGGTCAGCCAGGTACTGCCCGAGGACATGTGACCGCTCGACGATCAGGTCGCCGCCCGACTCGCGCCCGGCACGGAACCGGGCGTACGAGCCAACGTCGGGGTGTGCGGCGCTGAACCGGGCGAGAGCCGAGACGAGGTCGTCGTCGGCGTCGATGGCCGCTCGGAGGAGTTGCTGGCGTCGACGTTCGCCGAGGCGTCGCCAATCCACGTTCTCGCCGTCGACGGCGTCGGCACTCGACGCCGTCACGTCGGGGAGCGCGGCATCGTCGAGTAACGCCTCGTTCCAGTGCAGTCGGCTGATGGGTGAGTACGGGCTGGGGTCGAACGGATCGTCGAGGAAGGTGGCGTAGAGCGGCAGCGTCGAGATCGTGTCGATCCCGTCGGCGGCGATCGCCCGGGCGAGTCGTCGGAGGAGGCCGAAGGAGGGGAGGGGTTCGTCGTCGTCCCACAGCGCGTACGCAGGGGCGAACAGGCTGGACCGACGTCGTGCGGGGTCGGAGCCCGGGGCGTGCGAGGGAGCGACGACGACGACCGACTCTGCGCTCGTCGCGCCGCCGTCGACGGTGAGCGAATGGCAGCCGTACGGAAGGTCGTCGGGGAGGACGATGCCGTCCGGTCCGACCTCGACACGATGCGGTGTTCCGTCGACGATCAGTTCGGCATCGGTGACGGCACGCGTTGCGGAATCGACCGGTACCGGCGTGCGCAGGTCGAGGTGGACCGGGGGGACCCACTCGGGCTGGTCGGAGCGATCGGCCTCGAGAACCTCGACCACCCGTGCGACCACGGCCGAGTCGGCATCGTGAACGACCTGGTCGACGTCCTCGTAGGTGACCTGTACGCCCAGTTCGATCGCCCGTCGACGCAGCGCATCGGGGATCATCTCTCCCTCTTCTCGGGGCCGTCGAAGGGCAGGTCGGCCTGGCGGCGATCGCGCGTGTCGCTCATCGTCCCGTGGGCTCCGGTCAACTGTGCTTCAGCGTCGACACGGTTGTTGCTGTCGGAGGTCGCAGCTCCGGCGCCGAGTTCGTGGTGGCTGAGCGACTTCGCAGGCGACCGGCGACGAGCCGTCTGCGTCGGACCCTTCGTCGACCGCAGGACCTTCATCGATCGCTCGGCCACCTCGAACTCGTCGCCGGCCTTGCGGCCCACCGTGCGCTTGGCGCCGATGCGGACATCGGTCGTGTCGAGGTCGACCGTCCATCGTCGGCCCCACTCCGGGCCGGGCATGGTCCAGTTCAACGGCTGCTCGCCGGCGTGGAAGATCAGCAGGAACGTGTCGTCGACGACTTTCTCGCCGTACGAGTCGGGGGTCGAGATCGACTCGCCGTTCACGAACACGGCGACCGACTTGGCAAAGCCCATGTCCCAGTCGTCGTCGGTCATCTCGGCGCCGTCGGGCCGGAGCCAGGCGAGGTCTTCGATGCCGCGAATCAGTCGACCCTGGAACCAGCGTCGGCGCCGGAAGACCGGATGCGCGGCCCGGAAGGCGATGACGCGCTGGCACCATTCGAGGAAATCGGTGTCGCCGTCGCCCTCCCACGGGAACCAACTGAGCTCGTTGTCCTGGCAGTACACGTTGTTGTTGCCCTGATGGCTCTGGCCGAGTTCGTCGCCGCCGACGATCATCGGAACACCCTGGGACAGCATCATCGTCGTCATCAGGTTGCGGCGCTGGCGAGCGCGCAACTCGATGATCTCGGGGTCGTCGGTCGGTCCTTCGACGCCGTGGTTCCACGACCGGTTGTGCGACTCGCCGTCGTTGCCGTCTTCGAGGTTCGCAGCGTTGTGCTTCTCGTTGTACGACACGAGGTCGGTGAGAGTGAAGCCGTCGTGTGCGGTGATGAAATTGATCGACGCCGTCGGGCGACGGGTGTCGGCCTCGTACAGGTCGGAACTGCCGGTGAAGCGCGAGCCGAACTCGGCGAGCGTCGACGGTTCACCGCGCCAGAAGTCGCGCATGACGTCGCGGTACTGCCCGTTCCACTCCGACCACTGCGGCGGGAAGTTGCCGACCTGGTACCCGCCCTCGCCGATGTCCCACGGTTCGGCGATCAGTTTCACCTGCGACACGACCGGATCTTGTTGCACGAGGTCGAAGAAGGCCGAGAGCCGATCGACCTCGAGGAGTTCGCGTGCGAGAGTCGACGCCAGGTCGAAGCGAAAGCCGTCGACGTGCATCTCGAGCACCCAGTACCGGAGGCTGTCCATGATGAGTTGCAACACGTGCGGGTGGCGCATGTTCAAGCTGTTGCCCGTGCCGGTGAAGTCGAGGTAGTAGCGAGGGTCGTCGTCGACGAGTCGGTAGTACGCCTGGTTGTCGATCCCGCGCATCGACAGCGTCGGGCCGAAGTGGTTGCCCTCGGCGGTGTGGTTGTAGACGACGTCGAGGATCACTTCGATCCCGGCGGCGTGGAGCGCCTTGACCATCGTCTTGAATTCTTGGATCTGTCCGAGCGCGGCCGACGACGTGTACTCGTTGTGGGGTGCGAGGAAGGCGATCGAGTTGTATCCCCAGTAGTTGCGGAGGCCCTTCTCGAACAGGTGGTGGTCCTGGACGAACTGGTGGACCGGCATCAGCTCGATCGCGGTGATGCCGAGTTGTTGCAGGTGCTCGATGATCGCCGGGTGCGCGATCGCCGCGTACGTGCCGCGCAGTTCAGGAGGGACCGCCGGGTGGGTCATCGTCAAGCCGCGCACGTGTGCTTCGTAGATGACGGTCTCGTGCAGCGGCACCTGCGGCGGGCGGTCGTTGCCCCAGTCGAAGAACGGGTCGCCGACGACGGCCTTCCAGACGTGGTGCGCGCTGTCGTCGGTGTTGGCCGTGTCGGGGTCGTCGAACTCGTAGCCGAAGCACGCAGCATCCCAGTCGATCTGGCCGTCGATCGCCTTGGCGTAGGGGTCGAGGAGCAGCTTGTGGGGGTTGCACCACTGACCCTTCGTCGGCTCCCACGGTCCGTGCACCCGATATCCGTACTTCTGGCCGGGGCGGACGTCGGGGAGGTAGGCGTGCCAGATGTGCCCGTCGACCTCGGTCAGTTCGATGTGCTCGTCGTCGCGTTCGTCGGTGCCAGCGCCGTGGAGGCAGAGTTCGACGCCGTCGGCGACGCTCGAGAAGAGCGCGAAGTTGGTTCCCGAGCCGTCGTAGGTGGCGCCGAGCGGGAACGGAGTACCGACCCACAGCCGGCGCGCTCGTTCGGTGGCCGACTCGTTCACCACGGCCAGGTCTTGCATCCGGTCATGCCCGGATCGTACGCACCGCCGGAGCCTCTCGGACGCGACCGATCAGCGCGATGATGCGTTCGGATTCAGCTGTTCGCCCAGGCTCGGACGGCACCACGGAAGTGGTCGCTCGATGCGGGCTCGCTCGCCTGGTCCGGATCGAAGTACGGCGCGTCGCCGACGATGGTGACCCGCTCGACGCGGCGCACCGACGGCCAGTAGTCGGACACCGCGTAGTGCTGGCAGGCCCGGTTGTCCCAGAAGGCGATCGAGTGGGGGCGCCACCGGAATCGGACCTGGTACTCGGGGAATGCCGCCTGGCGATAGAGGACATCGAGCAGTTCGGCGCTCTCGTCGGCGTCCATGCCCACGATCTCCTGCGTGAATGCCTTGTTCACGTACAGGCACCGTCGGCCGGTCTCGGGATGCGTCCGGACGATCGGATGCTCCGGGTTGGGGTACGTGGCGTCGAAGTCGGCCAGTTCCTGGTCGGTCGCGCCGTTCTTGCGGAGCCGTCGGCGGAAGTTGGTGAAGTCGTGTCGGGCGACGCGGCCGTCGATCCGGTCGCGAATCCGCTGGGGGAGCCCGTCGTAGGCGGCGCCCATGTCGGCGAACAGTGTGTCCCCACCCACGTCGGGCGCCTCCAGGTTGTGCAGCACGGACCCGAGCGACGGTTCGAGCCGCCACGTGACGTCGGAGTGCCAGGTGTTCTCGAAGCCAGGCGAGTTCTCGTCGTGGCTGATGGCGAGGACTTCGGGAAAGCCCGGCTTGGACGGAGCGAAGGGATGCTCTTCGAGGCTGCCGAAGTTGCGGGCGAAGGCGAGGTGCTGCTCGGTCGACACGTCCTGATCGCGGAAGAACAGCACTTTCCAGTCGAGCAGGGCCTGGCGGATGTCGCCGACATCACGGTCTGACAGAGATGTGGTGAGGTCGACGCCGTCGATCTCGGCTCCGATGGTCGGCGAGAGTGGCGTGACCCCGATCTGGACGCCGTGTTCGGTGATGGTCATGATCCGGGTGTAGCACTCGGTGAGTGGCATCGGATCACCGGACGATCGTTCGAGGCCGGAGCTGCGAGACTGCGACATGGCATTCGGTCAGCAAACAGGTCCACCCGCTCCGGCGAATCGCGTCCGTGAGTTGCTCGAACTGCTGCAGGACGCCGGACACTCCGACTTCCGTGACGCTCGTGGCCCGATGGGGTTCACGCAGCGCCAAGCGGGTGGCAAGTTCACGCGTGACGAGGTCGACGCCTTCATCGAGCAACTCGAGAACGAGGCCCACGAGAAGGAGGAGCCGACGCCCGACGAGGCGCCTCCGAAACCGACGACACCGACGGCTGTTCGCCCGGCGGTCGTCGAGCGATCGAAGGTGCCGGCGCCGACGGCCGACCGCGACCTGAGCGACGTCTCGTCCGAAGCGCTGGCCGCCGAACTGCAGCAGCGCGGCTGGATCGTCGCCGAACCCTGACCCGGCCGTCGCGAACGATCGGTGTCGGGCACGAATCGTTCAGAGCCAGCGGAGCCAGCGGCCGTGGGGGTCGGTGAGCGCGAGGACGTCCCGTCCGTTGCGTGCGAGGTGGAAATGGGCGCCGTCCGGAAAAGGTCATGTCGGGCGCGCCGGCGCGTCGAGACCGGAGACGACGGGGCCCTTCGTTCGAGAGCCAGACGATGTCGTCGCGTTCGAGCATGCGCATTGCATCGGCGACGTCCTGTCGGCCGGCCTCGTCGACGTCGGCCAGGACGGCGGAGTGGAACACGACCTTCGTACTGCGGTGACGATCCGTGCGCCTCGTGCTCGGCGAACCACCGGTACCACGCCGCGGTGTCCATCCAACTCGAACGTACTCGCGATGCGTGGGGAGGGTCGGGCTGTGATTGGATCGGGGGGTGGGTTGGAGTCGATCGGACGACGATGTGGAGGTGGCGGACGCTCCCGACGTGTGGGCGACCGACTCGGTGCCGGTCTCGTCGGGTGATCCGATCGAGTGGAACTTCGAACGATCCGGAGCGAGCACGCGCGAGGGCGTGATCGTCGACGGCGACGGTCCTGAGCCGCCGGTCGCACCGGGCACCGATCGGTCGAAGACGTGGATCGGATTGGCCGTCGGCGCGGTGGCCGTCTTGGCGATCGGGATCATCGCATGGCCCGACGGCGACTCCGACGAGACCGTCGACTCGGGTCCGCAGACCACTCAGGCCGAGCTGGGCACACTGCCGAGTATCGACGTTTCCGACGACGAGACGGACGAACCAGACGCTGTGATGGAGGACGTCGACGAACCCGACGCCGCCACGTCGACACCGCTCCTCGACGACGACGTGGTCAGCAACGGAGGCGGCGGGTTGGGCGACGAGCTGTCGGTCCTTCTCCCGCCCGAGGTCGCCGCGATCCGAGAACCGACCGAGATCGTGCTGCGATCGGGAGGGCTCCTCCACACGCTGTCGCTGCCGTCGGGCGAGGTCCGCACCGTCGACCTCGGCGCGAGCAACACCGGCTCTGGGTCTCCGCTCGCCATCGGACCGGATGCGACGCTGGTCGATTCGAGCCAGAACACGATCATCGTCGTGCCACGCGTCGGCGTGCCGATCAGCGTCGACATCTCCGAGTTCGGGAGCCTGGGTTCGTACACGCGCTCCGTCTCGACGCGCGCAGACGGGACGACGGTCTTCGATGTCTCGTTCTTCACGAACAGCGGTGGCATCAACGCCTCGGCTCGGATCGACTCGTCGGGAAACCTCGAGGTGATCGATCCCGACGAAGCCGACGACTTCGGACGCTTCGGATACTCGCTGTCGAGCGCACCCGGCCAACGGCTGGTCACCGAGGCCGGCGGTGTGTACACGCTCGCCGACGACGGCACGGCGACGCGGGTGTCCACCGGGCAGGCGTTCGCCGCCGACGGCAGCGGGCTGCTCGCACGCGAGTGTGACGACGCGATGCAGTGCGGCTTCGTCTTGATCGACCTGGCGTCGGGAGAACGGAGGCCGCTCGGCCGCGACGACTCGTTCGACATCGACGGGTACGACGTGGAACTCGCTCCCGACCACACGGCCGTGGCGTACACCGAGTCCTCGGCGACGTCGCAGAATCGCGTGATCCTCGACTTCGAGCTGGGCGCGGTCGCCTCGGCGGAAGGCACCGTCTCGTTCCGGCCGTCCTCCAGCGCATGGGCGGGTGACAGTTCGGGAGTGTTCGCCATCGCGATCGACGGCTCCGCACTGATCTTCGTCGATCGCGCATCGGGCAAGGTGGTGGAGTTCGGGAGTGAGTTCGGACGGGTCACGTCGATCGGAGTTCGCCGGCCCGACGCCGAGTTGCCGCCGAAGGAAGGCACAGCGGACGATCGGAGCGACATCACGCTGTCGCGGCAGCTCGTCGCAGACACCGGCCTCGAACTCGTCGCCGTCGGTGACGTCGGAGCGATGGCGTACATCGACATCGACGATCTCTCGGCCGTGAGCTGGAGCACCCCGTCGCCCGGGCGCCTCGGTGTCGATGCGTACGTTTCGGGAGGTGACGTGATCGTCCTCGACCAGAACGGCGACGACTCCTTCGTGACGAGGTTCGACGAGTGGGAGTCGCTGAACGAAGACGTCGTCGGGATCCCCGGCGGTTCTCGACTCCCGGGCCCCGACATCAGCACGGTGTGGACCGAAGACAAGAACGTCCGCTCCGGCGTCGGGCAGGTCGTGACATCGGCGGTCGGGGCGCTCGTGTTCGCTCCGCGCCAGGTCACGTTGCCGAACGCCCAATTGCTGGGAGGCGACGGCCGAGGCGAACTCGTCGTCGAACTCGGAGGCGACATCTTCGTGACCACCGAATCCGCGTCCGAGGACGGTGGAGACGGGAATGGTGGGGTGGTCGTCGCATCGTCGGTCGAGCTCGGTGATCTCGAGCTCCTGACCAGCGGAGAGCTGCTCGCGATCAGCGCCGACTGGGCGCTCGCCCGCACCTGCGACCCCACGGCCACCTGTCGACTGACGAGGATCGACCGGTCGACGGGTGCCGAATCGGACATCACGGCACCGATCGCGTTGATCACCGGCGTCGGAGCCGCCGCCGACCGCAGCGTCGCACTGCGCGACACGGTGTCGCCCGACGGCCGAACCGCCGTCATCGAGATCGATCCCGACCTCCTCGAGGGATCCGAGAGCGCCTGGGTCGCCATCGACCTCGAGTCGGGATCGTTGGTGACCCAGCTCCCCGAGCCGACGAGGGGCCAGCCGATCGTCTGGTCGCCCGACGGCCAGAACGCAGCATTCGTCGCCGACCGTTCCGTCCAGGTCTGGCAGCGTTATTCGGGCAGCGTCGCCACGGTCGGCCAGACGGGCAACGTGACGGCGATCGTCGCGGCCCCCGACGGCTTCGTCCCGCAATCCTGAGCTGAACGTCGGACTTGCTGCGATGATCGGGGCATGACTGCTCCACTCGACGGTGTGATCGTGGTGGCGCTCGAACAAGCGGTCGCCGCGCCGCTCGCGACCCGCCACCTCGCCGATCTCGGAGCCACCGTGCTCAAGGTCGAACGGCCCGACGGCGGCGACTTCGCTCGCGACTACGACGCCAACATGAACGGCCAGTCGACCTACTTCGTGTGGGCGAACCGTGGCAAGCAGAGCATCACCCTCGACCTCAAAGACGCCGAAGACCGGGCGACGTTCGACGGGCTGGTCGCCGGCGCCGACGTCTTCATCCAGAACCTGTCGGCCGGCGCTGCCGAACGGGCCGGTGTCCAAGCCACGCAGCTGACGGCGAGACACCCGTCGCTCGTCGCGTGTGAGATCACCGGCTACGGACTCGGAGGTCCCCGCACGCAGGACAAGGCGTACGACATGGCGATCCAGGCCGAAGCGGGGGCGATCTCATTGACCGGATCGGCCGACGAGATGTCGAAGGTCGGCTTCTCGGCGGCCGACATCTCGTCGGGGATGTACGCCTTCAGCTCGATCCTCGCTGCGCTCTACCGCCGCAACGTCACCGGGGAGGGCGCAGCGATCACGCTGTCGATGCTCGAGTGCCTGACCGAGTGGACGGCGGTCCAGGTGTACACGGCGGCATACACCGGGGTGGCTCCCGAGCGCGCCGGTCACCGCCACGCCCTGATCGCTCCGTACGGGCTGTACGCGTTGAGTGACGGCGCACGCGTCCTGGTGGCGGTGCAGTCGAACCGTGACTGGGCGAAGTTCGCCACCGAGGTGTTGGACGACGAGTCGCTGGTGGCCGATCCCCGCTTCGTCGGCAACGCCGAGCGGATCGAGAACGTGGTCGAACTCGAAGCGGAGATCGCATCGGCGTTCGGATCGGTTTCGGCCGACGTGATCGTGGATCGGCTGACGTCGAGCGGCGTGGTGTGGGCGCGGGCACGAGAGCCACAGGAGGTGTGGGATCACGAGCAGCTCGAGGCGCGCGATCGGTTCATGGACGTCGACACCGAGACGGGACCCGCGCGGATGCTGAAGCCGCCGTTCAACATCAGCGACACCCCCGATCCGACGCCGAGCGTGCCGGCACTCGGCGACCACGACCCCGCCCTCGTCGCCGACATCCTCGCCCGCAAGAAGTAACGCCCCGGGTCTGACCCCAAACGTTACGGGTCTGGCACTTGGTGTTACGGGTAACGCCCCGGGTCTGACCCCAAACGTTACGGGAGGGCGTCGATGGTGACGGTGCCGGCGTTGCCGTCGACGGTGACGGTCGCGCCGTCGGGGATGATCTCGGTGGCGTCGGCGACCGAGGCGACGCACGGGACGCCCAATTCACGCGAGACGATCATCGCGTGGCTGCCCATCGCTCCGACGTTGACGACCACGGCAGCGGCCGGAACGAACAGCGGGACCCACGACGGATCGGTCTGCGGTGCGATCAGCACGTCGCCGGGCTCGAGGCCTTCGGGGTCGCTCGCATCGAGGATGACCCGGGCACGACCGGTCGCGGTGCCACCTGATCCGGCCGAGCCCGACAGCACGGTGCCGACCGTGGCCACGTCGGCTCCGCTCGCACCACGGGCCTTCATGTCGCCGAGATCTGGCACCGTGCCGTTGACGATGAACACGGGCACCGAGTCGAAGAGTCGCTGGAATCGCTCCCACCGCTCAGCGACGATTTCTCTCATGGTGTCGGGGTGGTGGCGGACCCGGTTCAGTTCCTCGTCGGTCAACATGAACACGTGGTTCGGCTGGTCGATCACGCCGCGTTCGGTCAGTCGGCGACCGAACTCGTACATCGCGACACGGACCTCGTTGATGATCCCGACGACGTTGGTCTTGGCTCGCTCACGCCCCGCCAGGAACGTCTGTGCCGAGCCGAGCGCGGCCTCGAACATGCCGGCGGTCTCGGCGTCGTCGGCGACCTTCGATCGAATGTCGGCGACGATCCGGTCGCGCTCGGCGACCGCCACGTCGTGTCGTGCGGCCGGAGCTTGCGCGTCGTCGGACCGTCGCATCAGGTCGATCGCCGCCAGGGCGACGCGGGGGCGAACCTCCCACGACGGAGCGAAGGGGTCGTACTCGTTCTGACCACGCGAGCCGTGTTCGAACAGGAACTCGTCGAATGCCGCCAGGAAGGCAGTCGCGTCGTCGCTGCCATCGGCGCGAAGGGCGTCGAGCACGCCGTCGGGCCCGGCTCCGAACGCCGCGCTCACCGCGTCGGACGCAGCCGCCGTCCGACCCAGGTCCCACATGGCGTGAGACGGGGCTGCCGAGTCGACCTCGATCCCGGCGAGCAACCTGATCGCAAGGCTCGGGTCACCGATTGCCTCGCACACGGCCCCGAGGGCGCCCGGTCCCAGCGATGCGAGCGACGAGATACGCATGGCGTTCTCGAACGTTCGTTGAATCAGAGGCACCATCGAACGGGCGCGCGCCAGGACCGCGGCGTCGGTCGATGCGGCGAGATCGGGTCGTTGGGCGCGCTGGGTTCGCACCATGTCGCGGTCGGCCTCGAGTTCGGGCAGCGATGTGGCCGACATCGCCCAGCCCATCGACTCTCCGAGCTTCGCTTCGTGTTCGGGCGACACGTGCCACGGGTGCTCCTCGTAGGGCGGGACCTCGTCGCGCTCGTCGAAGAACGCCTGGTCGATCATCTCGGGCGACGCGCCGGGCATGCGCGCACCGAGGATGCGGGTCATCGTGAGGGGGTTGTACACGTAGCCGCCGAACATCTTGAACAGGTCGGGTGCATCGGGCTCCTCGAACTCGTCGTAGCTGAGAGCGCCGAGTTCGATGTACGCGTCGCGCAACCCGGGAGACATCCCCTTCTGCAGGACGAGGCTCTTGCCCAGCGGGCTGAACGGGTCGGGGAACACGTCGGCGGCATTGCCTCGTGTCCAGGCCGGAAAGCGATCGCCGAGTGACGAGTCGCCGAGCCAAGTGTCGTTGTCGGTCATGAGGTGCCCCCTGTGTGGGTGTCGTTGTCGGTGCTGGTGTGGATGTCGGACCGGTCGGCCCGGGTCTCGCGGTAGTCGTCGAAGTTCTGGTCGCGATCGCTCAAGGCGGCCGACACGCCCTTCTGGGCGAACGACTGCAGGTACTCGATCGAGGGCGGCTGGTGGAACCCCAGCGCCTGGATGTCGGCGGTGGCGCGGATCCCGTCACGGATGCCCATTGACTCCATCGCCCGATGAGCAGCACGCTTGTTGAGCGCGAGCAGTTCGGGCGGGATCTTGGCGATGCGCTCGGCGACAGCGAGGACGGCGTCGTCGAGGTCGTCGGCGGGGAAGGCCCGGTTGGCCATCCCGGCGGCGACGGCATCGGTGCCGCTCATCGCGTCGCCGGTGAGCAGCGCTTCCATGCCGCGTCGCAAACCCATCAACCAGGTCTGCCACTGCATGTCGGGCGGCGACATGAGGCGCACGGGCGGGTAGCCGACCTTCGCATCGTCGGCGACGTAGACGAGGTCGCACGCTGCGGCGAGCTCGGTGCCGCCGGCGAGGCACCAGCCGTGGACCTGGCCGATGATCGGCGTCGGCATGTCCCACATCTCGAGCCAGTTGGCGACGACATGTCGACTCCACCATCCGTCGGCGGGCGCGGTGGAGCGTTCGACGTCGTGGTTGGGTGCGCCCAGGTCGTAGCCGGCTGAGAAACAGGGCCCCGCTCCGCGAATGACGATGACCGACACGTCACGCGATCGGTCGGCGTCGCGCAGCGCGTCGAAGAGGGCACCGCGCAGCGCGTCGTTGAGTGCGTTTCGCTTCTCGGGTCGGTTCAGGGTGAGTCGACGCACGAGTGGCCGCGGCTCGTCGATCAGCAGGACGTCCGTCGGCGCATCACCCATGAGAGACGATCATTCCAGATCGACGGTCGGAGATATTGATCGGCCGGTCACTAACGTCGAAACGGTGACCGGATCAGAGATCGACGTGGCGATTCTGGGCTCGGGAGCGGCGGGGCTCGTGGCGGCCATCGCCGCCGCCGACGCCGGGGCATCGGTCGCCGTGTTCGAGAAGAGCGACCTGATCGGAGGGACGTCGGCGATCAGCGGTGGAATCGTCTGGATACCGAACAACCACCTGCAGGCCGAGGCAGGGATCGACGACTCACGCGCCACAGCCCTCGCCTACCTGGAGTCGCTGTCACTCGGACAGATCGACTCCGACATGGCGGCCACCTTCGTCGATACCGGACCCGAGATGTTGCGGTACCTCGACGAGCGCACCCCGTGTTCGTTCCACCTGCTGCCCACATACCCCGACTACCACCCGGAACACCCCGGTGGCCTGGGTGCGGGTGGGCGCTCGGTCGACAACGGACTGTTCGCGTACGGCGAGTTGGGGGAGTGGGCCGATCGAATCCGCATCAACCGACCGAATCCGGTGATGCTGATCGAAACGCCACTCGGTGGCGCGACCGAGATGCCGTCGATCGAGACGATCACCGATCGCGCTGTCAACCGTCAGAACGGGATGGGCCTCGGGTTGGTGGGTGCGCTGGTGCGGGCGTGTCTCGATCGAGGCGTCGAGATCCACCTCTCCAGCCCGGCGAAGCATCTGTTCACGAGTGACGGCACGGTCACGGGAGTTCGTGTCGAGCACGACGGCGTCGCGCGCGATGTGGCGGCTCAGGCGGTCGTGTTGGCGACTGGCGGCTTCGAGTGGAACGAAGAACTGTGCCGTACTTTCCTCCGGGGCCCGATGACCGCTCCGGCGGGATCTCCCGACAACACCGGCGACGGGCTGGTGATGGCGATGGCAGCCGGAGCGCGCCTCGGGAACATGCGCAACGCCTGGTGGGTACCCGTCACCAAGGCCGACGGTGCACAGAATTGGGGGAGCGACCGGCCCCATCTCGTGCTGCTCGAACGCACCCGACCTGGCTCGATCATGGTCAACCGAACGAATCGCCGGTTCTGCAACGAGGCCGGCAACTACAACGCGATGGGAGGTGTGTTCCATCAGTTCGATCCAGCAGCGTTCGACCATCCGAACCTTCCGGCATGGCTGGTGTTCGACCACCGGCACAAGTCGACCTACGACGTGGCGTCGTGTCGCGCCGGCGATCCGGCCGCCGATTGGATGATCTGCGCGGAGACCATCGAGGAGCTCGCAAACCGGATCGGCGTCGACCCGACGAACTTGCGACAGACCGTCGACCGGTTCAACGAGTTCGCGGTGCACGGCGCCGACCCCGACTTCGGTCGTGGTGTGAGCGCGTACGACACGTTCAACGGCGACCAGTCGCTCGACGGCGTCGCCGCGACGCTCGGGCCGCTCGACGACGGGCCGTTCTACGCACTGTCGATCGAGAGCGGTTCGCTCGGCACGAACGGCGGGCCCGCGACCGACACCCGGGGTCGGGTCCTGTCGCTCGACGGGGGAGTGATCGACGGCCTGTTCGCGGCCGGAAACGTCATGGCGGCACCGACCGGGATGGTCTACGGCGGGGCCGGTGGCACGCTCGGCCCGGCGATGACCTTCGGCTTCATCGCCGGACGCGAAGCGGCGGAGTTCGTGTCGTGACCGTGCGCGTCGCCGTCGTCACGAAAGGGCACCCGTTCGATGCCGACGCATTCTTCGCCGTCTTCGACTCGTTCGACGACGTCGACTGGACGCACGTCGAACACCCCGATGCTCTCGACCTCGTCCGACCCGAACGCGCCGCCGAGTTCGACGTGTTCGTCATGTACGACATGCCCGGAATCGCGTTCACCGGGGGTGAGCCTCCGGCCGAATTCTCCGCTCCGCCCACGGGGTACGTCGAGGCCTTCGAGGAACTGCTGGCTGCGGGGAAGGGGATGGTCTTCCTCCATCACGCAGCGGCTGGCTGGCCGGCCTGGGAGCGGTACGCACACATCGTCGGCGGCCGGTTCCACTATCAGCCAGCCGCGCTCGACGGCGTCGAGTACCCCGATTCGGGCTACCGCCACGACGTGACCCACACCGTGGAGGTGCTCGACACCGACCACCCGATCTGCGCCGGGATCGACGCCTCGTTCGAGATCACCGACGAGGTCTACCTGTCACCCGTCCTCGACGACGTAGTGCCGCTGATGCGCAGCACCCACGACTTCGTCGACCGCAACTTCTTCTCGGCCGACCACGCCATCCGCGGCCACCGCGGTGATCGGACGGGGTGGTCTCATCCGCCCGGCAGCGACCTCGTTGCCTGGACGCGTCGAGAGGGTGCGTCACCCATTGCGTACATCCAGTTCGGCGACGGCCCGCAGACCTACGCCGACCCGAACTACCGCCGGATCGTCGCCAACGCCATCGGCTGGGCCGCCAGGGGCGGTCAGATCGAGCGTTCGACGCCCTCCCAGTAGGGGCCGCGGACCTTGGCCTTCTGGACCTTGCCGGTTCCGGTGCGGGGGAGCTCGTCGACGAAGTCGATCGACCGCGGGACCTTGAACCCGGCCAACTGATCTCGGCAGAACGACGTGAGGGTGGACGCGAGCGCGTCGTTCGGCGCGACGCCGTCCTGGGGGACGACCACGGCCTTGACCTCCTCGCCGAATTCCTCGTTCGGGACCCCGATCACCGTGACGTCCGAAACGAGGTCGTGCCCGCCGAGAACGCCCTCGATCTCGGCGGGGTAGATGTTCACCCCTCCCGAGATGATCATGTCGATCTTGCGGTCGCTGAGCCACAGGTAACCGTCGTCGTCGAGATAGCCGACGTCGCCCATCGTGAACACGCCCGGTTCGAGGTGCGCGTCCTGGGTCTTCTCGGGCGCGTTGTGGTATTCGAAGTCCATCCCCATCGCGTTGCGGAAGTAGAGGGTGCCCGGCTCGTTCGGGCCGACCCGCACCCCGGCGTCGTCGACCACGATGATCTCGATGTTCGGCACCGGTGGTCCGACGCTTCCGCCTTTGGTCATCCACTGCTCGGAGTCGATCATCGTCACCACCGAGCCCTCGGTCGAGCCGTAGTACTCGGTGATCTTGGGGCCCCACCAGTCGATCATCCCCTGCTTGACGACCGGCGGACACGGCGCTGCGCCGTGCAGCACCATCTGCAGTGACGAACCGTCGAAGCTGCTCTTGGTGTCGGCGGGCAGATCGAGCAGGCGCTTCATCTGAGTGGGGACGAGGTGGATGTTGGTCGCCTCGTACCGGTCGATGAGGTCGAGTACGGCCGCGCTGTCGTACTTGTGCTGCATCACGGTGGCCGACCCGACGGTCATCGGCAGGAACGAGTACGCCCACTGCGCCGAGTGGTACACCGGCCCGCACAGGACGCTGCGGCCGTCGCCCTCGACGAGGTCGGAGAACCGGGCCCCGATCAGCTTCCACACCGCCGGATCGGTCTGCGGGGGCATGTTCGACATCGAACTGCGGACGCCCTTCGGGTTGCCGGTGGTGCCCGACGTGTAGAACATCGGCCCACCGAAGCTCTGGTCGGCTGGCTCGTCGGGGGAACCCGTCGACACGAACTCGTCGAAGTTCTGGAAGCGATCGGAGGTGGGTGCGCCGATGACGAGAGCGAGGTCGATCCCGGTGACGCGTTCGTCGTCGAGCGCGCGGGTCACCTCGTCGACGAACTGGTGGCCGACGATCACGGCCTTCGATCCCGAGTCGGCGAGGATGTAGGCGATCTCGGGCCCGACGAGGTGCCAGTTGACGGGCACGTGGGTGATGCCGGCGTTGGCGCAGGCGAACGAGGCCTCGAACCACTCGTTGCAGTTGCCGGCGACGATCGCGATGGTGTCGCCCGCTTCGATCCCGGCCTGGCGGAAGGCGTGGATGAGGCGGTTGACCCGGGCGTCGAGCTCGGACCAGGTCAGTGTGGCGGCGTCGTCGGCGAGAGCGAGGTCGTTGCCTCGCTCGGTGGCGAACTGGGAGGTGAGGACGGCCATGGCTCAGTTCCAGGCGTTCTGGAACGTGCCCGACATGTCGACCGGACCGCCGTACTGGACCACGAGTTCGCGGCTGGCGAACATCCAGTCGCCGTCGACCCGGGTGTAGGTGTCGTCGTAGTAGGCGAGCAGGATGCCTCGCTCGTCGGACACCCGGTTCCAGTGTTCGTGGATGTACCACCGGCCCGATCCGGTGCCGGTCGCATCATCGAGTTGAGCGGTGCCGTTCATGACGTTCTGAATGACGGCGTGGAACCCGTCCATCGCCGAGTTCCACAACTCGACGATCGCCTCACGCCCCTCGACCCGTCGGCCCTTGCCGAGTTCCCATACGGCGTCGGGCGCCCAGGTGCCGGCCCACTGTTCGGCGTCGCGTCGCACGACGGCGTCGGCGTAGGTGTGGACCAGGTCGTGGATCGGAGTGCAGTTCATCAGTTGGTTCCTTCTTCGATGTAGCGGCGGACGAGATCCTGGAAGTGGCGGGCCCGCACCTCCTGGTAGTTGCCGAGGGTCTGGCCGCGCTTCTTGCTGGCCTTGAAGCCGCGGGTCTGGGCGGCGAGGTTGGTGGTGTCCTGGTCGAGCACCTGGCCGAGCGACGTGGGCAGGCCCGGCACGGTGGTGTAGCTGTCGTCGACGTCGAGGTCGTACGGTTCGGCCGGCAGGGGTGGTGGCCCCGAGCGTGGCTTCGGCCGCAGGTAGAGGACCTCGTAGATGCACTGGTCGGGGTCGGGCCCGTCAGGCCGGAACCGGTAGACGAGGGGGATCTGCAGGCCGGGGAAGAAGAAGGCGTTCGGGAACAGGAAGTACTCGATCGAGTCGATCGTCTCGGCGACCGACAGGTGCGAGAAGTCGTTGTCGTACTCCTCGCCCAGCATCTGTTGCACGTAGCGGGCGTAGACGTCACGCGCCCGCTCACCGTCGGGGATCTCGGGGACCTCGTGGCCGGGCTGCTTGCGCGCCATGAGCATGTTCAGCATCGTCTGTTCGTCAGGCCGCTTCGCCTCGGGGACGTGCGGACTCGTGGTGGCGATGGTGTGGATGAACCGGGTGACGTTCTCGCCGAACACGTCGTACTGGGCGTTGGCGTCACCGGCGGTGTAGATCGACTGACTGTGGGTTTCGAGGATGTGGTACGCCTCGAGGAACGCCGTGGCCGAGGCCTTCCAGTTGGCCGGCAGCTTCTTGCGGATGTGGACCTCCACGTAGCGGTCGCCGAGGTCCCAGTCGGCGAAGTGCTCGGGCAGCACGCCGAGGTATTCCTCCAGCGGCGGCGCCATCAGTTCGGGCGCACAGTCGTCGAAGTTGACGAACACGAAGCCGCCCCACAGCCCGGTCCGCAATTGCGGCAACCGGTACTCGTCGGCGTTCACGTGGGGGAAGTCCCACTCGCACGGCAGTTCGGTCAGTTCGCCGTCGAGTGACCACGTCCAGCCGTGGAACGGGCAGCGCAACTGGTTCGAGAATCCACTGCTCTCCGGGGGCTTCAGCTGTGTGCCGCGATGCAGGCACGCGTTGTGGAACGCCTTGATCGTGCCGTCGGGCCCGCGGACCACGAGTGCCGACCGGTCGCCGATGTCGTAGACGTGGTAGTCGCCGGGCTCGGGGATGTGCTCCTCGCGACACGCCCATTGCCAGGTGCGTGACCACATGTGGTCGTCTTCCGCGCGTGCGTACTCGGGTGAGGTGTACTGCTCGTAGGCGATGTCGTCGTCGCCTTCGAATTCGTAGGAGTGGGCGAGCAGGTGCGGTGGTGCCGGAACCGAGTCGTTGCTGATGATGTCGTGCGTGCTCGGGCCGGGGCAGCGCGCCGCGCCCGGCTCGACGCTGACGGGCGTGACCTGGTCGGTCATGCGGTGACGGTCGCGCCGCTCGCGTCGGCGATCATGGGGGCGTTCTCGAGTGCGAAGGGGATCGACGTGTCGAGCACCTCTTGCATCTCGATGATGTTGCCGTCGGGGTCCCGCCCGTAGATCGCTCGCAGGCGCGCTGCGCCACCCATCTCGGCAACGGTGGGCGGCGTGCTCTGGAAGGTCGCTCCGCGTGCGGCGAGTCGTTCGAGTTCGGCGTCGATGTCGACCACGTCGAGGCACAGGTGGGTGTATCCGTGATCGGCGGGGGTGCGCCCGGGGTCGGCGGGTGTGGGTGCGGGCGACGAGTACTCGAACAGTTCGAGGTGGGCGTTCCCCGCCTGCAGCATCACCTGGCGCGCCCTCGATCCTTCGTAGCCGCCGATCATCCGGTCGATCAGAGGTCGGTCGGCCCACTCGGTCTGCATCACGGGGACGAAGCCGACCACGTCGGTGTAGAACGCGGCCAAGCGGTCGAGGTCGGGTGTGGAGATGGCGATGTGGTGGATGCCTCGGATCATTCGGCGGACTCGGTTCGTTGCGCTCGTCGGACTTGCTGAACGTTCGTTAGGTTATTCGAGAGACATCGGGCACAACGAGCCGAGGAGGCCGTCCCACCATGACCGACATCGCAGATCCCGCCACCCGAACCGGTGGTGGCGACGACCCCGAGGTGAGCGTCGCGGTGCGTGGCATCACCCGAGCCAAGGCGCCCGAGCCCGAACTCACCGGCAGCCCGATCACCGGCGACCGCTACTGGTCGCCCGAGTTCGCCGCCCTCGAAGCCGACGCATTGTGGCCACGGGTCTGGCAGGTCGCCGGCCGCGTCGACCAGATCCCCGAGCCCGGTGACTACGTCACCTACGAGATCGGCCGAGATTCGGTGATCGCCGTACGCGGCGACGACAGCCAGGTGCGTGTCTTCTTCAACGTGTGCCAGCACCGCGGTAACCGACTCGTCACCGCCGAAGTCGGCACGCTCGTCACCGGCGAGTTTCAATGCGCCTACCACGGTTGGCGATTCGGTAGCGACGGCAACCTCAACTGGGTCCCCGACGAAGACGACTTCGTGGACGGCAGCCCGTGTGGTCATCGCAACCTCGTCGAGATGCCGTCCGACACGTGGGCCGGCTTCATCTGGTTCAACATGGATGCCGAGTGCGCACCGCTGCGTGAGTGGCTCGACCCGGTCGCCGACCACCTCGACGCCTACCAGATGGAGAACATGAAGCGGACCCACTGGGTGACCGTCGAGGGCGAGTTCAACTGGAAGTGCGTGCAGGACAACTTCAACGAGAGCTACCACCTGCCCTACGTACACCCGCAGACGCTCGCGTCGATGAACGAACACCACAGCGGCTGCCAGTTCGACCTCTACCCGTCGGGTCATGCGCGCATGCTGATGCCCGGCGGCGCCCCCGGCCCGCAATACGCCGGGAAGGCCGACCGGACCTTGAAGAGCCTGCGCGCCGACCTCGAGTTCTGGGGGGTCGACGGCGAAGCGCACCGCGACGACCTCGTCGGATTGCGTGATGCGCTGCAGCAGGCGAAGCGAGAACGTGGCTCCGACAAGGGATACGACTTCTCGCGCTACTCCGACGAGCAGTTGACCGACAACTACCACTACACGATCTTCCCGAACATCTCGTTCAGCATGAAGCCCGACGGGTGCATTTGGCTGCGGGCCACCCCGCACCCGACCGACCCGCAGAAGTGTCTCTTCGACATGTGGTACCTGACGTTGTTCCCCGAGGGTTCGAAGGAGTACTTCTCGAACTCGATGAAGGACTGGGTCTCGGTCGACCATCAGGTCGAGCACCAGACGGGGGTCGCCGGCGAGGTGTCGTGCGGGCCCGGCATCGACCAGGACGTCGCCATCTGGAACACCCAGCAGCAGGGCCTGCGTTCGCGTGGGTACCGCGGCGAGTACATGCCGCACCAGGAGCGTCGCATCGCGTTCTTCCACGACAACATCGACCGTCACCTGGCGCTGGGCCCCGTCCATGTCTAGTCCGATCGAACTGGGTGACCTCGGAGACCTGGTCGACGGTCAGATGCGGTGTTTCGAAGACATCGGCACCGACGGGATCGTGGTGTGCCGAGTCGGCGGAGACCTCTTCGCGCTCACCGACAACTGCTCGCACGCCGACACCCCGCTGAGCGAAGGTCGGCTGCGCGGGTTCGGGCTGACCTGTCCGCTGCACGGCGCCTCGTTCGACGTCCGCACCGGCGAACATTCAGGACCACCGGCATGGGAGGGCGTGGCGAGCCACTCGATCACCGAAGCCGATGGCGTCGCATCGGTCGTGCTCGCCGACCCGACCCGACACGACGGGCCCGATGCCGACGGCAGTCGGATGCAGACCCGTTGACGTTGCTCGACCGAGTCAGCACCCGACGAGCCGCATCTCCGAACGGAGCTCGCCCGAGCTGTACGCACACCCACACACCAACCACCGACTGGACGGACAACTAGATGGCAACACTGCCCACGACCACCACCGAGATCACCGCCGAATGGATGACCGAGGCGCTTCGCGAATCCGGCACCATCCCTCCCGAGGCGAGCGTGGCGAACGTGACCGCCGACGTGTCCGGGGCTGGCGTCGGATTCATCGGCGAAGTTGCGACCCTCGGCATCGAGTACTCCGGAGACGTGAACGGTGCGCCGACGCGCATGGTCGCCAAGTTCCCGTCGCAGTCGCCCGAGATCCGGGCGATGCTGCAGCCGATCCGGGTCTACGAACGCGAGCACCGCTTCTATCGCGACCTGGCCGACGAGACCCCGATCGGGACACCGGCCGTGTATCACGTCACCTGCGACGCCGACGGGGCCGCCGAGGACGAGCGCTACATGCTGCTCATGCAAGATCTCAGCCACCTCGAACTCGGGGACCAGGTCACCGGCACCTCAGTCGAACAGACACGGATCGCCCTTGCCGGGCTCGCCGGCCACCACGCACGTTTCTGGAACGGCGCCGGTCTCGAGAACGCCGACTTCATCCCCGTCATCAACGGTCCACTCAATCAGGCGGGGTCGGCAATCTACGAGGCGTCGCTCCCCGGTTTCATGGAGGCGTTCGGCGAGGTGATCGCGCCCGAACTGGCCGATTTCGTCTCCGGATATGCGGCGATGCGACCGGCGATCCTCGACGAGATCGCCGCCATGCCGCACACCCTGGCGCACTTCGACTACCGCGCCGACAACCTCTTCTTCGGTCCCGACGGGAATGTCGTCGTCATCGACTGGCAGACGATCAGTAGAGGGGGCGGTGCGGCCGATCTCGGCTACCTGCTCTCGCAGAACCTGACGATCGACGACCGCAAGGCCCACGAGACCGAACTCCTGCAGGGGTACCACGACGCCCTCGTCGAAGCCGGGGTGACGGACTACTCATTCGAACGGCTCCTGATCGACTACACGGCAGGAATCAGTTGCGGTTGGATGATCCCCGTGCTCGCCGTCGGCAGTCTCGACTTCTCGAGCGAGCGGGCGGTCACCCTCTGGACCGCCGTCATCGAGCGTGCGCAGAGTGCGCTCATCGACCACGGGTTCGGCTCATGACCGGCCGGCTCGACGGAAAGGTCGCCGTCATCACCGGTGCGGCCAGTGGTATCGGGGCGGGGACCGCTCGGATGTTCGTCGACGAAGGGGCGCGGGTCGTCGTCGCCGACATGCAGGCCGAGGCCGGGATGGCGCTCGCCGACGAATTGGGTGGAGCGGCCCGGTTCGCACAGTGCAACGTGACAATCGAAGACGAGGTCGCTGCCGCGGTCGACCTCGCCGTGTCCGAGTTCGGCAGCCTCGACGTGATGTTCAACAACGCCGGCATCGTCGGATCGGTCGGACGCATCTCCGAGACCTCGGTCGAGGCGTGGGACAACACGATCTCGATCCTGCTCCGGGGTGTGTTCCTGGGGGTGAAGCACGCCGCTCGCGTGATGCTCGAACAGAATTCGGGCGTCATCATCAACACCTCGAGCACCGCGGGCGTCATGGGTGGGCTCGGTCCTCACGCGTACACGGCGGCGAAGCACGGCGTGATCGGGCTCACCAAGTCGGTGGCGAACGAACTCGCTCCGAACGGCATCCGTGTCAATGCGATCTCGCCGGGTAACACGGTCACGGCGATGACGGCGACCGTGACGAGCGGCAGCCCGGAGGCGCTCGACGAGGCCACAGCGAAGATCGGTGCGGGATCACCGCTCGGCTACGCCGGGGTCCCCGCTGACATCGCTGCGGCGGCGCTGTACCTGGCGAGCGACGAATCGCGATACGTCTCGGGCCACACGCTGGTCGTCGACGCAGGCCAGACCACCGCCGGCATGACCCCGAACCGGGTGCACATCAGCGGCAGCCGCGAAATCCACGAAGCCGGACGGATCACCTGATGGCTGACCGGGCGGCCGACCCGTCGATTGCCGCTCTGCTCGATCTGTCCGGTCGGACGGCGATCATCACCGGCGCAGCGACCGGCATCGGCGAAGGCATCGCCCGCACGCTCGCGGCCGCTGGAGCCGTCGTGGTCGTTGCCGACATCGACGACGAGGGCGCCGAACGGGTGGCGTCCGACATCGGAGGCACGGCTGTTCACCTCGACGTCACCGACCCGAGCGAGTGTGCCGACGTGCTGGGTTCGGTCGGTGATCGTGTCGACATCTTGGTCAACAACGCCGGTTCGTACCACGAGGCCGGAAGCATCCTCGACCAGAGTGTCGAGTCGTGGCAGCGCTCCATCGACATCAACCTCGCCGGGCTCTTCCACTGTTCGAAGCCGGTCGCCGCCCGGATGGTCGAGCAGGGCGGCGGTGGGGCGATCGTCAACATCGCATCGGTCGACGGGATCGTGCCGTGCCTCGGCACCGGGTACGACACGGCCAAGGCCGGTGCGATCCACTTCACGAAGAGCCTGGCACTCGACCTCGGACCCCACGGGATCAGGGTCAACGCGGTGAGCCCCGGTGTCGTGCCCGTGCCGACCCTCGACCGCATGCACGCGGGCGAGATCGAGCACTTCTGGCCCGCCGAGCCGGCGGTGTCAGGATTGATGGGGCCGATCACGCGCAGTCGATCATCCAACGTCCCGCTCGGTCGAAAGGGCACGCCCGACGACATCGCCCACGCCGTGCTCTTCCTCGCGTCGGCGGCGTCGAGCTACGTGACCGGCCAGAACATCGCCGTCGACGGCGGATGGACGATCGTATGAACGACGAACTGATTCAATCCCTGATCGACGAGCGCGACATCGTGGCCGTCGCGACGCGCTACTGCCGGGCGCTCGACACGAAGAACTGGTCGCTCTTGGCCGACGTCTTCGCGCCTGATGCGACGGCGCACCTCGGTCGGCCGAACGTCATCGAGGGTCTCGACGGGATCGTCGACCGGGTTCGCACGGCCCTCAGTGCGTTGGACGACAGCCAGCACCTGGTCGGCAACCACGAGGTGACCGTCGACCACGACGACCCCGACGCCGCGACCCACCGCTGCTATCTCCAGGCGCAACACGTCCGCGCCGGTGTGCAAGGTGGCGCGAACTACCTCGTCGGTGGTCGTTACGACGACCGTCTCCGGCGCACGCCCGACGGCTGGCGCATCGTCCATCGCACGTTGACGGTGATGTGGACCGACGGCAACATCGCCGTCGTCCGCCCCTCCCGATGACCCCATACGTGAAGGGTCTGTCCCCTCACGTATGCGCGTCGCACGTCGTCGGTTCGAGCCGGCATACGTGAGGGGACAGACCCTTCACGTATGTCAGGCGGACCAGCGGAGGGAGCCGCCCATGCCGTACTGTTTGAGCACGAGGGCTCGCTCGGGTGCGACCGCCAGGAAGCACGTGTCGGGCGAGTTGTCGGGACCGCCGGGGGCGAAGGCGTTCAGGTCGTAGTCGAACACGTCGGACCAGAGCCGGCGCTTGGTCTCGACGTCGTCGTGCAACGTTCCGGTGCCCCAGATCTCCACCCCGTCGCCGACCTCGGTCACCTGCCAGTGCAACGCCACGTTCGGATTGTGCCGGACGTTGCGAGCCTTGACCGAGTCGGTGCCGAGCATGGTCCACAACGTGCTGCCCTCCCAACACGGGTGGATCGGCACCACGTCGGGTGCGCCGTCGGCGCCGACCGTGGCGATGTGCGCCCACGGGCTCAGGTCGGAGGCGAAGGACTTCACACCTTCGAGGTCGATGTCGTCTGCCATGTCGTGCTCCTGTGTTCTTCGATGAGGCGGGCCTGGGTTGGAGAACCTTAATGACCGTTCGGTAATGTGGGCTCCAATGACCGAGACGTCCGACAAAGCGAACGGTGTCGGAGCCGCCGACGTCAGCCTTGCCTCGCTCGTCGACCTCACCGGCCGGAACGCATTCGTGACCGGAGGCGGCAAGGGGATCGGCCGTGCGATCGCACACCGACTCGTCGAGGCCGGGGCGACCGTCACGATCGGCGACATCGACCGGTCAGCAACGCAGACCGCATCAGAGATCGGTGCGTCCTTCGTGTCGTGTGACATCTCCGACACCGGCGAAGTCGAAGCGGCGCTCGACGCGGCCAGCGGCCGTGGAGGGTTCAGCATCGTCGTCAACAACGCGGGAATCTTCCCGCCCACCGGGCCCATGCTCGATGCCACCGACGACTTCGTACATCGCATGCTCGACGTCAACGTACGTTCGCAATTCAGCGTGTCGCGCGAGGCCGCCAAGCGGATGGAAGGCGGTGGGTCGATCATCAACCTCGCCTCGACCGCCGCCCTCGGCGGAGGCACGAACATCTCGGCCTACAGCGCCTCGAAGGCAGGGGTCATCGCGCTCACCCGAGCGTTCGCGAACGAACTCGGACCCCGCGGGATCCGAGTCAACGCCATCGCACCGGGGATCATCGACACGCCAGGCGTGCAGGACCAGATGGCGCCGTTGAAGGCCGGCGGCCTCGACGTCGAGGAGCGCATCGCCGCCAACCCTCTCGGTCTGACGGGGCTCCCCGACCACGTTGCGCGCACCGCTCTCTTCCTCGCCTCCGACCTCGCAGCGTTCATCACCGGCCACACGCTCGTGGTCGACGGAGGATCGACCGCATGAGTTCCACCTCGGACCCCGTCGGGAGCCTCGTTGCGAACCCGACTCCGACCATCGAGCAACTTCTGGCGATCGAGGCGTGTCGAGAGGCCGCTCGGCGCTACTCGTACGGGGTCGACCGCCTCGACGTCGAGGTCATGAAGTCGGCGTACTGGCCCGACGCCACCGACGACCACGGCGTGTACGTCGGCAACGCGTGGACCTTCTGCGAGCGCGTCGTCGACACTCACGACCGGTGGGCGTGGACGGCACACACGATTGCCAACCATCGCGTCGAGTTCGATGACGACGACCACGCCCGGGGCGAGATGTACGTGCAGGCCACCCTCGCCGACGCCGAGCGGAACCTCTCGACGTTCCACGGCCGCTACCTCGACACGTACGAGCGGCGTGACGGCGAGTGGCGCATCATGCACCGCGTGTGCGTGTACCACGGCGACCACGTGCAGAACCTGCCTGCCTCGATGAACCTCGACGTGTCGGTGTTCCGTACCGGATCGTTCGACCGCCCTGCCGACCAACGACCGATCGGACCCTGATGCCCCGCTTCGCCAAAGAACGTGCCGCCGACGATCCGACCGGTTTCGCGCTCGTCGACGACGATCGCGAACTCACGTGGGCCGAGGTCGACGAAGCGCTGAACCGCTGCGCGAACCTGCTGCTCGACGCCGACCGTGCCGGTCGCCTGGGTCCAGCGCATCGCATCGCCGTCTTCGCCGAGAACTCTGCCGAGACGGCGCTCGCCCACCTCGGCGGACTGCTCGCAGGCGCCTCGTCGGTGCCCGTCAACTTCCACCTCACCGCCGCCGAGGCGGCGTACATCCTCACCGACTCGGGCAGCCGAGCGGTCTTCGTCGGTCCCGAGACCGCCGAACGCGGCGTCGAAGCGGCACGTGAGGCGGGCGTCGACACCGTGATCGGCTGGGAGTGCGACGACGTTCCCGGCGTGACCGACTGGGCCACCTGGCTCGGAGGAGGGCGCATCGACGACCCACCCGACGAGGTGGTCCCGCGCCCGAACCTGCTCTACACGTCGGGCACCACCGGACGTCCGAAAGGCACCGAACTCCCGCCGACGATGTTCGCCGGTGGCACCGACATGGTCGAGCACCTGGAGGCTCTCGCTCAGGGTGGGTTCGCCGGGTTCGGCACGCACCTCGTGGTGGGGCCGATGTACCACACCGGCCCACTGTCGGGGATGCGACTCCTCTGCGCCGGTGTGCCGTCGGTGATCCTCTCCAAGTTCGACGCCGAGGCGACACTCGCCGCGATCGACCGGTACCGCACCGAGTCGAGTGTGATGGTGCCGACGCATTTCGTGCGGATGCTCGCCCTCCCCGCCGAGGTGCGCGCGAAGTACGACGTCAGTTCGATGAAACTGATGGCGCACACCGGGGCCAAGTGTCCGGTCGACGTGAAGGCCGAGATGATCAAGTGGTTCGGGCCCGTGTTTCGCGATGCGTACGGTGCCTCGGAGGTCGGCACCGTGTGTTCGATCTCGAGCGAGGAGTGGCTCGAACACCCCGGCTCGGTCGGGCGATCGGTCCCGCCGTTCACCGCCGTCGTGCTCGACGAGGAGTTGCGCGAGGTGCCGGCGAACACCGAGGGGCGGCTGTTCTTCCGAGACTCGACGGGGCGCGGGATCATCTACCCGAACGATGCCGAGAAGACCGCTGCGTCGAACCCCGAACCCGGGCTCTTCACGCTCGGCGAGATCGGATACGTCGACCCCGACGGCTTCGTCTACATCACCGACCGGTTCAGCGACATGGTGGTGTCGGGTGGTGTCAACATCTATCCGGCCGAAGCCGAACAGTTGCTCATCGACCATCCCCAGGTGGCCGATGTCGGCTGCGTCGGCGTACCGCACCCCGACATGGGCGAGAAGCTGATCGGTCTCGTCATGCCGGCCGACCCGGCGACCCCACCGTCACCCGACGAACTGTCGTCGTGGCTACGTGAGCGACTGAGCCACTACAAGTGCCCACGCGACTACCACGTCGTCGACGACCTCGGCCGCAACACGATGGGCAAGATCAACAAGCGCAAGCTGCGCGATGCCTGGCTCGCCGGCGACATCCGCGAACTCCATACGATGAAAGGGACGCCATGACCGCCACCGACACCGCCGTCAACCCCGAGGAGGCCCAGCCCGGTCGCCCCGCTCTCGAGCCGGACATCTCCGTCGACGACTTCACCGCTCAGGTCACCGAGTGGTACCGAGCGAACGCAGCGCCGAAGCAGTCGATGGGGGAGGGGCAAGCCTGGGGCGAGGGCGAGTTCGACGTGTCGGTGTTCGCCGACATGGAACTGGACGAGGAGCGGTCCCACATCCGTGAGATCGCCGACTGGGTGCAACGCAAGTCGACGCAGGGGTATCACGCCGTCGACTGGCCGGTCGAGTACGGCGGCCTCGGCCTGAGTCGCGCGCACGCTCGGGCGCTCGGCAGGGTCGAGCGCCAGTTCGGTGGGCCCGGCGGACACGAACTGGTCAGCGTCACGACCGGGCTGATCGCCCCAACGATTCAGGCGCTGGGCTCCGATGCGCTCAAGGAGCGGTTCATCGCGCCGTTGCGCAGCGCCGAGATCCTGTGCTGCCAACTGTTCAGCGAGCCCGGATCGGGCTCCGACCTCGCCGGGTTGTCGTGTCGCGCCGAACGCGATGGCGACGAGTGGGTCGTCAACGGGCAGAAGGTCTGGAGTTCGGGAGCGCAGTTCAGCGAGTGGGGAGAGCTGATCGCGCGCACCGACCCGTCGGTGGTCAAGCACAAGGGCCTCACCGCGTTCATGGTCCCGATGGATGCGCCCGGCCTCGAAGTGCGCCCGATCAAGCAGATGAGCGGTGGCTCGTCGTTCTGCGAGGTGTTCTTCAACGACGTGCGGATCTCCGACGATCTCCGACTCGGCGACGTCGGCGAGGGGTGGAAGGTCGCCACCACCACGCTGAGCTTCGAGCGTGACCACTCCGAGTCGAGCGGCGGAGGGTCGTCCTCGGGGGGTTCGTGGAAGCAACTGCTGGCGACCGCCGAACAGATGGGAGCGACGAGCGACCCGGTGATGCGTGACAAGTTGACGCAGATCTACATCCACGGACGCGTCGAGTCACTGACCAACCGTCGCGCTGCCGACCTCGCTCGCTCCGGCACCCCGGGCCCCGAAGGGTCGCTCGGCAAGCTGCTCTGGACGGAGGGGATGACGGCGATGGCCGACGTGGCCGCCGAGATCCTCGGGCCGCATCTCCTTGCCGACACCGGTGAGTGGGGCACGTACGAGTGGAACGAGCATCTGCTCGGTGCTCCCGGGTATCGGATCGCCGGTGGGAGCGACGAGGTCCAGCGCAACATCATCGGAGAACGTGTCCTCGGCCTGCCGCGCGAACCCCGCGCCGACTCCGGCCCCTGGACCGACATCCCCCGCTGACCACACGAGCGGAACGATCGGCGGCTGGCACGAATCGTTCGTCAGAGTTGGGTGGTGGTGGCGCCGGCGGGGGAGTTGGCGAACATCGCTTCGGAGTCGAAACCGATGCGGCGGTCCGGCTTGATCTCGATGACGACGCGGCCTGGGCTGTCGAGGTGGTCGACGAATGCCTGCTGAGCAGTGGGGTCGCCGGGCCGGACCTTGGCGGCCAGGAGCGGGTAGAACCACCGGAGCGTTTCGGCGTCGTCGAGCACGGTTGCGTTGCCCTTGTACGTGACCGCCTGGCTGATGCCGATGTCGGTGCCCCGGCTCGTGACCGCGATCGCCACACGCGGCCGCTCCTCGATGGCCGGGACCCGCTTGCGCCGGCGCGTGCAGGTGAGCCAGAAGCGGTCGTCGTGATGGACGAAGTTCATGATGACGCCGACGGGGTCACCGGTGCGGGTCGTCCACATGAAGGTGCACTCGGTCTGCTTGGAGAGCAGCGTCTCCTCGCGATCGTCGGCGAGCGTGAACGCCGAGACGTCCTCGTAGCTGTCGGTGTACTCGGCCTCGTTCATCGTGAGGGTTCCTCCGTTGGGAGTTCGTTCCTGAACACCGATTAAGTTTCGTCGCTGAGCGACACCGACGACGAAGGGGACGACAGATGGCGAACGAGACCGATACCGGAGCCGAAGGAACGAGCGGGGGCCTGGGCGACGTGGATCGCTGGATCACCGACACCGAGATCAGTCCACGCTTCCCCTATTACACACGGGCGAATGCCGACGAGGTCGGACCCGAACCGTTCAGTCCGCTCGGCTGGAGCCTCGCCTGGATGAAGGGCTGCATCCCCGGGGTGGCCAACGGGTTCGTGGCGTTCGGCGTGGTCGAGCCCGACGAGTTCGCCGTGGACCCACCCGAGGTGTTCGGCAACTGGGGTGGCTACTTCTACAACCAGCTGTCGCTCCCGCGCGTGATGGGCGTCCGCATGCCCGGTGCCACTCCCGAGGCGATCGACATGGCCTACTTCGGTGACCACCCCGGCGTGCCTCCGTACACGCCGCACCCCGACGACGAGAACGACGAACGCAGCGCGACGCTCGCCGAGACCATGGGCTGGGCGATGAGCACCGACAGCTTCCCGGCGCAGGAGGCCGCCTCGAAGATGGCGATGCAGCACGTGACCGATCGCCCCGATCTGAGCGCGATGTCGAACGACGACCTGGTCGCCCGAGCGCGTGACCTCGCTGGCTCGGGGCTCGATGACGCGTGGACTGCGTACTGCCAATCGGCACTCGGTGCATCGCTGGGCCCCGGTGCGGTCCAGGCGATCTGCGCAGCGATCGGTCGTGGGCCCGACGCCGTCAAGGTGATGACAGCCGTCGGCGGAATCGAGTCGGCCGATTCGGCGGTGATGATGTGGGATCTGTCTCGACTCGTGGCGAACTCGCCGGCGCTGATGTCGGAGTTCGATGCCGGTGTGGACGGGCTGTTGGAGCGCCTCGACGGATCGTCGGACCCTGCAGCTGACGAGTTCATGGCGACGTGGGCCGACCTGATCGCCACCCACGGCCACCGTGGCCCGAACGAGTGGGACCTGCGGGCGCACTCGTGGACCACCAAGCCGTCGATGGCGCTCGGGATGCTGGAGCGGATGCGTCATCAGGACGACGCGAAGTCCCCCGCCGCCGCTCACGCACGCGGCGTCGAGGTGCGTGAACAGCTCACGACCGAACTGCTGGCCATGGTCGAGGGTGACGCCGAAGCCCACGGCGGTCTGCAGGCCGGTATCCACTCGGCGGGCGTGTTCTACGGCTTCCGGGAGATGGGCAAGAACGCGTGTATCCGCCTCATCCACGAGGCGAAGCTGGCGTTGATGGAAGTCGGCCGACGGATGGTCGAGGCGGGAACGCTCGACGACCCGCAGCAGATCTTCATGCTGCTCGACGGTGAGGTCGACGGGTTCCTCGCCGACCCCAGCGCGATGACGACGACCATCCGAGAGCGTCAGGCGACGTTCGAACACCTCGCGACGGTCGAGCCGCCGTACATCATCAAGCTCGAAGACGGCGTGGCGCCGATCTCGCAGTGGCCGAAGCGTGGAGGTCGTCACGGCGCGACGGCGAACTCCGGCGATGTCCTGCAGGGTGCGATGGGTTCGCCCGGCGTGGCGAGGGGGACGGCGCGGGTCGTGCTCGACCCGTCCGACCCCGGCGCGATCGGGCCGGGCGACATCATGATCGCTCCGACCACCGATCCGTCGTGGGTGCCGCTGTTCCTCGCTGCCGAGGGTGTGGTCGTCGACGTCGGCGCCGTGGCGAGCCATGCGGCGATCATGTGTCGCGAACTCGGCATCCCGTGTGCCGTGTCGGTCAATGATGCAACGAGCCGGATCCCCGACGGAGCGACCATCGAGATCGACGGGTCGACCGGCGCCGTCACGATCGTCGCGCTGGCGTGACCGTGCTCGACCGACGCCACGCCACCTCGCCGACGTGCCCGACCGTCGCTGGGACGACCAGCGGGACCTCGACCTGCGCGCTGTCTTCACCGGGGCGACGTGCTGGTCTCGCGTTCCGAACGGCATGGCGGACGATCACTGGGGCGAGGGCGCAGGCGATCGCCTGACGATTTCTGCGACTTCTCGGCGTTGCGCAGCGTCCTCTGGTGGAACGGCGCGAGAGAGGAACGCAATGAAGAAGAGCTACTGCAGATGGTCGTCGGACTCCTTCCGGAGCGACGTCCGTTGCGAGCACACCGACCGCGGATTCGAGACCCACGTGGCGGTCCTGCGGCGGGTTCTCGACGACGATGTGTGGGCACCGTCGAAATCGCTCCTGGGGAGCGACGCTCACCGGTACGACGAGGAGCTGTTGGTGTTCACCGCTGCACTCGACCGCGCGCCGCGGGTCTCGATCGGACTCGCCCACGACGGCGAGGTGTTCGTCGACGACACGGAGGCTGCGATGTACGAGCGGCTCGCGGTACTGGCCGAGGCGGGCTATCGGGTGCCGGCCGACATCCTCGGGGCGTCGCGCTCGAACGCAGCGCTCACGTCGGCGTGAACCGACTCCGAATCACGACGCGTCGAGTGCGGCGCCCCACCACTGTTCGAAGTGCGGCAGGAACGATCGGTCGACGAGTTCGACGATGAGTCCCGATGGCGGCTGTACGTACGAGAAGACGCCGTAGCCGCCGTCGGCTGTCGGGTCTTTCTGCGCACCGACCAACGTCCATCCCGACTCGATCAGCGTCGCCGTCTCGGCGCCGACGTCATCGACCCAGATGCCGACGTGATGCGCTCCGCTCCGGTCGTTGCCGTCCCAGAAGCTCCCGGCGGGACCCTCCAGCAACTCGATGTGCTGAGGACCCTCTGCCGAGTACGTGTACCGAAGACGGAGTTCGTGCAACCCGTCGTCGGGTGTCCAGAGGGTCTGCGCCGGATTGTCACGCGCTGCGGACCACGTGACGCCCATGCTGGCCCCGAGTTCGTCCATCGCTGCGTCGAGGTCGGGGACGCGCAAGCCGATGTGGAAGATGTCTTGATAGTTCGTCATGGGTCGACCCTTCAGATGGTCGTATCGAGAGTAGCTGGGTCACCGAGGAGGTCGGCGATGGTCTTGGCGAACGCGGCTGCGGGAGCTCCGTCGAACGCACGGTGATCCCATGTCAGGCTGAGGGTCATTCGTTTCGTGACGGTCACCTCGCCGTCGACGAGCGCGAGGTCGTCGCGGATCCGGCCGACGCCGAGGATCGCCGTGTTGGGCGGGTTGATCACCGGGGTGAAGCCGTCGACGCCGTACATGCCGAGCGTGCTGACCGAGAAGGTGCCACCTTCGAGTTCGGGGAGCGACAGCGAACCCGACCGGGCCGCCTGAGCCAACCGGGTCGACTCGCCGCTCAGGCTGGCGAGGTCGAGCGAGTTGGTGTCGCTGATCACCGGGACGATCAGTCCGCCGTCGAGCGCGACGGCCATCCCGACGTGAGCGACCGGGAGGAGGGCGACGCCGTCGTCGGTGATCTGGGAGTTGGCGAGCGGATGTTGCAGCAGAGCGCGAGCCGATGCAGCGATGACGTAGTCGGTGTAGCTGGGCACTGCGCGCCCATCGTTCGACGTCTTGCGCGCCGTGCGGTCGGCCACCACGGCGTCGAGGTCGGCGTCGAGGTGCAACGTCAATTGGGCCATCTCGGTGAGCGACTGGTGCATGCGCTTGGCGATCGTGCCGCGCATCCCCGACAGACGGATGGTGTCGGTCGGCGTCTGCGCCGCCGGGAGGACGGCCGCCGGAGCGGCGTCGTGGCGGCGGTCGGGACGGCGGTCGTCGAGCATCGAGCGGACGTGCTGCGCGACGGTGTCGCGGGTGACGCGACCGTCGGCGGGCTCGATGGCCACGTCGGCGACCTCGACGCCGAGCAGGTCGGCCAACTGGCGTGCGGCAGCGGTGGCGGGCACGTGTGCGCCGGGGGCCGACGGAGCTGCGAGGGCCGTGACGGGGGCCGACACGGGGGCCGCCGCAGAAGTGGCGAGCTCGTCGAGATCTTCCGACACGATGCGGCCCCCTGGGCCGGTGCCCTGCACGCAGGTGAGGTCGATGTTGCGTTCACCGGCGAGTCGTCGTGCCATCGGCGAGGCGACGATGCGACCTCCGGGCAGCGTGGCAGCGACGGCGGCGGCCGGGGACGTGGTGGCCGGGGACGTGGCAGCCGGAGCGGTTGCTGTCGGGGGAGCAGGTGGCGTGGTCGCCGTCGCTGCGGGTGCTCCACCGCTCGGCGCATCTTCGCCGTCGGCGAGGAACCAGCCGATGCGCTCGCCGCAGGCGAAGGTGTCGCCGACCTGGCCGACGACGTGGAGCCGGCCGGCTTCGGCCGCCTCGACCTCGGTCTCGGTCTTGTCGGTCTCGATGCGGAGCACGGCGGCGCCGGCAGTGACGGTCTCGCCGTCGGCGACGAGCCACTCGGCGATCGTGCCCTCCTCCATCGTGAGGCCGAGCTTGGGCATGAGGAACTCAGTCGCCATGGGTGTCCTTTCGAGCGGAGAAGTGTTGCGGGTGGTGTGCGGTGTGCGCCTCGGCGGCGTCGAAGCGGCGGTCGTGAGCGGCGAGCGCCAGGGCGGCATCGACGTCGATGAGGCGAGGACCCGATCGTTCGATCGTGGCCGTGATCGAGGCATCGGCGGAGACGGGTGTGTCTCGTTCTCCGTCGTGAGCGAGAACGCCACCGCCAGGCAGTTCGACTGCGACGCCGTCGGCGAGCGGCTCGACCGAGGCGACGTCGAGGGTGGCGAACGAGCCTGGTGCGAGCGGCACGCGAATGCGACGGCCTCCGGGGCCGAGGCGGATCAGGACGCCGCCGGTGGTGTTGCGGTCGACCGGGTGGACGCGTCCGGCGATGCTGGCGAGGCCCGTGGTCGCCGGGTTGGCGATGGCTGCGACGACCCAACGGATCGCGTCGGGGTCGCTCACTGCTCGGGCGCCGACGAAGGCGGTGTCGACGAGTGCCGTCTCGACCAGGGCATGGTCGTGGCGGACGGCCTCGGCGTTCGGTTCGTCGATCTCGACGAGCACGCGCTTCGACTGTCGACCGACAGCACCGAGGCCGACCGCCTCGGTGGCGACGAGGGCGGCGGCCACACCCGCGGTCGTGCCGTCGGTGTTGCTCGGATACACGTTGTTGGTCCCCGTCGACAGCGCGATCAGAGGAACGTCGGGCCAGCCGGTCGCCACGTCACGGCACGTGCCGTCGCCACCGAGGGCGACGACGGCGCCGGCCTCGTGCTTCCACATCTCGCGGGCGGCGGCGACCGTGTCGAGGTGCGAGCCGGTGCGCGGGCTCTCGACGAGTTCGATGTCGCCATCGAGACCCTCCACCGCACGCTCGGCGAGGTGGTGCGTGTCGGCGCTCATCACGATGCGTTCCACACCCTGTTCGAGTGCGCCCGACACGACACGTCGCATGATGCCGATCTTCACCGAGTCGGACGTGTGTCCGGCTGCCGACACCAACCGGCGGATGTCTTTCCCGGCATGCGGGTTGACGATCACGCCGACGGTCGAGACGGCCGGGGCCGCGTCACGCGTCACCGCATGGGTGGACATCGAACGGTCAGGCTCCCGGGCGGGCGAGCACGCTGCGGATCGCGTCGGTGATCTTGTCGGGCGACGGCAGGTAGTTCGACTCGAGAGCGGGGCTGAACGGAACGGGAGAGAAGGGGGCGGCCACGCGACCGACCGGCGCGTCGAGGTGGTCGAACGCTTCCTCCTGGATCTGCGCAGCGACTTCGGCGCCGAGCCCACCGAAGCGGACCGCTTCGTGGACGACGACGACTCGGTTGGTCTTCTTGACCGACTCGACGATCAGATCGGTGTCGAGCGGCTGCATCGTGCGCGGGTCGATGACCTCGACGCTGATCCCTTCGCTCGCCAGTTCGTCAGCGACGTCGACGCAGTCGTTGGCCATCTTCGCCCACGACACGACCGTGACGTCGGTGCCTTCACGCAGCACGTTGCCCTTGCCGAGCGGGATCGCGTACGGCTCTTCGGGGACCTCGCCCTGCATGCCGAGCAGGCGCTTGTGCTTGATCATGATCGTCGGGTTGTTCTCCCGGATGCACGAGGTCATCAGACCCTTCATGTCGTACGGATTGGACGGGTAGACGACCTTGAGGCCGGGAATGTGGCAGATGAGGGCTTCGAGCGACTGGCTGTGCTGGGCGGCCGCCGACAGGCCACCGCCACCGCCGGTCGTGATCGTCATGGGGACCGACGCCGATCCGCCGAACATGTACTTCAGCTTGGCGGCCTGGTTGATGATCTGGTCGAAGGCCACGGCGATGAAGTCCATGAACATGATGTCGACGACCGGACGGAGCCCGGCGACCGCGGCGCCCACGCCGAGGCCGATGATCGCCTGCTCGCTGATCGGGGTGTCGACGACGCGACGCTCACCGAACTCGGCCTGGAGGCCCGCGTAGCTCTGGAACACGCCACCGAAGGCGCCGATGTCCTCGCCGGCGCAGAACACGTCGGGGTTCGCCTGCATCTCCTGGCGCACGGCCTCGTTGAAGGCCTGCACGTATCCGATCTTGCGGGTCATGACGCAGCTCCTGCGGTCGACGGCTCGGCGGCGGCCGGTGTGTCCGAATAGACGTCGACGAGGATCTGGTCGACGTCGGGCACCGGTGAGTCTTCTGCGAACTGGATCGCTTCGTCGATGTCGGCGCGCAACTCGCCCCACACCTCGTCGAACTGCTCTCGCGACGTCGTGCCGGCTTCGATCAGTCGGTCCTCGAAGGTGAAGATCGGGTCACGCTGCTTCCACACTTCGACCTCGTCGTCGGTGCGGTACTTGAGACCGAGGTTCTGGACTCCGTGATGGTTGTAGAAGCGGTAGGTCTTCGCCTCGATGAGCGACGGGCCTTCGCCGCGCAACGCTCGGGCCTTCGCCTCGACCGCCGCCTCGTGGACGGCGACGACATCCATCCCGTCGACGATCACTCCCGGCATGCCGTACCCGGCGGCGCGGTCGACGATGTCGGTGATCGCCATCGTCTTGTCGCGAGGCGTGAACTCGCCGTACTCGTTGTTCTCGCAGATGAACAGCACCGGCAGCGTGAGCGCACACGCCATGTTCGCCGCTTCGTGGAACGCACCGATGTTGGTCGAGCCGTCGCCGAAGAACGCAGCAGCCACGTTGCCGTCGTCGCGGTACTTGTTGGCGAAACCCGCACCCACGGCGATCGGGGCGCCGGCACCGACGATGCCGTTCGCGCCGAACATGCCGACGTCGAGGTTCGAGATGTGCATCGAACCGCCCTTGCCCTTGTTGTAGCCGGTCGACTTGGCCATCAGTTCGGCCATCATCGGCTTGAACTCGCCACCTTTGGCAACCAGGTGACCGTGACCGCGATGGGTCGAGGTGATCTGGTCGGCGTCGGTCAGCGTGGCGCACACACCCGACGCCACGGCCTCCTGGCCGACGTACAGGTGGAGGAAGCCGGGCAGTCGCGCCGACTCGGCGAGCTTGCCGGCGGCTTCTTCGAAGAGACGGATCCGCACCATGCGTCGGTGCATGTCCATGAGGACGTCGGTCGAGAGTTCCATGTGTTCCTTGGGTTGCGTTCGGGGTCAGCGGGAGAGGATGGTGACCCCGGAGATACCGGGAGCGCCGTACACGTGCGTGTAGGCGACCTTGGGGTCGTCGGGGACCTGGCGTTCGCCGGCCTGGCCGCGGAGTTGCAGCACGTTCTCGTAGACCTGGCGAAGGCCCGAGGCGCCGATCGGTTCGCCGTTCGCGAGGCAGCCTCCGTCGGTGTTGACGGGGAGGCGGCCGTCGATCTCGGTGTCGCCACGGGCGAGCATGTCTTCCTGTTCGCCGTGCTCGCAGAAGCCGTTCTCGGCCATGTGCATGATCTCGGCGCCCGACTCGGTGTCTTGCAATTGAGCGATGTCGACGTCGTCGGGTCCGAGGCCGGCCATCTCGAACGCCGCTTTCGACGCGTCGGCGGTGGGGCCGGGGTCGCGGTCGATCGCCGTCGACGGAGCGAGCACTTCGAACGAGCCGAACTGGCGGGTCCGCATCACGGCGGCCTTGAGGTAGATCGGAGTGTCGGTGAACTCCTTGGCCTTGTCGGCGCGACACACGATCATCGCGACTCCACCTTCGCCAGGCGAGCAGAACATGTACTGCGTGAGCGGCCACGACAGCATCATCGACTCGAGCACCTGCTCTTCGGTCATCGGCTTGCGACGCCACGCCATCGGGTTCTTCTCGCCGTTGCGGAACGCCTTGGCCGACACCCGTGCGAGCGCGTCCTGGGTGATGCCGTGGTCGTGCATGTAGCGGGTGATCTTCATCCCGAAGAACTGTGTCGTGAGCGCAAGGCCCGAGCCGCCGTACCAGTCCTTGCCGCGCGGACCCTTGATGCGGAAGGCGCCCTTCTCGTGCTTGTCGAAGCCGATCGCGATGCCGACGTCGGCAGCGCCGGACTTGATCGTGTTGATCGATTGCGACAACGCGGTGCCGCCGGTCGCGCAGCCGTTGACGACGTTCGTGAACGGCAGACCCGTGAGGCCGATGCGGCTGACCATCGTGTCGGCAGAACCACCGTCCATCGAGCCGCCGACGGCGAACTGCATGTCGGACCACTCCTTGCCGCAATCGGCGAGAGCCCGACGCACCGCGGTGACGCCCATGTCCATGCCCGACACGCCGTCGTGGCGTCCGAACTCGTGCATTCCGATTCCGACGATCGCGACGTCGTTCATGACTGGTCTCCCGAGGTGGTGGCGGCGGTGGGTGCGAATGCGTACGTGACGACGTCGTTACCGTCGTCGTCGGTGGTGAGGTGCTCGAGCACCAACTCCATCTCCATCCCGATCTTCAGCTTGTCGGGGTCGGCTTCGGTGAGGCGGGCTTCGACACGAACCTGGTCGGCCAACTCGACATAGCCCACTCCGTACGGCTCGAAGTCGGCGCCGACCGGCCCGAGGTAGGGCGGGGCCTTGGGCGGGAAGGCCTGCACGGTCCACGACCAGAGTGTGCCCGTGGTCGCCAGTTCGATGTCTTCCTGCTGATCGAACATGCACCGAGGGCAGCCGCGCTGGCGGGGGAACATGTGGTTGTCGCAGTTCGTGCAGCGACTCCCGAGCAGGACGGGCGCGCCGTCGACGATGTTGAAAATGCCGTCGGCGACGGCAACGGTGCTGGACATCTCGCTCCTGATTACTGAATGATCGTTCGGAAAGGCGACAGTACCAGCGCGCTTCGGGCTGGCTCGCAGCGAACGCTCAACGATCGGAGAGCCAGCTGCCGATGAGCGCGGCCATCTCGGCCTGCAGTTCGCTGCGCTCGACTCCGAGCCCGGTGACCGCATCGACATGAGTGGCCCCCAGCAACACCAGATAATACAGGTGGACCTGCGCCCGACTCAGCCCGGCGCGCCCTTCGAGGCGGGTGCCGGCGAGTTCCTGCCATCGGGCGAGTTGCTCGGCGAGGTCGGGAGAGCGGTGGGCGGCGTTGTGGAGCTCGGAGAGCAGGATGCGGGTGCGCTCGAAGTCTTCGGCGAGGAACTGGTCGGCGATGCCGAGCAGGCCGAGTGAGTCGGGGAGCTTGTCGGAGATGATCGTGGACAGCTCGTGCTGGCTCGCCTCGACGAGCAATTCGTCCTTACCGCTGAAGTGGCTGTAGACGGCGGGGGTGGACACCTCGGCTCGGCGGGCGATGTCGGAGAGGGTGACCCCCTCGTACCCGAACTCGACGCAGGCATCGACGGCGGCCTGAAGCAGCCGGTCACGCGTCGGAGTGCCGTGCTGATCGACCTTCGGAGGTCGTCCGATGCGCCCGCGCGGGGCTGTCTCGTTGTCGGGTTCGTTCGCCATCGTCATCGACGACGCTACCGACCCTGTCCTCCTCGGTCGACCGACCGTGTCAGGAGGTGTGGCCGCGTGCCCAGCGCAGCGAGCGTCGGAGCAGTTCGGTGTAGGCGGGCTGTTCCCACGAACCGCGCTCGATGGTCGGGTAGTAGGGGACGACCGGAACCATGTCGTAGTGGCCGCGGCAATGGCCGAGCGTGTTGTAGAGAACGGCGCCGTCGCCCAGTTCGCGCACGTACATCACGAGGTGCTGCTTGGGCCCGTCGCTCCAGTCGTGTTCGACGAAGCCGCGGGCGTCGCCCTGCCAATCGGTGTGCAGCAGCGGTACCAGTGCCTCGCGGTCGGCGTGCTCCGAGAGGTACAACTCGTCGTCGGTCTCGAACGGTTCGATCCCTTCGACCAGCCAGTGGTCGGGAGTGGTCGGCTCGACCAGGTACGGAGCGATGGGCGGGTGGGCGACGAACTGCGAGCCGAGGGTGTCGGCCCACAGCGGAAAGACGCGAGGTGCGTCGACACCGTTCGGGGTGCCGACGTCGAGCGCCGAGTTGGTGCCGTGCAGCGCCACCCATCGACCGCCACCTTCGACCCACGTTCGGATCGTCTGCTGTGCTTGTTCGGAGGGCCGCACGTTGCACGTGTAGCTGACCATGATCGGTGCCGCCGCGATCGCCTCGGCGTCTTCGTAGTCGGGCTGGACCCGCACCCGGAACTCCTCGTGCTCACCGAGCAGTTTCAGGAGTTCGAGGCGGGCGAAGTCGATGTCGTGGTACATCCCGCCCGCCACGAGCGTGACGTCGATACGGGAGCCGGGCGCTGCGGAATCGCTCATGGCCGAGGCGCAGACCTCAGAAGTCGATGCGCTTGAGGAAGCCGCCGTCGACGGTCATGTTGACGCCGTTGACATGGCCGGCTGCGTCGCTCGCGAGGAAGGTGACGACGTTGGCGACGTCGGTGACGGTGCCCAGGCTGCCCTGCGGGTGGGTCTTCTCGGTGGCTTCGTAGAAGTCGGCCATGTTGTCCTTGATCTTGTTCCAGTCGCCGCCCTCCACGAAGATCGGGCCGGGTGACACCACGTTGCAGCGGATGCCCTTGGCACCCAGGACCTGCGCCTGACCGAGTGTCCAGTTCGTGACCGCCGACTTGAAGGCGCTGTAGCTGTTCGCGCCCGACGCGAAGTGTTCGGCCGTGGCGGTGGTTCCGATGCTGATGACCGAACCGCCGCCATCGGCGAGAGCATCCGAGGCGGCACCGACGCCGCGCACCATCGACATCAGATCGATGTTGAAGTTGTCCATCCAACCGTCGAGCGTCTTGGCACCCTTGCCGGAGGTGTTGTGGACGTAGATGTCGATCCCACCGAGTTGTTCGCCGGCCGATGCGACCCATGCTTCGATCGCCTCACCGTCGGAGGCGTCAACCGAGGCGCCGACCACCGTGCCGAGCGACGACATCTCCGATACGGCCTGTTCGACCCCCTCGGCGTCGCGCGCGCAGATCGCGACCGACGCACCCTCGGCCAGGAGCGTCTCGGCGACGGCTCGCCCGATGCCTTTCGTGGCTCCGGTGATGAGGGCCTTCTTGCCGGTGAGTCCGAGATCCATGATGCTGCTCCTGTGTGCTGTGCTGGCGAAAGTGCGCTGGGTTGCGACGGGGCGAACTTAACCGAATGACTCTTCAGTATCTCCAACCGGAGGTCTATGGTGCGCTCATGGCCGGAGATGCATACGACACGATCCAGCGTTTCTGGAAGATCCAGGACGACGGCGACTATGCCCCGCTCGCAGCGCTCTTCGCCGACGACGCCCAGGTGGTCGACCCGGTGTACGGCACGTTCGTCGGCGGCGAGGCGATCAGCGGATTCTTCTCGATGATGAACGAGGAGATGGGCAAGATCGGAGCCGTCTTCCGCCTCGTCGAACTGTCCGGCGACGACGAGACTGCGTGGGCGCAGTGGGAAGTCGTCACGAAGAACGACGACGGCTCCGACCGGGTCCGGGCCGGAGTCGGCGTCTATCGGGTCTCGAACGGACAGCTGACCTACTACAAGGACTACATGAATCCGTGAGCGACCGGACGGACGGACGAGTCGCGATCGTGACGGGAGCGGCCTCGGGGATCGGACGCGCTGTCGTCGAGCTCTTGACCGCGCAGGGCGACTCGGTGGTCGCGCTCGATCGAGCCGTCGACCGCCTCGAGTGGGTCGAGTCGGCGGGTCTCTCCGACCGCGTGGCCGTCCTCGGCGGCGACGTCACCTCGGTCGACGTGAACGCTTCGGCCGTCGAGTTGGCGCACGAGCGGTTCGGCCGACTGGACGCGGCGGTCTTCAACGCCGGCGTCTCGATGGGCGGCGATCTGCTCGACCTGCCGATGGATGATTTCGACCGGGCGGTGGACGTCAACGTGCGCGCCGTCGCGCTCGGCATCCGTGCGGTCGTCCCGTCGATGCGCACGGCGCGAGCCGGTCGCATCATCGTCACGGCCTCGACCTCGGGAATCGGCGGCGACCCGGACATGTGGGCGTACAACGCGACGAAGGGCGCAGCGATCAATCTCGTGCGGGCTGCGGCGGTCGACCTCGGTCCCGACGGGATCAACGTCAACGCGGTCTGCCCTGGCCCCACCGAGACGGCGATGACGGCGGGCCTGGCGGCCATGCCGGAGGTCCACGACGACCTGCGACGCGCCATCCCGCTGCAGCGGTGGGGGCGCCCGGAAGAGGTCGGCGCGATGATCGTGTTCCTCGCGTCGACCGCTGCCTCCTTCGTCAACGGCGCCGTCATCCCCGTCGACGGCGGCATCACCGCCAACACCGGCCAATTCCGTCCTCGCCCCACCGCCTGACACGTTCCGGTGGCGGCCCGGGTCGGGGTGGGGCCTACGGTGACCGCGATGTCGGGCAGTCTGTTGGAAGGGTTCGACCTCGCTGGTCGGGTCGCCGTCGTCACCGGGTCGGGGCAGGGCATCGGTCGTGCGATCGCCTGGGGCCTCGCCGACGCCGGTTGCGACGTCGCTCTCAACGCGCGCCGGGTCGATGATCTTCGAGTCACAGCGGCCGGGGTCGAAGATCGCGGCCGCTCGGCGCTGATCGCGCAGGGCGACATCCGCGACTTCTCCGAGACGCTCGCCGACCGGACGATGGAGCGATTCGGCCGGATCGACATCTGGGTGAACAACGTCGGCGGATCCGACGAGAAGACCACGCGTACCCTCGTCGACACCCCCGACGACGTGTTCCGCTCGCAACTCGAACTGAACCTCACCTCGGCGTTCCAGGGATGCAAGGCGGCAGCGACGCGGATGGGCCCGGGTGGGTCGATCATCAACATCAGCTCGGGTGCCGGCATGCGCGGATCGCCGTTCACCGGGCCGTACGCGGCGGCGAAGGCGGGGATGAACAACCTGAGCGACACGCTTGCGCTCGAACTCGCTCCCGACATCCGAGTGAACACCGTGGCGCCCGGGCCGGTTGCGACCGAGGCGTTCGACGAGGTCCTGAACACGGCCGGCGAACTCGACGAGATCGCAGCGACGATCCCGCTCGGTCGGCTCGGTACTCCCGACGACATCGCCGGAGCCGTGCTGTACCTGGCCTCCGACGTCGCGACGTGGGTCACTGGCCAACTCCTCCTCGTGGCGGGCGGTCGGACACAGAGAACGCACAACTACACTCCACGCTCCGAATGAGTCCCGCCGCTGCTCGCCCGACGACATCTTCGACGTCGGGCTCCGGCACAGGTGGCGCTCAGACGGCGCCGAACTCGAGCGAGTCGAAGCGGCTCGGTCGACCGCCCGACGCCGACTCGAGCGACACGCGGCGACGGATCCTCGACATCGGTCGCTCCGCTTTCGCCCGAGGAGGGTACGACGCCGCCACGAACCGCCAACTCGCCGACGAGGTCGGCATCACGGCGGGAGCGCTCTACCACTACTTCGGATCGAAGCTCGACCTGTACGTCGCCGTCCACGACGACATCCAGGAGCGGATCTACGCCCGGTTCAACGAGGCGATCGGGGCCGATGCAGGGTTCCTCGCCAACTTCGAGGCGGTCCTCGACGCAGCCCACGTGATGAACCGGGAGGACCCGACGCTGGCCGCCTTCGTGGGTGTGGTCCGCTCCGACATGCGCCGCCGCCCTGAGATCGAGGCGTTGCTGCGCAGTGAGGCCGAACGTCGCGACGACTTCTTCGTTCGACTCGTCGATGGAGGCGTGGCGACCGGCGAGATCGACCGGACGAACCGCCCCTTCGTCGTCGAATTCGTCCGGATCGTCCTCATCGGTCTGACCGATGGCGTGTCGCACGATTACACGCGGCACAAGCGGGCGGTCACGTCGATCAAACGCGTCCTGCGCGGCGACCTGCTCTCCACCGACGGCTCCTGAACGAACCCTCGCCGTGGTGTGCCGCCCCGACGGGCACCGTGTACATCGCCTGCCGACGCGATCGACCCTCTGATGGCGTCCGACTCTGATCGGACGAAGCCGACCGGGTACGTTGCCAGCGAACGCAGTCGAAGGAGGTTGTTCATGGGAGTTCTCGACGGTCGAGTCGCATGCATCACTGGTGGAACGCGAGGGATCGGCCTCGGAATCGCGAAGGGGTTCCTCGACGAGGGAGCCACGGTCGTGGTCAACGGTCGTGACGAGAGCAAAGCGCAGCGCACGCTCGACGAACTCGACGCCGGCGACCGAGTCCACTTCATCGCCGGCGACGTGAAGCTGCGGGAGTCGTGCGAGGCGATCGTCGATGGCACGGTCGAGAAGTTCGGTCGCATCGACATCCTCGTCGCCAATGCCGGAGGGGCGTCGGGCCACGCACCGATCGTCGATCTGACCGACGAGGCGATGCAGGATTCGCTCGTCTGGAACTTCTGGCACACCTTCTGGACGATGCGCGCTGCCTTCAAGCACATGATCCCGCAGCAGTCGGGACGGGTGATGTGCGTGAGTTCGCTCGAAGGCAAGGTCGGCAAGCCGGGCCTTTCGATCTACGTCGCCGCGAAGCACGCGATCAACGGCCTCACCAAGTCGGCAGCGCATGAAGTCGGCACGCTCGGCATCACGGTCAACGCACTGTGCCCCGGTGCCATCGAGACCGACATCATGAAGGCCGAGGGTCCGCCCGCCGCCGAATCGATGGGGTTGGACTACGAGGGATTGCTCGACATGTTCGCCTCCGAGTCGGCGATCAAGCGGCTGAGCGAGGTCGAGGACGTCGCCGCGGTCGCCACGCTGTTGGCCTCCGACGCAGGTGCCGGCATCACCGGCTCGCTCATCTCGATCGACGGCGGAACCTCCCCGTACTGATCGCACACACGACCGGCAGACACGAAGTACGAAGCACGCAAGACAGAGGAGAACGAACATGGGCAAGCTCGACGGAAAGGTCGCCTGCATCACGGGCGGCACACGCAGCATCGGCCGTGCGATGGCCGAGGCATTCGTCGCCGAGGGCGGCAAGGTCGTCGTCAACGGGCGCGACGAAGCCAAAGGGCAGCAGTGCCTCGACGAGATGGGGGCCGGCGAGAACGCGGCGTTCTTCGCAGGCGATGCGTCGAAACAAGACGCGGTCGAAGGCCTCGTCGACTTCACGATCGAGAAGTACGGCCAACTCGACATCTGTTGTCTGAACTCGGGTGGCGTGCAGAACACCGCACCGGTCTTCCAGATGTCCGACGAGGAATGGAACCTCGAAGTCGACTGGAACCTGCACCACGTCTTCTGGGGCATGCGTCGCGCGCTGCAGCACATGGTGCCGCGCGAGTCGGGTCGCGTGATCGTCACGTCGTCGGTCGAAGGCAAGCTCGGCAAACCCGGCATCCCGGGCTACGCGGCGACCAAGCACGCCGTGAACGGTCTGGTGAAGTCCGCCGCGCACGAGGTCGGCACGCTCGGGATCACGGTCAATGCAATCCTGCCCGGCCTGATCGAGACCGACATCGTGCGTGAGACTGGTCCCGAATCGGCCGTGGCGATGGGCCTCGACAGCTACGAGAACCTGATCGAAGCGTTCAGTTCCGAGTCGGCGATCAAACGGCCGAACACCGTCGAGGAAGTCGCTGCGGTGGCCGTGCTCCTCGCGTCGGATGCGGCCAAGAACATGACCGGCTGCATGTTCCCCGTCGACGGTGGGACGATGCCGTACTGATGTGTCCGACGGCGGTGTCGGCGGCCCCAGAGATGGCATGAAGTTCGGTCTGGCGTTCGCGAGCAGCATCGCCATCGGCCACGAGCGGGCGCTCGACGTCTGCCGGACGGCGGAGGCCGCAGGGTTCGAGTCGTTGTGGGGTGGCGAGCACGTCATCTTGCCGTCGACGATCGGGTCGTCGTATCCCTACTCCGCCGACGGGAAGATCCCCGCCGAACCCGAGACACCGATCCCCGACCCACTGATCTGGCTCGCGTTCGCGGCGGCCGCCGCCCCGACGATGCGGCTCGGCACGTGCATCTTGATCGTGCCGCAGCGCAATCCGCTCGTGCTCGCCAAGGAGTTGGCGACGCTCGACCAGTTGTCGGGAGGCCGGGTCGAACTCGGGCTCGGCGTCGGTTGGTTGCGCGAGGAGTTCGATGCCCTCGGCGTGCCGTGGGAACGGCGCGGTGCTCGCAACGACGAGTACATCGAGGCGATGCAGGCGCTGTGGGCGGGCCCACACGCCGAGTTCCACGGCGATTTCGTCGACTTCGATCCGGTCACGTGTAGCCCCCGCCCGATCCAGGAGCACATCCCGATCCTCGTCGGCGGCGACTCCGAGGCGGCCATCACGCGGGCGGTCCGTCTCGCCGACGGCTACTTCCCCGGCGAGGGCGACGCCGACCGGCTCCGGTCACTCGTCGAGCGGGTCCGGCACGGGGCCGAGGCCGCAGGGCGCGACCCGGCGAGCATCGGGATCAACGCGATGTTCGGCGCGCACCTCGGTGATCCGTTGGCCGGCATCGACGAACTCGCCGACATCGGCGTCGACCGCGTCATGGTGCCGGCGTTCGCGTTCGCTGGCCGCTCAGGCCTCGAACGACTGCGGGAGTTCGGCGAGAACGTCATCGCCCAGGCCGACTGAGCCCTCGACGACCCACGCCACCATCGACGACAACAGGGGGAGACCCACATGCACACTTTCGATCTCGAGAACAAGGTCGCCGTCGTCACCGGTGGGGGTCAGGGGATCGGCGAGGGCATTGCCAAGAACATGGCGGCGGCGGGCGCGGCCGTGGTGGTCGCTGCTCGCCACGTCGACCGTGTGCAGCGGGTGGCCGACGAAATCGTCGCCGGCGGCGGGCGTGCGATCGCCGTGCCGACCGACGTGACCGACGCGGGTGCGCTGGTGGCGCTGGCCGACGCGGCCGCCTCCGAATTCGGCGGGCTGCACGTCTGGGTCAACAACGCCGGCGGTTCGCCGTTGCGCATGCCGTTGCGCGAACTCGACGACGACGGCTGGGATGCGTGCCTCAGCCTCAACCTGACCGCCGTCTGGCGGGCCTCGATCGTGGCCGCCGAGCGGATGACCGACGGGGGCACGATCATCAACATCTCGTCGCCCGCAGGTGATCGCGGCGTGCCCGGTAGCGGCCACTACGCGGCGGCCAAGGCCGGCGTGAACTCGTTGACCAAGACGATGTCGCTCGAACTGGCACCGTCGATCCGGGTGAACGGGATCTCGCCGGGCTACGTGCCGACCGAAGTGATGATGACGGCACTCGACACCGACGAAGAGCAACTCGAAGCCATGGCGCTGAAGCGGATCCCACTGCAGCGCCTCGGCAGCCCCGATGACATGGGCTCGACCGCCGTGTTCCTGGCGAGCGATGCCGGCAGCTGGGTGACTGGCCAGACCATCATCGTCTCCGGCGGCAACTGAGGCGAGGGCGCTCGATCTGTTGCGTCAGCGGTGGCGACCTGGCACATCGTCGTGGTAGGTCGACACCATCCGCCGCCGATCGTGAGGCCCGGGGATGTCGCCGGGGTGCGTGATCGGCGACTCGAACGTGCGTTCGAACTCTGATGCACCGCGGTGTGGTGTGTGGGCGGAGTCGATCGCCGAGGTGTTCGCTCGTGACGAGCAGATGCTGTTGGGTTGGGGTCAGAAGTTGCCGGCCAAAGACCTGAAGCTGGTGCTCGATGTGTGGCGCATGCGCGCGGACCCGAACCGTGAGACCGGCAGCGCGCACGAGCGGTTCGATAAGCGGGCGTTGCATCTGTCGGCGTTGATGGACGGGATGGGTGTCATCGACGGCGTCCTCGACCGCGAAGGCCTCGCCCTCGTCCGCGAAGCCATCCGCGCCCTCTCCCAGCCTGTTGCCGGTGAGTCCCGCTCTGCTGCGCAGCGGCGTGCCGATGCGTTGGTCGAGATGGCGAGGTTCACGATCGGGAACCTCGTGCCTGAGGTCGGCAAGAAGCGTCGCAAACCGAAAGTGATCGCGACGATCGCGTACGACGACCTCGTTGCGGGATCAGCGGGTGGTGTCGTGGACACCGACCTCGACACGATCGTGATGCCGGCCGAGACGATCCGGCGGATGGCGTGTGATTGCAACGTGCACCGCTACATCACCAACCCGTTGGGAACTGTTGTCGACTACGGACGCAGCCAACGAGTGGTCACCGACAGCTTGTTCGACACGTTGATGATCCGCGACCACGGCTGCCGGTGGCCCGGCTGTGCCATTCCCGCCGGATCCTGTGATGCGCACCATGCGCAGCATTGGTTGGATGACGGCAACACCGAGCCTGACAACCTGGTGTTGTTGTGCTGGTTTCATCATCATCTGTTGCATGAACAGCACTGGAGTATCGAGCCCCTCGGGGCCGGCCACTTCACCTTGAACGACCCCAACGGCAGCACCTCACAGATCAGGCCGCCCCAGGTCGGACTCACCCCACCGATACCACCCACGCCGCCACAGTTGCAATGACGGCCCGACCACGCGCCTCGACGGACGATCTCGGCGGCGCCGGATCTGAGTACGCGGAATGGGGCGGACCCGAGGACCGTTGCGACCGCGTGCACGAAGTCGTCGAGGCTGTTCGCCTGGATCGTCGGCGTGCGATCGAGATGCGGCGAATCGGACGGGGTCAGTCGAGAGCGAAGGTGCGGGTGGTGGCGTCGAGGACGTGGCGGGCGCGGTCGGTGGGGTCGGCGAATTCGGTGCGCAGGAGCTTCGAGCGGACCTCAACCGACAGAGCGGTGTGCGCCGGGAGGGCCGACACGAAGTCGGTGACCGGGAGTGCTCCGTCACCGGGCACGAGGCGGCCGTCGATCGCTTCGTCCACCAGGTCGTCGGCGGCAGTGGCGGGCGCATCGCACAGTTGCACGTACGACAGCCGCTCGGGAGCGACCGATCGCACGTCATCGACCGTGCCACCCGTGCGGTCGAGGTGGAGGTGGTCGATCAGCACGCCGGCGTTCGGGCGGTCGACAGCGTCGAGGATGCGCAGCGCGTGGGGCAGGTCGCGGACCGACATGAACTTCATGAACTCGACGCTGCACCCGATGTCGTGGACCGCTGCAATGTCGCACAACTCGCCGAATCGCTCGACGAACCGATCGTCGTCGACACCCCGGGACACGACGAGGATGTTCGAGACACCGAGCGCCGCAGCGACCTCGATCATCCGGTCGCCGTGGTCGCCGTCGGGAGTGACGAACACGGGCTCGAGATCGAGCGCCGTCAGACCGGTGTCGGCCAGTCGCCGGGCGACCTCGATGGTGGTGGCGTCGGTCCACGTCTCGGCGTCGAACCACACGCCACACCCCGGCCACCCCGCCGCCGCGCACGCCGCCACGAAGTCGGCCGGACCGGTGTCGGGGCATACGCCGGCAGCAAGCGAGAGCAGTCGATCACGAGAGGACATTCGACCACGCTACGAACTCGGTGACCGCCGGTCGAAGTCGGCGGGCGAGAAACTGAAAGAGTGTTCGGTATGTCCACCGACACCGACACCGATGCGCAGGCCGTCGACCCGATCGCAGCGATGGAGTGTCCGGTCGACCACACCATGCTCGACCCCTCCATCCAAGACGACCCGTGGGACTTCTACAGCGAACTCCACGAGAAGTGCCCCGTCTTCCCGATGCCCGAGATCGGCGCGGTCATGGTGACCAAGTTCGACGACGTCCGCTTCGTGCTCACGCGCCCCGACCTCTTCTCGAGTAGCGGTCGATCGGCCGGCACGAAGAAGGGCCTCCAGGTCGACAACGCACGGCGGTACCGAGACATCCTCAGCGAGAGGGGCTGGGCGCACGTCGAGACGCTGCAGCGGTGCGACCCGCCCGAGCACACCTCGTATCGGCGTCTGGTCGGAAAAGCGTTCCTGCCGCGTCAGATCGCCGCGATCGAACCGCAGATCGAGGAGATCAGCACCGAACTGATCGACGGCCTGATGCCGTCCGACGGGGCAGTGGGCGAGTGCGAGTTCCACATGGACTATGCGATGCCGCTTCCCGGCACGGTGATCGCCGAGCAACTCGGACTCGATCGCTCCGAGATCCACCGCTTCAACCGGTGGGCGCATGCGATGCTGGCCATGTCGATGAAGCCGCTCACCGAGCAGGAACTGCTCGACACCGTCGAGGTCGAACTCGAAGCTCAGCATCACCTCGCCGCCGAGTTCGAACGCCGTCGTACCGAACCGACGAACGACCTCATCTCCACTCTCGTCCACGCTCACGAGGACGAAGACGATGCCGAGCCGCTCACGGTCGCCGAGTTGCAGAACCTCATGCACCAACTCATCACCGGCGGGTTCGAGACCACGACGAGCGCTCTGAACCACGGGATGTGGCTGCTGACGCGCCGCCCCGATGTGCAAGATCGCCTGCGCGCCGACGTGTCTCTCGTGCCCGCCTTCATCGAAGAGGTCCTCCGCTTCGAGAGCCCGGTCCAGGGGCTGGTGCGGCGTGCGACCGACGACGTCGAGGTCAACGGCGTCGTGATCCCGAAGGACACGCTGGTGATGGTGCGCTACGCCGCGGCCAACCGAGACGCCGAGGCGTTCGACCACGCCGACGAGTTCGACCTCGACCGCGGCCCGGTCAAGCACCTGGCCTTCGGCGTCGGCCCACACTTCTGCGTCGGTGCCGCTCTGGCCCGCCAAGAACTGGTGACTGCGTTCACGCACTGGATCGAGCGCACGTCCAACATCGAACTCGCCCGACCGTTCGACGGGCCGGTCCACGAGCCGTCGTTCATCCTGTTCCCGATGAGGGAACTCCCGCTCCGCTTCACACCTGCGTCACGGCATCGACGGAGGAAGTGACCATCTGGTTGGTTCCGTCTCGTCGGCGGCTGGTGACGATTCGTAGGTTGCTCAGATGAGCGAACATCCCGAGAACTACGAAGACGTCACCGTGTACGGCCTCGACGACGACGACGAGGCCGAGATGCTCGTCGCTCAGAACGAATGCACGTTCATCTGGTCGAACAAGGAGGGTTGGCCGGTCGGGGTGATCATGTCGTATTTCCACGAAGACGGGAAGTTCTGGCTCACCGCATCGAGCCAGCGGGCGCGCATCAGCGCCGTGCGCCGTGACCCACGGGTGTGCATCGTCGTCTCCTCGACCGGATCGAAGATGGCCCGCAACCGGACCGTCACCTACAAGGGCACCTGCATCGTCCACGACGACCGGGAGACGAAGGACTGGTTCTACCCGAAGCTCGCCATGGCCCTCCAGTCCGACCCCGAGCGACGAGCGGCATTCGAGAAGTTCCTCGACTCTCCACGCCGTGTGGTCCTCGAAGTCGAGACGACGCAGCGGATCGGCTACGACGGCCACAAGATGGGCAGAGCGACCGCCGAGTGGATGGAGGCCAACGCATGAGCGACCCCGATTCGAACCGTCTGGGCCTCTCTGCCGACGAGGTGCTCACCACCACCCGGAGCGTGCGCAAGCGCCTCGACCTCACCCGGCCGGTGCCGCGCAAGATCATCACCGAGTGCATCGACATCGCCCATCAGTCACCGACCGGCTCGAATTCACAGCGCTGGCGCTGGATGATCATCGATGACGCCGACAAGCGACAGGCGATCGCCGACATCTATCGGACGAACTTCGAGGCGGCCTACGCCGTGGCCGACAAGCCCGAGCCGGGGTCTCAGGCCGACCGGGTCAACCAGTCCGCGCGCCACCTCGCCGAGCACCTGCACGAGGTGCCGGTGCACGTGATCCCGCTGCTCGCCGACAGGATGGACGAGGGCACACCGTCGTGGCGTCAGGCGTCGCGCTGGGGTGGGATCCTCCCGGCGGTGTGGAGTTTCATGCTGGCCCTACGCGAGCGCGGCATCGGTTCGGCATGGACGTCGCTCCATCTGCAGAACGAACGCGACGTCGCCGAATTGCTCGGCATCCCGTACGACGACTATTCCCAGGCCGGTCTGTTCCCCGTGGCGTACACGATCGGTACCGACTTCAAACTGGCGAAGCGACCGCCCGCCGAAGAGTTCATCCGCTGGAACGAGTGGTCGTAGCCGACGACCTCCAGGCGGCGGCGCTCCGTCCGCCGCCGGCCGGGTCAGGCCTTCGGCTGTGAGCTGACCCGATGGTTCGCGATCTGTGGGCCGCCGACCCAGCCGCACAACTGTGGGTCGCACTGCCTCAGCTCACCAGAGATCCAGTGGCCGTCGGTGCCGAAGATGCCGACCTTGTCACCCTGGGTCACGCGGATGTTGCCCTCGCCGTCCTGTTCGTGGAGCGCACCGCTGAAGGGGTGGACGATGCCGTTCACGACGTCGTCCCCACGCTCACCGGTGTTCCGTCGCTGTCGTCGATCCACTCGCCGAACTGCCGGTGCAGCCACCGGATCTTCGATTCCTGGTAGTTCGACAACGTGATCCCGGGCTTGCGGGAGGTCTCCAGACCCTTCTGCACCTTGGACATGTTGAACACGTCCTGTTCGAACACCTTGGCGAGCATCCCGAGTTGTGGTGCGTCGGTCCACGGTTCATCGACGCCGAGTCGGTGTTCGGTCGCCGGGGGAGGACGTTCGCCCGTGAAGGGAGAGAGGAAGAAGCACTCCATGATCGCCGAGCGGTGGTCATCGCCGTTGGGCCGGAAGCGATACACGATGCGGTTGAAGGCGCCCCACGGATGGAAATTGGGGAACACCGTGTAGTCGATCGAGTCGACCATCTCGGAATCGCTCATCTGGTCGACTCGCTCACCGGCGATCGGGCGCCATCGATCACGCGACATGGCCGCCAGGACCTCGCGCGCGGTCTGGCCTTCTTCGAGCGTGAGTGGCGCTTCCTGGTCGACGCGGACGTCGAGCATGCCGCGCAACACGTCCTGCTCGTCGATCTCCTGCCTCCCGAGCAGCGGGCTCGGCGTGGCGCCCGGCGTGATGACTCGGGCGCAGCCATCCCACACGTCGACCTGGCTGTTGACGTCGCCGAGGTACGACAGGATCTGGGGGTGGGTCGCGTTGACGTGGTACGCCTCGGAGAACGCCTCTTGGGCGATCTTCCAGTTCGCTTCGATGACGCGGGAGACGTGTGACTCGACGTAGCGGTCTTCGAGGTTCCAGACCTCGAACTGCTCGACGAGTTCGCCGAGGTGTTCGGCGAGCGGCCCGGCGTCGGGGTCGGGGTTGATGAACACGAACCCGGCCCAGGCGTCGACCGAGCACTCGGGCAGGGTGAAGTCGTCTGGTCGCTGGTCGACGTGGGGGAAGTCCCATGCTGCGGGCACGTCGAGCAGGTTGCCGTCGAGTTCCCAGGCAAAGCCGTGGAACGGGCAGCGGATCTCGACGCACTGACCGTCGTATTCCTTGAGTTGGCGACCGCGGTGCAGGCACGCATTCGGGAACGACTTGATCGACCCGTCGTCCTGACGCACGACGAGGAACGACAACTCGGCGATGTCGTAGACGATGTAGTCGCCGGCGTCGGGGATGTGTTCTTCACGGCATGCGAACTGCCAGACCTTCGACCACATCTGGTCGACCTCTCGGCGGTGCCAGGCGCGCGTCGTGTATCGCTCGATCGGCACGTCGTCACTTCCGAGGTAGCGCGGAGATTCGAGCCGGAGCACATCGGGCACGGGATGGCTGTCGGCATCGAGCAGGTCTTGCAGGGTGACGCCGGGCGAACGGGCGTCGGGAATGGCAGACGACGAATCGGTGACGGTCATCTGCCCATTATTGATCACTCGGTCACTTCGAGTCTCATCGGACGGGGCGGCAGGGGAAGATCGAGCGTCAGTCGAACCCGGCGTTCGCATTCCGGTCGCTGTCGTATACGGGGGCAGATGCGTCGATGCGGTGCTTGCGGCTGACGGCCCCGGTCAGTCCACCGTCGTTCAACATCGTACGCATGTCGAAGTAGTTCTGGTGTTCGAAGTGCGCGGCGAGCGCATCTTCTGACTCCCAGAGTTCGTACACCTGGATGAGGTCGTCCTGGCAGGGATCGGCAGCGAAGCAGTACACGAGGCATCCCGGCTCGTCGTCGCGCGTCGCCTTCTGGATCGGCGCCGATCGGTCGATCAGCGCCTGACGGGCGGATGGGTCGGCGATCGTGATCGCGGCTTCGACGGCGACGAGACTCATGGCGGGCTCCTGTTGGCTTCGTTCGGACGGGTGGGTGGTCGCCAGTATGAGAGCCGCCTCCGTCGTACGACGAAGCGAAGCGGCACACGATCAGAGGACGACACATGTACGCAGCACTCATCACCGGCAAAGAAACCGTCGAGATGGTCGAGTTCGCCGACCCCACACCGGCAGCGCAGGGCGTCGTCGTCGACATCGCCTTCTGCGGGATCTGCGGAACCGACATCCATGCCTTCCAGTCGGGCCGCGAGTACAACCCGTCGATCTGCGGCCACGAATGGTCGGGAGTGGTGTCGGCGAAGGGCGCTGACGTGGCGTCGTTCACCGAAGGCGACCGGGTCGTCGTGGGCGTCATGCCGTCGTGCGGGTCGTGCAACGCATGCCACGCGGGGCAGTCGTCGTACTGTCGGGAAGCGTTCATGATGACGGTCGGACGCAACCGTGAGGCCGCACCCCACGGGGGGTTCGCCTCCCAGATCGCCGTGCCCGCGACCCGGGTGGTCGCGACCGACTCCGGACTCACCGACGAGCAGGCTGCGCAGGTCGAACCGATGACGGTGGCATTCCACGCCGTGCGCAAGAGCGGTCTGCGCCTCGGTGACGTCGCCGTGATCCAGGGGGCGGGTCCGATCGGTCTCGGCACGATGCAATTCGTGCGGGCCGCAGGGGCCGGCAAGATCGTGGTCGTCGAACCGAACGAGCAGCGTCGTTCGGCGGCGTCGGAACTCGGCGCTCACCACGCTGTGGCTCCGGGTGCCGACACGGAGGAACTGTTGGACGAACTCACCCGCGGACTCGGAGCCGACATCGTCTACGAGTGCGTCGGTCGCCCGTTCGCCGTGCAGTCGGCTGTCGACCTCGCTCGACGCGGTGGGTCGATGTGCCTGATCGGGCTGTCCGACGACGATGCCCCGATCAGCTCGAATGCCTGGCTGGTGAAGGAGGTGTCGGTCACGTCGGCGCTGGCGTACACCCACGAGGAGTTCGCCATGACGATGGGCATGATCGCCGACGGCCGCGTGGTCGTCGAGCCGATGCACACGTCGACGGTCGGTCTCGACGGATTGGGCGCGGCGCTCGCCGACCTGGCGAGTGGCACGAGTCAGCAGACCAAGGTCCTCGTCGACCCGACTCTCTGACCTGCGCGAGACGGGAGCGCTCCGGTGACGATCCGCGCGAGCGGTTCGATCAACATGTGGTCGTGCTCGGCCGCTCTCGTCGACGCCCGTTCGTGTCTGTTCGCCACGGGCCGGCGTGGGCCGGCCGAGCGCCCCGAGTCCGCCATCACAGAGACGAGATCACACCATGTTCGACTTCACCGGAAAGACGGTGCTCGTCACCGGCGCATCGATGGGGCTCGGGGAGGGCTTCGCACACGGCTTCGCCGCAGCGGGTGCCGACCTGATCCTCACGGCACGATCCACCGAGCTGCTCGAGGGGGTGGCTGAGTCGTGTCGCGCACACGGCAGCACGGTGACCGTCGTCCCCGGCGACGTCACGTCGGAGGACGATGTCGCACGCATCGTCGCCGAGGGGGTCGAGGCACACGGGCGGATCGACGTCCTGATCAACAACGCCGGCGTGAGCGACATGCGCGGGCTGGCTCCCGAGCAGTTCGACATGGACACCTGGAAGTGGATCATGTCGGTCGACCTCGACGGGGCGTTCATGTACCTGCGCGACGTCGGGCGTCACATGTTGGAGACGGGCGGCGGGTCGATCGTCAACATCTGTTCGATGATGGGCAACGGCGCGAACGAGATGAACGTCATCGCCTACACGGCGGCCAAGGGAGCGCTGCGCAACGTGACCCTGCAACTGGGGTGTGAGTGGGCCGACCGCGGAGTGCGGGTCAACTCGGCGTCGCCGGGGTTCATCGTGACCGAGATGGTGCGGCCCGCCCTCGAAGGCATGGGAATGGACAAGTGGATCGCGTCGCGCACGCCGATGCGCCGAATCGGCGAACTTCCCGAGATCGTCGCCCCCGTGATGTTCCTCGCCTCCGACGCGGCGAGCTACATCACCGGCCACGACCTGGCCGTCGATGGGGGGACGAACGCGTCGAACGGCACCTTCCAGATCCCGCCGATCCACCACGAGTGGAATTCGCAGACCCCTCGGGTGGGGGAGGGGTACCCGGGGGTGCAGCCTCGGCCGGACTGGTACGAGGCGATGAAGGCCGGCATCCCCGGCATCCACGTGGACTCCGATGAAGTGTGACGTCCGGCTCGTCGGCTAAACAATCGTTCGGTTACTTTCACTCGGAGTCGCCCCGGCGACTCGACCGACGGCCTGGGAGCCGTCGGGATCAACACACCAATTCAGGGGGAATACTTCCAATGACCACACGATCCACCCGATCACGTCGATTGCTCGCTGGTGCCTTCAGCTTCGCGTTCGTCGCAGCCGCTTGCGGAAGCGACGACGGCGTCGCCGATCCAGTAGCGGAGCCCGACGCAGAAACCGAGGCCGACGCCGACGCCGACGCCGAGCCCGACGCCGACCCGGAGCCCGAGGCCGACCCAGAGCCCGAGGCCGACGCCGACCCCGACCCGGAGGCCGACGCCGACCCGGAGCCCGAGGCAGACGTCGCCCCGGCCGCCGAGGGCGGTAGCGGCGAGGCCACCGGTGAGCCGATCGTCATCGGCGTGCAGAACCTCGAGGGCGATCCCAACGGTTCGTTCCCCGAGTACTCGGCATCGATCCAAGCAGCGGCCAACTACATCAACGCCGAACTGGGTGGCCTCGGCGGCCGTCCGATCGAGATCGATCTGTGCAAGTCGGTCGTGACGCCCGACGACTCGCAGCGATGTGCGAACGAATTGTCGGCCGAGGGTGTCGACATGGTGATCTCGACGATCAACTTCTTCGGCAACCACTACTCGATCTACCAGGGATCCGACATCCCGGTGATCATCGGAACGCCGCTCACCATCGCCGACTTCACCACCGAGGGTGCGTTCGCCATCGGCGCCGGCGGCGGCTGCCTCGGAGTCCACACGGGCCTCGTGCAGTTCGCCACCGAGGAGATCGAAGATCTCGAGGGCATCGAAGTCACCAATGTCGGTGTCCCGTGGGCGGACACGCCTCCCGGCGTCGTGTGTTACAACGACCTCGAGGCCAAGCCGCTGGACGTCATCAACGGATCAGAGCCGGGCCAATCCGCCCGCGCCGGCGAGAACCCGGACCTCACCTACACGGGTGTGCCGATTGCTCCGGCCACGCCTGACGTGACACCGCAGGCGACGCAGGTCCTCGATTCGGATCCCGACGTCATCATCTACTCGGCTCAGGGTGCGGACTGCTGGAACTTCGTTGCGGCACTCGGCCGTCTCGGCTGGACGCCCGATGACATCCCGTTGGTCCTGTCCGGCGCGTGCACCGACTTCGATGCGCTCGCAGCCACCGGCGACCTCGGTGTCGGCATCTACCTGCAGGCCACCGAGAACAGCGTTCTCACGCCGCCGGACGCACTGCCCGATGGTCAGAACAAGGACAACGCAACCGTCTACCAGACCAAGGCTGCCGAGTACGGCCTCGCCGAGGACCTCGTGTTCACCGGTTTCGCCACGCAGGGCTTTGCCCACATGATGAACATCTGGGAGGTCGCCAACGGTCTCGAGGGTGAGATCGACGGCAAGGCCATCGCCGATGGCTTCGCTGCGACCGATGGCAGCGTCGCGACATTCGGTGGTTCGCCGCTGGATTGCAGCAGCGCTCCGGCTCCGTACGTCGCAGTCTGCAGTGCTGCGATCAGCATGAACCAATGGGACGGCACGAGCCTCGTGCCGATCATCCCGCGGCTCAACGGCATCGACCTCGTTGCCGGGACCGAACTGCGCCCGGGCTGAACACCTGAACACCTGAACACCTGAACACCTGAACACCTGAGTAGCTGAGCGCACGGTGACCGGGCACGACATGTCGTCGAGCCCGGTCACCGTTGCTCACTCCACCGCAAACTCTTCGACGCGACCCTGGGGGTTTCACGCGTGAGTGATTTCATCTTCGACCTGATCAGCGGGCTCGGTATCGGCGCGCTCTACGCCATGCTGGCGGCGGGTCTCGTCATCTCCTACCGCGGGTCCGGCGTCATCAACTTCGCGCATGGCGCCATTGCCATGTACGGCGTCGTGACCTTCGACGCCGCCTGGAACCGAGGCGAGATCTTCCTTCCGTGGGTCGACATCTTGCCGACCCACGCCGTCAATCTCCCGGTCCGCATCACCACGGCCAGCGACGGCTCGTGGGAGTTCGTTCCCTCGCTCGTCGTCGCGCTGCTGATGGCGGCCTTCCTCGGCCTCGCTGTCCATTTCCTCGTCTTCCGTCCGCTTCGCGATGCAGCACCGCTCGGCAAGGTCGTTGCCTCGGTCGGTCTGCTGCTGTACCTGCAGGGCGTCGCGCTGCTCAACTATGGCAACTCGTTCCCGCAGCCTCGCTCGGTCGTCCCCGACGAAGTCGTCCAGAACTTCCTCGGTCTCGGCAAGCCGCTTGCTCGCAACAACCTCTACGTCGTCGGTTTTGCGGTCCTGCTCGGATTCGTCCTGTGGGCGGGATACCGCTTCACCCGGTTCGGGCTCGCCACACGTGCGGCCGCCGGCAACGAGAAGGGCGCAGTTCTCCTCGGGTATTCGCCCCAGACCCTCGCCGCTGTCAACTGGGTGATCGCCTCGGTCACCGCGACGCTCGCCGTCATCATCGTCGGACCCATCCAGGGGACCCTCACTCCGATCGGGTTGTCGGCACTCATCGTCCCGGCGCTCGCCGCTGCTCTGATCGGTGGCCTGCGTTCGATCCCGATCGCCATCGCCGGCGGCCTGGCCCTCGGCTCCGTGCGGACCACCCTCACACTCAACAAGGCGTCGTGGTTCGACGTCGGCCCGCTGAAGTGGATCGAGAACGGGGTGGCCGACGCACTTCCGCTCATCGTGATCATCGTCGTCCTCGTCGTGCGTGGCAAGAGCCTCCCGATCCGCGGAACGGTCGAAGAGAAGCGTCTTCCGCTCGCACCGATGCCGAAGCGGATGTGGGAGCACGCGCTGGTCTGGGTGACCCTGCTGACGCTCCTCGCCTACGTCTTCGAGGACGCAGGCTCACGGACTCGCTTCGCCAACGCCATTCAGAACGGGCTGACCATCTCGGTCGTCATGCTGTCACTCGTCATCCTGACGGGGTACATCGGGCAGATCTCGCTGATGCAGATGTCGTTCGCCGGGATCGCGGCGTTCGTCACCGCCAGGATGATGGCCGACGGCATCGGGCGTGGGTCCAACCTCTCGCCCGTCGATGGGATCTCGCTGCCCGGTCCGCTCCCCGACCTGGCCGGGCTCCCGTGGCCGATCGCCGGCTTCATCGGCATCGTGGTGGCCATCCTGGTCGGCGTACTCGTCGGCCTGCCCGCCGTGCGCATCCGCGGCGTGCAGTTGGCCGTCGTCACGATCGCCACCGCCGTGGCGATCCAGGCGCTGTACCTCGAGAACGAAGTCATCACGCAACTCCGGGCCGGAATTCCGGCGTACGTGAAGGAGCCGACGTTCTTCGGTGCCGACATCGGCGCGCGTTCGGAGCGTCAGCAGAACGAGAACCCCTTGTTCGCCCTCTTCGGCGGGACCGTCCTCGCGCTCTGTGCGATCGGTGTGGCCAACATCCGTCGCACCGGAGTGGGGCGACGGTTCCTCGCAGTCCGCGCCAACGAGCGAGCTGCTGCATCGGCTGGAATCAACGTGGCTCGGACCAAGTTGCTCGCCTTCGCGATGAGCGCCGGGATCGCCGGACTCGGCGGTGTGATGATCGGCTTCCGCCAGGTCGAGGTGTCGTCGGCCAACTTCTTGTACGGCTTCAGCCTCGCCGTCCTGTCGACCGCCTTCCTCGCAGGGATCACCTCGATCAACGGAGCCATCGTCGCAGGAATGCTGCTGAGTGCCGGCGCACTCGTCCCGGCGTTCTCGACCTACATGCTGGGCAATGCCGGGCTCGAAGCCTTCCTGACGGTGATCACCGGTATGGGCATCATCCTGACGGCGATCATCCATCCGGAAGGAATCGCGCCCTTCTTCGCCGCTCCGTTCAGACACATGGGCAACTGGATCGTCGGGGCGATCCCCGGTGCCGAGACGATCCGGTCGAACTATCGGGGCCCGAAGGCGGTCGTCGTCAAGGCAGTGCTCGCGGCCTCGGTCGTGGGCTGGGCGTTCTTCGTCTACCACGCCAAGTTCATCGAGAACGTCTATGTGTGGATCGTGGTCGCCGTACTCATCGGCGTGCTCGCGATGATCGCATTCTCGATGACGCTCGGCCCGATGTCGCCGACGGTCGGGCAGGCCGGCATGGCGTGGGTCGGGTGGGCCAGACGCTTCGGACCGACCGCCGTCGTCGGAGCGATCGCCGGCTACCTGATCTGGCCGATGCGGGTCGACACCTACAGCAGTGTCTGGATGCCGATCCTCGGGGCACTGCTCGCTCTCAACATCCGTTCGATCATCCGGCAGATCTCGGGCATCGCAGGTCGCGAGATGGAAGCGACTGCGGCTGCCGGCCGTGACGACTCCCAACCTTTCCGACCGAACGACGAAGCACTTGCAGGGGCGAACTGAACCATGGCACTACTCGAAGCACGGGGCCTGAGCGTCAACTATGGCGGCCTGTACGCCAACCGTGACGTGGATCTCGACTGCCACACCGGGAAACTGGTGGGCCTGATCGGGCCGAACGGCGCCGGCAAGACGACCTTCATCGACGCAATCACCGGTTTCACGCCGATCTCGGAAGGGACGGTCACCTTCGACGGCCAGGACCTCGCCGGTGTCGCGCCCGATCAGCGGGCGCAGATGGGGCTGACCCGCACCTTCCAGTCGCTCGAACTCTTCGAAGACCTCAGCGTCCGCGACAACCTGATGGCCGCAGCCGAGCGGCCGCGGTGGCACTCGTTCATCACCGACATCGTCCTCCCCGGCCGGAACGAGCGGCAGTACGACGAGCAGGTCGAGTGGGCCCTCGACATCATGCGTCTGAGCGACATGGCCAACAAGTTGCCGAGCGACCTGAGTCACGGCCAACGCAAGCTGATCAGTGTCGCTCGAGCCCTCGCGGCCAAACCGAAGCTCGTGCTGCTCGACGAGCCGGCCGCAGGTCTCGACACATCCGAGAGCCAGCTCCTCGGCCAACACCTCCGCTCGTTCCTCGACCACGACATGAGCCTGTTCCTGATCGACCACGACATGGGCCTCGTGCTCAACGTATGCGACTACATCTACGTGCTCGACTTCGGTCAGATCATCGCGCACGGCACACCGGCCGAAGTCCGCGCCGACCCTGTCGTCGTCGGGGCGTACCTCGGCGAAAGCGCCGGGGAAGCTCAAGCAGCGAGCGGCGCTGCGTTCGGCACGGAGAACACGACGGGCGTCTCCTCATGAGCGCCACCGCCACCACCGCAACCGCCGACGTCGGGCGCGCCAAGTTGATCGAGGTGCGCAAGCTGCACGCCGGATACGGCGGGATCCCCGTCGTGCGTGACCTCGATCTCGACGTCGGTGCTGGTGAGGTCGTTGCGTTGCTGGGGCCCAACGGAGCGGGCAAGACCACCACGCTGCTCACGCTGTCGGGACTGCTCAAGCCCCTCGCCGGAACCGTGGAAGTACTGGGCGAAGAGGTCGACGGATCGAAGCCGCACTTGATCCCGCGCCGCGGCCTCGCTCACGTTGCCGAAGACCGCTCACTCTTCTTCGACCTCACCGTCGACGAGAACATCAAGCTCGGCCTCACCGGAGACAAGTCGTCGCGCAGAGCATCGCACGAACGGGCGATGGAGCTCCTGCCGGCGCTCAAGCCGCTCGGAAGCCGGGCCGCCGGATTGCTGTCAGGTGGCGAACAGCAGATGCTGGCGATGGCGCGTGCGCTCGTCTCGAACCCGAAGTGTCTGCTGGTCGACGAGATGAGCCTCGGCCTGGCGCCGATCATCGTCGAGCGTCTCCTGCCGATCGTGCGCGACATCGCCGACCAGACCGGTTGTGGTGTGCTCATCGTCGAACAGCACATCCACATGGCGCTCGAAGTGGCCGACCGCGGATATGTCATGCAGCACGGTGAGGTGTCGATGACCGGCACGGCCGCCGAGCTCCTGTCGCAGCGGTCGGTTCTCGAAGCGAGCTACCTGGGTGACGCCGCACTGGGCTGAGCCCGATCGGCGTCGCAGCTCCTACCGGACCGCGAACGCATCCTGCAGGTTCTTCATCGTGGTCGCACACGCTCGTTCCAAGTTGTCGCGTCGACCTTCGATCGTCCCGGGGTAGACGTCGGGCATCGCCAGAAGGGGGGCGACGAACGACTCGGTCACCGAGCAGCCGTCACCGTCGGGGGTGATCGTGTAGCTCCAGACGGTCGCCGCATCGAAGCGGGGCGGCACCACGTAGGCGAACTCGCGGTCGGGCTCGTACACGGTCACTTCGCAGTCGGCGTGCCACTCGTAGTCACCCGCACGGTTGTGACCGCGGAATCGGGCACCGACCTCGACCCGTGTCGAACCGTCGAGGAACTCGCAGCGTTGGTTCTCCGGGCTCAGACCCGGCAGACGTTCGAGGTCGGTGAGGAAGGCAAAGACATCGCTCGGTGACGCCGTGACGTGCACCGTCGCGCTGCCCGTGGTCGCCGCGTCGGTGTTCTCGGTGTTCTCGGTGTTCTCGGTGTTCTCGGTGTTCTCGGTGTTCTCGGTGTCGGTGTTCTCGGTGTCGGTCATCAGCTCATCTTCCCATGCAGCGCAGACCGACGTTGCGACGGGCGTGGGGACGGGTCCGAAATCCGCTTGCGTCCGCTCCTGGTCCGGCAGACCGGAGCACTCGCGAGGTGTTGGCCACGAGCGATCAGTCGGTGCTGGACGCTCCTGGCTCTCGGCTCCACAGCACGTCGAAGTCCCGTGCGATGTCGAGCACCTGCAGCGCCCGGCCGATGCCGAGGCAGAACCCGCATGTGATCGTGAGTTCGAGCAGCTCGACGTCGGAGTAGTGGGCTTTCAACTTCTCCCACATCGCGTCGTCGATCGCAGTGTGGTCGATCGCATACTGCTCCGCGAACGCACCTGCGAGCTTCTCGCGTTCTGACAACTCGGGGTTGTCACGGAACTCGTCGACGTGGGTGTACATCTCTTCGGTCAGGCCTTGCTGCATCGCCGATGCAGCGCGAGTGTTCAGTCAAACATGACACTCGTTCAGCTGGGCGATCCGCATCCTGGCGACCTCGCGCTCGCGGATCGACAGGCTGGACTTCTCGTACACCGCCGAGCTCAGGGCGTGCAGGCCCTCTCCCATGTGCGGTGCCAGCTGCCAGAGCCGAGACGACTCGCGTCCGTCTCCCTCGGGGATCTCGATTCGTGCCATCAGTTGCTCTCTTCGGTGTCGGTGTCGGTGTCGGTGTCGGTGTCGGTGACGGTGTCGGTGCGGGTCGGGCGGGCGACGGGGACGCTGTCGAGCATCGAGTCGACCGACCGGTGGAAGGTCTGGTTGCCGGGTTCGTTGCGGCCGAAGACGAATTCGGTGTTGGCGCCCGACGACAGGGCGGACTGGATGCCGAGCCCGGTCTTGTAGTCCTCCTCGTTGACGACCCATTCGAGGAAGTCGACCTTCGACCTGGTCGCCTCGCGCTCCTCCTCCGTGGCGGTCGGGACGATCAGGTGTGTCTGGATCGTCATCGACCGGTCGGGGGTGGGCCCCGGGATCAGTTGGCTCACCATGGCGCCGTTGCCACCGTTGCCGGCGACCGAGATGTGAGGGAAGACCGTGTGGACGAAGCCGACGTGTTTGCGTGGGTCCCAGTCCGCCTCGGCGATGTCACGCAACTCGGCGGTGACTCGGCGAGCGAAGGCGACCCGCTGGTGGGGTCCCCATGCATCCCAGGTCATCACGTTGCCCAACGTGTCGAGCCCGAGGGTGTCCTTGTGGAGGATGTCGAGGTGGTAGCCGTCGAGGTACCCGTCGTACGCCAGCTTCCAGTTCGGCCCGACGAGGTGGCGTTCCTCCAGGAGTTCCATCCCGTCGAGGCCCAGCGAGTCGAGGACGCCGTCGTAGCTTCCGAGCCAGGCGTCGAGGTCGAGATCGATCCCCGGTGTGAGGACCGCGAACACCATGCCACTGCGTTCGTCGCAGGCGAGTTCGGTGAGGCCGTGGGTGTCGACGTCGAGGTCTCCGAACTTGCCACGCCCCGACACCCCGACGAGGGCACCGGCGTTGTCGTAACTCCACGCGTGGTACGGACACGTGAAGCGGCGAGCAGTGCCGCAGCCGTGCTCGACGACCTGAGCACCGCGATGGCGACACGCATTGATGAACGCCTTGACCGAACCGTCGGCCTGGCGCACGGTGAGCACCGGGACACCGGCGATGTCGACCGAACGGTACGCGCCCTTCGTCGTGAGATGTCCGGAAAGTGCGACCACCACGGGACTACGCAGGAAGAGCGTGTCGACCTCACGCCGCCACCGGTCCTCGTCGAGATAGTCCGACACCGCCACGGTCATGGTCTCGGGGAGCGAATCGGTGGTGTCGTCGTCGAGGTGGGTGAGCAGACGACCGGCGACCTGGTGCCAGTCGTTGGTCCACGGTGTCTCGAAGTGGTCGGCCTCGGTGGGCTGCGTGTACCGCTCGTAGCGGCGGGTTTCGTTCATGGTCATACGGACTCCTTCACGGTGGTGACGGCGACGGGGATGGCGCTCGACACGATCATGCCGGTCACCGGGTCGTGGGCGACGTGCTCGGAGACGAGGCGGCTGGTCGGCGAACCGATGGTGCGGACATTCTCGTCGGTCACCGACGACCCGCCCCACGAGTGGGCCATCGAGACGACCCCCCGCTTGACGTCGTCGGACGGCTGCACGACACCGCGGATCGATGCCTGGGGCGACGTGATCTCGACGATGTCGCCGGCCGCACAACCCAGGTCGTCGACATCGTCGGGGTGCATGAACGCCGGGTTGGTGATGCCTTTGCGAGCGAGGCTCGGCAGCTCGGGGCCGGTCGAGTTGAGGACGTGCTTGAGTCGTCGACTGACGAGGCGGAACGGGTACGCCGACACGTCGAGGCCGCCGAACCCGTCGGAGCCCTCGTCGAACACCTGGGCGAGTTCGGCCACGAGGTCGTCGGGCGCCGGCGTGAAGCGGGCGGTCGCACCGTCGTCGGGCGGATCCACCACCAGGCGCTCGTCCATGTGGACCACGCGTCGATTGGAGCGCACCACGTCGAGCGACATGCGTGACCCGGCGTAGGCCCGATCGATGATCTCGTCACCGCTGGGACGGTCGGTCATGTCGGAGCTGCCACCGGGGTAGGGGAGTTCGCTGCCGAGGCGAGAAGCCAGTTCCCAGAACACCTCCCACTCGTTCAGCACGTCGCCCTCGCGCTCGACCACCGGCTCGGTGTAGTTGGTGTAGGGAGCGCGGAACCATCGGTCCATCAGGTGCGGCACGTCGGGCCGTTCGAGAGGCAGGGTCGGAGCGATGACGTAGTCGGCGAACTCGGCGGTGGCGGTCATCCGGTAGTCGACCACGACCAGCAGTTCGAGGTCCTGGAGCGCGTCGAGCGTGAGCTGCTGGTTCGGGAACGCGACGGCCGGGTTGCCGCCGCTCACGATCAGTGCCCGGATCTGGCCGTCGCCCGGGGTCAGGATCTCCTCGCACAGCGTGGCGGCGGGCATCTCGCCGCGATACCCACGCAGGTCACGGATCCTCGTCTCGGGGCCGTTCGCCGGGGGGCGTGGCGGGACGACCTGGGCACGGTGCGGCATCTCGGGATACAAGAGCATGCCGCTTTCGATCCGGTCGCCCTCACGGTTGACCCGGCCGAGGATCGTGTTGAGCGTCACGGCCAGATGTTCGGTGAGGCTGGAGTGCGCTGCCATGTTCGGGCCCGTCCCGGTCCCGGCGGTGCCGCGGGTGCCGTTCGCGAACATTCTCGCCGCCGCCAGGACGTCGGCGGCGTCGAGTCGGCAGCGTTCGGCCACGACATCGAGGGTGAACGGGGCGACGGCGTCGGTCAACTCGGCCAGCTGGCTCACCCAACGGTCGCAGAACTCGTGATCCTGCAAGCCTTCTTCCAAGACGATGCGGATCATTCCCGCGAGGAGGACCGGATCCTGCCCGGGCCGGACCTGCAGGTGGATGTCGGCGAACGCCGCGAGCTCGGTGCGCCGCGGGTCGACGACCACGAGCTTGAGACCCTCGGCCTTGCGGCGCCGCATGACCACGAACGGGTTGGTGCCCTGCAGACCTCCGGTCGGCCCGTACGACGAGACGGGGGAGTTGTAGCCGATCGCCATGTGGACGTCGGAGTCGGTGAAGCTGTCGTAGCCCGCCTCCCATCCGCCGAGGCGGAATCCGGCGAGGCCCTTGGCCGGCTGATCGATCGTGACCGATGTGTAGAACGACACCGAATCGATGCCCTGGTGGAACGCTCGGGCGGTGGGGACGGCGACCGAGTTCTGGTAGCCGCCGGTGCCGGTGTACGAGGCCACGGCTCGCGGCCCGTACGTGTCGATGATGCGACGCAGCTCGGCACCGATCTCGTCGAGCGCTGCGGCACTCGTGGTCGTCTCGAAGGTTCCGTCGGCCCCTCGGCGCAGAGGTCGCAGGATGCGGTCGGGGTCGGTCATCTGATCGGGGATCGCCCGACCCTTGATGCAGGTGTAGCCCTCGAAGAGCGGGTCGTCCATCACGCCGCGCACGGCCACGACCTCGTTGTCGGCGACGTCGACCTCCAACGGACACGCGGCATGGCAGACGCGGCAGAACGTGTGTCGAGTGTCGACCTCCGGCTCGGCGGGCGACTCGGTGGAGGAGGCGGTGGAGGGCGCCTCGGCGGCCGCTCCGGTTGCTTCGCTCGCACTGATTCGGTCTTCGATTGATGTCACGTCGTGCACCTCCGTTAGTTTCCGTATGACCGTAAAGTAATTCGTCGGCACGACTCGCAGCGCATCGGGAATCGCCGGTCGAACACCGCCACCGCCCTGTCTGCCCGAAAGAGGATCCATCATGACGCAGCCGTTCCGGTTCGGACTGCAGAGCTATGCCGCCGACTCGCCCGACGACTGGCGCGACCAGGCCCGTCGGGCCGAGGCCGCTGGTTTCTCCACCTTCAGTGTCGCCGACCACGTGATCGGCCCGGGCCCCGCCCTCAGTGCGACGAATCATCCGGTACAGAACGTCGCGGCGATGCCGGCGATGGCCGTGGCCATCGAGGCGACCTCGACCATCAACGTCGGAGCCCGCGTGTTCTGCACCGACTACCGCCAGCCGGTGATGTTCGCCAAGGAACTCGCCACCCTCGACTTCTTCTCCGAGGGTCGACTCGAGGTCGGTCTCGGCTGCGGCTGGCTCCAAGGCGAATACGAGGCGATGGGTGTGACATGGGATCGTGCGGGCATCCGGCTCGACCGGATGGAGGAGACGCTGCGTCTCATCCGCGCCCACTTCGGTGAGGGTCTCGTCGACGTCGGAGGAGAGCACGTCAACGCCACCGGATTCGAGGGTGTTCCGAAGCCGGCGAACGGGAATCCGCCGATCATGATCGGCGGTGGGTCGAAGCGGGTGCTCGGTATCGCCGGGCGCGAAGCCGACATCGTCAGCCTGAACTTCAACAACAGCTCGGGCAAGATCGGCCCTGACGGAGTGGGTAGCAGCACCGCCGAACTCACCGCCGAGAAGATCGGCTGGGTGCGTGACGGCGCCGGCGACCGGTTCGACGACATCGAGATCGAGATCGGCGCCTACTTCACCGTCGTCACCGACCAGCGCGACGCCACCCTTGCGAAGATGGCGCCGATGTTCGGCCTCGAATCCGAGCAACTCGGCGAACTCCCGCACGCGCTCATCGGATCGGTCGACTTCATCTGCGACCAACTCCAAGCCCGTCGCGAGCAGTACGGCATCAGCTACGTCACGTTCGGTGCAACCGCGGCCGAGTCGGTCGAGCCCATCGTCGAACGCCTCGCCGGCACGTGACGATCCAATGAAGTCCAGCACCCCCACCGAAAGAGAGACCCCATGAAAGTCGGCATCAACCTTCCCTCGCAGTTCCCGTGGGAGAGCACCGCAGCGATGCTCGAGGTGTACGAGCAGGTCGGCTTCGACTCGTACTGGTCGCCCGACCACATCCTCGGCGTGTTCCACCCCGAGCTGTGGAGCGAGACGCCGCTGTCGGCACTCGCTGCCGACCCCGATGCGTTCTACGACCCGTTCGTGTACGGCGCCAAGGTCGGCACGTTGACCGACCTCCCGTTCGGCATCTCGGTCACCGACGCCACTCGGCGCGGCGCTGCCGACCTCGCCCGCACGTCGCTCACGCTCAACGACCTCAACCCTGGTGGGTTCATCCTCGGGATCGGATCGGGAGAGGCCGAGAGCCTGCTGCCGTTCGGGTACCCGTTCGACAAGCCGGTGGGCATCCTCGAAGACGTCTTGCGCGATCTGCGCTCGCTGCTCGACACCGGAAAGATGGCCGACGGAGGTGTCGGCCGCATGGGCCTGCCGCTCCAGGCCGAGGGCCGCGGATCTCCGGCGGTCTGGGTCGCCGGCCACGGCCCGCGCATGTTGCGCCTCACCGGCCAGTACGGCGACGGTTGGATTCCTGCGTGGTGGATGAAGCCCGAGGAGTACGGCGAGAAGCGTCAGGTGATCGCCGACCATGCCGACGCCGCAGGCCGCCCGGCTCCGGAGAACGCCTTGCTCCCGTTCGTCCTGTTCTCCGAGAGCCAGGACAAGGCCGCCGAGATGTTCGACGCCGAACCCCTCGGCAAGCTGTTCGGCCTCTTCGCGATGGGCCACATCTGGGAGAAGCACGGCCTCACCCATCCGCTCGGCAATGATTCGCAGGGTTTCGTCGACGTGATCATCCACGATCTCGACCCGAACGAATTGAGAGAACTGGCCGCCACCATCCCGTTCGACATGGTCAAAGAGGTGCTGTTCATCGGCAACTCCGACGAACTCGCCACACAGTTCGAGGGCTACGCGAAGAACGGCCTCGAACACATCGTGCTCGCGAACATCACCGGCGTCGTCGGCGGCATGGACGAGATCATGGCCCGCGGCATGGAACTGCCGACGCTCAAGGCAACGCTTTCCGAACTCTGAGGAGATCTTGATGACCAACGACCTGGCGACCTTCAACCCCTTCGATGCCGAGACGCTTCAGTGCCCGTTTCCGCATTACGAGCAGATGCGCGAGGAACAGCCCGTCCTGTTCCTCGAATCGCTCGGTATGTACCTGGTGACCCGGCACGACCTGGTGCTCCAGGTGATCCGTGACGTCGAGACCTACTCCTCGATGTTCGGAGGCGCGAGCATGCCGTTGTCGTCCGACGACCGGGCTCGGATGGAGGCGGTCCAAGACGAGGGGTACCCCCGGGTGCCCACCATGCTCACCGCTGACATGCCCGACCACACCCGGTACCGCCGTCTCATCTCCAAGGCGTTCACCCCGAAGGTGATCGCGGAGCTCGAACCCAAGATCCGCGAGGTGGCCGCGCGGCTCATCGACAGTTGGATCGACGAGTCGTCGATCGAGTTCGTCGAACAGTTCGGTGTTCCGCTGCCCGTCGAGGTCATCGCTCACGCGCTCAACGTCCCCGACGACCGCCTCGTCGACTTCAAGCGGTGGTCCGACGACTCGATCGCCGGCATCGGCACCCAGGTCCCGCTCGAGAAGCGTCTCGACGCCGAGCGGGGTGTCAACGAGTTCCAGCACTACTTCGCCGCCGAGTTCGAGAAGCGCCGTGAGAACCCGCAGGACGACCTGCTCACCAACCTGCTCAACGCGCGCATCGACGGCGACGATCCCGAGATCACCGACAAACGGCCGCTCGACATGCCCGAGATGCTCAGCATGGTCCAGCAACTGCTGGTCGCCGGCAACGAGACCACGACCAAGTTCCTGACCGCGACGATGCAACTCCTCTCCGAGAACCCCGACGAGTGGGCGAAGCTGAAGGCCGACCCGGGCCGCGCCCCGGCGATCGTCGAGGAGGGGCTGCGCCTGTCGACGCCGACCCAGGGCATGTTCCGCATCTCGACCAAGGACCACGAACTCCATGGTGTCCACATCCCGAAGGGAGCGCGCCTCGTGATCGTGTTCGCATCGGCGAACCGCGACACCGAGGTCTACGACGCTCCCGACGCGTTCGACCCCGACCGCGAGAAGCTGCGCGAGCACCTCGCGTTCGGCAAGGGCATCCACTTCTGTCTGGGCGCTGCGCTGTCTCGCCTCGAAGGGCGCGTCGCACTGGAAGAACTGTCGAAGCGGATCGAGAGCTTCACGCTGCCCGAGTCGAACGACTTCGAGGTCTTCCCGAGCTTCTTGCTGCGAGGTCTGACCCGCCTCGACGTCGACTTCGTGCCGGAGAAGGTGTCGTCATGAGCGGTCCACTGGACGGAACGATCGCACTCGTCACCGGGTCGAGCCGTGGCGTCGGTCGCGGTGTCGCGATCGCACTCGGCGAACAGGGCGCCACCGTCTACATCACGGGTCGCTCGACCGGCGACGGTGAACTGACCATCGATCGGACCGCCGCACTGGTCGACGAGGCGGGTGGCCACGGCGTGCCGGTCCAGACCGACCACGGCGACGACGCTCAGATCGAAGCGCTCCTCGGACGCATCGGTGCCGACCATGGCAAGCTCGACGTTCTCGTCAACAACGTCTACAAGATCCCGGACCCACCGGCCTGGGGCGGCGGATTCTGGGACCATCCGGTCTCGATCTGGGACGATCAGGTCGGCATCGGTCTGCGCAGTCACTACGTCGCGTCGTGGCATGCGGCGCCGCTGCTGTTCGCCGCCGGACCGGGTGGTGTGATCTGCAACGTGTCGTCGCCCGGCGGCCAGTCGTATCACTTCAGTTCGTCGTACGGCGCGGGCAAGGCCGGGTTCGACCGGTTGAGCGCCGACATGGCGATCGAACTCGAACCGAAAGGCATCGCCTCGTTCACGCTGTATCCCGGATCGGTGTCGACCGAGTTCATCGTCGAGGCGCGCGAGACCGACGCACTGTCGATGGAACACGCCCAGACGCCACTCGCCGTGGGCCGCGCCGCGGTCGCCGCGATCTCGGCTCCCGATGTGATGGAGCGCAGTGGCACAATCCAGTGGGTCGAAGACCTCGCCGTCGAGTTCGGGATCGTCGACGAACACGGAAGAACCCCCGCCCCCTACGCACGACGGACCGAGTCATGACCATTAACAATCGAGAGATCTGGCAGAAGGCGTTCGACGAGTCGCGAATCCGCGACGACGACTACGCCACGATGTCGGGCATCCCGCTCGAGCCCGTCTACGGTCCCGACGACGGGGAGTTCCCCGGCCAGTACCCGTACACCCGTGGCCCGCACGCGTCGATGTACCGGTCGAAGCTGTGGACGATGCGGATGTTCGCCGGCTTCGGCACGGCGGAGGACACGAACTGGCGCTTCAAGGAGATTCTCAAAGCCGGCGGAACCGGTCTGTCGACGGCGTTCGACATGCCCACACTGCTCGGACTCGACTCCGACGACGTGATGTCGCTCGGTGAGGTCGGTCGCTGCGGCGTGGCGATCGACTCGCTCGCCGACATGGAAGACCTCTACACCGGCATCGACCTCGGCGAGATCACCACGTCGATGACGATCAACAGCCCGGCCGCTCCGATCTTCGCGATGTTCGTCGCGCAGGCCGAGAAGGCGGGCGTCTCCCGCGCCGCTCTGGGTGGAACGCTCCAGAACGACATCTTGAAGGAGTATCAGGCGCAGAAGGAGTACGTCTTCCCGCCTCGTCAGTCGATGCGCCTCGTGCGCGACACGATCAAGTTCACGTCCGCCGAGATGCCGCGATGGAACTCGATCTCCATCTCGGGGTATCACATCCGCGAAGCCGGATCGACCGCCGCCGAAGAGCTCGCGTTCACGCTGGCCAACGGGTTCGCCTACGTCGAACTCGCCATGCAGGCGGGCCTCCCGATCGACGCGTTCGCACCACGTCTCAGCTTCTTCTTCAACGCCCACATCGACTTCTTCGAAGAGATCGCCAAGCTGCGTGCCGCCCGCCGGATCTGGGCGCGCTGGATGAAGGAGCGCTACGGGGCCGAGGCCGCCAAGTCGATGCAGTTGCGGTTCCACACCCAGACCGCCGGCGTGTCGCTCACCGCGCAGCAGCCCGAGGTCAACATCGTGCGCACGGCGATCGAGGCGCTGGCCGGAGTGCTCGGAGGAACCCAGTCGCTGCACACGAACTCGATGGACGAAGCGCTCGCGCTGCCCACCGAGAAGGCCGCCCGCATCGCTCTGCGTACCCAGCAGGTCATCGCCCACGAGACCAACGCGACCCACGTCGCCGACCCGCTCGGTGGCTCGTACTTCGTCGAGGAACTGACCGACGAGATGGAACGCCAGGCCGAAGAGATCTTTGCCCAACTCGACGAGTTCGGGAAGGGGTCGATCCTCGAAGGCTGTATCGCAGGGATCGACGAGAACTGGTTCCAGACCAGGATCGCCGACTCGGCGTACGAGCTCGAGCGCAAGTTCAACACGGGAGAGCGGATGATCGTCGGCGTGTCCGACTTCACCGAGGGCAACGACGAGGCGCAGATCGAAACGCTGCGGATCAGCAACGAAGACGAAGCGCGCCAGCGCAAGCGCCTCGACGCGGTTCGCTCCGACCGTGACCAGAGTGCCGTCGACGCGGCACTCGCCACCCTCGCCACCGAAGCCGCCGACCCCGAGGTCAACCTGATGCCCACGCTGATCGAATGCTCGACGGTGTATGCGACACTCGGCGAGATGATGAACACGATGGCCGGCGTGTTCGGGCGCCACACCGAGGTGCCCGTCATATGAGCGAACGCATCCTGGTCGCCAAGGTCGGCCTCGACGGCCACGACCGTGGCGTCAAGGTCGTTGCCCGCATCCTGCGCGACGCCGGCTACGAGGTCATCTACACCGGACTCTTCCAGACTCCCGACACGGTTGCGGCGGCGGCCGTCGACGAAGACGTCGATGCGATCGGGCTGTCGATGCTGTCGGGCGCCCACCTGACGTTGGCGCCGCTGGTCGTCGAGGCGGTCCGGGCCCGTGGGGCCGACATTCCGGTCATCATCGGAGGCATCGTCCCCGACGCCGACATCGAGGAACTCACCGCGGCGGGGGTCGCTGCGGTCCTCACGCCCGGAGCGACCGCCGACCAGGTGGTCGCCGCGGTCGCCGAGGTACTGGCGACCGACTGAGCGCCACACACGACAACGACACAGAAGAGGGGACTGCCATGGGGACGATTGCAGGGTTGGAGGTCGGTCTACCGGCCGAAATCGACGACGTCACGACCGAGTGGATGACCGAGGTGCTGCGCACGAGCGGGGCCATCGATGCGTCGACCCGGGTCGCTTCTTCGGAGGCCGTACCGTTCGCCGAAGGGGTTGGGATGCTGTCTCGCCTGTACCGATGCGCGCTCTCGTACGAGGGCGGCGACGCAGGGCCCGACACCGTCATCGTCAAGTTTCCGACGATGATCCCGCACCAGCGGGCGATCGCCGACGCCTTCAACATCTATGAGCGCGAGGTCGTGGCGTACACCGACGTGGTGCCGTCGTCGCCGATCCGAGCGCCGCACGTCCACGCGGCGATGGTGGCCCCCGATCGTTCGAACTGCTGCCTGGTGATCGAAGACCTCAGTGCCCTGTCGCAGGCTGACGCAGCGACTGGTGCCACGTGGGAGCAGGCGCTCGAAGCGCTCGACCAACTCGCGGCGTTCCATGCGACCTGGTACGACTCGCCCGAACTCGAAGCGATGTCCGAGACGTTCATCACGTTCCAGAATCCGATCCACCTGGCGGCCCTCCCCGGTATCCACACCGAGGCGTGGCCGGCATGCAAGGAGCAGGCGGCCGACCTCTTGCCCCCCGAGATCATCGGCTTCGGCGACACGTGGGCCGATTGCCTCCCCAAGATGCTCGACGTGGTCAGTTCGTCGCCGTCGATCCTCCACGGAGATTGGCGCACCGACAACATGTTCTTCGACGACGACGGTCGGATGGTCATCTTCGACTTCCAGATCGCAGCGATCGGCAACGGGGCGTACGACCTCGCCTACTTCATCAGCCAGTCACTCGAACGCTCGACCCGGGCCGGACGAGAGCGCGAGATGGTCGAGCGATACGTCGAGAAGCTCGCCGAGCACGGTGTCGAGCGCGACGTCGAGCAGTTGATGTTCGACGTCCGGTGCACGGCGGCGTTCTGTCTGATGTACGGCTTCGCCTCGTACCCCGGCTACGCCGACCTGTCGGAGACGAGCCAGCAGATGGCGCGCCAGCTGCTGCGGCGCTCGGTCGAGACGATCATCGACCTCGACGGGATCGCAGCGATCGAAGAACTCGTCTCCTGACGCTGGGGCGACGGGACAGGTTCACGGTGTGCACCGCCCCGTGAGGGGTATGGTCGCGGCCGATGCGAATCTCGGAGCGGGTCGACTACGCGGTGCGTGCGATGGCCGAACTGTCGGTGGCCGACGGACGCTCGCCGGTCAAGGCCGAGTCCATCGCCGGGCATCAGGACATCTCGCTCAAGTACCTCCTCGACATCCTGCGCGACCTGAAACGGGCCGAGTTGGTCCGTTCGAAGCGGGGTCCCGACGGAGGCTTCACGCTGTCCCGGCCGGCATCGGAGATCACGCTGGCGGAGATCTTCCGAGCCATCGACGGGCCCCTCGCCGACGTCCACGACAGCAGCTTGCGCGAACTGCGGTACCCGGCGCCCGCCGACGCTCTGCCTGACGTGTGGATGGCGATTCGTGCGAGCCTCCGGCGCGTGCTGGAGACGGTGTCCGTGGCCGAACTGGCGGGCGGAGAGTTGAACGACTCGGTCACCGAACTGGCCGAGGAGTATCGCCGAGCGACGATGGAGAGATACGGATGAGTACGACCGATCAGCACGTTTCCGACACGGTGATCGCCGCGGCGTTCGAGGCGGTATGCCGGGCGAGTCGCCTCACGGTGGCGGCTCAGGGCCGGTTGGCGGCGGGCGAGACGATCACGAAAGGTGACGACAGCCCGGTCACGGTCGCCGACTTCGCGGCGCAGGCGATCGTGTGTTCATCGCTTGCCGACGCGCTCGGCGACATCGCGATGGTCGGCGAGGAAGATGCCGCCGATCTGGCTCCGAGCGATGCGGGCGACCCGGGCTCGACGTTGCTCGACGGAGTCGTGTCGCTCGTGTCGGGCGAGATGGGTCGCGACGTGCCCGCTGCGACGGTGGCGGAATGGGTCGGGATCGGTGCGGGCGTCGCGACCGGCGACTCGTACTGGACGCTCGATCCGATCGACGGCACCAAGGGCTTCCTCCGCGGCGACCAGTACGCGATCGCGCTCGGTCTGGTCGTCGGTGGCGAGGTCGCGCTCGGCGTGCTCGGGTGCCCGAACATGGCGAACGCCGACGGCACGACCGGGGCGATCTTCGTGGCGGCCAACGGCGAGAGCCGGATGTACCTCGGCGGATCGGACGAACCGCTCCCCGTCCGGGTCGACGATCCTCCGACGCTGGGCGATGCTCGGTTGTGCGAGTCGGTCGAGTCGGGCCACTCCGATCAGGACCAGTCGGTCCTGATCGCACGGGCGTTGGGCGTCACGACCGACCCGTTCCGCATCGACAGCCAGTGCAAGTACGGCGCGATCGCCCGCGGTGACGCGTCGATCTATCTGCGGCTGCCGACCCGAGTCGACTACGTCGAGAAGATCTGGGACCATGCCGCGGGCAAGTTCGTCGTCGAGCAGGCCGGGGGAGTGGTGACCGACGTCCGAGGCGCACCGCTCGACTTCTCCCAGGGGACGCGATTGGTGAACAACTCGGGCGTGGTCGCCACGAGCGGAGCGTTCCACGACGACGTCATCACCGCCGTCCGGTCGGTGCTGTCCCCTTGACGAGTGAGAGGCTGATCCCTATTGTCCAGTGACATGGTAGAGAATGCAATCAATACGCCCGGCGTCGACGCCGGACGTCTGACGCATCTGCAGCGACTCGAAGCCGAGGCCATCCACGTGATGCGCGAGGCCGTTGCCGAGAGCGACAATCCGGCGATGCTGTACAGCGTCGGCAAGGACTCGACGACGCTGTTGCACCTGGCACGCAAGGCGTTCTTCCCGTCGGTGCCGCCCTTTCCGCTGGTCCACGTCGACACGACGTGGAAGTTCTCCGAGATGTACGCGTTCCGCGACGACGTGGCGCGCGAACTCGGGATGGACCTCGTCGTCCACCAGAACCCGGAGTGCGTGGAGCGTGGCATCAACCCGTTCGACCACGGCTCGGCGCTGCACACCGACATGTGGAAGACCCAGGGTCTCAAGCAGGTCATCGACGATCACAAGTTCGACCTCTGCTTCGGCGGCGCTCGCCGCGACGAGGAGAAGTCACGCGCCAAAGAGCGCATCTTCTCGGTCCGCTCGGCTCAGCACCAGTGGGACCCCAAGCGCCAACGACCCGAGCTGTGGCAGATCTACAACGCACGGCGGAGCCCCGGGGAGACCCTGCGTGTCTTCCCGATCTCCAACTGGACCGAACTCGACGTGTGGCAGTACCTGCACCTCGAGCAGGTGCCGATCGTGCCGTTGTACTTCTCGGCGCCACGTCCGGTCGTCGACCGGGACGGCACGATGATCATGGTCGACGACGATCGCTTCCAACTGCGCGACGGCGAAGTCCCCGAGATCAAGAACGTGCGCTTCCGCACGCTCGGCTGCTACCCGCTCTCGGGCGCGATCGAGAGCGACGCCGACACGCTCACCGGCATCATCCAGGAGATGTTGCTCGCCACGACGTCGGAACGCCAAGGTCGCATCATCGACACCGACTCGGCCGGGTCGATGGAGAAGAAGAAGCAAGAGGGGTACTTCTGATGGCGCACACATCTGAACTCATCGCCGACAACATCGATGAATACCTGACGTCACACCAGTACAAGAGCCTGCTGCGTTTCATCACCTGCGGCAGCGTGGACGACGGCAAGAGCACGCTCATCGGGCGTCTCCTGTACGAGTCGCACATGGTCTTCGAAGACCATCTCGCGCAGTTGGAGGTCGACTCGGCCAAGGTCGGCACGCAGGGCACCGACCTCGACTTCGCGCTGCTGCTCGACGGCCTCACCGCCGAGCGCGAGCAGGGCATCACGATCGACGTGGCGTACCGGTTCTTCTCGACCGAGCGCCGCAAGTTCATCGTCGCCGACACACCCGGCCACGAGCAGTACACGCGCAACATGGTCACCGGCGCGTCGACCGCCGACGTCGCGGTGCTGATGGTCGACGCGCGCAAGGGGATCCTCACGCAGACGCGCCGCCACAGCTATCTCGTGTCATTGCTCGGGATCAAACACGTCGTCGTCGCGATCAACAAGATGGACCTCGTCGAGTACGGGCGTGACACCTTCGATGCCATCTCGGCCGACTACGCCGAGTTCGCCGAGCAACTCGACATCGACCACATCTCGTTCATCCCGGTGTCGGCGCTGAAGGGCGACAACATCGTCGAGGCGAGTGGCAACACGCCGTGGTATCGCGGGCCGACGCTGATGGGATATCTCGAGACGGTGCCGGTCGACGACGATGTCGCCAACGGGCCCTTCCGCCTGCCCGTCCAGTGGGTGAACCGACCCGACCTCGATTTCCGCGGCTTCTCCGGCCGAATCGTGGGCGGCACCGTCTGCCCAGGCGATCCCATCCGGGTCCTGCCCGCCGGCACGACCAGCACGGTCGATCGCGTCGTCACGTTCGACGGCGACCTCGACGAAGCAATCGCGGGCCAGTCGGTGACGATCACGCTCACCGACGAAATCGACGCATCGCGCGGCGACCTCATCTGCGCCGGCGATGCGCCCGCCGAGGTCGCCGACCAGTTCGAGAGCCACATCGTGTGGATGCACGAAGACGAGATGTTGCCCGGCCGTCCGTACCTGATGAAGGTCGGCACGCGCACCGTCGGCGTGACGATCTCGAATCCGAAGTACCGGGTCGACGTCAACTCGCTCGACCATCTCGCCGCCAACACGCTGGAGTTGAACGAGATCGGCGTGTGCAACCTCAGCCTCGACCGGGCGATCCCGTTCGACGCCTACACCGACAACCGTGACACGGGCAGCTTCGTCATCATCGACAAGCTGACGCAGAACACGGTCGGTGCCGGCCTGCTCCACTTCGCACTGCGCCGGTCGCACAACATCCACTGGCAAGACGTGCGCGTCGACAAGAGCGAGCGCTCCGAGCAGATGCGTCACGCTCCGGGGGTGGTCTGGATGACCGGTCTGTCGGGCTCGGGCAAGTCGACGATCGCAAACGTCGTGGAGTCGAAGCTGCACACCCTCGGTGTGCACACCTACATGCTCGACGGCGACAACGTCCGCCACGGCCTCAACCGAGACCTCGGGTTCACGGACGCCGACCGCGTCGAGAACATCCGCCGTATCGCCGAGGTCTCGGGCCTGATGGTCGACGCCGGCCTCGTCGTGATCGTGTCGTTCATCTCGCCGTTCGCCGCCGAGCGCCAACTCGCCCGAGATCGGGTCGAGGAGAACGAGTTCATCGAGGTCCACGTCGACGCGTCGGTGGCGGTCGCCGAGGAGCGCGACCCCAAGGGTCTGTACGCGAAGGCACGCCGCGGCGAGTTGACGAACTTCACGGGGATCGATTCGCCGTACGAGGCGCCGGAGTCGCCCGACGTCCACATCGACACGGCCAACGTCGCTCCCGAGGATGCGGCCGACATGGTCATCGAAGCGATGCGCACACGCGGCATCGTCACCTGACGATCGCTCGACTCGGTCGTTCCGCGAATGACGTGACGGCCCGGGGTCCGGCCGTTACGATCCGCGTCAGGTCAGCATGGGGCACTCTCACTCGACACATTCCCACGACGATCCAGAACTCCCCGTTCCGCCCGGTGTCGAACGGGCGATGTGGGTGTCGGTCGGGGTCTGCGCACTGCTGGTCGTCATCGGCCTCGTGGCGCTGTGGCCGGGTTCGACCGACAGCAGTGTCGACCCGTCGGGTCTCGACGGCGAGCCCGTGAAGGCCCAGGTGACCTCGATGGAGGTGACGCCGTGCAGCTACGACGTCCTGCTCGGATGCCGCACGATCGAGGTGATCCCCTCGGAAGGCCTCTTCGAGGGAGAACGAATCACCTCCGAACAGCCCCTCGACAGCCCGGTTCGCGATGGTGACGCGATCCTCGTCGACATCATCACCGCCGGCGACGGCTCGGTCCAGGTGTTCTTCTACGATTTCCAGCGGACCACGTCGCTACTGTTCCTGACCCTTCTCTTCGTGGCGGCGATCGTCGTCCTCGGGCGATGGCGTGGAGTGGGGGCGCTCGCCGGCCTCGCAGCCAGCCTGTTCGTGATCGTGGTGTTCGTCCTCCCGGCCATCTTGCAGGGGTCGAATGCCGTGGCCGTGGCGCTGGTCGCTGCCGGTGCGATCGCGTTCATCGCCCTGTTCCTCGCGCACGGCGTCAACCTGGCGACCGCGGCGGCGTTGCTGTCGTCGATCGCAAGCCTCGCGATCACGGCGGTCCTCGCCTACGTCTTCGTGAAGGTGTCGAACCTCACCGGGCTCGCCGACGAGTCGGTCGGGTTCCTCGGAGCGCTCGGGAGCGACCTCAACCCACAGGGTCTGTTGCTCGCCGGCGTCGTGATCGGCTCGCTCGGCGTCCTCGACGACGTGACCGTCACCCAGGTGTCGGCGGTGTGGGAACTGAAGCGGGCTCGACCCGATGCCGGGATGGCCGACCTGTACAGCCGGGCGGTCCGCATCGGCCGCGATCACATCTCGTCGACCGTGAACACGCTGTTCTTGGCGTATGCAGGAGCAGCGTTGCCGTTGCTGCTGCTCTTCCAGGAGGCCGGCCAGTCGATCTCGGGGATCGCCACTCGCGAGGTCGTCGCCATCGAGATCGTGCGCGCGCTGGTCGGTTCGATCGGCCTGGTCGCGTCGGTGCCGATCAGTACGGCGCTGGCCGCCGCCGTGCTCGCCTCGGCTGATTCACCTCGCCCGACCGACGTCGTGTTCGGAGTGGTTGGGTCGGCTGACTCCGAGAGTTAGGCATCCTTCACAACGCGGGGTATCATGCTGTGGCGGCCTCGATTCCAGGCCGACGACGACGTTGCAGGAGGCCGAAACGACCATGGTCGACACGATCATCGAGACCGGGGAGATCAACCCGGTGCTCAACGACATCATGCTCCTCGAGCTGGCTGGTGTCGTGCGCTACACGCACTACGCGCTCGTCATCACCGGCCCGAACCGGCTGCCGCTCGTCGCGTTCATGCAGGAGCAGGCCGACGAGTCGCTGGTCCACGCCCGTCAAGCCGGCGAGATCCTGACCGGCCTCGGAGGGCATCCCGTCCAGGGCATCGCCGAGATCGAAGAGTCGCACGACCACAGCATCGAGCGCATATTGCGCGAATCGATCGAGCACGAGCGGCGTGCCCTCGACTCGTACCGGCGGCTCCTCGCGCTGTCCGAAGGGAACTCGGTGTACCTCGAAGAGTACGCCCGGACCCAGATCGGTCAGGAGGAGCTGCACGTCATCGAGATGAACAAGCTCCTGCGTGACTACACGATCGGCTGACATGGCCCGACGAACGATCGCTCTCGCCGTCGAACGCCCGGTCGTCGCGCTCTGCGCCGGCAAGGACTGTCGCTCGCGCTGCGAGTTCTCGACGACCCGCGATGCCTTGCAGGCGCACTGCGACGTCGTCGAGATGCGCTGCGTCGGGATCTGCAAGGGGCCGATCGTGGTCGCTCATCTGGACAGCGCCGAGCCGGTCGTTCTCGCTCGGGTGCGCTCGAAGAAGCAACGCAAGCGTCTCGTCGCCGTGGCAACGGGCGCCTCCGATGTCGGTGGCAGCATCGAGTCGTTGCACGTCCGGGGCAAGAAGCGCCGTTCGACCGTGCGGCGCGCTCGCGCAGCGATCGCCGAGGCCGGCTGACCGGCTTCGCTTCGTCGCCACAGCTCGTCGTCGGCCAAGGTCTCTGGCATGGGCACGATGACGACGACGGCAGCGGTGCTGCGCACCGGTTCGGGAGAGTTCTCGATCGAGGAACTCCACCTGGAGGCGCCACGCGCAGGTGAGGTGCTCGTGCGGATGGTGGCGACCGGCGTCTGCCACACCGACCTCTTGTCGCGTGAGCTGCCACCCGAGTTCTTCGCCGGTCCGCAGGTGTACGGGCACGAGGGTGCGGGCGTGGTCGAGGCGCTCGGTGACGGAGTCGAAGATCTCGACGTCGGAGACCACGTCGTGCTGTCGTTCAACTGGTGCGGGGACTGTCCATCGTGCGACATGGGGCGCCTGCCGTACTGCTTCGACTTCTCGGCGCGCAACATGAGTGGCAGTCGGGTCGATGGCTCGGCAGCGTTCGTCGATGCGTCGGGCGAGCGAGTCAATTCCCACTTCTTCGGGCAGTCGTCGTTCGCTGCGCACTCGGTGGTCGCTCGGAACTCGGTGGTGCGAGTGGACCCCGGTTTCGACCTCACGAAGCTCGGCCCGCTCGGGTGCGGCGTCCAGACGGGTGCCGGGGCCATCCTCAACACGCTCGATGTGCAGCCCGGATCGTCGGTCGTCATCACCGGGGCCGGTGCGCTCGGGTTGAGTGCCGTGATGGCGGCGAAGATCGCGGGTGCCGAGACCATCATCGCGATCGATCGTCACGCCAACCGGTTGGAACTGGCCGAGCGATTCGGGGCGACAGCCACGCTGTCGGGTTCGCCCGCCGAACTGACCGGGGCGATCCTCGAACTGAGCGGTGGTGGTGTGCGGTCGGCCTTCGACACGACGGGCAATGCCGACGTGGTGCGTGCGTCGGTGGCGGCACTCGACGTGATCGGAACCCAGGCACTCGCAGGCGTCGGGTTCGGTGACCTCTCGGTCGACTTCATCTCGATGATCAGCGGACGCTCGATCACCGGGGTGATGGAGGGCGACTCCACTCCGACCGAGTTCATCCCGCGTCTCGCACAGCTCAATGCCGACGGCGAGTTCCCGTTCGACGAGTTGATCACCTTCTTCCCGCTCGCCGAGATCAACGCGGCGGAGGCGGCGAGCCACGACGGTTCGGTGATCAAGCCGGTGCTGACGTTCTGACGCAGGCCTGCTGCGCGGCTCAGCCTCGGATGAGGCGTTCGGCTTCGTGGCGTGCCTGTTCGTCTTTGGCTCCGACGACGCACCAGAACCGGTCGCGCCCGCTGCGTCGCAGACCTTCGACGCGATGATTGCCGTCTTCCAGGACGATGTGGTCTCCCTGCCAGGTGGCGACGAACGGAGGAGGGGTCCATCCGTCGTCGATCGACTCTTCCATCGATTCGACGGTGTCGAGGTCGTCGTCGTCGAGGCGTTCGAGGGTCGGCTGATCCTCGGGGCCGGCGAGGCGGTGCAGCCGGTCGAACGGCACCTCGACGGGCCCGAACCAGAGCGTGTACTCCCGACGGAGTTGTTCGCCGAGGACGGCGTTGTCGCTGCCGGGACTCGCGAGGAACCCGTCGACCCACTCGTGCAGCCGGTCATCTCGAGCGGCGCTGCGAGCGGTGTCGAGCGTGAAGTCCTGTTCGTCGGCCATGCTCCCGAGTACCCAGAACCGGACGGAACTACACCGAACCGGGTGCGGTGTCGAGGTGGCGGGCGCCGTCACTGCTTGGCGAGCGCCTGCTCGGTCAGCGTCGGGATGATCTTCTCGCCGTACTGCGCGAGCGTGTCGTCCTTGGCGTCGTGTTGCAGGTAGATCGCGAACTGGTCGACTCCGAGCGATTTCAACTCGTTCAACCGTTCGAGTTGTGTCTCGACCGGTCCGAGCAGGCAGAAGCGGTCGATCACCTCGTCGGGCACGAAGTCGACGTGTTCGCTCGATGCACTGCCGTGCTGGTTGTAGTCGTACTCCTGGCGGTCGGCGATGTAGTCGGTGAGAGCCTGGGGGACCGGAGCGTCGGCCCCGTACCGGTCGACGATGTCGGCGACGTGGTTGCCGACCATGCCACCGAACCAACGCGTCTGGTCGCGGGCGTGGGCGATGTCGTCGCTGACGTAGGCCGGTGCAGCAACACAGATGGTGAGTTCGTCGGGATCGCGTCCGATGTCGCTCGCAGCTGCACGGACGGCGCCGATCATCCACTCGGTGATCTGCGGGTCGGCGAGCTGCAAGATGAACCCGTCGCAGGTCTCGCCGATCATCTTCAGGGCCTTGGGTCCGTAGCCGGCGCCCCACACCTCGAGACGGCTCGCTCCCGCCCAGGGCAGCGTGATGACCGAGTCGTTGTACTCGACGCTGCGACCGTTCGCGAGTTCGCGGATCACGTTGACCGATTCGCGCATGGTCGCGAGGTTGCTGGGCTTGCCGTTCGTGACGCGCACGGCGGAATCGCCTCGACCGATGCCGCACACGGTGCGGTTGCCGTACATCTGGTTGAGCGTGGCGTAGGTCGACGCCGTGACGGTCCAGTCCCTCGTCGCGGGGTTGGTGACCATCGGCCCGACGACGATGTTGCGGGTCTCGGCGAGGATCTGGGAGTAGATGACGTAGGGCTCCTGCCACAGGATGTGCGAGTCGAAGGTCCAGACGTGGCTGAACCCGTAGGTCTCCGCGCGCTTCGCGAGGTCGATGGTGCGCGCCGCCGGAGGCGTCGCCTGCAGTACCACTCCGATGTCCATGTGTTGTCTCCTCTGTGGGCCACGCCGTGCAGAACACGTCGTGGGGCGGTGGTCAACGTGTCTCGGGGAATCCCAGGTTCACGCTGCTGGTCGCGGGGTCGGGCCAGCGGCTCGTGACGACCTTGGCCTGGGTGTAGAAGTTGATGCCTTCGGGTCCGTAGATGTGTGAGTCGCCGAACAGGCTGGCCTTCCATCCACCGAAGCTGTAGTAGCTCACCGGGACGGGCACGGGCACGTTGATGCCCACCATGCCGACCTGTACGTCGAACTGGAACCGGCGTGCTGCACCACCGTCGCGGGTGAAGATGGCCGTACCGTTCGCGTAAGGGCTGGCGTTGATCGTGTCGAGACCGTCTTGGTAGCCGCTGACCCGCTTGACGCTCAGCACCGGCCCGAAGATCTCGTCGTCGTAACAGGCCATGCCGGGCTCGACGTGGTCGAGCAGGGTCGGGTTGACGAAGTATCCGTCGGTGGGCACGCCGGTACGACCGTCGACGACGACGGTGGCGCCGCTGTCGGCGGCGCCGTCGATGTAGCTCGTCACCCTGTCACGGTGCTCGCCGGTGATCAGCGGGCCCATCTCGTTCGCGTCGTCGTTGCCTGCCCCGACCTTGATCGACGGGATCCGCTCGGCGATCTTCGCGACCAGTTCGTCGGCGATCTCGTCGGCGGCGAGCACGACACTCACGGCCATGCACCGTTCGCCCGCCGAACCGTAGGCCGCGCTCACCGCGGCGTCGGCGGCCATGTCGAGGTCGGCGTCGTTCAGCACGAGCATGTGGTTCTTCGCACCGCCCAGCGCTTGGACCCGCTTGCCGTGCTTCGTGCCGGTCTCGTAGATGTAGCGGGCGATCGGTGTGGAGCCGACGAAGCTGACCGCAGCCACGTCATCGTGTTCGAGCAGGCGGTCCACGGCGACCTTGTCACCCTGCACGATGTTGAACACACCGGCGGGCAGCCCGGCAGCGGCCAGCAGTTCGGCGACGAACATGTTCACCGACGGGTCCTTCTCGCTCGGCTTGAGCACGAAGGTGTTGCCACAGGCGAGTGCGTTGGCGAACATCCACATCGGCACCATCGCCGGGAAGTTGAACGGGGTGATGCCGGCAACGACTCCGAGTGGCTGGCGGATGGAGTAGACGTCGACGCCGCTCGACGCCTGTTCGGAGTACTCGCCTTTGATGAGCTGCGGGATCCCGCATGCGAACTCGATGTTCTCGAGCCCGCGAGCGACCTCGCCGAGCGAGTCGGCGAGCACCTTGCCGTGTTCGGCGGTGAGCAATCGAGCGATCTCCTTGCGGTTCGCGTCGACGAGTTCACGCATCCGGAACAGGATCTCGGCACGCTTCGACAGCGACGTCGTGCGCCACTCGGTGAACGCCGCCGTGGCCGTGGCGACGGCGGCGTCGACCTCGTCGACCGACGCGAGATCGACCGCGCCGGTCTGTTCACCGGTCGCCGGGTCGTAGACCGGTGCCGAGTTCCCGGACGTCGATGCGACGACCTTCCCGTCGATCCAATGTGAGATGCGATTCATGTGAGAGGTTCACCTTCGACGTCGTTGATCATGTTCGGAACTTGCCGTCCGGTCTGGAACGGTTCAGTGCAGGTAGCTGCTCAGGCCGCGTGTGACGAACTGGCCGTGGCCCTTCGCACCGAGGTACTCGTCGTTCTGGACGACGATGCGGCCACGTGACACGACGGTGTCGACCTTGCCGTCGACTTCGAAGCCCTCGTACGACGAGTGGTCCATCGCCATGTGGTGTTTGCCGTCGACGCCGATCTTCGTGGTCGCGTTCGGGTCCCAGACCAGCACGTCGGCGTCGGCGCCCGGCTCGAGCACACCCTTGTCGTCGAGCCCGAACATCCGGGCCGGGGTGGTGCAGCAGGTCTCGACCCACCGTTCGAGCGTCATCTCGCCCATCACGACGCCCTGGTAGATCAACTCCATGCGGTGTTCGACGCCGCCCATGCCGTTCGGGATCTTCGAGAAGTCGCCGAGGCCGAGTTCTTTCTGGTCTTTCATGCAGAACGGACAGTGGTCGGTCGAGACGACTGCCAACTCGTTCATCCGCAGGCCCTTCCAGAGATCTTTCTGATGGTGCTCGTGCTTCGAGCGCAGCGGAGTGGAACACACCCACTTGGCGCCTTCGAAACCGGGTTGCGCGAGGTGGTCTTCGATCGACAGGTAGAGGTATTGCGGGCACGTCTCGGCGAACACGTTGAGGCCCATGTGCTGGGCGCGAGATACCTCCTCGAGTGCCTCGGATGCCGACATGTGCACGATGTACAGCGGCACGTTGCCGGCGACTCGTGCGAGCTTGATCGCCCGGTGCGTCGCTTCCGACTCGAGTTCTTCGGGCCGGGTGAAAGCGTGGTACTTCGGGTCGGTGTCGCCCCGTGCGAGCGACTGTGCGACCAGCACGTCGATCGCGATGCCGTTCTCCGCGTGCATCATCATCAGGCCACCGGACTCCGACGTGTTCTGCATCGCCCGCAGGATCTGTCCGTCGTCGGAGTAGAAGACGCCGGGGTACGCCATGAACATCTTGAAGCTGGTGACGCCTTCGTTCTCGACCAGGTGGGTCATCGCCTTCAGTGACTCGTCGTCGACGTCACCGATGATCTGGTGGAACGCGTAGTCGACGTGGCACTCGCCGGCAGCCTCCTCGTGGCGGGCGGCGAGCACGTCGCGGACATCGAGTCCGACGGTCTGTGAGGCGAAGTCGATGATGGTCGTGACGCCACCCCATGCCGCCGCACGCGTGCCGGTGTCGAAGTCATCGGCCGACACGGTGCCACCGAACGGCAAGGACATGTGGACGTGGGCATCCACGCCGCCGGGCACGACGTACTTGCCCGTTGCGTCGATCGTGGTGTCGGGCGTGACGCCGTACGACGCTGCATGGCCGGGCGCGAGGATGGCGGCGATCGACTCGCCGTCGATCAACACATCGGCTTCGCGCCGACCGATCGCGGACACGACGGTTCCTCCGGAAATCAGTGTGGTCGACATGGTTGTTCTCTCTTCGTGGACGTGGGCGGACGCTCGGTCAGTACTCGGTCAGTTCGGTGTAGGCCTCGGGTCGACGATCGCGGTAGAACTGCCAGCCGTCGCGGACCTCTCGGATCAGGTCGAGGTCGATCTCACGCACGATCAGTTCGTGCTCGTGAGCATCGCCCGTGTCGCCCACGTACTGGCCGCGCGGATTGGCGAAGTAGCTCTGGCCGTAGAAGTCGTTGTCACCGAGGTCTTCGATGCCGACCCGGTTGATCGCACCGACGAAGTACATGTTCGCGCACGCCGCCGCCGGCTGTTCGATGCTCCACAGGTACTCCGACAGCCCGCGGTGGGTGGCCGACGGGTTGAAGACGATCTCGGCCCCGTTCAGCCCGAGCGCGCGCCACCCCTCGGGGAAGTGGCGGTCGTAGCAGATGTAGACGCCGACCCGACCGACCGCCGTGTCGAATACGGGGTAGCCCCCGTCGCCGGGCTTGAAGTAGAACTTCTCCCAGAAGCCCTTCACCTGCGGGATGTGCTGCTTGCGGTACTTGCCGAGGTACGTCCCGTCGGCGTCGATCACCGCTGCGGTGTTGTAGTAGACGCCGGGTTGTTCGATCTCGTACATCGGCAACACGAGCACCATGTCCAGTTCGGCGGCAAGCGCCTGGAACCGCTTCGTCGTGGGTCCGTCGGGGATGTACTCGGTGTACTCGTAGTACTGGGCGTCTTGGACCTGGCAGAAGTACGGGCCGTAGAACAGCTCCTGGAAGCACATGATCTGTGCGCCTCGAGCGGCTGCGGCGCGGGCCTGCTCCTCGTGCTTGACGATCATCGATTCCTTGTCGCCGGTCCACTCGGTCTGGAGCAGTGCGGCTGTGACGATTCGTGACATGGTGTCCTCTGTTGGTGATTCCCCGTGCGAACGGTGGGTGCTGGTCGGTTTCTGGTGTGTGGTCGATCGATGTCCTACCCGAGCGACGCCATGGTGTCGGCGATGATGTCGACGCCTTCGTCGATCTCGGATTCGGACACGTTCAGCATCGGAGCGATGCGTACGACGTTGCCGTACAGGCCGCCCTTGCCGACGAGGAGGCCCCGGTGCCGGCAGCCGTCGGCGATCGAGATGGCCGTGGCCGGGTCGGGGTGAAGGCCGTGGTCGTGCACCGTCTCGATCGCGACCATCAGCCCGCGTCCGCGGACCTCGGCGATCCACGGCACGTCGGCCACCAGCGGATCGAGTCGACGTCTGAAGCGTTCGCCCATCTTCTGCGCATTGGCTTGCAGGTCGTGGTCGAGAACGTGTCGGAGCGTGGCTCGACCGGCCGCAGCGGCGAGCGGGTTGCCGCCGAACGTCGAGAACGAGGTGGCGGTGATCGTGTTCATCACCTCGGCGCGTGCCACGACACCGGCGAGGCCGACGCCGTTGCCGACGCCTTTCGCGAACGTGAGCATGTCGGGCGTGACCCCGTGAGCCTGATAGCCCCAGAAGTGATCGCCGGTGCGACCCCAGCCGGTCTGTACTTCGTCGGAGACGAACAAGATGTCGCGCCCTTCGAGGATCTTGTGCATCTGACCGAAGAACCCGTCCGGGGGAGTGGCGAACCCGCCCACACCTTGGATCGGTTCGGCGATGAGGCATGCGGGACCGTCGTCGGCGCCGCCCGCCGTGGTCATGTCGAGGATCTGTTGGAGGTCGTCGCAGCAGGCCTGCGTGTATGCGTCGTCGTCGAGGTCGCGAAACGGGCTTCGCAGTCGGTAGCCGCCCTGGACGAAGGTGACGTCGAGGCCCGACACGCTGCTGGAACGCCACGACGAGTGCGACGTGATGGCCTGCGTGGTGAAGGAGCGACCGTGGTAGCTGTTGCGCATGGCCAACACCTGGTTGGACTTGCGGTACGAGGTGGCGAGGAGGAGCGCGGTGTCGTTGGCCTCGCTCCCCGACGCGGTGAAGAACACACGAGCGTTGGGAATGCCCGACACCGCGGCGATCTCTTCGGCGAGCGCCACCATCTCCTCGTTCAGGTAGAGAGTCGAGGAGTGCATCACCTTGGCGGCCTGGGCCTGGACGGCGGCGGTGACGTCGGGCTGGTTGTGCCCGATCATGGTCGTGAGGACACCGCCGAAGTAGTCGAGATAGCGGTTGCCTTCGAGGTCCCACACGTAGCTGCCCTCGCCCCGGTCGATCGACACCGGAGCCTCTCCGTGGAGTGGGCCGATCCAGGAGGGGAACACGGCCCGGTACCGCTGCGCGAGTTCGCTGGTCGACGTCATCGAGCCGACAGTATCCGCCCCGCCCACCGCTGGTCACCGTTGCGTGCTCAGAGGTGACTCAGAAGCGGTGCACTCGGTGGTCCTCCACCGGCGGATCGACGTCGAGGTGGCGGGCGTCGTCATAGTGGCGCAGCGTCCACTCGTCGCCGAACTCCCACGTGGTGAGACCGGTGTTGGTGGGAACGAGGCGCGTCGTCCCCGGGTCGTCGACCGATCCGAACCGGAGCCGCATCGTCGCGGCGATGACACCGGCATGGCACACCACCATCACCGTCTCGCCGCGGTGCTCGTCGGCGAGGCGGTTCATCGCAGCGTCGACCCGCTCGTGGAAGCTGTGCCAGCTGTCGCCGTCGGGGGCGAACGGGCGGTCGGGCTCGGCCATCATGTCGAACGACCCGAATCGACTCGGGTACTCCGACCAGTCGACGCCGTCGGCTTGCCCGGTGTGGACTTCGCACAGAGAACAGTCCTGCACGACCTCGTCGAAGCCGAGCGCCGGCGCGACGATGCCTGCCGTTTCGATCGCTCGGGGGATCATGCTCGTGACCATCGCGTCGACGGTGAGTCGACCTGTCGCCGCAAGATGGTCGCGTAGCGACGCGGCCTGTGATCGTCCGAGGTCGGTCAGCCCGCTGCATCCGGTCGGCCCGGCGATCGGTCCGTGGAAGCCTGCGTGGGCGTCGCCGTGGCGGACGAAGACGAGTCGGGTCGGTGCGGTCATGTCGTCAGTATCACCCGCTCGCTGCGTCCGGGTCATCGCCGAGCGGCCTGGATCTCCCGGCTGCAACGCGACTTCGATCCCGCCCGATGATCCGGAATCGGTCGGCCAGAGCACCAGGACCGATCAGAATCTTCTCGCGACCGGGCCGTTGGCGCCGGCGCGCTGTCGGGCACTCTCGTCGGCGCCACGTGCGCGATATCGCTCGGTCGTCCGAAGCGATCTGCCCGGCATCCGATCGGCCCAGGCAGCCGAACGAGCCGATCCGATGTCGCACCATGACACCATGGGCGCCATGACCTTCTACACCGATGCGCAACGTGGCGTCCAGGACACCTTCGAGAGCCGTCCACTCGCTGACCGGATGGAGCTCGCGATCATCGCCGACTCGTTGACCGATGACCAGGCCGCCTTCATCTCGAGCCGGGACTTCTTCATGTTGTCGACCGTGAACGACCGGGGCGAGCCGACCGTCTCGTACAAGGGCGGCCCGACCGGGGTGGTGCGGGTCATCGACCAGACGACCCTCGCGTTCCCGGCCTATGACGGCAACGGGATGTTCCTGTCGCTCGGCAACATCGACGACACGGCCAAGATCGGGATGCTCTTCATCGACTTCGAGACGCCCAACCGGGTCCGGGTCCAGGCAACCGCCTCGTTCGCCGGAGACGACGAACTGGTCGATGCGTACCCCGGTTCGATCGGCATCGTCCGAGCGCAGGTCGACACCGTGTTCGTGAACTGCGCCCGGTACATCCACAGCCACGCCCGGGTCGCGCCCTCCCCGTATGTCCCCGATGCCGATGGCGCCCAACCGCTGCCCTCGTGGAAGCGGATCGACGCGCTCCAGGACGTGGTGTCGAACGACGACCAGGCACGTGTTGCCGACAGCGGCGGAACGATCACCGACGTGGAGTACGGCGCCAAGCTGATGGCCGGCGACTCCTGACGCGAACGGGACGATCGGTGTCAGACACCGATCGTCCCGTTGCGTGCTCAGAGGTGGCTCAGAAGCGGTCGAGCATCATCACCTTGTTCCAGGCGGCGACGAAGTCCTTGACGAACTTGGCCTCGGAATCGCTCGATCCGTAGACCTCGGCGATCGCACGGAGCTGCGAGTTCGAGGCGAACACGAGGTCGTTGCGAGTGCCGGTCCACGCCAGTTCGCCCGACTTGCGGCCCTCGAAGACATCTTCCGACGCCGTCGTCGACCACTGGACTCCGAGGTCGAGGATGTTGACGAAGAAGTCGTTCGACAGTGTCTCGGTCCGGTCGGTGAACACACCGTGCGTCGAGGCGGCCGAGTTGGCGCCGAGGACACGCAGGCCTCCGACGAGGACGGTCATCTCGGGTGCGCTCAGCGTGAGGAGCTGGGCTCGATCGACGAGCAGCTTCTCCGACGGGAGGTCGTGACCCTTACCGATGAAGTTGCGGAAGCCGTCGGCCGCCGGCTCGAGCGGAGCGAACGAGTCGACGTCGGTCTGCTCGGCAGTGGCATCGCCACGTCCGGGCGTGAACGGGACGGTCACGTCGTGACCGCCGGCCTTGGCTGCTGCCTCGACCGCAGCGCAGCCGCCGAGGACGATCAGGTCGGCCATCGTGATCGAGCCGCTGAACGACGACTGGATCTCTTCGAGCTTGGCGAGCACCCGACGCAGCTGGTCGGGGTCGTTGACCTCCCAGTCGTTCTGCGGAGCCAGGCGAATGCGAGCGCCGTCGGCGCCGCCACGCTTGTCGCTGTCGCGGTAGGTCGATGCAGATGCCCACGCCGTCGACACGAGTTCGGAGATCAGCAGACCGGAGTCCATGATCATGCCCTTGAGTGTGGCGATGTCGGCGTCGCTGACGTTGGTCGTCGATGCCGGGACCGGGTCCTGCCAGATGAGTTCTTCGGCCGGGACCTCGGGGCCGAGGTAGCGAGCCTTGGGACCCATGTCGCGGTGCAGCAACTTGAACCACGCACGTGCGAACACGTCGCCGAACTCGTCGGGGTTGTCGAAGAACCGCTGCGAGATCTCGGCGTAGACCGGGTCGACCTTGAGTGCCATGTCGGCGGTGGTCATCATCGGTGCGTGGCTGCGTGCCGGGTCGTGGGCGTCGGGCACGGTGCCGGCGAGGGCGCCGCCCTTCGGCGTCCACTGCTGAGCGCCAGCCGGGCTCTCGGTGAGTTCCCACTCGTTGTTGAGCAGCGTGTCGAAGTAGCTGTTGTCCCACTGGGTCGGCGTGGCCGTCCATGCGCCTTCGATGCCGCTGGTCGTGGTGTCGACGCCGACTCCGGTGCCGAGTGCGTTCTTCCAGCCGAGGCCGGCCTGTTCGATCGGAGCGCCTTCGGGTTCGGCGCCGACGAGGTCGGGGTCTCCGGCTCCGTGTGCCTTGCCGAAGGTGTGGCCACCGGCGACGAGTGCGACGGTCTCCTCGTCGTTCATCGCCATGCGGGCAAAGGTCTCGCGGATGTCGCGTGCCGAGGCGAGTGGATCGGGGTTGCCGTTCGGGCCTTCGGGGTTGACGTAGATGAGGCCCATCTGGACGGCGCCGAGCGGTTCCATCAACTCGCGATCACCGCTGTAGCGCTGGTCGCCGAGCCAGGTGGTCTCGGGGCCCCAGTAGATGTCGTCCTCAGGTGCCCAGACGTCGACGCGTCCGCCGGCGAAGCCGAACGTCGGCAGACCCATCGACTCGATGGCGACGTTGCCCGTGAGCAGCATGAGGTCGCCCCACGAGATCTTGTTGCCGTACTTCTGCTTGATCGGCTGCAGGAGTGCACGGGCCTTGTCGAGGTTGCCGTTGTCGGGCCACGAGTTCAGCGGAGCGAAACGCTGGCTGCCCGTGGCGCCGCCGCCACGGCCGTCTTCGATGCGGTAGGTGCCGGCGCTGTGCCACGCCATGCGGATGAAGAAGGGCCCGTAGTGGCCGTAGTCGGCCGGCCAGAACTCCTGGCTGTCGGTCATCAGCGCCGTGAGGTCGGACTTGAGTGCGGCGTAGTCGAGCGACGAGAACGCCTCGGCGTAATCGAAGTCGTCGTCCATCGGGTTCGATGCCGGCGAGTTCTGGTGGAGCATGCGGATGCTCAATTGGTTGGGCCACCAGTGCTCGTTGGCGGTCGACCCGCGCTTGGTGTGCGCCGAGCTGTCGCCGTGCATCACGGGGCACTTGCCGCCGCTGTCGTTGATGTCCCAGACGTCTTCGTTGGCGCCGGTGTCTACTTCTTCACTCACTTGTACTCCTTGGTGTTGTCTTGCTGGCGGATCTCGAATGGTGAGTTCGAGTGGTGTTCGTCTTCGGTTTTCGATGGAATCAGTTCATTCGGTGGCGGTGGAGCGACACGCTGCACACCGCCCCCAGTACACGACCTCGGCCTCGTCGATCTCGAAGCCGTGATCGTCGTCGGCGGTGAGGCACGGGGTGTCGCCGACGGCGCAGTCGATGTCGAAGACCATCTGACATCCCCGACAGATCAGGTGGTGGTGGTTGTCGTCCACCCGGTCTTCGAACCACGCCGCGGCACCGGCCGGTTGGATGCGCCGGACGATGGCCTTGTCGACGAGCACGCCAAGGGTGTCGTAGACGGCCTGACGCGAAATGGCTCCGAGTTCGCAGCGCACGTCGTCGGTGATCTCGTCGGCGGTGGCGTGCGGTCGTGCCGACACTGCTCGCATGATCGCGACTCGCTGAGCCGTGACGCGGACGCCGTGCGAACGAAGCAGTTCGACGACATCGGCGGGCACGAATGCCACCATACTCCAGATCTGGACTGAGTCAAGTCTTGGATGGTGACTCTTGGATGGTGACGCTCTACTTCTTCGTGCGCGACGACGACTTCTTCTTCGACGACTTCTTGCTCGCTGTGCTCGTGCCGGACGATGTACCGCCGGCGTTCTTGCCGGGCGGCGTACCGCGGGCTTTCTTGCCGGGCGGCGTACCGCCGGCCTTCTTCGCGGAGGACTTCTTGCGGGCCGGTGTCTTCTCCGGCTTCGCGGGGGCGAGCGCGTCGAGCATGTCGGCGAACGACGCCTCGACGTGGGAGCGGAAGGCGTCGGGGTCGCCGATGGCTGCCGGATCGGAGAAGATGCCGATGTCGAGGTTGCCATCCAACGACAGCGCCGTGATGTTGGCGCCCGTCCCGGCCACCGGTCCGATCGGGATGCTCGCCAGCACCTTCGCGCCCGAGCAGAACAGCTCGAAGCCGGCGCCGCGCAGGTTCGAGGTGGCGAAGTCGATTCGCCCGGCGGCCGACCGGGCGGTCTGGGTGACAACGGACGTGGGGAGCAGGTTTGCCACACCCGACATGCCCGTGAGCCCGCCCGTCTTCTGCGCCTCGTCCTTCGCCGTCTCGGTCGCCGACATGACCGCCGCGATGCGTTGGCGAGGGGTCATCTTGCCCGCCGGCAATCGGACCGGGACCGGCGTGAAGGCGTTGCCTCCAGACTTCTTGTCGGTCCTCGTGCTCAGCACGAAGCTGGAGTTGACCGTCTCGATCGAGACGTCGTGATCAGCGTGGTAGCGGAATGCCGCTTCGGCGAGGCCAGCCATGAACACGTCGTTCAGGGTGGCGCCCGACGCACTTCCGATCGCTTTGAGATCGGCGACCGACGCGCGGACCCAGTCGAGTCGGCGGTGGCGTGACCTCTTGCTCCACAAGGGCGACCCCTGGGCAGCCTCGGTGTCGCTCGGTGCGAGTTGACGGGCTGCGCCACGCACCGTGTCGACGACGGTCCCGGCAACGTGGGTCACGCGGCTCGGGTCGGCGGGCCACATCACGAGTTCGCCGGCGATCCGACGACCGATGCCGACCTGTCGTCGGAGCAGGTGGGTGGCCGAGTCCTGGATGGTCGAGACGGCGCTGTCGGACAGATCGCCTCCCGACTCCTTGACCTTGGCGTTCGCGATGGCCTCGGCGATCACCTCGTCGAGGTCGACGTCGTCGGGTGCGGGATCGTCGCGAGTCATCTGCTGATACAGCTCGGCCATGCGGAGTTGCCCGATGCCATCGCTGACCGAGTGGTGGATGATCGTCCAGATCGCGCTGCGACCGCCTTCGAGCCCGTTGATGACGACGAAGCGCCAGAGCGGGCGGGTCCGGTCGAGCGGCTCGGAGTAGAGCTGCGCGGCGAGGTCGAGGAGCTGGCGGTCGGTTCCAGGCGCGGGCAGGGCAGTCTCGCGGACGTGTGCGTCGAGGTCGAACTCGGCGTCGGGAACCCAGGCGGGCGTCGACAGTCGGGCGAACCCTGGCACCACGCGTTGGTACAGGCGCGGTGTCTTGGCGATCCCGGCACGCATGGTCTGGCGGAACCGCTCCATGTCCATCGGCTGATCCAGGATCGCAATCGAGGCGCCGCTCGGGTTCAGCCACGGATCCTTCTCGATCGACCACATGAGCGCTTCGTGTTCGCTCATGCGTCCGGGGAGGTCGGCGTCTCGTTCGCGTCGTGCCATGTCGGTTCCTGTCGGTCGTGTCGGTCGGGTCAGGTATCGGTCGGGTCAGGTATCGGTGCCGGGTCGTCGCCCGACTTCCGCGTGGGGGTCGCCCGAGTAACCGGGTGGGAAGGTGCGCAAGAGTTCGTCGTCGGTCGGCGTGCGATGCTCGCGGGCTTCGGCTGGGAGGAGTGCGACGAGGGCGGCCATGATCGCCGTGGTGTCGTCGTCGGGATCTTCGTAGGCGAGATCGACAGGGTCGCCGACGGTCGCCGACACCGGCGGACGGTCGGTGAGGCCGAACGAGGGCAGTCGCTGATTGCGCGGCCAGACGTTCTCGGTGCCCCACAGGCCGACCGGGATGACGGGCACCCGAGTCTGCGCGGCGAGCTTGGCGGCACCCCAGCGACCCTGCAGAACCGGTTCGAAGAAGGCGGGACCGCGAGGGATGGTGCCCTCGGGTGCCATCATCACGACTTCGCCGCCCTGCAGAGCGCGAGCCGCTGCTTCGAGCGGTTCGTCGGAACCCGACGATCGCTCGACCCGGATCCCGCCGACGCCGAGCATCAGGCGTCCGATCACCGGGACGTCGAAGACCTCTTTCTTGCCGAGACCGCGGACGCTGCGTCCGGCACGAGCAAACAGCAGGCCCATCACGGTCGGGTCGAAGTACGACCGGTGGTTGAACACGACGAGCGCAGGACCGTCGGCCGGGATCTTGTCGACGTCGACGAAGGTGATGTCGGCGTTCGGCGCGACCAGTTCGGGCCGCATCAGCGGACGCGACCACTCCTGGATTTCGCGGCCTGCGATCTTGATGACGCCGTCGCTCTTGTCCAGGTGGCGGATCGGCCATCCCTTGATGCGCGCCGTTGCCGCCAGGCGGTTGTCGGGGTTGACCGCGGTCGGGTGTCCGACGAGGTCGAGCAGCGGGGCGTCGAAATAGCTGTCGCTGTAGGCGTAGCTCGTGCGCAGGTCGATGCTGTTCTCGGCTGCCCACTCCGACACAGCGTCAGCCTTCGCGGTGCCCCACACGAACGCTCCGTCGAGGGTGCCGGTGAACGAGTCGCCGTCGTCGCCCCACGCGGTTCCGATGACGTGGTCGAAACCGAGTCGCTTCGCAAGCGGGCGGGTGAACGCAAGGGGCGACGTCGACGCGAGGACCAGCGTTCGCCCGGCAGTGCGGTGCTCGTCGATCAGCTGCTCTGCAAACGGCTGGAGGTGTCCGACGAGTTCGTCGGCAGCGAGCGTGCTCGCCGTCTCGACGTCGACGACGGACCATCCGGCGGCAGCGCGCACGGCGAGCTTCGCGGGTTGCATCAACAGGCGGGTCTCTCCGACGAGGTCGAACACCGACTTGATGAGGCGCTGGCCGATCTCGACGATCGGGTCGATCAGCGGGCTGCTGTTGCCGTCACCGATGCCGGCCTCGGCGATGTGGTGCATGAACACCGGAGTCGACGAACCTGCGAGCAGGGTCCGGTCCAGGTCGAAGATTGCTGCGCTGGCCATGTGGAGTCCTCGTCTCGGGGTCGACTCACATACTGGCATCTCGGCGGGCGCACCCCGAAGGTGGCGCGGCCGGGTGTGTCAGCCGCCCATGCGCTTGCGCCAGTCCTCGGGCTTGAGCCCGAGGCTGACGAGGCGTTCGGTCGCGAACTCGGGCGCCGCCATCTCGTCGCCGGCGAGGAGCCCGGTGACCACCGGCGAATCCTCCGCCCACACATGGCACGTGTTCAGGTTCATCTTCCAGGCGTCGGATCGGCTGAGCGCACGGCTGGTCGCCGCCTCACCGAGCGTGCTGGTCTGTTCGTTGCGTCGCGTGATGGCGGCCTGCATCGACCAGAGACACTGCACGGCGACCGGGGCCATTGCCTGGAGGAGAGCGGTGGTGTGGGTGCATGCGCGTGGTCCGCCGAACAGCTCTCGGACCCGGTGGGTGAATCCACGAGCAACCGACAGCCCGACGAGGCCCTGGTAGTGGTCGATGATCTGCGGGCACTCGACGTTGGGGTGGGTCTCGAACGCGACGTGCGCGGCCACGATCTCCATCGACGGGTACTCGACTTCGATGTCGAGTTGCATGTGGTGCACGGTGAGCGGATCGGGGTCGATGTCGATGTAGAGCCCCGGTGGTTTCTGGTCACGGATCGCGCCTCGGATGAGGACGAGGTCGTCGCGTGTGCGAAAGGCCCGGACCCGGTACTCGCGGTCGTGGAGGACTTCGAGCGGCTCGCCCGCGGCGTCGATCGGGTCGTCGGGGAGGATCGAGTCGTGGGCGAAGAGGTCGGACGCTGTCATCGGAGTCGACGGTAGCGATCGACCGGGCGCCGGCTTCTGCCGGAGCGGCCGCACGCTCGAGTCGAGCGGCGGGCGGATCGCTGGCATCATGGCCCTCATGAGTGGCTTCACCGACGCATCCGTGCCCGACATGACCGGAACGACGGCGGTGGTCACGGGTGCCAACACCGGCATCGGATACGAGACGGCGCTGGTCCTCGCAGGTCGTGGGGCGCGAGTGCTCCTCGCGTGCCGCTCGCAGGACAAGGCCGAGGCAGCGATGAAGAGGATCCGGGTCGAGACGCCGGGCGCCGACGTCGCATTCGTCCCGCTCGACCAGGCCTCGCTCGCCAGCGTCGCCGTCGCCGCCGAGATGATCGGGGAGGAACCGTCGCTCGATCTGCTGATCAACAACGCGGGGATCATGATGCCGCCGCTGCAGTACACCGAGGACGGGTTCGAGTCGCAGCTGGGCGTCAACCACTTCGGGACCTTCGCCCTCACCGGCCGCCTGCTCCCGAAGCTGACCGACACCGAGGGCAGCCGTGTCGTCATCACGAGCAGCATTGCTCACAAGGGTGGGACGATCGATTGGGACGACCTGGCCGCCGAAGAGTCGTACGGTGCGCAGACCCGCTACCAGCAGAGCAAGCTCGCGAACCTGATGTTCCACCACGAACTCGACCGTCGGCTGCGCGCCGACGGCTCCGCGACCATCTCTGTGGCGTGTCATCCGGGCGTGGCGACGACCGAACTCGGACGCCACATGCCCAAGATCGTCCAGCTCGCGACACCACTGTTCTCGCTCGTGCTCAACTCGCCCGCACAGGGAGCCTGGCCGACGCTGATGGCGGCGACGTCGCCTGACGTGGAGGGCGGCGACTACGTCGGTGCGTCGAAGCGGGGCGAGACCGCCGGCCCGGCGAAGAAGGTGCGGGCGACCAGCCTGAGCCGCGACCCCGAACAGTGCCGCCGGCTGTGGGAGCTGTCGATCGAGATGACCGAGGTCGACCCCGGCATCTGAGTCGGCGTCCCGAGACCGGGCCGACACATCCGGGCACATCCGGGTCGACACATCTGATCCGGACGCGCGCATGGGCGATACCGTTGCCGCGAATGGAGATCGGGATCTACATCGTCGTCGCCATCGTCGGCAGCCTCATCGTCTTCAAGGGGTCCGACCTCCTCGAGTCGAGTGCCGAACACCTGTCGCTGTACTACGGCCTCCCGCCGGTCGTGCACGGGACGATGGTCGTCGCGATCGGGTCGAGCTTCCCCGAACTGTCGAGCACGGTGCTGGCCACGCTCGTCCACGGCGAGTTCGAGCTGGGCCTGAGCGTCGTCATCGGGTCGGCGATCTTCAACATCCTCGTCATTCCCGGTCTCGCCGGCGTCGCGTCGGTCGGTGGCGTGAAGGCGACGAAAGAGCTGATCTACCGCGACGCGCACTTCTACATGCTGTCGGTCGCCGTCTTCGCGTTCGTCTTCGCGCTGGCGCTCATCTACAACCCGTCCGTCGTGAGCGGCGCCGCCGATTCGGCCGGTTCTCTGACCGGTGTGATGACGAGGCCGTACGCGCTCATCCCCATCGGCCTGTACGCGCTCTACGTCTACATCCAGCAGCAGGAGGTCTCCGACACGGTCGCTGGCGAGCGCCCGACCGGCATGAACGTCGGCAAGGAATGGGGCCGGCTCATCCTCAGCCTCGTCCTGGTGGTCGCCGGCGTCGAGTCGCTGGTGCGGGCGGCGTTGTTCTTCGGCGACGAGACCGGGATCCCGCCGTTCGTCTGGGGCATCACCGTCATCGCCGCGGTGACCAGCGTGCCGGACGCACTCATCTCGATCCGCCTCGCCCGCCGTGGCGAGGGCGTCGTGAGCATGGGCAACGTTTTCGGCAGCAACATCTTCGACCTGCTGATCGCGGTGCCGGTCGGCATCTTGATCGCCGGGTCGATCGCCTTCGAGTTCGGGATCGCCGTCCCGCTCTTCGCCTTCCTGGCGATCGCCACGCTGATCCTCTACGTGCAGTTGCGTTCAGGTCTCGTCCTCACGAAGGTGGAGAGCAGCATTCTCCTGGCTGCGTACGTCGCGTTCATCGCATGGATGGTGCTCGAACAGGCCGACGTCATGTCGCTGCTCCCCGACGCCGCCGACACGATCGACCCCGTCGAGACCGACCTCTAGCACCTCCTGCGACGGGCTGGCCTGCGTCAGGCGGTGGGCGGAGCGAGACGGCCGGTGACGGTCGTGGCGTCGACGTCGATCACGTCGATGGCGATCGGGAAGTTCGTGAAGAAGTCGTGGGCATGTCGTGCCGTCGTGGCGACCGTTCGGCTGTTGATCCCGTAGCCGAGGATCGCACCGACGCCGAACGGCACGGCGCGGCCGAGTGCTGCCACTCCGCGCCGGGCGCCGTACTTCGACACGATGGCGCGTCCCATGAACGCGTTCATCCGACGCAACGATCGGCGCGACACCTTCTGCGCTTCGCTGCGTTGATCGGCGAGGTCGTCGGCCAGCTTCGTGACCACGGTCGCCGCGCCATCTCGATACGTCAGGATCGACAGCACCCACAGCCGGCGTTCGTCGACCGTGGCGCGGTCGTGGCCGTGAATCGCAGCGATGGTGAGGATGAGGTCGGCGAGACGCATGGTCGACCAACCGAGTTCGACGACGAAGGCGGCCGAGGTCCCGGCGAGACCGATCCCCGGAACCGCTGCGGCACCGCCCGCGGCCGCCCCGGCAAGACCGAGTTCTCTGCGGATCGCTTCGGTCAGCGCATCGACGCGTTCGTCCCGGCCGTCGCCGGGAAGGTCCGTAGCGCGTTGCCGAGCGGCCTCCCACCGGGTCTCGACGGTGCGGTCGATGGCCTCGAGCAGTTGCTGCGACATCGACTGGTTGATGACGCGGGAGGTCTCGTCGTGTGCGGCATCGGACGATCCCGATGGTCCGCTGTCCGCCTCGCCGTCGGAGTGGGCCCGCCGGGAGCGTTCGCCGTCCGTGCGCGCTCCCTCTGTCGGGCGCTCCTGGAAGCCACGTGACCGGACCATGACGGCGACGCTACCGACCCGACCGAGCCCGACCAGGCCACTGTCGGTCGGCAGCCGAGCACCGTCCGGCGAGTGGCCGGCGCATGTCGGTATCGTCGTGACCGATGAGTGACTACATGGCTCCCTCCGAGGACATCCGCTTCGTGATGCGTCACGTCGCCGATCTCGACGCGATCTTGGCGACCGAGAAGTTCGGCCACGTCGACGCCGACACGATCTCCGACGTCGTGACCGAGGTGGGTCGCTTCATGGCCGACGAGGTCGCTCCCACCACGCGCGACGGCGACACGATCGGCGCGCAGTGGCACCCTGACGGCAGTGTCACCACGCCCGAGAGCTTCCATCGCGTCCAGAAGATGTGGGTCGAGTCGGGCTTCGGAGCCATGCCCTTCGAAGCCGAGTTCGGCGGCGCCGACTTCCCGTGGATCTCGGCGCTCGCCGTGCAGGAGTTCTTCACCAGTTCGAACATGGCGCTGTCGCTGCTGCCGATCCTCACCCAGGGTGCGATCGATGCGATTCACGCTCACGGCACCGACGAGCAGAAGTCGACGTACCTCGAGAAGATGATGACCGGTGAGTGGACCGGCACGATGAACCTGACCGAGCCGCAGGCCGGATCCGATGTCGGCGCCGTCACCACGAAGGCGGTGCCCGACGACGGTTCCGACCCCGACGGGCCGTGGAAGATCTCCGGTCAGAAGATCTACATCAGCTTCGGCGAGCACGACCTCGCCGACCAGATCGTGCACCTCGTGCTCGCTCGCACGCCCGGGTCGCCTCCCGGCACCAAGGGCATCTCGATGTTCCTCGTGCCCAAGTTCCTGCTCGGCGACGACGGTTCGATCGGTGAGCTCAACGCCCTCGAATGTGTCTCGATCGAGCACAAGATGGGGATCAACGGCTCGCCCACGTGTGTGATGGCATTCGAGAACGCCACCGGCTGGCTCGTCGGCGGAGAGAACGAGGGCATGCGGAACATGTTCACGATGATGAACAATGCCCGCCTCTCGGTCGGCACCTCCGGCCTCGGTGTGGCCGAGCGCGCCTACCAACAGTCGCTGCAGTACTCGCTCGACCGCGAGCAAGGTCGCTCCGTCGGAGCCGAGCCGGGTGCGTCGAGCCCGATCATCGAACACCCCGACGTCCGCCGCATGCTGATGACCCAGCGCGCCTGGATCGACGGGATGCGAGCGCTGCTGTACACGAACGCTGGGGCGCTCGACCGCGCTGCGGCGGCGACCGACGCCGACGAGGTACAGGAATGGCGCGAGTTCGCCGAGTTGCTGATCCCGCTGTCGAAGTCGCTGTGCACCGACGTGTGCAACGAGATGACCTCGCTCGCCGTCCAGATCCACGGGGGGATGGGATTCGTCGAGGAGACCGGGATCGCCCAGCACTATCGCGACGCCCGGATCGGCGCGATCTACGAGGGCACCAACGGCATCCAGGCCGCCGACCTCGTCGGTCGCAAGCTGGCGATGCGTGGCGGGGGAGTGGTGACCGACCTCCTCGACCGTTTCGACCTCCGGGTGAAGGAACTCGCCGACATCGACGGGCTCGGCACCTTCGCCGAACGCCTGAGCGAGGCGGTGACCGTCGCGCGCGAGGCCACCGAGCACCTCGTCTCCATCGCCCGGGACGACCCGCGTACTCTGCTCGGTGCCTCGACCCCGTACCTGCGGATGCTCGGCACGACCGTGTGCGGCGGCCTGCTCGCCAAGTCGGCGATTGCTGCATCGTCGTGTCCTGATGGATTCGACGCCGAGTTCCTCGATGCGAAGGTCACGAGTGCCCGGTTCTTCGGAGAGCAGATCCTGTCGACCGCCACCGGTCTGCTCGGAGCGATCACCGCCACCAGCGACGACCTCTTCGCCCTCTCCGCCACCCAACTGCGCTGACCGATGCCGAAAGTGTGAGTTCTGGACGGCGGTTTCGCCGTCGTCCGCTCACAGTCCGTGTCAGGCTGGCGGATTCAGGAACGTCGTGAGGCCGGTTTGGGCAACGGCGGCGATCTTGGGAAACATCGAGTCGAGTTGAGCGTCGGTGAGGGGCCGATCGTCGCCAAGCAGTTCGAGCCGGCCGACGTAGGTGAGCTCGGAGCCGGTGCCGGTCGCGTGTAGCGACAGTTCGTCGGTGGCGCGGAAGGTGGCGTTCTCGCCGACCATCACGAAACGATCGGGTCGACTCGCGTCGGTGATCTCGTAGACGACGGTGTCGGGCGTGCCGTCGAAGCCCGTGACGGTGACCTCGAATCGCGAACCTTCGACCACGGCGCCGGTCGAATCGGGCGTGGCCCCGTCCGCATGGTCGATGCGGACCGAGCCACGCACTCCTTCGTCCCACGCAGTGACCTGCTCCAGGTCGATGAGGCGATCGAAGGCGTCGTCGACCGACAGGGACGAGACGACGGTGAAGGTGTGACTGGCCATCGGTCGATCATCGCACCGCACTCGTGCTCGACCCCAGTCGGTCGGGTGAGCGACGTCACTCGGCTTCGACGGGGGACAGCTCTTCGAAGGTGTCGATCTTGCGTAGCGACGGGAAGACGACGGCGAAGCTGGCAGCGATGAACACCGTGATGAGCCCGCCACCGGCGATCGCCCACGGCACGCCGAACGCTCGCGCCGCCACCCCGCTCTCGAACGCACCCAGTTCGTTCGACGCTCCGATGAACACGCCTTCGACCGCGTTGACGCGACCGAGTTGATCGTCGGGTGTGACCAGCGGGACGATCGCTCCACGGATGTTCATCGAGATCATGTCGGCGGCAGACACCACGACGAGGGCGATGAAGGCGACCGCGTAGTTCCGGGTGAGGCCGAACACGACGTGACCGACACCGAAGACCGCGACGACGGTGAGCAACGTCGGCCCGACCCGACGGCGCAGCGGATGTCGAGCCAGCCAGATCGCCATGGCTGCGGCGCCGATCCCCGGCGCGGCCCGGAGCCAGCCGTATCCGATGTTGCCGACGCCGAGGCGTTCGTCGGCGACCGCAGGGATGAGTGCGATCGCTCCGCCGAACAGCACGGCGAAGAGGTCGAGTGAGATGGTGGCGAACACCACGGGTGTGCGCCGGACGAAACGCAGCCCTTGCACCGCCGACGCCCACGTCGGACGGTCGGTGACCCGAGTCGGCGTGCGGTCGTAGCGCAGGAGCAGCATCGGGATGATCGCAGCGAACTGGCAGGCGGCGGCGATGCCGTACGCCCATTCGGCGCCCACGCTGTAGACGAACCCACCGATGACCGGCCCGATGATCGACGACGCCGTGAATGTGGCGGTCCAGAGGGGGACGAGGGCCGGGAAGAGTCGCTTCGAGACGGCGAAGGGTGCCACCGATCGCGACGCCGGTGCGAGCATGGCGTCGGCGGTTCCGAGCACGGCGGCGATGGCGAACAACTGCCAGACGGCGCTCGAACCCGACAGGCTGAAGGCGACCAGCGCAGCAGCACAGAGCGCGCGGCCGCCGAGGAAGAGCCCGGCGACACGGCGTCGATCGAAACGGTCGGCGACCCACCCGCTCACCAGGACCAGGAGGAGTGCCGGGACGAACTGGGCAAGTCCGATGAAGCCGATGTCGAGAGCGTCGCCGGTGATGTCGAACACCTGCTTGAAGACGACCGTGACGAGGATGTTCTGGCCCACGGCGGCGAACGCGGTCGACGCGAGATAGTTCCGTGCGCCCGACGAGGCGAACACCTGCGCTGACCCGACCGGTTCGAGGACGCTGTTCGAATCGGGAGGGGCCATGGGTCGAGACGATCAGCTGAGGAGTTGCTGCGCGACGTCGTTTGCGATGGCACGGAACTGATCGGCTGCGGGAAGCAGGCTGCGACCCGCTCGTCTGATCAGCTGGATCGTGCGCGGCTCGAGTGGGGGTTCGAGCACGAGAACGTCGGTCGCCCGATCGCTGGGGTCGACGGCGAGCGACGGCATGACCGCCCACCCCATCCCGGACCGCACCAAGCTCTGCACGGCAGCGTTGTTCTGGAACCGGAATGCGTACACCGGAGTGACGCCCGCCGCGGCGAGGCGGGCGTCGATCATCTGCTGGGCAGTCTGCGAATCGGGTTGACCGATCAGAGGATGGCGGTTGACCTCGGCGGCGCTCACGGTGCCGTCGCCGTCGGGGCGAGCCCCGGCGGGTGCCAGAACGACGAACCTGTCCTCGCCGAGCACGTCGATCTCGATCCGGTCGTCGGGATCTTGGTCGACGGTGAAGGCCAGGTCGTAGGTGTCGTTGAGCACCTCGCGAAGAAGTTCGCCGACATCGTCGGTCTCGTGCATCTCGACATCGACCTCGGGGACCTCGCCGCGCATTCGGCCGATGATGTTGGGCAGCAACTCGGCCGATGCGGATTGGAATGTGCCCACCACGAGCCGACCGGCGAGACCCCGGGCCATGAGGTCGAGCCGGGTTCCCATCCGATCGGTGCGGGTCAGCATCGAACGAGCGTGTTCGAGCACGACGTGGCCGGCGGCGGTGAGGACGGCGGGACGAGGCCCCTTCGGCCGATCGAAGATGGCGATTCCCGCTGCCTTCTCGAGTTGAGCGATCTGTTGGCTGACAGCCGACTGGGTGAAGCCGGTCGCGGCGGCGGCGCGGGCGAACGAGCCCTCGTCGACGACGGCGACGAGGGCGGCGAAGTGGCGCATGTCGACGTCACGGAACGATCCCATCAACATCAGACTATCTGATGACTATGTTCGAATATCGTCGCTTTTCGTGATCATGTAGAGGTCGTACGATCGAGTCATGTTCCCGATCTCGCCCACCGAACTCGCACAGCATGTGGTCACCGACGGCTTCGCCGCCCAGAAGGACGCGCTCGGCGCGCTGTACTCAGTGGCTCGTTCGAACTCGGTCAGCCCGGTGCTGATCGAAGTGGCCTCCGACGAGAACGAGCCGCGCCCCGTACGCGAGCGTGCGCTCGGCAAACTGGTCGTCCAACTCGCCCGCGCCTGACGCGACGCGTCGGACGCCTGATTTCACCCGTCGGTCAGGAACGCACGGGTGACGTCGCCAGAGTGAGTGGCACCACCGGGCCGCTGCCGGCTCGACGCAGCACTCGGCCGACTTCGGTGAGCGTCCACCCCGAATCGATCAGGTCGTCGACGAGCAGGACGGCTCCTGCCGACACATCCGCCGCCACTGCGAACGCGCCGTCGACGTTCGCACGCTGGTAGGCACTGTTCGCCATCGACTCCTGCGGCGGTCGATCATCGACACGCACGACGACGTCGGCGAACGGGAGGCCGAGCTGGTCGGCGAGGCGTCGAGCGACATCGGCGACGAGGTCGCCAGACCGGTTCGACGGAACGGCGGCGACCCACGTGGGCGCCTGCTCGGGCTGCCATGTGGCCAGCAGCTCGGCCAGAGCCGCGACCAGGTGGTCGCCGAATCTCCCGTCGCCGTACTTGCCTCGCTCGATCTCGCGACCCCAACCGTCGTCACCCCAGACCGCCAGCGCCTGGCCGACCTCACTGCGTTCGTCGACCGGGATCCCCTGCTTCTTCGCGCTGAGCACGATCGGGCGGTGACGGAGGAAGTCGGCAGCCCGGCGCAGAGCGTCGGGATCGGGATCGAACGGTGCGAACACTCCCGTATCGACGAGCGACGCGGCGGCGGTGTCGCCTGATGCGAGGCGGCCGACACGACGACAGTTGTCGCAGATCCCGCACGGCTCGTCGGCCGGATCGTCGAGCAACTCGGTCAGGAACTGCATCCGGCACCCCGACGTCTCGGCGTAGTCACGCATCAGCTGCTGCTCGAAACGGCGTGCCTCGGTCACTCCGGCCACTCGCGCGGTCGGGTACACCCACGCCTGGTCGGTGCGCTCGTACGACTGGCCCCGGACCCGCCTGACGGCGCCCTCGACGTCGAGCTGCTTGAGGATCGACTCGATGTCACCCCACCCGATGTTCACCTCGGGAGCGATGTCTCGCAGACCGACGGGCCCGGATCCGGCGTCGAGCACGGCCAGCACCTCGTCGACACGTGCGGGTGCGGGGAACGCCCGGTCGATGAAGTGGTTCTGGATCTGGAGGTCCTCCTGGCCGACGAGGAGGATCGCATTCGACTCGTCGAGGGCCCGCCCCGCCCGGCCGACCTGCTGGTAATAGGCGATCGGCGACGCAGGCATCTGGAAGTGGATCACGAAGCCGAGGTCGGGCTTGTCGTAGCCCATCCCCAGCGCGCTCGTCGCGACGAGCGCCTTCAACTCGTTCGCTTGGAGTCGCCGCTCCAACTCCTCTCGCTCGTCTGAGGGCGTGGCGCCCGAATAGGCGCTCACGTCGAAACCCCGTGACGCCAGGAAGTCGGCGACGGCAAGCGTGTCGCGGATGGTGAGGCAGTAGATGATCCCCGAGCCGGTGGTGTCGCCGAGACGTTCGGCGAGCCACACGAGTCTCTCGGGCTGCCCGGGGAGTTCGATGACACCGAGGCCGAGACCCGAGCGGCCGAGTGCTCCACGAAAAGTGGTCAGTTCGGCCCCGAGCTGCTCGGCGACGTCGTCGATCACGCGAGTGTTCGCGGTGGCCGTACAGCCGAGAATCGGTACCGGCCGCCGAGCTGCCCGGCCGTACTCGTCGAGCATCCGGCCGATCCGTCGGTAGTCGGGCCGGAAGTCGTGGCCCCAGTCGGAGATGCAGTGGACCTCGTCGATCACCATCATCCCGGGTTGCTCGTCGAGCAGCGGCATCACCTTGGCGGCGAACTCGGGGTTGGCGAGACGCTCGGGTGAGACCAACACGAGGTCGAGTGCGTCGTTGTGGAGGGCATCGGCCAGCTCGTCGACCGTGGTCTTCGACGACGAGTTGACGGTCATGCAGCGCAATCCGAGACGTTCGGCCGCATGGATCTGGTTGCGCATGAGTGCGAGAAGCGGAGAAATCAGCAGCGTCGGCCCGTACCCGCCACCGCGGAGCAGGTGCGTGGCGAGGAAGTAGACCGCCGACTTGCCCCACCCCGTGCGCTGGACCACGAGGACGCGCTCGCCCTCGACGAGCGACTCCACCGCCTCGCGCTGGTGCTCGCGGAACGCTGCGTCGTCACGCCCTGTCAGGGTGCGGAGAGCGTCGAGCAGCGGATCGTCGTTCGTGGTCATCGCACCGAGTGTGCCATCGGGGTGTGTCAGAGTCGGCCGCCATGCCGATGCCGGTCGCCCGATCTTCCGCGGGTCGGCGCTGGTCAGTCGAGGCCCGACACGTCGTAGATCGCATACCCGGCCTCGGGGGACGAAGCGACGAGGGGCGCGTCGGGCGGCTCGACGAGCGTGACACCGATCTGGAGGACGAACACGTCGACCTCGGCAGCGACGAGTTGTTCGGCGACCGTCGTGTTCGAGTTCGGTCGCGGTGCGCCGAGGTACACGCAGTCGCTCTCCAGGCAACGCGATCCGATCGCCGACAACCGCGCCGGATACGAGGCCAACCGGGTGCCCGACACGTCGACCTCGGAGAAGAGTTGGTCGACCGATGCGAAACGCTGCGCAGTGTCGTCGAAGCGGACGATCGCCACAGCGGGGCGCACTGCGGTTCCGACCGCGACGATCGTCGCCAGCGCAAGGGCGGCGGACCGAAGGGCTTTGCCGCGTCGTGCGATGGCGTCGAGGCCCGACCCGGTGATCACGGGCGCGAGGAGGAGGACGAAGAAGAGGTATCGGGCGCTGACCACGAGCACCAGGAGCCCGCCGACGTAGATCGTCGCCGCCGCTGCGGACAGCAGGATGTCGCGATGGTGCCGTGACGATCTTCGGCGCCAGGTGATGACGGCGCACACCGTGGCGAGGGCGGCAGCCACCATCGAACCAGCGGCGAGCGCACCGGTCTTGACAGCGACGACTCCGTTGTCGACGACCCGGTCGAGCCGCCCCGACGTTCCCGGCGGAGGGTCGTCGACGACCGGCCCGCCCGATGCCGTGGCGCCTGACGAGGTGGACGGGCCGATGACGTTCGACACCATCTCGGTCGGGTCCTCCCACCCCCAGAAGGCCGACCTGGTGTCGGGCTCGATGAGCCCGGCCCAACCGTACGGGTTGCCGGGAGACCCCGGCGCGGAGATCTCTCGGTTGTACTCGCTCGCGGTGCTGACGGTCGGGTATCCGGCATCGACCGATACCACGATGATCCATGCGACTGACACTGTGCCGGTGACCGCTGCGACTCGCGCGAGCGACCCGAGCGGGTCGCGGCCCGAGGTCGGCTGGGTCCGGCGTTCGACGACGCGCCAGACGGAGGCGACCACCACGAACACCACCGTGACGGGCAGTGCATATGCCTTGGCGAGGAACGCCGCACCGCCCGCCAGGCCGGTCACCCACGGCGACGGTGCTCCCGAGACGACGCCGGCGACGAACACGAGAAGCAGTACACCCATCAGGAGGTCGGGCGTGAGATTGTCGAGTGCGGCGAACACGGCGACCGGCACGGCGCCGAGCGCGAGGATCGTCGTGATCACGGGGTCGACGGCCAGCGAGCGCATCGTGTACTGAACGGCTGCCACCGCCGCTCCTGCGAGCACGACCGAGAATGCGATTCCGGCCGTCGTCGGCGGCACACCAGACGCCACGAGCGGAATCAGGAGAACCGAGAGGAGTGGCGACCAGTAACCGTTGAACGCTCCGGACCAGTCGCCGTTCACCCAGTGTTCGGTGATGGCGAGATACGAGGCCCCGTCGGGGCTCAGGCTCCGCTCGCCGGTGACGAGGTGCGCCACGATCGCCAGGACGACCGCGATCGCCGGAGGGAACAGGTCGACCGGTCGGGCCCGGTGCGCCCCTGGCCGCGTGTTCATCTGAGACCCGTACCCCTGACTCGTCGTTTCGATACGAGTGATCTATCAGGACGAGCGTGGTCTCGACTCTCGTCGGAGCGACGCCGACGGGTCCAGGCGGTGCCGACCGACCGGTCGTATCCTCGCGGGGATGTTCGGCGGCGAGATCACGGGGCGATCGCAGGTGTGGTCGTGCACGCGTCCGGTCGAGCCGGCAACCGGACGGAGCCGACCGGCGTGACGCCGGAGTCGTCACCGCCCGGCTCGTCCTCGCTCCCTGGGGCCGACCCGGAGGCACGGCCCGACAACGCCGTCTCCGTGGCGATCGCCCAGATGTTCTCGGCGCGTCTCCTCGCGATGGCTCTCGCGGTCGGTGGGATGGCAGTGCTGGCTCGGCTGCTCACGCCGTCGGACTTCGGCATCTTCGCGTTCGGGCTGGCGGTCTTCGCCGTCGCCCAGGCCATCTCCCAGTTCGGGCTCGTCCACGAACTCGTCCGACGCGAGAACCTCGAACGAAGGGCGCTGGCGTCGGCTGGGGGCCTGGCACTGGCTCTCGCCGTGACGCTGGCGACCGGTGCCGTGCTGGTCGCGCTGGTCTCGGGTCGGCCGATCGGCTCGGAGGCGATGGCGGTCGTCATCTTTCTCGGCCTCGCTCTGGTCTCCGAGGCCGTGGCGATGCCCTACGAAGCGCTCCGCCAACGCAACATCGCCTTCCGGCTCATCTCCGTTCTCGCGGTCGTGCAGGCGTTCGTCGAGATCGTGGCCGGTGTGCTGCTCGCGCTGGCCGGTCTCGGGCCCGCGGCTCTCGCAGCCGGCATCTTCGCGTCGCGGACGGTCACCGCGGGGTTGCTCATCGCTGCGTGTCCGAGCGACCGGCGGACCAGGCCGAGTCGGACGGGCTGGCGTCAGTTCGCCCGCTTCGGCGGCAGCTTCGTGACAGCCCGCTTCCTCTCGCGGATCGGCGAACTCGCGATCGTCACGTTCATCCGCGAGGGCCTCGGTGTGGCGCAACTCGGCCTGTACAACCGGGCCGGTGCCGTGCACTCGATCCCCGACCGCACGATCTTCGAGGCCGTCAACCCGGTCATCCTCCCGGCGCTGACGAGGGCGCTGCGGGGCGAGATCGGACCCGATCGGGTGTACCTGCACAAGCTCGACTACCTGGCAGCGGTGTGCTGGCCGGCTTTCGGGGCGATCGCTGTCCTCGCCGATCCGCTCGTGGCCGTGCTGCTCGGCGATCAGTGGACCGACGCCGTCGTGCCCGTCCGGATCCTGGCGATCGCCGGGATGTTCATGCCGTTCACGAAGATGAGCATGAAACTGTTCGTGGCGGTCGACCGGATGGACCTGCACCTGCGGGCCCAGGGTGTGACCGTGGTGGCGATGGTCGTCGGCGCCGGGCTCGGGTCGCTCGTGTCGTTGCCGGCGGCCTGTGCGGGGCTGGCCGCAGCGCAGGTCGTGCAGACGACCGCTGTCTGGCGCGGAGTGAACGCCGTGTCGGTCGAGTCGATGGGCATCCCATGGTCGACGCTGGGTCGGGGGCTCGTGCTCACAGCGGCCACGCTCGTCGCTCCGGTCGCGCTGGTGGCGTGGATCGACCTCGCCGACCCGCTGGAACTGGCGATCGGGACGGTGCTGGGCGGACTCTCCTGGGGGGGAGCGATGATCGCGCTCCGCCACCGCCTGGTCGCCGACGTGCGCAGCCTGCGCTCGACCTCGGCCGCATCGGGGACGGTGACGTCGACGTCGACGTAGTGAGCCCGACGTCACACCCTGACGGACGCATGCAGACCGGACCGATCGGGTATCCCGTTCGGAGTGCGGGTGCTTCTGATGAACGACTACGGCACCGCATCCGGTGGCGCAGAATTGCAGATGCTCAAGATTCGCGACCTCGTGCGGGAGCGGGGCCACGAGGTGCGCCTCCTCACGAGTGATGCACGCCTGGTCGACGGCTTCGATGTCGAAGCCGACCGGACGGCAGCGGGATCGACCGGGCTGCCTCAGGTGATCGGCCAGACCGTCAACCCGTCGTCATGGCGGGCGCTGCGTACCGAACTCGAGCAGTTTGCACCTGACGTCGTTCACGTACGGATGTTCCTGTGGCAACTCTCGCCCCTGGTCCTGTCGTTGCTGCGCGACGTGCCCGTCCTGTATCAGGCAGCGGTCTACAAGGCCGTGTGCCCGACAGGGCTGAAGCTGCTCCCCGACGCCACGGTCTGTACCCACCGCCCTGGTCGGGTGTGTCTTCAGTCGAAGTGCGTTGCACCGGCGACGTGGATGTCGACGATGTCGCAGCGCCGCCTCCTCCACCACTGGCGCGACCGCATCGACCACACCGTGGTCCTCAGCGAGCGGATGCGTCACGACTTCGCCGACGACGGCTGGACCGACATCTCGGTGCTCGGTAACGGCATCGACCTGCGCCCGGTCGTTCGGCCCCTCCCCGAAACGCCGCTGGTGGGATATGCCGGTCGACTGTCGAAGGAGAAGGGCGTCGACACGCTGCTCGATGCGTTCGCGCGGGTGGCGTCGAACCTCGACGGAGCTCGTCTGCTGATCGCCGGGACCGGCCCGCTCGAAACCGACCTGCGAGCGCAGGCGGCTCCACTCGGCGATCGCGTGCAGTTCCTCGGCCACCTGACCCGCGACGAGATGGAAGTCGAGTTCGCTCCGATGTGGGTCCAGTCGGTCCCGTCACTGTGGCACGAGCCGTTCGGCAACGTGTCGACCGAAGCAATGGCGCGCGGGACCGCCGTGGTCGCCTCCGACGTCGGCGGTCAGAGTGACATCGTCCGCGACGGCCACACCGGCCACCTCGTCGCGCCCGGCGACGTCGACGCTCTGGCGGATCGCCTGTCGGCTCTGCTCTCCGACCGAAATCTGGCAGAGCAGATGGGGTCGGCGGGGCGAGACGTCGCCGAGCGCGAATACGCATGGGGCCCGGTCGTGGATCGTCTGCTCGGGCTCTACGCCACGGCGTCCGACCGACACGAACAGCGTTCGACCTCGACAGGTGGCTCGCGTCGATGACCCGCACGGCAGCAGACGGCGGCCGGCCCCTCCGGATCGGGTTGATGGTCGAGGACTTCCCGGTGATCTCCGAGACGTTCGTCATCAACATGGCAGCGGGTCTGCTCGGCGACGGACACGACGTCACCATCCTCGCCATGTCGGGACAGAAGCCCGTTCCCGAGCCGATGCACGACTCCGTTCGGCGGTGGGGTCTCGAGGATCGGACGAAGCGACCGGTCGGTGGCAGGGTCCTGATCGGTGCCTTCGCACGGAAGTCGGAGCATCGTTCCGAGGGCGAGGTCCCCGCCCGGTGGGGTCTGCCCCGACGCGCGACGGCGTTCGCAGCGCAAGCCGCGATGCTCGCTCGAACACCGCGTTTCGACGTGGTCCACTGCCAGTTCGCCCACCTCGGTCTGACCGCTGCGCGGCACCGCGAGATCGGTTCGCTGCGAACCAGCCGGCTGGTGGTCCACGTCCGTGGCCAGGACGTCACGAGCTTCGTGCGTGCACACAACCACGACGTGTACCGCGATCTGTTCGCGACGGCCGACCTCGTCGTCGCGAACAGCCGACATTTCCGCGACCGGGCTGTCGATCTCGGAGCACGCGGCGACCGCGTCGAGGTGATCGGCTCGGCAGTCGACTGCTCACGATTCGTGCCGAGCGAGGCGCCCGACGATTCATCCGGCTCGGAAGGTGAGGTGCGCTTGGAAGGTGAGGTGCGCTCGGAAGGTGAGGTGCGCTTGGTGACGGTCGGCCGCCTGGTTCCGAAGAAGGGCATCGATGTCGCCATCCGAGCCGTGGCCGACCTCACCCGTGACTATCCCGGGATCCACCTCGACGTCGTCGGTGAGGGCCCACAGCGAGAGGCTCTCGCCGCACTGATCACGGAGATCGATGCCGACGACCACGTGACGCTGGTCGGAGCGCTCACTCATGAGCAGATCATCGAGCGCTTCGCGCGGTCCGATGCTCTGGTGGCGGTGAGCCTGACACCTCGGTCGGGTGACCAGGACGCGCCGGTCAACTCGCTGAAGGAGGCGATGGCGATGGGTCTCCCGGTGATCGGGAGTCGCCACGGCGGGATTCCCGAACTCGTCGAGCCTGGTGTCAACGGATACCTCGTCGACGAAGGTGACCACGTCGGCCTCGCAGCCACGATCCGCCGAGCGATCGCCGAACGTCAAGATTGGTTCAAGCTGGGTCAGGCCGGCCGGCAACGCATCCTCGACGAGTACGATCTTCCCGTGGTGACGGCGCGATTGATCGATGCCTACCGCTCGCTCTGGCCCGTGGATCGGGCGCCGTCGTGAGCCCCGGCCCCGAGACCGACGAACGCATCTTCGGAACCGGCCGCGCCAATCGCGCCACCGTCATCGTCACCCAGCGCGAGCGCTTCGGGATGACCGCCGAGTCGCTCGCCGACTTGGTCGAACACACCGACGAACCGTTCGATCTCGTGTACGTCGATGCGAACTCGCCGAGCGCGCATGCCGAGCACCTGGCGAGCGAGTCGGAGCGCCTCGGCTTCACGCTGATCCGCCACGAGCGCTACCTCACCCCGAATCAGGCGCGCAACATGGGGCTGCAGGCGGCGTCCACCCCGTACGTGGTGTTCGTCGACAACGACGTGCTCTACACGCCGGGGTGGCTGACCGCTGCGATCGACTGCGCCGAGGAGACGGGAGCGGCGGTCGTGTCGCCGCTCATCTGTCAGGCCCTTCCCGCTCACGAGACGATCCACCACGCCGGTGGCGACTACGCGGTCCTCGACTCGGCAGTACACGGCGACGGACCCGATGCGCTCGACCGCTACTTCGAGGCAGCGCCGTCGGGACAGCGCGACTTCCGCGAGGTGATGCACGGGCACGGCGAACCGCTCGACGAGTGGGATGGCTCGCTGGAGCGTCACGAGACCGGTTTCTGCGAGTTCCACGTGGTGCTGGTCCGACGTGACCTGTTCGACACGATCGGCCCACTCGACGAGAAGATGCTGTCCACCAAGGAGCACATCGACTTCTCGATGAGCACTCGCGCTGCCGGTGAGCGGGTGTGGTTCGAACCGACGTCGGTGGTCACCTACGTGTTCCCCAACCGAGACCGCCCGCTCGAGGTGTCGGACTGGCCGTTCTTCGCGCTGCGGTGGTCCGACGCTCACGGGCGCCGCTCACTCGAGCACTTCGTCTCGAAGTGGAAGCTGCGTCCGCCGGACGGGTACGTCGAGGAGAAGAAGAAGATCTACGGCTACCGACGCGTGCAGGCGATCCTGGTGCCGATCATGTACAAGGTTCCGTTCCTGTCTCGCAGCAAGAAGTACACGACCAAGGCCGCGTTCGTGCTCGCTCACGCCGAGAAGCCGTTCAACCGGCTGTTCGTGGCGTATCACGATCGGCGCGCTGCATGATGGCCGCCGAGGCCGCAGCGCCCGACCGACGTATCGCCGACCGTGGGCCCGACGCGATCGTGATCGGCGCCACCAAGGCCGGAACGACGAGCCTGTTCGAGTACCTGATCGACCACCCGCAGGTGTTTATGGACCCGCAGAAGGAACTGCGTTTCTTCCACCGTGTCGACCCCGATGCCGCCGCTGTCGACGCCTACCTCGAACGGTTTCGCGGCGCCGAGGGCCGAGTGGCGATGGAGTCGTCGAACGGATACACCCGTAGCCCGGTCTACCCGGGAGTGCCCGAACGGATGGCGGCGCTGTGTCCCGACGTGCGACTCGTGTATCTCACGCGAGACCCGATGGCGCGTCTCGAATCGCACTATCGCCACCGGTTGGCGATGGGTCGGGAGTGGCGGTCGCCCGACCTCGCCATCGCCGCAGATCCGTCGTACGTGGCCGCCAGCCTGTTCGGCCATCAGCTGTCGTTGTATCACCGACACTTCACCGCCGATCGGATCCACGTCGTGCGCTCGGAGCGGCTGTTCGACGACGCCGACGGCGCTCGATCAGAACTCTGTGCCTTCCTCGGCATCGAGTTCGACCCCGACCGGCCGTGGCCACGAGCCAACACGACGATGGGCCGCACCGTGGTGCCCCGCCCGCTGCGCCGGCTGTACGGATGGTCGGGTTCGGAACGCCTCGCACGGTGGGCGCGCGGACTGGCCGACATCCTTCCTGCGACCGGCGACGCCGGAGCCCCGACCTTCGACCTCGGAAACGACCTTCGACGCGACCTCGAATCGCGATTCGACGCCGACGCCCGCTTGCTCGCCGACCTGACCGACACCGAGTACCCGACCACCGAGCACCCGACCGCTGGCGGTGTGTCCGGGGTTGCTGGCGAGAGCAGTGCACCAGCGACGCACACGATGCGTCCGAAGCCCGAACCGAGAGGATCCTCATGACGGACACGAGCAGGACGAGCAATGCGATGGACGACGGGGCCGATACGGCGGTGCCTGCGGGTGGAGCCGCCAACACGGTGGGCGACTCGATCGACGCCGGTAACGCACGGTGGACCTTCGGCGGCAATGTCGCCGAGAGTTTCGAGGCACACATCGGGCGATCGATCCCCGGCTATCACGCCGGTCACGAGATGGTCGCGCAGCTGTCCGACTTCTTCGTCGCCGACGATTCGGTCTGCTACGAACTGGGCTGCTCGACCGGGGCTCTCACGCGTCGCCTCGCCGAGTGGAACAGTGAGAAGGGTGCACGATTCGTCGGGATCGAGATCGAAGGCGAGATGGTGTCGGTTGCCCGTCGCCTGGCCGCCGACCTGCCGAGCGTCGAGATCATCGAGGACGACGCACTGCTCACCGAGATGGTCCCGAGCGACCTGATCACGTCGTACTACACGATGCAGTTCGTCCGGCCGAGCCTGCGCCAGCAACTCTTCGACAAGGTGTACGAGAGCCTCAACTGGGGTGGCGCCTTCATCATGTTCGAGAAGGTCCGCGGTCCCGACGCGCGCTTCCAGGACATGATCAGCTCGCTGTACAGCGACTTCAAGCTCAGCGAGGGATTCGAGCCGTCGGAGATCCTGGCGAAGACCCGCAGCCTCAAGGGCGTGCTCGACCCGTTCTCGACCCAGGGGAACATCGACATGCTGGAACGAGCCGGCTTCGTCGATCACATGACCGTCTTCAAGCACCTCTGCTTCGAAGGTTTCCTCGCAATCAAGTGAAGGCCCCGATGAACACCACTCTCCCTCCCCGCGTCCGCGACCTGCTCGACGACGCGCACGTCGTTCTCGGACACGTCCGGACGCGCTCCACCCGTCAGTACTTCACGCTGCGCGAGCGCGTCGTCGGCCCGGGCGACAACCCCGACATCGCGTCGGGTCCGCTGCCGGCGTTCGGCGAGGTGATCGAAGTCGACGGCATCCGGATGCGTGTCGACGAACGGATGTCGGAGTTCAACATCCGCAAGCTGATGACCGGCCGCCACACCCGCCACGAGCGCAGCCTGGTGATCGACCGCCTGCGTGATGACGACACGCTGATGGAACTGGGCGGTGGCATCGGGATGGTGGCGATCGCGTGTTCGCAGAAGATCGGCTCCGACCGGGTCCACTCCTATGAGGCGAACCCCGAGCTGGAGAGCCTCATCCGAGACAACTACGCGCTCAACGACGTGTCGCCCACCTTGCGGATGATGATGCTGGGGGCTGAGGCCGGGAGCCGCACGTTCCACCTCGCCGAACGATTCTCGCACTCGTCGGCACAGCTCGGTGGCGCCGGAACACGGCCGGTCGAGGTTCCGGTCGAGCCGGCGAACGGCCACCTGGCCGAGACCGGGGCGAACGTCCTCGTGGTCGACATCCAGGGCGGCGAAGTCGAATTCTTCGAGGTCGCCGAGCTGTCTCGCGTGCGGCTGCTGCTCGTCGAGTTGCACCCGTTCATCATCGGTCTGTCGGGCGTGCGTGCGGTCCGGTCGAAGCTGCGCGACGAGAACTTCGTGTTGGTCGAACGCTCGGGTCAGAGCTACATCTTCGAGCGCTCCACCTGACGCCCTGATCACTGGTTCGTTTCGTGCGCGACGTCGTACTGTGCACGCAGATCACATGCATCGGAGGCGGGCCGCCTCAGAATGTTCGGCGCATTTCAGGCGGTCGTGTCGCCGACGATGTCGACGAGGCGCAGGACGACACGGTTCTGTTCGAGCGTGGCCTGGCGGTCGAGCACGGCCTCGATCCGCCACTCGTTGCTCTCGTCGGGGTCGTGGAGAACCTGGGCGACGCGATCGCTCGTCGGCTCCCAGATGAACCGGGAAGGACTGCGGGCGTCGGGGCCGAGGCCGATCTCGTCGTAGCGATCCCAGTACGGAGCGAGTGCGGCGGCGACATCCTCGATCTCGGCGAACCGTTCGGCATCGACCGGGTCGGCCAGGAGTGCGTCGTAGCCCCGACGCTGCGCCAGTCGCTGGGTCCACTCGAAGATCTGGTTGCGAACCATCACCTTCAGTGAACGTCGGTCGTCGAGGATCGTGGCGGCCGGCTGCGGGCGGACCGTTTCGGCAATGGACTCGTCGTCGGCAGGTGAGACGAGACGCTCCCACTCGTCGATGAGGCTGGAGTCGACCTGGCGAACGACGGCGCCCAGCCAGGCGGTGAGGTCGTCGATCTCGTCGGTGCGGAACTCGTCGGCGACGTTCTGGATCAGGCCCTTGTACACGTCCGACAGGTACCGGAGCACGACTCCCTCCGACCGCTTGAGCTTGTAGTGGCTGACGTACTCGCCGAACGTCATCGACCGCTCGTACAGGTCACGCACGACCGACTTCGGTTTCACGGTGTCGCCGCCGACCCACGGGTGCACCATCCGGAACCGGTTGAAGCTGGAGTACAGCCAGTCCTTGTTCGGCTTGGGCGGCTCCACCCGGGCGAGGCGTTCCATCCGCTCCTCGTACTCCACTCCCGACGACTTCATGTCGGCCATGAGGATGTTCTTCGCCTCGTCGAGTTGAGCGGCGATGATCACGCCGGGGTTCTCCTGCACCGCCTCGATCACCGTCAACACGTTCAAGGCGTGGTCGACCTCGTTGCTCCGAGCCGGCGCCACCGCGTCGACCCGTCGATCCTCGGCCTCTCGCTCGTCTGTGTCGTCACGCTCGTCGGCCTCACGCTCGTCTGCGTCGTCACGCTCGTCGTCACGCTCGTCTGTGTCGTGGTCGGCGTCGCCATGCGAGAGGCCAGCTTCCGTGGCGGCGGTCTCGTCGGTGAGTTCGAGGATCGCCTTGAGCGCCCACAGCGACAGCGGCTGGTGGAGGGCGAACTCGTCGTGCAGGTCGATCGTGACGCGTACCAGTCGGCCGTCGTCGTCGGGCTCGTCGAGGAACTCGAGGATGCCGGCATCGACCAGTGACCGGTAGATCGAGATGGTGCGCCTGATGTGGCCGCGTTGACGCCTGCGGGTCTCGTGGTTGTCCTGCAGCAAGGTGCGGATCGAACGGCACCCGTCGACTTCCGCGCCCGATTCGGCGACGGTCACCGGCCGGTCGAGCATCGACATGACCATCTGGTGGTTGACGTGGAAGTGCGAGCGGAGTTCCTCGGGCTTGCCGCCGACGAGCTTGTCGAAGACGTTGCGATCCCACATCGCGAAGTTGCGGTCGGGCGCCTTCTTCTTCACGATCTTCTTACGGCCACTCGACTCGGCCTTCTCGGCGAGGCGCAGGTTCTCGACGACATGCTCTGGCGCCTGAACCCACACCGTGCCTTCGTCGTCGTACCCCCGCCGACCGGCGCGGCCGGCGATCTGGGCGAACTCGCGATTGGAGAGGATGCGCACCGAGGTGCCGTCGTACTTGCAGAGTTGCGTGAACAGGACCGTGCGGATCGGCACGTTGACGCCGACGCCGAGGGTGTCGGTGCCGCAGATGATCTTGAGCAGGCCGCCCTGAGCGAGTTTCTCGACGAGCAGTCGGTACTTGGGGAGCAGCCCGGCGTGGTGGACGCCGATGCCCGCGGTGAAGAAGCGCTTGAGGTCTTTGCCGATCGGCGAGTCGAAGCGGAAGCCGCCGATTGCCTCGTTGATCTGCTTCTTCTCGTCTTTGGTCAGCGGGTCGAGGGCCAGGTAGCTCTGCGCCGCGTCGGTGGCGTCCTTCTGCGTGAAGTGGACGATGTAGATCGGAGCCTTCCCCGAAGCCAGGAGCTGCTCGACGCTGGAGTGCAGCGTGCTCGTCCGATACTCGAAGTCGAGCGGCACCGGGCGGGTCGTCGAGCGGACGATCGACGTGTCACGCCCGGTGCGGGCGGTGAGGTCGCGCTGGAAGAACCCGACGTCGCCGAGCGTCGCCGACATCAGGATGAACTGGACGTGAGGGAGCTCGAGCAGCGGCACCTGCCACGCCCACCCGCGTTGCGGGTCGCCGTAGTAGTGGAACTCGTCGACGATCACGACGTCGACGTCGGTGGCGGCGCCGTCACGCAACGCCTGATTGGCGAGGATCTCCTGGGTGCAGCAGATGATCGGCGCGTCGGCATTCACTGCTGCATCACCGGTGACCATGCCGACGTTGTCGGAGCCGAACTCGCGGCAGAGGGCGAAGAACTTTTCGCTGACGAGCGCTTTGATCGGTGCGGTGTAGTAGCTGCGCTTGCCGGCGGCGAGGGCCGCGAAGTGCGCAGCGGTCGCAACGAGTGACTTGCCCGACCCGGTCGGCGTGTTGACGATGACATGGTTGCCGAGCAGGAGTTCGAAGATCGCTTCCTCCTGCGCCGGGTACATCTCGATCGCCAGTCCTTCGGTGTAGGCGGAGAACCCGTCGAACACGGCGTCGGGATCGGCGTGGCCCTCGTCGCCGGCAGCAGGGAGGTGATGGAGGAGCGGCGGTGTGGTCACGCCGCACCGGCTCGGGCGGAGTGGACAGCGGCGGCGAGAAGGAGAGTGAACGCCACGCGCCGGTCGTCGCGCTGCTCGGCGAGCAGTTCATCGATCGCAGAACGCTCCGACACCTTCCCGACCGTACCCGTCAGCCTCCCGGTCGACCCGTAACGCCGGGGGTCAAACCCCCGGCGTCACGTTTCAGGCAGGGCGCGGTGGTCGAGTTCGATGCGGAACCAGTCGTCCAGGGTGGCGTGCCACTCGCCGCGGGCGACGGGCTGTTCGTCGGTGGTGCCGCCTCGGCGAAGTTTCAACCGGTCGTGCGTGAGCGTGACGCGATCGTCGTTCGACCGGTCGAGCAGGCGCGTGGCGAACGGCTTGCTCCGCCAGTGCTTGTCGGGGTCGACCTGCATCGACGCTGCCACCGGAGCGAAGTCGTCGAAGCGGTGACCGACACGCTTGAAGCGGTAGCGAGCAGCGGGGACGCCGTCGACGATCTCGGCGAGCGTGGTCCCCTGGGGGCTGGCGATGAGTTGGAAGTCGGCGGGCCCGCCCGGCTGGATCTCGGCGGAGTTGAGGGCGAGGGGCTGCGTGAAGCTGTCACCGAATCCGACGTCGACGAGGTGCGGTTCGAGCCCGTCGGTACTCACTTCGAGCGTGAGGTGCTCGAGGATCGTGCTCGGTCCGTCGAGCAGCACCGCGGCCCCCAGCAGGGTGACGCGGAAGCCGAGGGCGTCGAGGAGACGGGCGAAGAGACCGTTGACCTCGAAGCACCAGCCGCCACGCGACGAGGCAGCATCGGGTCCGACGATCTTGGCGAAGGCAGCGTCGATGTCGTGAGCGACGCCCGACGAGAACACGATGTCGAGGTTCTCGAACGGGACGTGAGCGAGGTGTGCTCGCTGCAGCGTCGAGAGGCCGGCGAGGTCGAGTGCGACCTCGGCGGGCGAGACGCCGATCCGTCGCAAGTGGAGGTCGACGTCGTGCACTTCGTCATCGTACGACCACCTGATCGTCGGGTCGCCAGGTCCGTCGATCGCGGCGAGCCCCGAACGGCGGCCGAGCCCTTCGAGTGGTGCTCGTCATGTGACGCGCTCTCTGTCGAGCGTCGGAAGGTGCTGGTCGACCTCGCCATCAACCCGTTCGACGCTGACGTCGAGGCGATGGTCGACCGGCTCGTCCTGGGGATCTCGCCCCGCACCACCTCGCCGGGCTCGACGCAATGGCCGACCTCGTCGCTGCTGCGGTGGATTGATCGCAGCCGTGTCCGGCGACGACCGGACGCGGGCAACTATCGTCGGTTCCATGCTTTCCATTCGTCGTTTCGTCCCCGCCATCGTTGCTGGCGCCCTCGTCCTCGCGTCGTGCGGTGGTTCGGATTCCGGCGACGAGACCCCGGTCGACGACGCAGCGGAGGAGGTCGGCGATGCCGCCGAGGCCGTCGAAGATGTCGAGCGGGAGCCCGAGCCCGAGCCCGAAGCAGACCCCGAGCCGGAAGCAGATCCCGAGCCAGCGCCCGTAGTAGAAGAGCCCGAGCCCGAGCCCGCTCCGGAGGGCGACGCTGCTCCGGGAGCGGTCGCCGGAGCAGCGACGGCCTCACTCGTCGAATGGGCGATCGAGGCTCCGACCGAATACGCCGCCGGTGAGATCACGTTCACGGCCGCAAACGAGGGGTCGTTCCCGCACGAACTCGTCGTGATCCAGGCCGAGAGCTACGAGACACTGCCGCTCGCCGATGGCGGTGCGGTGATCGAAGCCGAACTGCCCACCGGAGCGGTCGTCGGCCAGACGGCCACGGTCGGTCGTGGAGAGTCCGAAGACATCACCGTGACGCTGGCGCCGGGCAACTACGTGCTCGTCTGCAACCTGGGCGCCGGTTCGAGCAGCCACGCAGGACAGGGCCAGCGGCTCGACATCACCGTCTCCTGACGGCGTGGTCATGGCGGCGTGTCGCCGAGCCGCCGCCGATCAGACGACCGGTTGCTCGTCGTCGTTCCGACCGGGTCGGGTTCGCCCGGCTAGTTTCGCTGCATGATCGCGGGAGTGTTCGACGAGGTCTTCGGTCTGCCGACCCACCCGCTGGCGGTGCATGCGCCGGTGGTCCTCGTACCGATCGTCGCCGTCGCGTCGATCGTGATGGCCGTCCGGACGTCGACGCGCCAGCGATTTTGGTGGGCGATGCCCGTCGTCGTTCTCGCCTGTGCCGTGCTGCTGTTCGTGGCCAAGCAGTCGGGTGAATCGCTGCTCGACTCCGAGGACGTGTTCCTCCTCGGAAGCCAAGAACAGATCTCCGAGCACGAGTCGCTCGGCGAAGCGACGTTCGTGATCAGCCTCGTCTGGTTCGTGGTCACCCTGGCGCTCGCGCTCCGCGACCGGATGACTCAGATGTCGGCGCGCTCGCTCTCAGCGGGCGCGGCACCGGCCGAGCGCGATGTGGTCGCAACGATGTTCTCGCTCGTCGTCGTGGCGGCCGCCGTCGTGACGACGATCTGGCTCATTCGAACCGGCCACGCCGGCTCTGAGTCTCGCTGGGGCACCTGAGCCCAACAGCGCGAGTCAGATGACGACGACGGTGGTACCGACCTCGGCAAAGCCCCAGAGGAAGGCCGCGTCGGTGTTGTGTTGACGCTGGCAGCCACCCGAGAGCCGAGTGCCCAGTTCCTCGGTCGTCTGGTACTCCTCGCCCGTCGAGACCTTGGTCGGGATCCCGTGGAACCCGATGTTGCCCCGCTGGGTCTTCTGGTAGCGGATCATCAACGGGAGGTACGCCTTGCCGTTCCACGCCGTCGACACTTCCGACCGGCTGAACACGGTATGGGTGCCTGGCGCTTCGTTGCCGTAGGTGCTGCCCGACACGAGCCATGAGCGGATGATGCGCTCGTTGCCGTCGACGGCCCAGGCACGTTGTCCGGCGCGGTCGTAGACCACCCGGTAGCCCGATCCCGAATCGTCGGGCAGCGGCGGAGCATCGTCGCCGGCCGAGGCGACTGGAGACAGCTCGACGCCCCAGAGATCGGTGTCGCCCGGCTCGGGTGCCGGGGTGCGGGTGACGAACGATTCCTCGTCGGGCCAGATGTCGAGGCCCAGTGCGGTCTCGCGTCCGACCACACCGTCGACGAACATGTCCTCGTCCTGTTGGAACTCCACCACGGCATCGAAGGTCGAGCGTCCGAACTCGCCGTCGGCGACACCGCTGAAGTAGCCGACATCGGCGAGTGCGTCCTGCAGACATTCGACACCATCGCCATCGGTACCCGTGCGCAGCGACAGCGCTCCGATGGTGCAGCCGCCGTCGGCGCGAGTGTTGTCGGTCTCGGGATCGGGATCGACGAGGCCGGCGAGTTCGACGTCGACCAGTTCGACGAAACCGTCTTCGGCGTCCGCCGCGACAGCTGCCGCTCCAGCGGTGGCGTCTCGGGCTTCGTCGGCCTGTGCGGAGGACGCAGCGAGGTCGACGGTCTCGACGGATTCGGAGTCGGAGTCGCCCGAGGTGAGGTATGCGCCGAAACCGGCCATGCCGAGAACAGCCACGGCGCTGACTCCGAGGAACACCTCTCGACGGCGCGCTTCGGCCGTCTTCGACGACGGTGCTCCCGGAGCCCCTCCGGCACCGTCGACCCACTCTTGACGCATGAGGGATCACGGTAGCGAGTCCGCTGGCGCTGGCGGGTGACATCCACGGGAGTTTCTCGTCTGGAGACGCCCCGTGTCGGTCGTTCGTGCGGCACGTCGGCGTCCGACCCTGTCATGTACGCGTGACCTGGCGTCGAGGAAGTAGTTTGCCCGAATGCGACAGCGGAGATCTGGCCCCGGTCCCGAGGGAGTCGCCGACATGGCGGCTCGCCTGGCGAAACCGAAGCTGCCACGGCTGACGACACCGATGGTGCGCGACCGCCTCACCGACGGGTCGAAGGGCGAACTGCGCGAGGCGTCGTGGGACGAAGCGCTCGATCGTGCGGCAAGCGGACTGGGCGCCGCGCGCTCGATGATCGCCGACGGATCGCACGCGAATGCGTTCGGCATGTTCTCGTGCTCGAAGGCGACGAACGAAGTCAACTTCCTCGCCCAGAAGTTCGCACGCATGGTGATGGGGTCGAACAACATCGACTCCTGCAACCGAACTTGACACGCTCCTTCGGTCGTCGGTCTGGCGACAGTGTTCGGAGCGGGTGGCGGAACGGTCTCGTACGAGGAAATCGAGAACGCCGACGTGATTCTCCTGTGGGGTTCGAATGCGCGTGAAGCGCACCCCATCTTCTTCCACCACCTGATGAAGGGGTTGGACAACGGGGCGAAGATGTACTGCGTCGACCCTCGGCGTACGTCGTCGTCGAAGTTCGCCGACCTGTGGCTTGGCATCGACGTCGGTACCGACATCGCCTTGGCCAACGCGATCGCCCGCGAGATCATCCACGCGGGTCTGGTGAACACCGAATTCATCGCGCATGCCACGCAGAGCTACGACGAGTTCGCGGCGTCGGTCGAGCCGTACACGCTCGAGGTGGCCGCCGAGATCACGGGTGTACCGGCCGAGGCGATCCGCGAGGTCGCACATGCATACGCGACGGGTAGCAAGAGCCAGATCCTGTGGACCCTCGGCATCACCGAACACCACAACGCCGTCGACAACGTGTTGTCGCTGTGCAACCTCGCGCTGCTCACCGGCCACATCGGTCGATGGGGGAGTGGCCTCGTACCGCTGCGCGGGCAGAACAACGTGCAGGGCGGCGGCGACATGGGCGCATTGCCGAACAAGCTGCCCGGTTTCCAGGACATCACGAGCGACGAGCAGCGCGGCAAGTTCGAAGCGGCGTGGGGGATGGAACTGAATCCCGAGAACGGCATCCACCTGACGCTGATGTTCGAGGCGATGGAACGCGGCGAGATGACCGCCGCCTACGTGATCGGCGAGAACCCGGCCGATTCCGAGGCCGACATCCAACACGCTCGGGCTCTGCTCGACGGGCTCGACTGCCTCGTGGTGCAAGACATCTTCATGACCCGCACCGCCGAGATGGCCGACGTGGTCTTCCCGGCGTCGGTCGCATGGGCCGAGTCCGATGGCACGGTCACGTCGTCGGAGCGCCGTGTCCAGCGGGTGCGCGCGGCGGTGACCCCTCCCGGAGAGGCGCGCCACGACATCGACATCCTCGACGGCCTCGCCGACCGGATGGGTGTGAGCATCTGCACGAACGATGCTGCATCCAGCGCCGGGTCGAACACGCCCGAGGCGCTGTGGGACGAGTTGCGGTCGCTGTCGCCGCTGCACTCGGGGATGTCGTACGAACGGCTCGAAGACGGCGGACTGCAGTGGCCATGCCCCTCGCTCGACCACCCGGGCTCGCCGTTCCTCCACGGTTGGCTGTGGGCCGACGACCTCGAGGGTCGCGATCCGGCACCGTTCTCGGTCGTCGAGCACGAGGGCCCGAAGGAAGCGTTGACCGACGAGTTCCCGCTGCGGCTCACGACCGGGCGGTCGCTCGACTCGTACAACACGGGCGTCCAGTCGAACGGCTTCACGTCGCCGATCCGGTACGGCGAAGCGCTCGACGTCAACCCCTTCGACGCTGCGTCGCTCGGGATCGACGACGGCGAGCGGGTTCGGGTCACGTCGCCGCGGGGTTCGGTCGAGATGGCGGTGAGGGTCCAGCCCGACATCCCCGAAGGCCTCACGTTCACGACCTACCACTTTCCAGATCTCGTCGACATCAACGTGTTGACCAACGACGCCTGGGACAAGCGTTCGGGCACGTCGGAGTTCAAGGCCGCCGCGATCCGCATCGACAAGCTCGATGTTCCCGCGCCGACACCCGTGGCGGGGCAGTGACGACGCACGAGAACACCGTGCGGTTCGAGAGTGAGATGGGGGCGGCATGGCCGATCTGAAGTTGGCCGTCGACACGTCGACGGATGCCGAGCGGGCGGCGGTCGATGCGATCGTCCCGTCCGACGAACGTGCCGTCGTGCACGAGACCGAGCGGCTGGTACGCGGCGGAACCGAGCGGCGCCACGATCGTCGTCACCTGTTGTTGCCGGGCCTGCATGCGCTGCAGGCCGAGGCCGGATGGATCAGCCCGGGTGGGCTGAACTACCTGTGCGCTGCACTACAGGTCCCGCCCGCAGAGGGCTATGGCGTGGCGACGTTCTACGAACTGTTCCGCACGACCGACCCCGGCCACACCGAGTCGGTCCATCACGTCTGCATGGACACGTCGTGTCACGTCGCCGGAGCCGAGGAGTTCGCGCGGTCGCTCGAAGCCGAGGGCAAGAAGGTCCATCGGGGCCCCTGCCTCGGGCAGTGCGAGAAGGCGCCCGCACAGTTCGTGCAGGGCCGTGGCGAGCCCGACCACGTTCCGGTCGATCGCCCCGACGAGCCGATCGAACTCGCACAGGTCGGCGCCGATGGGTCGGGTCGTGACGACCTGCGTCTGCTCGGGCGTGTCGGAGTCGTCGATCCGTCGTCGCTCGCCTCGTACCGCTCCCATGGCGGGTATCTGGCGCTGCGGCGAGCGATCGACATCGGGCCGCAGGCCGTGATCGACGAGATCCGCGCCGCCGGTCTCACGGGTCGCGGTGGCGCTGCCTTCCCGACCGCGATCAAGTGGCAGGGCGTGGCCGAGGAGCACGGGCGCCCGAAGCACGTGATCGCCAACGCCGACGAGTCGGAACCCGGCACGTTCAAGGACCGGGTCGTCATGGAGAACGATCCGTTCTCGGTGATCGAAGGACTCACGCTCGCCGGCGTGGCGACCGGTGCCGAGAACGGCTGGATCTACATCCGTGGCGAGTACCCGCTGTCGACCACCCGGCTCACCGATGCGATCGAACAGTGTCGGACGGCGGGGCTGCTGGGCGACGATGTCCTCGGGTCGGGGCGGCGCTTCGACATCGAATTGCGACGCGGTGCCGGTGCCTACATCTGTGGCGAGGAGACCGCCCTGATGGAGTCGCTTGCGGGCTTCCGTGGGGAACCGCGCAACAAGCCGCCGTTCCCGTCGACGCACGGTCTGTTCGGTGAGCCGACAGCGGTCAACAACCCCGAGACGCTGCTCAATGCGCTGTTCATCGTGGCGCAGGGCTCCGACACGTTCCGCCTGGCGGGTACGGAGAAGTCGCCCGGGACACGCCTGTTCTGCCTGTCGGGCCACGTCGCTCGTCCGGGTGTGTACGAGGTGGAGATGGGGACGAGGCTCGGCGACGTGATCGAACTTGCGGGCGGTGCGACCGGGGCGCTGCGGGCGATCCTGATGGGTGGTGCCGCCGGCTCGTTCGTCGGACCCGATCACCTCGACATGGCGCTGACCGGCGAAGACGCTCGCGAGCGGGGCACCACTCTCGGGTCGGGTGTGATCACGCTCTTCGACGACTCGGTCGACTTCGACTCGCTGGTGCTGCGCATCGCCGAGTTCTTCGCCGGTGAATCGTGCGGGCAGTGCGTGCCGTGCCGGGTCGGTGTGGTCCGCCAGCACGAGGTGTTGATCGAGATGACCGACCGAGGCTCGCTCGCCGATGACCGGTCGCAGTTGATCGACGACATGGCGCTGGCGATGGCCGACGCATCCATCTGCGGGCTTGGGCACACCGCCTCGGGTGCCGTGCAATCGGCGATCCGCCTCGGACTGATCGGAAACAGCGCATGAGTCAGACCACGAAGACAGAACCCGCATACGGGAACGCCGACGGCGCCGATGGCGCAGGCACCGACACCGGGACTCGGGTGAGCGTGCGGATCGACGGCACCGAGGTGTCGGTGGCCGACGGGGCGACGATCCTCGACGCCTGCAACGCACACGGTGTCGACACTCCGACCATCTGTTACGCCGAGAACCTGACTCCGGTCAACGTGTGTCGTGTGTGCGTCGTCGAGGTCGAGGGCAACCGGACGCTCGTGCCGTCGTGCTCTCGGCCCGCCGAGGAGGGCATGGTCATCGAGACCGATTCCGATCGGGTGCGCCACAGCCGCAAGATGTTGCTCGAGTTCCTCGGCTCGGCAGTCGACCTCGATCAGGCTCCCGAGATCAACGGCTACTCCGCTCGCTATGACGCCGATCTGTCGCGCTACCCCGATGCGGGCAAGGTGATCGACGAGCCGATCCGCATCGAAGACGAGCTGTACATCCGGGACTACGACAAGTGCGTGCTCTGCTACAAGTGCGTCGAGGCGTGTGGCGACGATGCGCAGCACACCTTCGCCATCGCCGTGGCGGGTCGCGGGTTCGACAACCGGATCTCGACCGAGTTCGACGCGGTCCTTCCCGACTCGGCATGCGTCTACTGCGGGAACTGTGTGGCGGTCTGTCCGACGAATGCGCTGCAGTTCAAGTCGGAGTTCGACCTGCGCGAGGCCGACAACTGGCGCGAAGACGATCAGACGGTCACGACGACGGTGTGCTCCTACTGCGGAGTCGGCTGCAACCTCGAACTGCACGTCCAAGACAACGAGATCGTCAAGGTCACCTCTCCGGTCGACCATTCGGTCACCCACGGCAACCTGTGCATCAAAGGCCGCTTCGGCTACCAGTACGTCGGCAACTAGCTCCTCTCCTTGTCGCTGCCCGCCGGTTCGGTGGTGCTGGAGGGGTTGGTGCGGGCTGCGACGCCAGGCTCGTTCGCTGGCGCTCGGCGAGCCGGCTCTTCTTTTTGTCGCTGCCCGCCGGTTCGGTGGTGCTGGAGGGGTTGGTGCGGGCTGCGACGCCAGGCTCGTTCGCTGGCGCTCGGCGAGCCGGCTGTTCTCTTTGTCGCTGCCCGCCGGTTCGGTGGTGCTGGAGCGGTTGG
>Ga0209303_1000052_pt1 | contig 155250 bp, 131 predicted proteins | sample SidtaG_3_FD_187449 | JGI IMG/M metagenome (GOLD analysis project Ga0209303, IMG submission 187449) | Marine algal microbial communities from Sidmouth, United Kingdom - Sidmouth_Asex1 metaG (SPAdes) (version 2) | ecosystem: Host-associated > Algae > Red algae > Unclassified | place: Sidmouth...
ATAACTGATAACTGATAACTGATAACTGATAACTGATAACTGATAACTGATAACTGATAACTGATAACTGATAACTGATAACTGATAACTGATAACTGATAACTGATAACTGATAACTGATAACTGAAAAAGGTAGGGTAATCCGCATCGTTACGGGTGGGGTATCCCAAAACATTATCTAGAGAGCGATCAGACAATATTGATATCAAAGTAAGTTCACGAGTGATATTGTAATTACAAATATGGCTGTACTTGAAAAAGGCAACATTTCGATTCATACCGAGAATATCTTTCCCATCATTAAGAAGTCTCTCTATACAGACCATGAGATTTTCTTACGGGAATTAATTTCCAACTCCGTCGATGCTATCTCCAAACTAAAAATGGCGTCTCTGGCGGGAGAGATGCAGGGAGAAATTGGCGAACCTGAAGTTAAAATCGCTGTAGATAAAGAGAAAAAAACTTTGTCCGTTTCCGATAATGGTATTGGGATGACTGCCGATGAAGTTAAAAAATACATTAATCAGGTAGCATTTTCCAGTGCGGAAGACTTTATCAAAAAGTACGAGAAAGATTCTAATGATCTGATCGGACATTTTGGTCTTGGTTTCTACTCCTCATTTATGGTGGCAGCTAAAGTAGAAATCGACACTCTTTCTTTTAAAGAAGGCGCAACTGCAGTACATTGGTCTTGTGATGGATCGCCTGAATTTGAAATTACCGAAAGCGATCGCACTACTGTCGGTACGACTATTACTCTTACATTACAGGATGAAGAATTAGAATATACCGAACAGCCTAGAATCCGACAGTTGGTTAAAACCTACTGCGATTTTATGCCCGTTAAGATTGTTCTCGATAACGAACAAATCAACAAGCAAGAAGCACTCTGGAAAAAATCTCCCCGCGATCTAACCGATGAAGATTATTTAGAGTTCTATCGTTATTTGTATCCCTTCCAAGAAGATCCTTTATTGTGGGTACATCTCAATACAGACTATCCCTTCTTACTAAACGGAATCCTCTATTTCCCTAAACTAAAACCCGATGTAGATTTTTCTAAGGGACAAATTCAGCTATTCTGCAACCAAGTGTTTGTTAGTAAGCAGTGTGAAGCAATTATTCCTGAGTTTTTGATGCCGTTACAGGGAGTAATTGACAGTCCCGATATTCCTCTTAATGTATCTCGTAGTGCTTTAACTAACGATCGCACTGTACGTCGTATTGCTGATTTTATTACTAAGAAAATTGGTAATCGTCTCAAGTCGCTTTATGACGAAGACCGCAGCAAATATATTTCTACTTGGTCTGATGTTGGCACGTTTGTTAAATATGGTGCAATTAGAGACGAGAAGTTCAAAAAACAGGTAGAAGATTTAATTATCTACCGCACTACTCATCAAGCAGATGCCGAAGCTACCAAAGTAGAAGAAGCACCTAAGGTAGAAGTACAGACTTCTGGGGATGATGCTTGGACAGATGTAGATAATGTAGATAAAAAAGATAATGCCAGCACAGAACCTTATACTACTTTAAAAGAGTATCTCGAACGCAACCAAGAAAAACGCGAAAATCAAGTCTTCTACTGTAGCGATCCTGGTACACAAAATACCTTTGTCGAATTATATAAGAATCAAGGTTTAGAAGTACTTTTCCTTGACTCCTTTATCGATGCTAATTATTTTATTCCTTTCCTTGAGAGAGAATATTCTGAGGTCAAATTTGCTCGTGTTGACTCCGAACTAGATGAGACATTGGTAGAAGAAGACAAAGCCCAAGAAATTGTCGATCCCACTACTAACAAAACGCGCAACGAATCGATCAAAGAGTTATTTGAAAAAGCACTCAACAAACCTAGAGTAAATATCAAAACTCAAGCCATCAAATCTGACGATCCTCAAGGTACGCCTCCTGCAATGGTATTGTTGCCCGAAGCCATGCGTAGAATGCAAGAAATGGCTGCACTAATGCAGGAAAAAGCCATGGCTTTCCCTGAAGATCATATCTTGATGATTAACACTGCCCATCCTTTGATTCAAAATATTCTAGAGTTAAACAAAGGCACAATTATTCAAAGTGGCGATGACTCTAACTCCATGATCAATCTAATGTGTAATCACATTTACGATCTGGCATTAATGTCTCAACGAGCATTTGATGCTGATGGCATGAAAGCTTTTGTCGAACGTTCTAATCAAGTTCTGACTAACTTAACTAAAAAATAGAACAAACACTTATCGCCTGGCAATTATTCGCCTAATATTTAATCAAGGAACGGGATTGAAAATGATCCCGTTCTTTTTTTGGCGTTGCTCAACTTAAGTTCACAATCAGTCCCGATATCAGTTTGTATTGTAAATTTCAACAAATGTTATCAAATGTAGATAAAAGAGATACAGTTATGGTGCGCAAGAGACTATACAATAAAACGCTAGCAGTATAAGTTAGGCAAAAGACAGAGTAATTATGCCCCGTCGTAACGATCTCCACAAAATTTTACTTTTAGGTTCGGGTCCTATTGTCATCGGACAAGCTTGTGAATTTGACTATTCTGGGACGCAAGCCTGTAAAGCTTTGCGAGAAGAAGGGTACGAAGTAGTGTTGGTAAATTCCAATCCTGCTTCGATTATGACCGATCCAGAAATGGCGAATCGTACCTATATCGAACCCTTGACCCCCGATATGGTTGAAAAAGTAATTGCCAAAGAAAAGCCAGATGCTCTCTTGCCTACGATGGGGGGACAAACTGCGTTAAATGTAGCTGTGTCTCTAGCGAAAAGTGGAGTATTAGATAAATATGACGTAGAACTAATTGGAGCAAAATTACCTGCTATTGAAATGGCAGAAGATCGGCTGTTGTTCAAAAAAGCCATGGAAAAAATTGGCGTACCGATGTGTCCTTCAGGGATTGCCAATAATTTAGTAGAAGCCAAAGAAATAGCCAAAGAAATTGGTAGCTATCCTTTGATTATTCGTCCTGCATTTACCCTGGGTGGTACAGGAGGCGGGATTGCTTACAATCAAGAAGAATACGAACAAATTTCCGCATCTGGTATTGACGCTTCTCCAGTAAATCAGATTTTAATTGATAAATCTTTATTGGGTTGGAAAGAATACGAACTAGAAGTAATGCGGGATTTGGCAGATAATGTAGTAATTATCTGTTCGATTGAAAACATCGATCCGATGGGGATACATACAGGAGATTCGATTACTGTTGCTCCAGCACAAACCCTGACAGATAAAGAGTATCAGCGTTTAAGAGATTATTCTTTAGCAATTATTCGCGAGATTGGGGTAGAGACAGGGGGATCTAATATTCAGTTTGCGGTCAATCCCATTAACGGCGACGTGATTGTGATTGAAATGAACCCCCGCGTATCTCGTTCCTCTGCGTTAGCTTCTAAAGCCACTGGTTTTCCTATTGCCAAATTTGCTGCCAAACTAGCGGTAGGTTATACCCTAGATGAAATTTCTAACGATATTACTCAAAAAACCCCCGCTTCTTTTGAACCAACTATCGATTATGTAGTTACGAAGATTCCCCGCTTTGCTTTTGAAAAGTTCCCTGGTACAGAACCAATTCTAACTACGCAAATGAAGTCTGTGGGAGAAGCGATGGCAATTGGTCGGACTTTTAATGAATCCTTTCAAAAAGCCCTAAGATCTTTAGAAACTGGTCGTTTTGGCTTTGGTTGCGATCGCATGGAAACCTTGCCTTCGATCCCCCAAATTCGCTCTAGTTTACGAACTCCTAACCCCGATCGCATTTTTAGCGTTTATCAGGGTTTACGCATCGGTATGACTCCTGAAGAAATCCATCAGCTAACGGCAATTGATATTTGGTTTTTGGATAAAATGCAAGAATTAATGATCGCCGAAAAGTTTTTAATCAAAACTAGCTTGCCTAAAATCTCGGCTAAACAACTGCGCTTGATTAAACAGCAAGGATTTAGCGATCGCCAAATTGCTTTTGCCACCAAAACTACCGAAGATGAGGTACGTAAATATCGTAAAGATTTGGGAATATTACCTGTTTATAAGCTAGTAGATACCTGTGCCGCAGAATTTGAAGCTTTTACGCCTTATTATTACTCTACTTATGAAGAGGGAGAATCAGAAGTTACCCCTTCAGATAAATCCAAGGTAATGATTTTGGGTGGAGGACCAAATCGTATTGGTCAGGGGATCGAATTTGACTATTGTTGTTGTCATGCAGCCTTTTCCCTTTCTGCTGCGGGTTATGAAACCATTATGGTAAACTCCAACCCCGAAACCGTCTCTACCGACTATGATACCAGCGATCGCCTGTATTTTGAACCCCTGACTAAAGAGGATGTACTAAATATCATCGAGGCAGAGAACCCAGCAGGTATTATTGTGCAGTTTGGCGGACAAACTCCTTTAAAGTTAGCCTTGCCACTGCAAGAATATATTGAACAAAATAATTCAACTACAAAAATTTGGGGAACTTCCCCTGATTCAATCGATGCTGCCGAAGATCGGGAGCGATTTGAGAAAATCTTGCGAGAATTAGACATCAAGCAGCCTCCTAATGGTATTGCTCGCAGTTATGAAGAATCACTCAAGATTGCTAACCGTATATCCTATCCTGTAGTGGTACGTCCATCCTATGTATTGGGGGGTAGGGCAATGGAAATTGTCTATTCCGATGCGGATCTCAAACACTACATGACTTATGCAGTTCAGGTAGAACCAGACCATCCGATTTTAATTGATAAATTCTTAGAAAATGCGATCGAAGTGGATGTAGATGCTCTTTGTGATACTACAGGAAAAGTAGTCATTGGGGGCATTATGGAACACATCGAACAAGCAGGAATACATTCAGGAGATTCCGCCTGTTCAATTCCTTATAATTCATTGCCCGAAAGTGCGATCGCCACAATTAGAGATTGGACAAATAAATTAGCCAAAGCTTTAAAAGTAGTAGGGTTAATGAACATCCAATATGCGGTACAGGGAGAACAGGTGTTTATTATTGAAGCCAACCCCAGGGCTTCTCGTACTGTACCTTACGTTTCCAAGGCGACGGGCGTTCCCCTAGCGAAAATAGCATCTTTGGTAATGTCGGGTAAAAGCCTAGAGTCGTTAGGAGTAGAAAAAGAAACTATCCCCAAACATATTGCAGTAAAAGAAGCTGTATTACCCTTTAATAAATTCCTCAATACAGATACTTTGTTAGGGCCAGAAATGCGCTCTACTGGAGAAGTAATGGGCATCGATACCGATTTTGGTAAAGCTTTTGCTAAAGCGGAAATCGGTGCGGGAGTAGATTTGGCTTTGTCGGGTACGGTATTTGTCTCCATGAACGAACGGGATAAAAAAACAATCGTTCCTGTCGTCCAAGACTTTATCGATTTGGGCTTCAAAATTATTGCCACGGCGGGGACGCAAAAGTCATTACAAGAGAATGGAATTAAAGATGTAGGTTTAATCCTCAAACTCCATGAAGGACGTCCTCATGTTGTAGATTCGATTAAAAATAAGGAAATACAATTAATTATCAATACTCCTACAGGAGAAGAATCCCAAACCGATGCCCAGTTAATTCGCAGAATGGCACTAGACTACAAGCTACCTATTATTACTACTATTGCAGGGGCAAAAGCTACTGTAGCAGCTATTCGTTCTTTGCAATCTGAGCCTTTGGAGGTTAAGGCATTACAGGAATATATTTAACGTCTTGTGTAAAAAAATACCCTGTTTAAACTTGACCGCAATTGACTGAACCTTCGGGAATTCTCTCTCCCGATTGGCTAGTGCGATATGCGGTCAATCTTATTTGCCCAGATTCATTTACTTCTATACCTCTGGCTGGCTGAATTTTTCCCTGACTAGTTTCTATTGCTTGAGGACTAGTTGATGTTGAATCGCTTTTACTATTAATAGATATAGCAGAAGAATTTAAAGGTGATCCTGGTTCGGTTGAAATTCCCCCTCTGCCAGTAATATCGAGCCTATTCTTAGCTACTGATTCTCTGTTGGCTTCACAGGCTTGTTGGGTGATTTCTCCTGGCGCGACTATATTACTAGGTAATTCTGTCGTGCCTTCAATGGGATTAGTACCTGGGGTAATAATTGAGATAGTTCCATCCAAACCAAATTGGGAACTAGCATTAATATCATTGGTTGAATCACTTAAAGGACGTTCTTCTATCCCCAGCAAAGACTTGGCATTAATTGTAATGTTGCCTCCTTGCCCTTGTTGGGAACTAGCTAAAATATCGTTGTTGCCTCCTGGAAAAGCAATAATAAAATTGCTGTCAATCGTAATATTGCCCCCATTACTCAAAGTGTCATTGTTAGTATTGGCAAATATTCCTGTTTTTCCGACTAAGTTGTTTAAAATATCTTCTTCAAAATCAAATTCAGATGGTCGATTGGGAGCATTATTACCATTCAAAATAATGCGATCGCTAATATTAAGATTAATGTTTCCTGCATTACCATTACTTTCAGTTGCAGTTTGAATTACACCACCACTAAACATTTCTAAAAGCCGAGCATTAATATTTATTTGTCCGCCATCAAAGTTGCTTGAAGTTGCCGAATTAATGATGCCACCATTGCTGAGAATAATGCGATCGCTATTGAGGTTGACGCTACCAGCATCTTGGCTAATTTCAGTTATGCTGCTAGATGTAATCAAAGCAAAGTTATCTACAGAAATTAATTGGGAGTTGATATTCACATCGCCACCTTCTCCGATACCTGCAGTACTAGAGGAAATGATTGCTCGATCTTTTAGAGAAACTTGAGGTGAAGTAACGGTGATATCTCCCGATCCTCCTTCGGCGGTTTCAGTAATTCCTGTAGATATAGTACTACCGACTAACGAAATCGATTCTTGAGCATTAATAGTAATACTCCCTGAATTACCTAAGCTTCGAGTATCCGCCAAGATAATAGAATCTCCTGATAGCTCAAAAGTATTAGTCTCGATCGCAATATTTCCCGCGTTTCCTTCTCCTCCTACTTCTATTTGAGCTATTACATCAGCACCATTACTAATAACTAAAGAATCAGCAATTTCTAGATTGATATCTCCTCCATCTCCTTTACCTCTAGTTAAGGCTAATAATTGAAAACTGTTATCCATCAGAAGAGAGTTGGCAGTAAAATTAATATCTCCTGCATCGCCAACTGTGTCTGCACTAATTTCACTAATAAAAGCGGAAAATATATCGTCTTGTAAAACTATCGAACCAGTAGCTACTAAATTAATATCACCTGCATTTCCTTCTACCCCCTGATTATCTGTAATCACAAATGAAAGATTGGTAGCACTAAAGTCATTAGTATTGAGATTGACGTTACCAGAATTTCCTCTGCCATCTGGACGTACCTGGCTGATAATTGCACCTTCATTTATGGAGATAGTGTCGGCATTGATCGTTACATCTTGACCATTCCCCGTACCATAAACTCCCACTCCAATTTTAGATCTTTTGGTCATATTGAACAGCTTTGTATTAACAAAAACCGAACCACTATTACCAATAGCACTACTAGTATCTTCTTCAGGATTATTTAATTGTGACGGAGGTAAGCCTACTATACTGCGAATACTAGTATCCAAATCTAGTTCGGGTTCTTCAAATAGTCCGCTACCAATCAAAGTAACTGATTCATCTGCATTAATAATAATATCTCCACCTACTGCATTGGGATTGCCCATATCTTCTGCTATACCAGAGAGAATTCGGCTTTGTTCGATCGCCCTCAGATTATTAACATCAATATTAATTGAGCCGCCTCCATCATCAATAATACTTACCAAGGCACTATCACTGAGAGATAAATCTGCTTTAATAACATCATCGGGGAAACTAAAACTACCGTCTGCGTTGATTAAAACTTCTCCTGCCCCTGATAACCCTCCCAAAGTAATATTTCCTCCTGGGGCATTGATACCACTACCTTCTAGGAGAATATCACCTCCAATTAGAGCAATATTTTCACCTGGATCTACCTCTAATCCCTTGATGTCAGTTACTCTACTAACCTCAATAATCTCAGAATCTACTTCTTGCTCGAAAGTTTGTTCTACTAGACCAAAATTAGCGCGATTAGTAATATCCCCAGGATTATCTCGGAAACCCAAGCCAATAGGCGCATTCACTGTCAACAATGGAGGATTTTCTAAATCTGCTGCGCTAAACTCACCCTCCTCAAACAAAATACTACTGGCACTACTGCCATAAAATGAACCACCAATATCAAGTCTGGCATTCTCCCCCAAGATAATACCCGCAGGATTAATCAGGAATAAATCAGCACTACCATTCGCCCGAATTACTCCATCAATATTGGATATATTCCCGCCTGTAACTCGACTAAAGATATTAGAAATATCATTGGCGTTATCAAAAAAAGCTTCATTTCCAGTTGGTACAGAAAAGTCATCGAAACTATGAAATAAATTACCTCCTCTAGTTTCTCCTCCAGTAATTTCCGATACATTACCATCTTGCTCTACTTGAGTACCAACAGTACCATCCGTAGTGATTTGAGCCAGAGTAATGCTACTAGAAGTAGCGAAATATCCGACAGTATAAAAACCAAGCTGCCAAAGAGAGAAGATCGCTTTTTTCATAGTGTGAGTTTGTAAGCCAAATATACATAAACTCAAACATTACAGCTTAAACTACTGTATATATGACAATTTTTATACAAAATTAATCTACAAGACGATTGCTAATTAAGTACCTAATACTTACTACTTACTACTTACCTACTCGATCGCGTTTGAGCTTAAGACCCTTAATAGATTAAAGTTAAGAATCTAAGTCTTATTATCCGCCATGTCTGCTGTAACTACTGCTCCCAAAAATATTAACTTTCCCCTAACTGCTGTTGTCGGACAAGAGGCAATCAAGCTAGCTTTATTATTATCGGCGATTGACCCCGAACTAGGAGGAGTAGCGATCGCCGGTCGTCGCGGTACGGCTAAATCGGTGATGGCAAGAGCGATCTACAATCTTTTGCCTCCTATAGAAATTATTAAAGATTCTCTTTATAATTGCGCTCCTAACAAACCTCAAGATTGGGATGACGACACCGTAGCTAAATATGGCAATACCGCGATCGAAGATATTCCCACTCAGATTGTCCCCGCGCCTTTTATTCAAATACCCTTAGGAGTGACAGAAGATAGATTACTTGGCTCGGTAGATGTAGAAGAGTCGGTTAAACGTGGCGAACCAATATTTCAGCCAGGGCTGTTGGCTCAAGCTCATCGTGGGGTTTTGTATATTGATGAGATCAATCTTTTAGACGATCAAATTGCCAATCAATTACTTACCGTATTAACTGATGGACGCAACGTAATCGAACGGGAAGGTATTAGTTTTCAGCATCCCTGTAGACCAATTTTGATTGCTACTTATAACCCCGAAGAAGGAGTATTGCGAGAACATCTTTTAGATCGCATTGCGATCGCTCTATCTGCTGATGGGGTTTTATCCCTCGAACAAAGGGTAGAAGCAGTTAATCAAGTAATCAACTATACTAGTTCTCCCCAAGAGTTTATTAGCTCTTATGAAGGCGATATCGATAGTCTCAAGACAGATATCATTTTGGCGCGGGAATGGCTCAAGGAAGTCAAAATAAGCCACGATCAGGTCTTATATTTAGTCCAAGAAGCAGTCCGAGGTACGGTAGAAGGTCATCGCGCAGAATTATTTGCCGTCAGGGTAGCCAAAGCCTGTGCAGCCTTAGATGGTAGAGATAATGTCACCGCTGACGATCTCCGCAAAGCAGTCGAACTAGTGATTATCCCCCGCGCCACCACCATTGAAACACCACCCGAAGACGCACCCCAACCACCCCCACCACCACAGCAGCAACAGCCCGAACAAGAGCCAGATCAAGACCAAGACGAGGACGAACCTGAAGACGAGGAAGACCAAGAAGAACAAGAACAAGAACCTCCTGCAATTCCCGATGACTTTATTTTTGACATCGAAGGGGTAGTTTTAGATCCTGAAGTTCTGACCTTTGCTCAGACCATGCAACGTCAGGGTAAATCTGGTGCGCGGAGTTTGATTTTCTCTGAAGACAGAGGAAGATACATTAAACCGATGATTCCCAAGGGTAAAGTAAAAAGAATTGCGGTAGATGCCACTCTGCGTAACGCTGCACCCTACCAAAAAGCGAGACGAGCTAGAAACCCAGGACGTAATGTCATAGTCGAACAAAGCGATCTCCGTTCCAAACGCATGGCGCGTAAAGCGGGTTCGTTGATTATTTTTGTAGTAGATGCTTCGGGTTCGATGGCTTTAAATCGAATGCAGTCCGCTAAAGGTGCGGTGATGCGTTTGTTAACCGAAGCCTACGAAAACCGCGACCAAATATCTTTGATTCCTTTTAGAGGGGAACGAGCAGATGTTCTGTTGCCTCCTACGCGATCGATTACGATGGCTAAAGGTAGATTAGAAAGTCTGCCCTGTGGTGGTGGTTCGCCCCTGTCTCATGGTTTAACTCAGGCGGTAAATGTGGGTATTAATGCTCAGATGTCTGGAGATGTAGGACAAGTGGTAATCGTAGCCATTACCGATGGTAGGGGGAATATTCCTTTATCTCGTTCTTTGGGAGAAATGCCCGAAGAAGGAGCAGAAAAACCCAATATTAAAGAAGAATTATTAGATATTGCTGGGAAAGTGCGAGCGACAGGGATGAAACTGCTGGTAATTGATACGGAAAGCCGTTTTGTTTCTACAGGATTTGCCAAAGAATTAGCTAAACAGGCTGGTGGTACTTATTATCATTTACCCAAAGCCAACGATAAAGCGATCGCAGATATGGCAAGAGGAGCGATATCGATTTAATCGTTGCTGTTTTAAAATATCATCTGGTTTTTACTTAGAATGACTATAAGTGCTAAAACTCTTTACCCTCTCTTTTCATTACTTTTAGAGTACTTGCTACTTTGCATAATCAACTTAGCAACTAAACCCGTCCACCCTGTTTGATGGGATGCACCCAAACCAGCACCATTATCGCCATGAAAATATTCATTAAAGAATAATAAATCTTGCCAATTTTCATCGGTTTGGAGTTTCAGAAAGTCACCGTAAATGGGTCTTTCTCCATTATCTTTGGGTAAAAATAGTTTAATTAAGCGTCTTTCTAATTCTGCTGCGACTTCCCACAAGGTCATCATTTTACCCGAACCTGTAGGACATTCAACCTTGAAATCACCGTCATAATAGTAATCAAATTTTTGCAGAGATTCAATTAATAAATAATTTACAGGAAACCAAATTGGTCCGCGCCAATTGGAATTACCACCAAACATTTTAGTCGGAGATTCAGCAGGTTCGTAGGTTACATCGTAGGTTTCATCACCTGTTTTAAATATATAGGGATTTTTTTCATGATATTTAGAAACAGAACGAATACCATAATCACTGAGAAATTCTGTTTCATCTAACATCTTTTTTAATAATAAATGTAGACGGTCTTCATTTACTACTGCTAGGAGACGACGGGAATCATTATCGCAACCTTCCATACAGGCAAGGTTACGACTGAGTTGGGGACGTTCGTTGACAAACCAGTCGATTCTGCTTTTAAATGCTGGTAGTTTGTTTAAAGTTTCTTGATGGATAGTAGTAACGGCGAAGAGGGGAATTAAACCCACCATAGAGCGCACTTTTAGATCTATATTCTCGCCACTAGGAACTTGCAGTACATCATAATAAAAGCCATCTTCTTCATTCCATAAGTCTGCACCTTCAGAACCTAAATGGTTCATGGCATCGACGATATACAGAAAGTGTTCAAAGAATTTGCTAGCGATATCTTCGTAAACATCATTATCCTGCGCTAACTCTAAAGCAATAGTAAGCAAATCCAAGCAATACATCGCCATCCAGCTAGTACCGTCAGATTGGGACAGTGTTCCCCCTGTTGGTAAGTCGCCACCACGATTAAAGACACCAATATTATCTAAACCGAGAAAACCACCCTGAAAGATATTGTTATTCTCGTCGTCATGTTGGTTTACCCACCAGGTAAAGTTTAGCAGCAGTTTTTGAAAGACTCGTTCGAGAAACTTTTTATCCGAACGTCCGTACATTTCCTGTTCGATAGTATATACTCGCCAGACAGCCCAAGCATGAACGGGAGGATTCACCCCATCAAAATCCCATTCATAAGCTGGCATTTGTCCGTTAGGGTGCATATACCATTCACGGGTAAGACGTTCTAACTGTTTTTTGGCAAAGTCAGGATCGATCGCGGCTAAAGGAATCATATGAAACGCTAAATCCCAAGCAGCAAAATAGGGATATTCCCACTTATCGGGCATCGAAATTACATCATCAGTATGAAGATGTATCCAGTTACTATTTGTACCGTCTTTACGTTCTTCTGGAGGTTTTGGTTGAGAGGGATCTCCGTTTAGCCAAGAATCTACGACATAGTAATAATATTGCTTATTCCAAAGCATTCCTGCAAATGCTTGACGTTCGATGTTTTGTAGTTCTGCATTTTTTGGATGGGGAGATACGCGCTGATAAAATTCGTCTGCTTCTTGTTGGCGTACTTGAAATGTATCGTTAAATAGTTGTCCGAAAGGAGATTCTAAGTTTGGTTGATCGCACAGTCTTAGCTGGATTGCGCTAGTTTCACCTGGTGCTAAATCTAAGGTGTAGTAAGCTGCAAACTTGGTGCCGATATTATCTGGGTTAACTCTATCGTGCTTTCCTTCGACTACGTGTTGATGAAAAGCATCCTTGACGTAGGGAGAATCATTTTGTTGGCAAGATAAACGTTGATGGTTGGTATCGTTTTCGGTAAACAGTAAGGGCGAAGGGCTATTCGCCCCATTGGCGCAATACAGCCAGCGATCGCCTAAATCTGGATGTTGGGCTTCAATTACGCTATAATCCTCGGTGCGATCGTATATTTTTAACTTTGGTTTTTCCACTTCGTAACCCCACGACCATATATTACGAAACCAGAGAGTGGGCAGCAAATGAATAGTTGCCTTCTCATCACCCCGATTGGTTACCTGAATATAAATTAAAATATCTTCATCGCTAGCTTTGGCGTATTCTACGGTGACATCAAAGTATCGATCATTATCAAAAATTCCTGTTTCAATTAACTCAAATTCCCGATCTTTTAGACCCCGCTTTTTATTTTCATGTTCTAATTGCCAATAAGGAAAAGCTTTTTGAGGATACTTATATAAATACTTCATATAAGAATGAGTCGGCGTATTATCCAAGTGAAAATAATACTCTTTGACATCTTCTCCATGATTTCCTTGAGTATTAGTTAAACCATATAGTCTTTCTTTCAAAAAAGGATCATTGCCATTCCACATTGCCAAAGAAAAACACAACCGTTGATGGTTATCAGAAATACCTGCAATACCATCCTCTCCCCAGCGATATGTGCGATAGTGAGACTGTTCAAAGCTAAAATAATCCCAAGCTGAACCATCGGCACTATAGTCTTCTCTGACCGTTCCCCACTGACGATTACTCAAGTAACAACCCCATCTGCGCCAATATGCTGTTCTTTGGCGATCCTCTTGTAATCTAATTTCTTCTTGAGTTAACTTTTGAGGTTCGGACATGGTTTGTGACAATATAAAAATATTATTAATAATTAATATATGGCGTTCGCTTTGCTTATTTAATCTAACTAATGATTGAGAACAATATTGTAATAAATATTGCTACACTAAAAACTCAGCCTCTGATAGATAGATTAGAATCAATACCTAATCCGTGTTCGAGAATTTGAAACAGGTCATCGTAGATTTGATTAATAGCTTCCATATCGATGCTGGCATCAACTCCTTTCTCGGCTAATTGTTTGGTATCAAGATTGAGTTGAGCGGGAATATAATGTCTCAACCCTTCGCCCAAAGTATTAATGGCAAAAACCGCCATATCTAGATTGATATTGTTGGCTACATCTCCCTGTTTGATACCGTTTTGAACTAACTGTTTTAAATATTCGTTGGATGATGCTTGAGTCGTAGCTAAAACTTCTTCGCGAAAAGGTAGATCGCCATATACGGCACGATTGATAATTTGGCTTAATGCGGGATGAGTTAGGTCAAATTTAGTCCCTACATCAAATAACCAACGCAGATATGGAAAAAAACCCATGTTAGATTCTGGTGCTTTCGCTTGTTGCATAAAGGCTAGTTTTTCTTTATTGGCTAAATCTACTAAATATAAATAAAGCTCTTTTTTGTCTTCAAAATACTGGTAGAAACTGCCTTTAGCGATTTTCGCTTGTTTAACTATTTTGGTAATCGAAGCGTTTTGATAATCGTTATTAGCAAACTCGGCGATCGCTAATTCAGTAATTACCTGTTGTTTTTTATTTGGGAGATTGAAAAATGTTTGGTTTGGCATAGCCAGAAGCTACAAAAAGATATATGACTGCATAGTCATAGACTGTCACAAAAACAACTTCGCTGTCAATTTGGCTTCAACCAAATAATAGTAATACTGTCTTTGATAATGAGCGATCGCCAGTCTAGGTAAATCTAGTATCACTGCATTGATTAATAGAAAGTTAATAGAAGATAGGTCAGATGACATTGATCGCCCTATCTGTTCCAACTATTTTCACTAGTACAAACGCTCACCTTAACAGGGGTAGAGCTAAGAGCTAAAGATAGTATCATTATCTATTGCATCTAATGAATTAACTAAAAGCAATTATATGAGTCGTCTAGCACTTTTGAGCGTTTCCGATAAAACTGGCATTGTTGAATTAGCTCGTCAGTTGGTAGAAAAATTTCAATTTGGAATTATTAGCAGTGGCGGTACAGCAAAAACTTTACAGGATGCTGGCATCGCCGTAACTAAAGTTAGTGATTATACGGGATCGCCTGAAATATTAGGCGGCAGGGTGAAAACTCTTCATCCCCGCATCCACGGAGGGATTTTGGCTCGTCAAGACTTTTCAGAGGATATTGCAGAACTAGAAGAAAACAATATTCGTCCGTTCGATTTAGTTGTAGTGAATCTATATCCTTTTGAGCAAACAATAGCCCAGCCTAATGTCAGTGTAGCAGAAGCAATTGAAAAAATCGATATTGGAGGACCTACTTTAATTCGCGCAGCAGCCAAAAACTATAAATACCTCACAGTATTATGTAGTCCTAGTCAGTACGACACTTACCTAAATGAATTAGAACAATCGCCATCAGAAATATCTTTAGAGTTCCGTCAACGGATGGCAGGAGCAGCTTTTGCTCATACTAATAGTTACGATCGCGCTATCTCTAGTTATTTTGCTAATCTCAACTCTTCAGAAGACTTGGGAGACAGTTATAGTATAGGCGGTAATCAAGTTCAGTCTCTTCGCTATGGTGAAAATCCTCACCAAGCCGCAGCCTGGTATCAAACAGGTAAAATCGCTTCAGGGTGGGCTAGTGCTAACAAATTGCAGGGAAAAGAACTAAGCTACAATAATTTAGTCGATCTAGAAGCAGCAAGACGAATTATTATTGAATTCGACTCTAGCGAACCCGCAGCAGCAGTGCTGAAACACACTAACCCCTGTGGTGCAGCAGTCGGTAGTACTTTGGCTCAAGCTTACGAACAAGCCTTTAATGCGGATAATATCTCGGCTTTTGGGGGAATTGTGGCATTAAATCAGCCGATTGACGCAGCAACCGCACAAGCTCTAACTAAGACCTTTTTAGAATGCGTAGTCGCTCCTGGTTGTGAGCCAGAAGCACAAGAAATTTTGAAGGCTAAATCAAAATTAAGAATTGTGATCTTACCCGATCTAGCTACAGGACAACCAGAAACTATTAAAGCAATTGCAGGAGGGTTTTTAGTTCAACAAAGCGACGATCAAATTGAAAATCCCGACGATTGGCAAATTGCTACCCAGAAGCAGCCTACCCCCGAACAAATTGCCGAAATGCTATTTGCTCAAAAGTTAGTTAAGCATGTCAAATCTAATGCGATCTTAGTTAGTCGAGATCGCACTACTCTAGGTATTGGTGCGGGACAAATGAATCGGGTAGGATCGGTTAAAATTGCCCTCGAACAAGCAGGAACCAAGGCTCAAGGTGGAGTTTTGGCAAGCGATGGCTTTTTCCCTTTTGATGATTCGGTACGTACTGCGGCAGCCGCTGGTATTAGTGCCATTATCCAGCCTGGAGGATCGATTCGCGATCGAGATTCGATCGCTGCTGCTGATGAGCTTGGTTTGGTAATGGTTTTAAGTGGAACTCGTCATTTTTTACATTAAGTAGGTTTTCAGTAGAGCCTAACCAGTGTTTGCCTCTACTGAAAACTAAAATATTAAAACATTAAGATCGAACCAGTCGAGATCGAAAGTAATGTGATAGGATCTTAAATCTATGCTCGTAATATCGTGTCTAAAAGCTAGTTTTGGCAATTTTGCTGTAAGTTATCAAAATTTTAATTTAATTATTTTGGTTACTAAGCTACGATCTTTTGGGTGATACCAAAAGTATTGGGGAATTAAGGCTAGACCTTTTGCACGAGCGAGATAGGTTAGGTTATTGCCCCTAAAGCTATAATAAGAAATTCAGTAGCAACCAGCTAAGACAATATAAACAAAATATTAACGACTATTGTAATCAAGAAAGGAGGATGATTTTTAATGACCCAAGTGGTTGTTGGACAAAACGAAAACATAGAATCTGCACTACGTCGATTTAAGCGTCAAGTATCAAAAGCAGGTATTTTCGCTGATATAAAGCGTCGTCGTCACTACGAGACACCAATTGAGAAGCGCAAACGCAAAGCAATTGCTCGTCGCAAAAAACGTTACCGTTAAAAATAGTCATGCATTTGTCGTTAGCTTTGATTGTCTGACGATAGATTATGGTTAAATATATTTTATAAAAAGCGATCGCTTGACTAATAGAATTATTTTTAGTTGCGATCGCTTGTTTTATTTATAGTTATTTTAATTAATTTTCGGATGGGGCGTTTGTTCTCATTTTGCCAGAACTAGAAATAGAGAATAGGCAATAATATCTATTAAGATGATTTCTATCAAGACATGACTATCGTTTGTTCTGAGTATTCACCAGAATATCTATAGAAAGACCATCATCATAATTAAAACGTGGATTTAATACCAACCAGCGACCTTTATGAATATGCAATATGCGATCGCCATTTTATGGTTGTTCAACTCTCTAATAATCTCCAAAAATATACAGAGTGTAAGCTGATTGAAGGAGAAGATATTAGACAGTGTTTTCCTGAGATAATTGGTTTAGAATCAACCTGTGCAGGAATACTATCGGGAAAACAACACAACTTTGTTTTAGAAAGTATTGCTCGCGAGGGAAATTCGTCCAGCATAATCTATTTTAATCTATCAGTTAAATCCCTGGGCGAATATTTGGTTTTCTTCATTGAAGATATTACTGAGTTGATGCAACTCAAACAATCATTGATGCAGCAGCTAAATGAGTCGGAAATTGCTCTTAATAAACTGCAGAGATTTGAATACTGCACTAATAAAATTATTGCATCAATGAGGGACGTTTTGTTGATTACAACTCCTTCAGGAAAAATAGAGCGGGTTAATAAATCTGCCATTGACTTATTTGGCTACAAAAAGTCAGAATTACTCGATAATTTTATTGATGAGTTTATTGAAGATCTCGATTTCGACCATTTAAAAATATATAGTTCTCTGTTAGCAAGTAAAGATGTAGTCAAGAAAGTTGATGTTACTTTCTTTAATAAAGCCCAAGAAAAGATTAATATCGAATTTGATTGTTTTCTGGCACCGACAGAAGTCAAAAGTTTTTTCAACTGTGTCTACATTGGTCGAGATATTACTGCCAGAAAAAAAGCAGAAGTAGAAACTAAGAAGGCTTTAGCTAGAGAACAAGAATTAAGACAGCTAAAATCGGGATTTATTTCCATGGCTTCTCATGAGTTTCGTAATCCTTTGAGTAGTATTTTACTGTGCGTACAAAACTTAAACAACAATGGTAATTTACGATCAGGCGATCGCGATTTATATTTACAAGCAATTCAAGATGCTGCTTTAACGATGAACTCTTTGTTGGAAGATGTGCTGATTTTAAGCAAGGCTGAATCAGCAAAACAAAAGCTGACAGTTAACTTATTAAACTTAAAACAGTTTTGCTTGCAGATCATTAAAGAGTTGAATTCAGTTTATGCCGATCGAGAAGTTGAGTTTAACTATGTAATTCCTCAAGAAGAAATTAATTTAGACCAAAAAAATCTCAGACATATTCTCAGTAATTTACTTTCCAATGCTCTTAAATATTCACCTAGTAAAAAAACTGTAAGTTTAACTATATCTTGTACTAGCATTGAGCAGCCAAGGGATATTATTATCGAAGTACGCGATCGCGGTATTGGTATTCCCCAAGCATCACAAAAACATTTATTTGAATCATTTTATCGTGCAGCTAATGTGGATCATGTTCCTGGTACGGGTCTGGGACTATCTATTGTTAAAAAAGCCGTCGAACTATACCAGGGATCGATCTTTATTGATAGCGAAGTCGATCGAGGAACACTTATTACCGTGAAATTACCCATCAATAGTGAAAATATTGACTGAGGAACCAGACAGGTTCGCTAAAGTTACAAATTCGGTCTGTTAGTTTACAATAAAAAATACATTAAAACAAAATATCTTAAAAACATATAAGTTCTTTAAGTATCAGTATTAGTTTGGGAAGTATATCGATCATGGGCGAAATAACTAAAGCAGAAATACGTCAAAAGTTGGGAAATATTTCTCAACTACAAGATCTTTTATTTGGCGAAGAAATGGCAGAATTTAATCAAAAATTTAGAGAGCATACTCAAACAATTCACGATTTAGAGGCTAGGCAAGAAAAATTTCAATTATCGATTGAAGAACGAATTAATCAGTTGGAAAATCAGTTAACGCTGAAAATTGATTCAGTAGGCAAAACATTAGAAAAGAAACTCAAATATTTAAAATTTACTACACAAGATTTACAAGACAAACTACAGCAAGATTTGAATTCTGTTTCTCAATATAGTTACAAAAGTATAGATTCCTTACAGAATAATCTTAAAATTCAAGCTAATGATCTACGAACTGAAATTACTCAATCTAAAGCTAGTTCAGACCGAGATTTAAAGCTATTAAAACAGCAGGTCATGGAAAGACTAGAATCTAGTTTGACGCAACTATCTACAGGAAAAGTATCTCGTAGCGATTTGGCTGAAGTACTCTTTGAACTATGCCTAAAATTAAAAGAACCTAGTACTGACTTGGAATTATCTCAAAATTTGGATAATGGAAAGGTAGTTGAGTTAGTGCTTCAAGAGCAACAGTCTTCTGTGGAACATCAATAATTTGACTGCCGCATAAAGAGTCTTAATCGAGTCTTGCTTCCTCACTTTGGAAAGTAGGAAGTGAATGACTCTGACATGGCAGTGGCTACTAACGATAATTTCAGTAAATATAGGCTGTTAACTTCGATATCGAGTTAATTATAATTGAGTGTATTATCTTTAGAATTATTGTTAGTTAGCTTGTTAAAAATTCGTGTCTTGATAGCAATTGTCTCTACTTTATTAATTAGCAAATCTGCGATCGCCTCCAGTTTATCAACTAAAGCTAATCCTAATTTAGTTAATGGCTGCCTACAGATAGGCAATCGTTCTTTAGTATCAATTAATGATAGTCCTGCTCAGTCAAAAATCAAAAAGCAAAGCAACAATATTGCTCGGCGTTATACATCTTCAAATTTTCCTCAAAGAAGTATTTGGTGGGCAGCTGAACAGTTCGATCCTTTTGAAGGGAAATTAATTCAAGATTGGCTAACCCATCCCCAAAAACAACAGATTAATCTCACTGTAGATCTACAATTGTGGTCACTTCTTGACTATTTTGGACGCTATCGTTTTGTTAATCAATTTGGGGCAGTAGCTAGAAAATATGGCTACAGTTTGAATATTATGAACGAAAAACTACATTGTCTGGCAACTTACAAATACAATTCTATTAGCCAACCCCCTAGATGGGAACTGAAACTACAGCAGTTAGGAGAAGATAGCTTGCAGCTTGACAAACCTGAAAAACAAAAAAGTCAAATAGTTAATGATTAACTAATAGTTTTTCTTGACTAACAGAAGTGAGTAACAAGTTACATATTTCTCTAACTGCACCCTGTCCTCCAGATTGATTGGTAACATATTTAGCAACAGCTTTATTTTCGGGAATGGCATCAGCAACAGTTAAGGGAAATCCTACGGCATTGAGTACGGATAAATCGTTAAGATCGTCTCCCATATAGGCTACTTGAGCCAAAGATAAATTGAGCTTTTTACACAAATTTATCAAGACGATTAGTTTATCTTCGACACCGATAAAACAGTTTTCAATACCTAATTTACGGGCACGATAATTAGTAGCAGGAGAGTCATTAGCACTAATAATTGCTACTTCTATTCCCGATCGCATTAATAACTGAATTCCCTTACCATCTTTGACATTAAATTTCTTGCTTACTTCACCACTTTCGCTATAGTAAAGACCACCATCAGTTAAGATACCATCAACATCTAAAGCTAAAAGTTTGATCTGAGTAATATTATCGATTGTTGAGGATTGAGGATTGAACATGATTATATGGTTAAACGAGTAAAGATTCTAAGTTGTTCTGTTCTAAAGTGTTAAGCAAGACCTGGGGATTAGCAACCTTTTCCAATCTATTAGTACGTCGATCTTGTTTAGTACGGATGTTTTTATTAAGATCTTCTTGAGAGTTATTTAATAAATTAGCTTGGCTCAACTTTAGTCCTGTAGATTGCAAAAAGTTGAACAAGAAAATAAACTTTTCTTGATTATTATCTAAGCTATGAATTTTTTCATATTCCAAAATTTTAACTTCTTGGTTACTCTGTCTTAGCTCATTTTCAATAAAGTTATAATAATCCTTTTGAAAAAATAGCCATTTGAGAAAACTATTAGGATTGAAGTCCAATTTTAATTTGGTAGTATCTTGACGATCCCAACTTTGGATTGATTTAGCAAATTGAGATGAAAAATAGACATCTAGCAAGTTTCTCTTGATAAGTACTTTTTGAATTCTGTGGTTTTGAATAATAGTTTCTTTGAGATCCTGTTGAGATAAATGATTAGGGAAGATTTTGAAGCTAACGTATTTTTTCTTACTGTAGCGATCGATTAAATTAAGAAGTTCTTGAGGATGTTCTGCTACAAATTTAACAAAGTTAGGATCTTTTTGATCGCTAATCTGTAATTGATAGGTTTTATTGAGATATGCGATTACTTGGTCTGCTATATGACGTTTATTTATATAAACTGACTTATTATGATAAATTTCATACAGCGATTCTATTTCTTGAAACTTGCCTAGAAGATCGCAAAGGTAGTTAGTACCATTCCTGGGCATTGATAATATAGCTAAAAATCTTGTTTCCATTTTTTTATGTTTGAAATTACGATAAGTGATGGGCTAATTAAATTACTGATTTTGTGTACCAATTAATTGATTTGGACAGGGTAAGAGGTAAAAGACCGCTCGATCTATTTCATACTTTATTGCGGTTCTAAGTTCCATTTTTGTTGTAAAACAGTATGCAGTTTTTGGAATACTTTTTGAGTTTGAGCGGGATTTAATTCAATTGATTTTTGATAGGCATTTAGAGCATCATCGACATTACCTTGTCTTAGCTGTAAATTTCCTAAATTGAGATGTAGGTCAGAATTTTTCCAAAACATTTTGACCGCCTGTTGATAAATATCGATCGCCTTATCCAATTTGTTTTGTTTGGTAAAGATGTCAGCGAGATTGCTATAGAAATATTCAGTATTAGGCGACAAATCAATTGCTTTAGAGTAATATTTAATAGCTTCTTGCCATGCTCTTTTCTTTCTGAAAATATCCCCTACACAACGATAATTAAAAGCATTAGCTGGCTCCAAATCTATCGCTTTGAGATAGTTTACTTCAGCTTGGGCTAATTCATTTTGCTTCATCAAGACATCCCCCAGTAAACGATAAAACTGTGAATATTCAGGATTCATGGCGATCGCCTGTTTGTAGACAGCTATTGTCTCAGACAATAAATTGTTGGTAAACAAAATTTTACCGAGTGATTGATAGAAACTTTCCCATTTAGGATTTAATGCAATTGCTTTTTTGTAAGCAGATATTGCTTCTGGCAATTTATCTTGCTTATGAAATATAGCTCCTAGTTCTCCGTAATAAGTTGCATTATTTGGTTTAATTGCAATTGCTTTTTGTAGCTTGGCTACTGCTCGATCTAATTTGTTTTGTCGAGTTAAGACTATACTTTCAAAATGAAATTGTTGAGGATATGTTTGAGAATCAACACAAAGAGCAACATACTCGTTGATATATCTGGCAAAAGTCATTTCATTAGTAGAAAAACTACTATGTCGATAAACAGTACTATCGTCAATAAAGTTTAGCTTCAAATGTTTAGCTACACTAGGATAAATTGGTATGTGAAACTTATTGAGTACGCTTTGATTAAGATTTCTAGTTAACAAATCCTGAGTCAGCACTGATATATTTAGTAGTTTTAAAATTTGGTTGACTACATAGAAACCTAAAAGATCGCTAGGATGATTTTGAGTATTAAAAAGATGATACTTTTGATAGTTTTCTCGAATAAAACTACTAACTTTGACACTTAGGCTTGATTCTCTTTGAGCTAATTCCTTCAACGTATGGTCAATGTTGTTTAACAAAAACTCTGGAGTATAAAAATCAGTATCGCTTAAAATGTCAACAATTTGATCTGCCGTTTTGCCTTCTGCCAACAAAGATATTATATTGGCATCTCCATGAGGAATAATACCGTAGGGATAATTAGGCTTGATCACATGATTGTGGGGATTTTTGCAATACTGAGGAAAATAACCTTGAAAATAAAGAGAGGGAAAAGATATTTTTTGGCAGCTTGGCGATAGTTTATCGAGGATAGACTGAGAACTAAGATCGCCATGATGATCTTTAACTGGCTGATAAATAAATAAATCGGTCTGTTTGAGTAATTCTTCGGGAATTGTCGACTGCTGCTCGATCAAATTATGCACTGGAAAACAATGAACTATATATTCTCGGCAAAAAACAGCAGATCTGTGCAAGTATTCGGCGATCAGTTTATTCTGGCAATTGGCGTAGATTAAACAAACTTTTTTCATTGAATTTGATGTGTTGTAAAAGTCCACAGATGAACACAGATGCTTAGTCTGTGGACTTTCTTGGTTATTTAGTTCTTAATAGATCTAGATAGCAATTAAAATTGGATATTGCTGGTTGTCTTGTTAGACTGGCATTAATGCGGTTGCATCGACACTCTGACGTACATTAATAATTTCTCGTAGGACGGTTTCTAGCCTAGTTAAAGGAATCATATTAGGACCATCGCTTAGAGCATTGTCAGGATCTTCGTGGATTTCCATAAACAGGGCATCAATGCCGATCGCAGCAGCAGCACGAGCGAGATAGGGAACAAATTCTCGTTGTCCTCCCGACTTGTTGCCCTGTCCTCCAGGCATCTGGACGCTATGGGTGGCATCGAAAACTACGGGATAGCCCAAAGCACGCATTTGGGGTAAAGAGCGAAAATCTACTACTAGGGTGTTGTAGCCAAAACTAGTACCTCTTTCTGTTAACATGATCTTATGGTGACCACTCTCTTCTAATTTTGTCACCACATTTTTCATATCCCAAGGTGCCAGAAACTGTCCCTTTTTAATGTTAACGGTTTTACCTGTTGCGGCGGCTGCGAGTAAGAGATCGGTTTGACGACAGAGGAAAGCAGGAATCTGTAGAATATCAACTACTTCTGCGGCGATCGCAGCCTGTTGAGGGAGATGAATGTCAGTTAAGACTGGTACGCCAATTTCATCTTTAACTCGTTGCAGAATGGCTAATCCGCGATCTATGGGTTGTCCGCGAAAAGAATGAATCGAAGTGCGGTTAGCTTTATCAAAGGAAGATTTAAAAATAAAAGGGACACCCAGGCGATCGCATATTTTTTTAATTTCTTCCGCCATTTTTAGGGTAAAGCTTTCTGATTCTATAACACAAGGGCCTCCAATTAAAGCTAATGGTTGTCCTTCACCAATACGAATATCTTGAGAAATTTGAGCTAGTTGCATAGTTTAAGTTGATGGTTGAGGGTTGAGGGTGTTAATAGCTGATGGTAATAAACATCTAAAAATAAGGTGTCAAATCACAAAAAGCATTCAAACTCTGTGTTTCTTAGGCTTTCTTTAATCTCATCAAAATTTTCGATGACACTATCGAGCAAAGATGTTTGTTTAACATATACAGGTTTTAAATTAAACTGACTGCTATCTACCTGTAGAAAATCAGCTAAAGCTGAAATTGTAGTCTTAGAAAATTCTTGATTTTCATCAAACAAATCTTCGTAGTAGACCGTTAGGGTATTGTTATAACTCTTAAAAAACGAAGAGATTCGATTCATCTCATTTTTTCTATTTTTTATTTGATTAATAATTTTGTCAGGATCTAGCTTGATTTTGGTCTTTTCTATATGATTAATATTTTCTGCTTTGGCGTGCCACACATTGTGATTTGCTGCTAATAGCTGAGAAACTAATACTTTGAGGATATTTTTGCGAATCAAATGAATCACGGGGTATTTATTTTTCTTGATAAACTTAAAAATCTGAGGTTGATTATTAATTAAGTACCAATAATCATTCAAATGATGTAGTTGGTTGTATTTAATATCCAGAATAAAATTCTCTTTGCCATATTTGTTGCCGATAGAAGTCAAAAAATCTTCAAAAGAATCTAGTCGGCGATCTGGATAAATATAGTCAAGATTTTGTGAATCTTGTTCGATTTGGCGTTTCAAGAAATGAAAATAACTATTTTGAGCGCTCGCTTTCTCGTGAAAAATTTCACTACAGTAGGCAACCTTAGAATGAGAATCAAGCATATGACCGAAAACTCTAGTGCCAGAGCGTTGTTTGGCTAATAGAAAACAAGGTTTTTTTGACATTTTTGATTTTAAGCTTTGATGTGAATTAGTTTTTTATCTCAAATAGAAATCAGTTGGCAAAACAGATATTGCGACTGATTTCTATTTACGCAAAGGTTTGCCTCAAGAATACTGAGAGCGCATCTGGGGGAAAGTTCCCCCAAGAATCAACATAGTTTTCAGGTGTTAGGATACAGATTCCAAAACTAGATCTTGCGCCTTAAGTAAATCCTCTAAAGTGTTAACTTCCACTACTGCTTTAGCTGTTTGACAGACGCGGATTGTATAGCCGTGTTCTAATACTCTTAGCTGTTCTAAACCTTCACACTGTTCAATGGGTGTGGCAGGAAGTTGAGTATAGGTTTCGAGGAAATCCTGACGGAAGGCATATAAACCTAAGTGATGAAATACGGGAACTTCTATGGGGTTGCGATAAAAGGGAATAGGCGATCTTGAGAAGTATAAAGCCTGTTGCTGCTGTCCGCAGAGTACCTTAACTACATTAGAATCATGGTAACCCGTATCTTGATTTAGAGGACAGGCTAAGGTAGTCATTTCTGGTAATTCTCCCTCTTGGTAGGGGGCGACTAACTCTTTGAGCATTTGGGAGGTAACAAAAGGCTGATCTCCTTGGACGTTTACTACTACCGCATATTCGGGGTAACGAGTTGCTACTTCTGCTACTCGATCTGTCCCCGTAGTATGTTCAGAACTAGTTAATTCGACATCTCCTCCAAAAGCTTTAACCCGATCTGCAACCAGTAAGCTATCGGTAGCTACTACCACTTTGGTAAAGACATTAGAGTTAATCGCAGCTTCGTATACCCACTGCACCATTGGTTTGTTGCCAATTAAGGCTAAAACTTTACCAGCTAATCTTTGAGAATCGTATCGTGCGGGAATTACAGCAAGAATTTTCATGATAATCCACTCCTAACTATATCGTGTAAACGAATTAAACCTATACTTTTACCATCGCAATCGATCGCTGGTAATACTGAAATTTGTGATTCGCGCTTCTCCATTAGTTGCAACGCATCATAAGCGAGAGTATCACTCGTTACGGTAACGGGATCTTTGGTCATCATATCTTCGGCTGTTAAGCTATATATATGATCCGCGTGGCTTTTCATAATCCAGCGACGTAAATCCCCATCGGTGATGATTCCTAACAAAAAGTTATCTTCATCAACCACGTTTACCGCACCAAAACCCCCTTGAGTTAAGGCACAAACCACATCTGTCCATTGAGCATCTGGGAACAGTTTGGGATATTCCCCACTTTGCATCAAATCTTTGACCCTAAGAGTCAAACGTTTGCCTAGTCTTCCTGCAGGATGATTAAAGGCAAATGCTTCGGGAGTTAGCCCCTTGATCTGTACTAAAGTCATTGCCAAAGCATCTCCCACAGCTAGAGCGACAGTTGTACTAGTAGTTGGTGCAAGATTGAGGGGACAAGCCTCGCGATCAACTGAGGCATCTAATACTGCATCCGCTTGACGAGCAAGATTAGATTCTATATTACCCAAGATGCCAATTATTGGCACAGAGCGCAACTTTAGATGGGGAATCATGGTTAACAGTTCGTCGGTTTCCCCGCTGTTACTGAGCATAATTACTACATCTTCTGAAGCAACAATGCCAAAATCTCCATGTAAGGCATCGCAAGGATGCAAAAATATTGCCAATGTACCGATACTGGTGAGAGTAGCAGCAATTTTGCGGGCAACAATTCCCGATTTGCCTACTCCAGTCATAATGACTTTACCAGTGCAACTATGTAGAATTTGTAAACTAAGATCTGCTTGAATGCGATCGAGCTTTTCGGAGGTACGGTTGATGGCAGCAGCTTCTAATTGAAGTAGCTGAAAAATGTTATTTGATGCAGTAGTAGCTGGTGGTAGTTTAACGTACATTTTGTTAGGGGCAATTGCCAGGGGCGATAATTGATGGTTATTTTTTGTATAAATCACAGATGATGTCGGTATCGACAAAATTAAATCCCCAAAAGCTACGTAAAGAGGTGCGAATTCGGTTAGGTTTTTTGGGGAGTCTTAGATTTGTTAGAGGTGAGGTAGAGACTAAAGGAGTGAGAATCTTACGCCAAAAATCAGCTGAAAAAATAACATCATCTACAGTAAAAAAAGAGCCTAGTTTGAATTCAGCTTCGTTGTATTCTTCAGTAAAGCGGAAGGGATAATTACTCAAGTGAAAGCCTTGTTTTCCTAAATATTTAGCTTCAATTGAGGTACTGGAGCTAATACTATAAACTGCCTCAATATTGTCATGAGACATCAGATAGTAAAAGTTATCCTTCACTATTTGGCAATTACTAAATAAACGAGAAATAGAAACAGCTTCAAAAGGATCTAAGCTATAGGGATGAGCCTTAATTAAGAGAGTGTTATATTTAGCTGAAATCTCGGCAAAGCGATCGCAAAAATCACTAACTCTATAGAATTTATCTTGGTTAATTAATACTTTGTCATCGGTAGTTTGTCCAGCAAATAAAGCAGCTTTTCCTAATATTTTTAACCGTGGTAAACGGCTCATGGTTGCCATGACTATACCTGCCTGCATCAAAATTGATTCTTCTGGCAATATGTATTGAGTAAATAGCTGTGATATTTCGCGATAATTGCTTCTAATACCAAAGACAATATCATCTAAAAAACGTACAGGGTGAATGATAATATCAATAAACGGAATACCTAATGTATCCAAAGCATCCCTGAGTATTTCGGGTATCTCAAAAGCAATCACAATTGAATCTCGAAAACTAAGCCAGACATTCATTAAGAAGTTTCGATCTAGTTTCTTATATTTGAAAAGTTTTGCCCAAGCTTCTAAAGATACTTCCTCCTCAATCATCTGATAGCCAGATTGAGTTAAAGAGGTATCGTGTCTGGAGAATAATTGCTTTTCTATGGTTAAAGATGATGTCAGTTTCAAACAGGGAGTCAGGGCAGAAGCCAGCCAATTAATGTTGATATCTTGCGAACCATTACCTAAATGGTTGGAGCGAAATATATCCCCAGTAAAGATTATTTTTTGAGGTTGATTACTCATTTGTTTATTACTTAATATTGGGCGAGTTCTAGTAGAGGACTATAAGCAACATGGGAATTAAAATCAGAATTAATTAAGGCTTGTCCTTGAGCGATTAACTCTTTGACTAAATTTGGTTCATTAACTAAACGAATAAAAGCTTCAATAAATTCAGCACGATTGCGAGCTAACATGATGCCATTATTTCCTGCTTCGCCAATACCTACCGCTCCTTCGATAGTAGATACAATTGGTGTGTGATAGGCGATCGCTTCTAAAGTTTTGATCTTTAAACCACCACCGACAAAAATTGGATTGATCGTACAGTCACTTAAGGTATAAATTTCTGCTTGAGTTCGACCTATACCCATATTTTTTACTTGGGGATCGCCAGCGCAATATTCATCAAATTGTTCGCCAATACTACCAAAAATTAATAATTCTAAGTCGTAGGATTTGATGACCGACCAAACTTGATTAAGAAACCACTCTAAACCCACACGATTGGCTAAACTAGAACCACCAATAAAGCCAATAGTTTTAATTGCATAATTATTAGTTTTTGGTATTTCTGCATCAACCACATGGGGACAGAGTAAAACGGGGATTTGAGGTACGATCTTTTGTAATAGCTTTCTCTCCTCTTTTTGAATAGCCACTATCGCATCAAACTGTTTTAAAATTCGCTTTTCTTCTGCTAGAGAAATATTGATGTGGTGATCGAAACCGTGTTCGTAAAAACGGTATTCCCGAAAGCACATAATATCGTGGGTATCTAATACCGTAGTGCAGCAATCGGGGATCGCATCTTTGAGATATGCCAGATAAATATACTCTAGAATTACCATGTTGGGCTTTTGGATCGCGATGAACTTCGCAAAAGCCCGATAAAAGGCTGAATGTCGCCATCTTTTTAAACCTGGTACGTCGAAAAAGTCGGTCCACTGGGGTAAATCTTCGGGTAACTCTCCCCGTTCGTAATCTTTGAAACTAACTACCATTCCTCCATAACCACAGGCTTCAATTTCTTCTCGTCTGGCTTGCCAAATTGAACCTAAGAAAAAGATGGTTAAAGTTGAATGGCGTTTGATTTCGTTGCACAAGGACAAGATACGTTCGTGTTTGCCATTATTGCCTTCCCAAAATGGTGCTTCTGTTACTACGACAATCGTCTTTTGCGAGTAAGTACGATCGCTTGTAATACTTTGGATAGTTTGACTGAGTAAACTTAACTGCTGTACTAGCTGATATTTGTAATTGCCAATGACTCTAGAAGATTCTGTTCCTACTTCTGTTAGAGTCTGAGAATCGCTCATTGCCAAAAGGTGAGACACCATTTCTTCAGGGGAGGATAACAAATGATATTCTTGTTCTACAGGCAAACCATCACTACCACTAATGGTAGAAATAATTGGTAAGCCAAAGTTCATTGCCTCCACGGTTTTAATCTTTAATCCAGTCCCCGCAATCATCGGATTAATCGCAATATCTACCCCACGATAAAAATCTTCAATGCCATCTATTCTTCCCATCAAAGTATGGTTAACTTCTGGGGGCAATTTTAGGTGATTGCAAATTGAACCAGCAAAAATTAATTCCGACTTCGCCATCAACTCTTGATTGGCACAATAAGCTTTGATAAAACGTTCTACACTATTACGATTAAAAGAATTACCCGAACCAAAATAGCCGATCCGTAGTAAATTCGTAGTAATAGTTGGTGACCATTGCCAAGCAACTTCAGGGATGACATGACCAATAGTAGCTACTTTTGCCCTGGTAATAGAGCGATAATAGCTAGCCTCATCTTCTTGAATCGCGATCGCGATATCTGCCCGATTTAAGCCAATAGCTTCCTGTTGGTTAGAGGTATAAAAGAAGTCGGGAGTAATACCATTGCGCTGAAGTAAGTTAGCGCGATCTCCAAAGCGATCATGAGTATCGATGATTTTGATACAGCTAGGGGGAAACAATTCTAAGACTTTGCTTTGGAAAATATACTCACAAAAAACTACCTCAAATGATGTTTGTCGCAGTAAACTTCCCAAGCAGTCTGTAATTATGGGATCGTACCAGTCATCGATCCCCCAGAGATTTCCTAAAGATTTCTGTGGTTTGTGAATTTTAGGAATTAGATGAAAATCATCCCATTCCGCTTCCATAGCTGCGATGGCTTGGGCATCTTCACCTTCTTGAGCAAAGTAGACGAAAGTAATATGATGCCCCAAATTTTGAAAGTATTTAACCAGTGCAAAGATCCGACTGCGATTGCCCGCATTCTGCGGATGAGAAGGTGTAGGAGAAAACCAGAGGATGTCCATTTTAGAGGAACAAAGAATAAGGAATAAGGGATGAAGAATAAGGAGTAGGGGCAAATGGCAATTCGCCCCTACAATGTGGGAATTAAGGTAATTCTTTCGACCAACAAACCTAGTAAACGAGCATCAGATGCAGGAGGGTTAACGGTTTCAGCAATAGTTAAATCAATTGCCAAAAAAGGCTTTTGATGTTGGGGAACAATCACAATTTCTCCTGTTACTACTGCAGGAAAAGAACCATTACCTGTAGTTCGGATTGGGTCGATCTCCAAAGGGCGATCGCCTACATTAATATTTAATGTCTGCAATAAACCTTTTTTCGCTTCAGCTTTAACAATAATTTCCAATCTATATTTACCAGGAGTAGGATAGGCTAAAACAATTGAGGAGAGAGTCCCAGGACCAGTCCAGCGTCCGTGTTGTTCTTTGGCGTGCCAACCAGAGCCGATAATACGCTCTTTTAGCTCGCATTTGATTGGTCTGGGAGGAGCAGAATTAACGATGGTTTTGATATCAACTAAAGATTTTGCTTGGGGATCTACCATGGATGCAGGAGGATCTAATAGCCTAGTTTTGAGATAGTGAAGATCGGTTTTAATTTCTGCCAAACAATGTACTAAAGCATCTGTATCCATTTCTTTTTTACCTTCGGTGACATGACATAATACTTGCTCTAGCAGTATTTCATACTGATTAACGATCGCCGAATCCATTAGTTGGCGACGTTGACTGCTAACATCTAAGTCAACAATATGTTCGATGTTTTTTGGTGTTGTTCTAGCTGTATTTTGAGTTGACTGTTCTAAAGTAGGAGTTTCAATTTGAGCCTCCTCTGGGATACTTTTGACCAACTGCGAACCATTAGATGAAGTGTTTGTCTTGTTTGGAATAATGATGTCTGCGATACATTTTTGTTGAAATGCTGTAGAATCAGGAAACTTTTTTAATCCGATGTTTTTGATTTTTGTAGCTTCTACAAGTATTCCCGATTCCATTAATAGTTTAAATAGCTTGACGTATAACCATTCTGGCTGTTCTGAATTGAACTCAAGAGATTTCTGATAATATTTGATCGCGTTGGTGCGTTCGTTTTGCCGATCAAATAATAATGCGATCGCTCTAGCTATAGCATCACTTTGAGGATAAATATTTTCTGCTTCGCGCTTGAGTTTAAATCCCGTATCGTAGCGATCTATCTGAGTTGCTAAGGCGATCGCATTAGCATAAATCCATTCGGGCTGATTTTGATCTATTTCAATTGAATGTAGATATAAATTGAGAGCATCTTCTAATTTGTTGGCTTGGTGCTTAGCAACTGCCTGTCCCTGAATATTTTCAATCGGTTTATTACTATTAGCTGATTGAGTTTGAGTAAACATTATCTTGATTATTTCAAATGAATTAATTTAAAACTATGAGGTTTAAGAGGGGGTAACAAAATTGGCGATCTTTTTATTTTGCTACAGCACTACTAAATGACAAAATACACTTAAGTATTTTTATCTATCTATTTGCAAAAGTCACCAACATAAATCAAATTTCTAGCTACACAAATTGCTAACCTTCCACAGTACGTGACTATTTAGTCTATCGTTGGCAAATAACTTTGTCTAACCCATAGATCGAGAATTACAACTACCTCGAACTAAGGATATTATTGTGCAACAAGATAACACTGTATTAGTGAATTTGACATTAGTAAAAATACGGAGTATGCCTAAATAATCAGTAGATTTTCGTAAAGCTTAATACATTGTACTAAGTGTAAATACTGCTGACGATTTTGAGTGAGGTGTTTGATATTTATTTGAGAAACTGTTTCTCAAAATGAACCTAATTTAGATATGATGAAAAATAGAGTATAAATCTGATAATCTATCGATGGAAAATGTTTGGCGTTTTATTAGCAGCAGAGCATTGCAGCCAACAATAGCTAATATTCCCTTGGAAAAAGTGATTCTAATAGCGATTATTCTCACTATTTTTTAGTTTTTTTGGCAGTTTTTCTCGAATGTAGTAATTAATTACCTAGAAAGCTACTCTCGTCAAACAGAAACTAATATTGATGATGAACTAGTTGAAATTATCAAAGAGCTTTTAAGTTGGCTAATTTTCATTACTGCTTTATGGCTATCCAACTTAATTATTACCGAACATTTAAACAGTAAAATAGAAAAAAGTTTTAGTGGCTTAATTTCTCTTTTAGCAGTCAGTGCCCTCGCCTGGATAATTTTTAAGGCTACTCCTTTATTAGGCAAAGTACTAAGTAACTTAGCACTAGAGACTGATACTGAACTAGACGATCTAATTGTTCCTTATCTTCCCAAACTGTTTCAGACTATTGCCATTTTGATTGTGATCTTAAAGGGAGGCGAAGTAATTTTAGGAGCTTCTGCATCCGCATTAATTGGGTTATTGGGAGGTACGGGTATTACCTTGGGTTTATTACTCAAGGATATTGTCTATGATTGGTTTTGCACCATTGTCATTTATAGCGATCGCTTATACTTTACTAATGATATTGTGGTAGTTCAAGGAATTGAAGGGATGGCGAAAATTCAAGATATTGGCTTAAGAAGTACTACTATTAATATCCCAAGTAAAAGTACTATTCAAAAAATTCCTAACTCGAAAATGATTACAGGAATTGTCGAAAACTGGTCACAAAAATACCGTCAAGAAAGTCTACTAAGTATTCCTCTTACTCTGAAAATTGACGATCTGACCCTAGAGCAAACTAAGTCGATCATTCAAGAATTCAAACAAATCTCCGATGAAACTGATACTATAGTTAACGACTGTAAGGTCTTTTTTAGCGAAATCAAGCAAAATGCCAGAGTAATTAAAGTTCAGGCTTTTGTTAAAACTAACGATCTTGCTGTTTATAATGTAGCCAAAGAGCAATTTCACTTAGAAATACTCAAAATCATGGAAAGACAACAATTAGAGTTTTTTGCCACCACTCCTATTGCTTTGCTGCGTACCTTAGAATCAGAAAGTCACAATAAATAATTAATAGGTAATAAAAAGAGTAGGGACAAGTCATGACTTGTCCCTACTCTTTCTGGATGCTAATTGTCAGCGAAGAACAACTTAGAAACGGTTGTTTCTACCGCCACCACCTCGGTTATCTTCACGAGGTCTTGCTTTATTAACTTTTAGCTGACGCTCCATCCATTCTGCGCCATCTAGAGCTTCGATCGCTTTGTCTTCGTTAGCTTCTGATTCCATTTCCACGAAAGCAAATCCACGAGGACGACCAGTTTCGCGATCGCTAGGTACGTGAACTCGTTTGACATTTCCATACTCAGCAAAGACTTCTTTAAGGTCGTCTTGGTTAACTTCGTAGGATAAATTGCCGATATAAATTGACATAATTAGAATTGTCTTCTCAATGAATGTTGTGTGTTAGAGAGACAGAATTATTAGGAAAGAAATAGCTCAATACTTTACGGAAAAACCTTTAGATACTGGAAACAAACTCAATCATTAATCTGTTGATTCTCAGTCTGCATATTAACACTGTTTTAATAATCAAAATCCTCTTACTTTATTTATCTTCATACAAAGATTGATATGTTAACAGGAGATCGCGCGATCGCAGTTATCTATTTCTCTGGTATGAGATCTAAAAATACAGTTGTTATGACGACAGTTACGTTATCTTAGAATTAAGCAAATAAATTATATATATCAAAGTAGCCATGAAAAAATTAGCGCTGCTGTGCCTGTTTATCCTGGGATTGGGGTTTGCCCTGATTAGTTTCAAAGGACTGGCGCAACAAGGAGAATTTGACTCCATTATTTTAGATTTTAAAGAAGAAGTTCCGATTGCTACTATCAGCCAAGAGATTGAAGAACTTTCTCGTAAATATAATCAAAAAGTCAATTTAAACAGTGTTTTTTCGATTGACGATCGCGTTTACATCGTCAATGGAGATAAAAAAGTTCTTAAAGAATTAAAGCGATCTCCTTTAAGCAAAGATACAGAATATATCGAAGCTAACTATCTGTATCATGCTCTAGAAGTTCCGAACGATCCTGAATATAGTAAGCAGTGGAACTTCCGCAATATCAATATCGAAAAAGCCTGGGACGAAACCAAGGGCGAAGGTATTACGGTAGCGGTGATTGATACGGGAGTTAGTAAAGTACCCGATCTCAAACTAACTAAATTTACCAAAGGCTACGACTTTGTTAACGATAAAGATGATGCCAGTGATGATCACGGACATGGTACTCATGTAGCGGGGACAATTGCCCAGTCTACCAACAATGGCTATGGTGTAGCGGGTATTGCCTACAAAGCCAATATTATGCCTCTCAAAGTTTTAGCTGCAAGAGGTGGTGGTACTATCGCCGATATTGCTGAATCGATTAAATTTGCTGCTGACAATGGTGCAGATGTGATCAATATGAGCCTTGGTGGTGGCGGCGCAAGCAACATCATGGAAGAAGCCGTTAAATATGCCCACAACAAAGGAGTAACCATTATTGCTGCTGCGGGTAATGAAAATCGTAACTCATCTTCCTATCCCGCACGCTATCCCGATGTAATTAGCGTCTCGGCGATCGATTCTGCGGGCAACAAAGCCCCCTATTCTAACTTTGGTGCGGGTATCGATATCTCTGCCCCTGGAGGTAGCGAAGGAGCTAAAATTATTCAAAATACCGTCGATCCTCGCTCTGGTGAATCTGTGTTTGTTGGTTTCCAGGGTACTAGTATGGCAGCACCCCACGTAGCGGGCGTAGCTGCTCTAGTTAGAGCTACTGGAGTCGAAGATCCCAACGAAGTACGAGACATTCTCAAACAATCCTCCCGTAAAGTACAAGAAGACCATCTCAACCATTTTGGTGCGGGACATTTAGATGCAGGGGCAGCAGTAGAATTGGCTCTCAAAGGTAACATTACCTTTAATGACTTCTTCCGTTGGTTGCGTAAGAGTGGTTATCTTAACCTTGGTTTCTGGATTGATGGTGGTGCGGTGGCATTACTGCCCAAAATCGGCATGGTAATTGGTTCTTATTTACTAGCCTGGTTCTTACGTAACTATCTACCCATGACTCTGGGTTTAAACGCAGGTTTAATCTTTGGTAGTTCGGGATTATTTTTCCTCCAAGGATTATACTGGTTCGATCTTCCTCAATGGCCAATGCGATTAGCGGGTAGCTCGATCCCTGAATTAGGCAATGTTGTCTTGGGTAACACTAGCCTCAATCCGTTGTTTGCTAGCGCATTGATTCCCTTTGGCTTAATTATTCTCTTAATCGGCTCTAACCTCAGATGGTTTGCCATTGGCTCTAGCGTTGGGGTGGCTGCTTGTTTGGCTGTCAGTGCCTTGACTGCACCTAGTCTCTGGCTGTTGGGTAGTGGCGCGATCGCTCAAGGATATTTGATGATCAATGCCTTGCTTTGTTTAGGTTTGGCATATTTAGCTAGCCAGAAAGAAAAACAACGAGCATAACCTATCTTTATCGATAGTTACTTTAGTATAGGTTCGTGAAAACAAACCACTGGGTTCTAAGTTGTTAAAATAACTTGGGACTCAGTTTTTTTATGGGGTTAAGTGAGATGAAAGTTACAGGCAAAATGGAGATGAAAGGATTTGGGTTTGGTGTGTGGGCATTAGTCAGCGAAGATGGTACAAGTTACGAGCTAAAAGACTACCCCACAGAATTGGAAGAGGCAGGGATCGAAGTTGAAGTTACGGGAAAAATCCGCGAAGATGTAATGACAACGGCAATGATTGGCCCTGTACTAGAAGTTGAATCTTACAAAAAACTGAGTTGAACCGATAAACTAACGTGAGTTTGGGACAAGAACAAACCCTTGTGAGTTCGTTGCCGATTAATTCTTTTTTTTAATAAACCACAGAGGACAGGTCGGACACAGAGTAAAGAAAGAAGAGAGGTTTAATTGCTAGACGTTCGAGCTTTAAAAATTGAGAAAAGAAGGAAGTTTAGTTATCAAATTTTATTCTTAACCCGAAAGTAGCGTTAACGACAGAGGTCTACTTTTACTTGCTGATTCACAAATCGGAATTGCTTAAAAGCTAAAAGCTGATAGCTAAAACCGTATTATTATGTAAGTTACTACTTCAATCAGCAGCATTTTAATCTGTTTCGTGAATATTAATCAAACCATCAGGGGGATTTATCTCAATCCGTTGGCGATCGAAATCGACTACGGGAACTATCTCCTTAACAAAAGGAATCAAGATAGTAATTAGTTTCTTAGCCTTTGGCTTATACTTTTTACGTTTACTACGACGGCTGATTTGAGAAAGATCGCGATCGCCCTTTTCTTCTGCTTCTGGCTGTTTGTGTAATTTGATTTCTAATAAATCGTTACCTGCAGAGTAGAGATCGATCACTACTCCAATATTTTCTTGAGTTTCTTGGTGATAGACTTCTAAACCGACTAAATCGGCAACGTGATATTCATCTAAATTTAGTTTCGGGCGATCGCTTTTATCGACCAGTAATTTGTAGTTACGAAATGCTTCTGCTTGGTTACGATCTTCAATTCCCTTCAATTTAATAACATAAAGGTTTTTTCCTGCTAAATATCTCCCTTTCTCTAGCTGTACCTCTTTAATAGCATCGCGATCGCCATGCTTTAGCCAGCGCGTACCAGCTTTGGTAAATCTTTCGGGGAAATCAGAATCTGGATAGACGCGCAATTCTCCTTTTAAACCTTGAGGGGAGGTAATTGTCCCCACTTCTAGCCACTCTATTTCTTGTTTTTCGATCATTATTAATTATTTATGATTGATTAAGCGCAGCGACACTAGTTTGATAAACCTGCTGCACTACTTTGGCTAAACGTTTCATCGCCTCGGCGATCTCTGCTTCAGTAGCGGTAAGACTAATACGCAAACACTGTTGTTTGTGCTGCCAATCTTCTTTCAAACCAGGGAAGAAACTACTTCCAGGAACAGCAATTACTCCTACCTGTTTTAATTCTTGATAAAATTCCCAGTCCGTCATCGGTAAATCTTTGAGCCATAGCCAACCAAAGATCGCCCCTTCTCCCTGATGTAAATACCAAGGGATCTCTTGAGGCATTGCTGCATCTAAAGTATCTTCTAAAACTTTGATTTTTTGTCGATAGTGGGGACGAATCACATTTTCGGCTATTTGGGCTAGTTTCCCAGAAGATATCGCCAAGGCTGCGATCGCCTGTCCGTATCTAGATGAATGAATACAGGCATTGGTTTGAAAAGATTCTAAAATTTGAATTAATTTGGGATCGCCAATGGCAATACCAATTCTTTCTCCTGGTAATCCTGCTTTGGATAGACTCATACAGTGAATAATATTGTCCCCAAACTGAGGAGACATCTCAGTAAAGTTGAGGGCAGGAAAAGGTGGCGCATAAGCCGAATCAACTAATACAGGAACATCATAGCCACGGGCAAGCTCTGCTATTTTGCGGACTTCCTCGTCGCTAATTACATTGCCTGTGGGATTGCAAGGACGAGAAAATACAACACAGCCAGTTTGCCGATTAATTTGTAATTTACTAAAATCAGGACGATATTTGAAACGATGTCGAGCTTGATCTATATCTAACGTTGGTTTGTAGGCTAATAAAGCTTCAGGAGTCAGACTAACGCCTCCGTATCCTGTATAGTCGGGACTAAGAGGTAATACTACCTGTCTTAATTCTCCAGATTTGGTATAGCCACCAAAGGCATTGGCAGCATAAAGATATAGAGCTTGCGAACCTGGTGTAATTAGAATATGGCGATCGCTTAAGTTTAAACCATAGCGACTGTTGAAATCTTGGACTATTGCCTTGATTAATGGCTGATAACCTTGAGATGAACCATAACGACAGACTACTTCACCATATTCATTGCTATCTAATAATTGTTGGGTGCAATCTCGCCATAGTTGTTCGACTTCTGGCAAAATTACGGGATTTCCCGCACTAAGATTGATAAACTCTCTTCCTTCACTATTTCTCAAGGTTTCGATAATGTCTTTCATGATTGCTCTAACTCCTGTTAGCTGAGACATTTGCGAACCAAATTGAGATAGGGCAGGATTCATTGATAATTACCTGAAAATAATAATGTAAACAATCATTGTATCGCTAATTTTACTTAGAGATAAATTGATTTTCCTTGATTTAAATCAGAGCAAAAAAAAGATCTTAGCAACGCCAAGATCTTTTTTAAATAATGCCTAGAAATAGAAATTACTCTGCTAATTTCAAAATTTCTGCAGCGATCGCCATACTTTCTTCATACAGCATTTCTCTACCCCATCGCTGTAGTTGTTGACCAAGTAATTCTTCAGTTTTTTGATCTGACACAGGCGTTACCTGTTCGATATAACAAGATTGTGCGCCACCTCCAGCCTCCATTCGCATACAGCCAGTGGTGCTAGAACAAAGTACGGTGCAACAATCAGCATCTAAATTAGTCGAACTCAAGCGCAAGCTAATCAAATCCCCAGGGATATCACCCCAGTCTGCGGTAGGAATACCTGCCAACTCTGCTTCTATGTCACGTTTTTTGTCGTCGATAAATTTAACTCGGCGAATATCGTAGTCTCCTCCTTCTAGCTGATACTCTACAGGAGTCCATTGGAGGCGACTAGCCAACCAGCCGAGGTACATCAAAGCTTGAGATTGATTGCCTAACTCGTAGTCAATAGTAACCTTGTCTACTTCATAGATTTCCGATCGCCTTTCTGGAGGATCGAAAGCAGCAGCAGCTAATTCTTGCCAGGGAGCTAATCTACGCCAATTAATGTCAGCCAAAGCAGTGTCTTGTTTAACTAACTCTGCCAGTAATTTGAGGTCAGTTTCAGGCTCAATAAAACTGCTGGAGTCAAAGATCACTGTATCGCAGGAGGATACCAGGCGTTTAAACAAAGGTAAATCAGGGGTAGGAGTAGCTTTCCACCAGACAAACTTGGGTAGATCGGCGATCGCTAGTTCGGCAATAATCCCGCCAATCCTTTCTAAAGCTTCTGCCGTACCGCTTAGGGTAATATATTCACAGCAAACTAGGGTGTTTTTGCTTTGCTTACTAATCGGACAATAAGCAGACACCTGGGCTTTAACTCCTGTATCTTCCCCTAAGATTGGGCAAAGGGTAATAATCCGACAAGGGTTAGAAGCTGCGATCGCATCTGCGGTGATCCCTTCCGAATCAGGAGTATAGCTAATGGCAGCAGTTTTGTTTTCTGAAGTTAGTTTATCTTTGGCTTTAGCATTGGCAAATTCTTGTTTTAACTTTTCTTTTAAAGCAGAATCGGATTTGCCCGTAGCTTCCATACCATATTCTTTCTGTGCTGCCTTAATTGCAGCTTTGATTCTTGGTCCTGCAATACCGTCAATAGGCCCGGTATAAAACCCTAAAGATGCCAGTAATTGTTGCGTGCCTTCGGGATCGTAGACAATTAAGCTAAAGGTAGCTGCCCTAGTAACGGCAGTACTGTCTTCATCCGAACCTTGACTTTGCCAAAGCGATTGCAGTTCCGCTTCAATTTCATCGATAGATACGTCTTTAGGAGCTTGTAGAGATACTATTGGTGCAACCATAATCATTTAGCATTTATCATTTAACATTTAATATTTATCAGATAAGGAGATTTAAAAATGTTCCCATTGTCCTCGTTCCTTATCCTTGATCCCTCATCCTTTTATAGTCTTCTCCAGCCACGGCGATCGTGATTGATCATCGCTTCTGCTTCAGTGGGCTGCCAAGTTCCCGCTTCATACTGAGGCATTTTACTGGGATCGCTAGGAGCTTCCCAAGCATTAATGATGGGTGTAACTATATTCCAAGCTGCTTCTACTTCATCCGCACGAGTAAATAGAGTTTGATCTCCCAACATACAGTCTAACAAAAGACGATGATAAGCATCTGCTGTTGCCATGCCAAAGGAGGAACCATAGCTAAAGTCCATGTTTACGGTTCGGGTACGCAGATCTGGTCCAGGAGTTTTGGCTTCAAACTTTAGAGATATGCCCTCATTGGGTTGAATCCTCATGGTTAAAACGTTAGGGCTAGTCTGTTGGGCAGCAGACTGAAAGATTAGCAGAGGAACTTCGCGAAAATGAATCGAAATTTCCGTAACTTTCTTGGGCATCCGTTTCCCCGTGCGGAGATAAAATGGTACTCCCTTCCATCGCCAGTTATCGATCTCTAGTTTCAAAGCGACAAAAGTGGGGGTAGTAGATTCTGGGTTCACCCCATCTTCTTGACGATAGCCATTGACAGGCTTTCCTTTCATCCAACCTTCGCTATACTGCGCTCTAACTGCTGATTGTTCTAAGTTATTAATATCAGCAATATGAGTAGCCTGAAGCACCTTAGTTTTTTCGTTGCGAATACTATCTGCATCCAGAGCATTGGGAGGTTCCATAGCGGTGATTGCAAATAGCTGCATTAGGTGATTTTGCAGCATATCTCGCAATGCCCCAGAAGTTTCATAATACCCCGCCCGTTCTTCTACACCTACGGTTTCAGCTACGGTAATCTGGACATGATCGACAAACTGGCGATTCCATAAAGGCTCAAAAATAGCGTTGCCAAAACGAAATACCAAAATGTTTTGAACCGTTTCTTTACCCAGATAGTGATCGATACGATATACTTGTTCTTCTTTACAAACTTTCTGTACCGCACGGTTAAGAGATTTAGCAGAACTGAGATCTTTGCCAAAGGGTTTTTCAATTACAATGCGGTTTTTGATCGAATCGTCAAGCATTCCCGCATTTCCTAGCTGTTTGAGGGCTGGTTTAAAAAATTTGGGCGATACTGCTAAATAAAAGACGCGATTGCCTCTAGTACCCCGCTTACCATCAAGTTCTGACAAAAAGGAGTTTAGCTTTTGATAACTTTCGGCTTCGTCCATATTGCCCGAACAATAAAAAATACCCTTAGCAAAGTCATTCCAGAGTTCTTCGTTGCCAACTCCCTTACCAAATTCTTCTAGTCCATCTTTGAGGTGTTGCCGAAAGTAGTCATGACTCCAATCTCTCCTGGCAACCCCAACAATAGTCATCTCCGCAGGCAAACGACGCTCTCTTCTAATCTGGTAAATAGCAGGTATGAGTTTTCTTTGGGTAAGATCTCCTGATGCGCCAAAGATTACAATGATTGCAGGATCGGCAGTACGCTCCTGTTGCAAACCTACTCGTAACGGATTTTCTAATATTGCAACCATAAATTTATGATGATTTGTTTGAAAATTTTGATGTCGTTGGTTTTTAGCTATTAGCTATTAGCTTTTAGCTTTTTAAGGGCGTAATTTTGAGGTTTCCTCAGAATGTTGACCGACGAGGGAAAAGCACCGCCCGCATTAGCCTTTCTAAATAAAAAAGAATGAGAAATGAAATATAGTATACATTTCTCATCTCTCATTCTTGATCCCTTAAATTAAACTGCTGCTAATTGTTCCACTTTCGATTCTAGAGATGACATCAAAGATTCAAAAGGTTTGATAAATTTATCGATCCCTTCGTCTAGTAGTTCATCCATTACTGTATCTAGGTCGATATTTACTGCATCATCTTTTAAGCCATCAATTACTTTTTGAGCAGCATCAAGATCGGTTTCAATCCGATCGCCTGGATCGCAATGATCGACGCAAGCATCAATAGTGTTGGGAGGTAAAGTATTAACAGTATCTAGTCCCACTAGCTCATCTACATACATCACGTCACTGTATTCAGGATTTTTAGTACCAGTACTCGCCCACAACAGTCTTTGTACTTTTGCTCCTTTAGCAGCTAAGGCTTCCCATCTTTCGCCACTAAAAATTTCTTTGTATTTTTGGTAAGCAACTTTGGCATTAGCGATCGCAACTTTTCCTTTGATGGCTTCTAGTTTCGCTTTGTCTGCATCGCTAGCGGTTTTTAGTTTTTGATCAATGCGATCATCGATTTTGACATCAATCCGACTGAGGAAGAAACTAGCTACCGAAGAAATTTTACTGATATCTTCTCCTGCTTCTACCCGTCTTTCCAAGCCTCTAATATATGCCCAGGCAGTATCAATATAGCTTTGTACTGAAAATAGCAAAGTAACGTTAATACTCATGCCATCAGCGATCGCATCTTCCACTGCGGGTAAACCTTCTGGTGTCCCAGGAATCTTGATCATCAAGTTAGGGCGATCAATCGTTTTATAGTAGCGACGTGCTTCTGCGATGGTGCTTTCCGTATCTTTTGCCAAATTTGGTGGTACTTCAATGCTGACGTAGCCATCTAAGCCATCGGTTTCTTCGTAGACGGGCATAAAGATATCACAGGCATTGCGAATATCGTTAAATACCAAGTCTTCGTAAATTTCCTGGACGGATTTATTGGATTTAATGCCATCGGCGATCGCATTATCATAGGTTTTGTTACCAGCGATCGCCTTTTCAAAAATAGCAGGATTAGAAGTAATTCCCTTAATACCTTTGTCGGAGATCGACTGTTTTAATTCTCCAGACTCAATAATGTCACGGCTAAGATTATCCATCCAGATACTTTGACCGTACTTATTTTCAATTTCTAAAATAGGGTTAGACATAAGTTTTATTATCCTCCATAAAAAATATTTGTTCGGCGAGCGATTTGCGATTAAACTAAAGCACTTTGCTCAGTTTCTCTCCTCGACCAATCTTTGATAAAAGACTCTACTAGATCGACGTCTTGTGTACTACCGATTACGAGGGGTGTACGATAGTGCAATTTGTCTGGCACTACACTTAAAAGTCGTTCAGTACCCGTAGTGGCTTTGGCGCCTGCTTGTTCTGCTAAAAAAGCCAGAGGTGCAGATTCATATAATAATCGCAGTTTTCCTTCGGGATTTTTCTCCGTTCCAGGATAGAGAAATACACCGCCTTGGAGTAAAATGCGATGAAAATCGCCGACTAAAGCACCACTATAGCGAGAGGTATAGCCTTCGTGTCGATGGACATAGCGAATATATTCCCGAATCGATTCGTCCCACTGCCAATAGTTTCCTTCGTTGACGCTATATACTGGTCCGTGTTGGGGAATGGTAATGTTTTCTTCAGCGAGAATAAATTCTCCCAAACTAGGATCGAGAATAAAGGAATGTACTCCTTTGCCCAAGGTGTATACCAATACCGTCGAAGGTCCATATAGTATATAACCCGCACCAATCTGGCGATCGCCATCTGTTAGGAGATCTTTAGCTTCACCGTCATTATCTTCTCCTTCTTGTTGACGTAAGGAGAAAATCGAACCTACATTGAGATTGATATCTACATTAGAAGAACCATCAATGGGATCGTATAGCAGTGTATAGCGTCCGATGGGGCAATTTTCGGGAATATAATAGGGCTTTTCCATCTCTTCGGATGCCAAGCGACAGACTAAACCACTTTGCTTAAATACAGAGATAAAAACGTCATTAGCGTAAATATCCATTTTTTTAACAGATTCACCCTGGACGTTAGTTTCTCCCGTAAAACCTAATGCCCCTGCCATTAATCCAGCCTTGCTCAAACGGCGACTAACCAATTTAGCAGCCAGGGCAATACGATTCATAATTGCGCTGACATCTTGCGCTTGAGTCCCGAAATCTGAAAACTGGTGTAATACGTGCCTAGATAAAGTTTTACAGTCTCTATCCAAGCTATACTCTGGAACGACTGTGTTGTCAGAACTTTCCATAATTATTAACCTTCCTAACCCTGCATCTCCTGCCTTCATCTGCTTTGATATAGAGCATGTTTGAGGACAAGAGCTAGATAAATAGCGCGATTTAAACCATAATTTAGATTTACTACGCTCTATTTATTCATCTTAGGAAGGTATCTTTGCTCAAGGTCAGAAGCTTAAGACTAGCTTTAGGTTATAGCGTTTTTTTGCTGTCCCTGATACCAAATTTTCTTGATCGATATTAATCAATATCAATTGACTGGGGGCGATCGCTTTTTTGGGGACTAGTTGAATTATTGCTAGCAGAATTATAGCCTTGTTTCTCTAACCATTGAGATAGAGGTTCTTCATTTAGCTTCAGTTGCAAAACACCAGAAACAAAACCACCAGCAAAAGCCACTGGCTGTTGAATAAATTTTTGTAATGCAGGAGTCAATTCAGTTAAAAACATAAATTCCCAGAAAATAACGTTTGAGTTTTATCTATATCTAAATCTTAATTTAAATCTTCGTTTAAATACTCGGTCGGCGATGATAATTACGATATAGCCAATAGTCTTGCATAATGCGATCGTGATCGAAGCAGAGATTTTTAGGGATTGACCACTGATTGAAGATAGCTAAATTTTTAGCATCATCAGCTGCCTTTGGTTCTCCTATAGCAGTAGCAATAAAAACGATTGCTAGGGTATGTTGGCGATGATCTCGGTTGGGATCAGAATAAACATAAAATTGCTCTAGCAACTTGACCTGTAAACTTACCTCTTCTTGGGCTTCTCGGATAGCTGCGGTTTCAATTGACTCTCCATAGTCAACAAATCCCCCTGGAATTGCCCAACCGAAGGGTTCATTTTGTCTTTCTATTAAGACAATTGGTCGCGATGGTCGATCAATTAACTCAATAATAATATCTACAGTGGGCGCGGGGTTACGATAGTTCACTTTATTTGAAGTAGATGATCGAATAACAATTTATGCAATATTTCTAATATTGTAATGCGATCGCATCAATGTCTGGTAGTTTACTTCGATACTGTAGCCAATGTTTTTTGGTTATTAAAAGCAATTGGAAAGATACGAGGGGAGGCAGTATCTAAAGATAAGCTAACTTTCGTACCAATTGCGATCGCATTACTAAGATCGGTACGAACGTGAATGGTTTTTCCTGATGGAGTCAATAGAGCATAATGATATTCTCTGCCTAAAAACTGCCTTTCTTGAACTACCATCCGAGAGTTGAGATCGGGAGCAATATTTAGTTCTTCCTGACGTAGCATTAGATCTCCTTCGGTGGCGGAGGTAGGAAATTTGATTTTTGATACTGCTATTTTGCCAATTTCTGTTAGCCAAAACTCTCTTTTTTTCTTTGCTGGCAAAAAATTGGCTTGGGTAACAAACTCGGCAACAAAACGAGATGTAGGATTGAGATAGATCTTTTCTGGCGTACCTATTTGCTCTATTTTACCTTGGTGCATCACGGCTATTTTATCGGAAATTGCCAAAGCTTCTTCGCGATCATGGGTCACAAAAATAGCTGATGTCCCTGCTGCTTTTAGGATAGCTCTAATTTCGGCTCTTAGACGATGACGCACCTGCACATCTAGATTACTCAAAGGCTCGTCTAATAAAATTAAGGCTGGCTGGGGTGCTAAAGCTCTAGCAAGAGAAATGCGCTGTTGTTGTCCCCCCGATAGTTGATGGGGATAACGTTTTTCTAAGTCGGCTAAACCAACTAATTCTAAAACTTCTTTGACTCTTTGTTCGGTCTGATGATTGAATGTTTTTTTGTTGCTTAGAATACCTTTTTTGTTTCTATTTTTTAGACCAAAGGCAATATTCTGCCCTACCGTTAAATGGGGAAACAACGCGTAATCTTGGAAGACCATTCCTGTATTGCGCTTTTCTGCTGCTAGAGAATCACAGTTACTACAGACTACTTTACCTGCTATTTCTACTGTTCCTTGGGAAATAGCTTCAAAACCAGCAATTGTTCTCAATAATGTGGTTTTTCCACATCCAGATGGACCAAGTAAACCCAGTAATTCTCCATGTTGTAAACTTAAGCTGACATCATCTAAAACTAATATTTGTTTACTGTTGAAAGAAGATGTCGATCGCTCTGCGTAAGTTTTGGTAATATTTTTTAGTTGAAGAATTACTGAATGTTCCATATTATTTCTAGGACAGCTACACGAGAAATAAGCTAGCTATCACCGCAGTTTTATTTGCGTCAATATTTTGTTAACCGAGAATAGTTCTCAATTAAAGTTTAACTCATTTGGCACGCGAACCCCCAAGGGATTTCTCAAGCATAAACTTAAAACAAACTATATCTTTGTAGTAAAGTATTGATGAGCTTCGGCAAACTTTTAGCAAGCCCTTGGGGGTTACTAAAGCTTAGTTGTTTGTAGGTTGCCATATCAAAAGGCATTTGTCCTGCTAAATCTTCACGGGACATATTTAAAAGCAAAATCTGTCCATTATCTTTACTCTCAATGCCGTAACCCAATTCTACACATACATTGGGGTCTACTAGCAAATTAGGTTGTTTTTCCCCCAGAATACTGGCAATTGGGGTAACATCTGCAATGAGTAGTAGGCTTTTGCTAATCTTTCTAAACTGACTGTTGCTGATACGCAGAGGCGACTCCATTGAGTGAGGTGTGACTTCTAAGGATAGAGGAATTCGCGATCGCGATGCCAAATTAGCAACGATATCTTCTAGTGCAGCAGTAATGGCTGCGTTGGCGGGTTGATAATGATGCTGGGGACTATAATATATTGTCGGTTCTAGTCCAGAAATACTTGTCTGTTTGGTGAAATATATTTCTTGGGAAACCAAATCGATATTAGAGACTACATAGCTACCGCTACCTTGGATATAGAACTCAACTGTTCTACCCTCTAGATATAGTTGAAACCAGTCTGACCCTTCTACCTTGGCGCGATCGTCTAAAAAATCGGCTCGTAGACCCGTTTTAAGCAAACTGTTTCTGCTCAAACGCAGGGTAAAAGGTTTTTTGATTACTGTCTTGATTGGCTCGTACTGTTCTAGATACCAAGCCTTTAGCGCGATAATTGCCACAATTGTCTGTCAAAAAAAGTGTCTAAATTATATTGCATCTTAACAGTAGACGCTAACATCTTCGCCACAAACATCAGCTAAGTAACAAATCGCACGAAAACGTAAAGCTATAACCTCATTATAAAGAGGATTTAATTTGCACATGGGAGGAATTCTTAAAACAGTACGTCCCATCAATTTGATTTCGCGTTCAAAAGGGCATTGGCTGGGAATTGATTTACAAATACGATGAGCCACAATGCTATCTTTAACTTCAAGATTATCCAACCATTTGCGTAAGGGGGATAATAAATCTAGTTTGGGTTTTCTTAACTGTGCTGCGTTCATAATTGACTCCTTCACTTGAATAATTTGATTGGGGATCAGGCTATTAAACTAAAACTAATTGCCTATCTAAACTTCTATATGTCGCTCAATCTGAATTAATGCACTTTGAGCTACCTAGATTTATTAAGCCACAAAATTATGCTTTCTTAAGTGATTTAGATCGCCTATAGGACAATTAATTAATCGTCCTATTAGTTTTCTTTTTCAATCTCATTTTGCATGATTTTGTTGATAGTATGCATGAGTAGTAACGCCTAATTTGTATGAAGATTATTTGAAGTTTCAGTTAATAACTCGTAAACTTAAATAATCTAACTAACAGTTATTTAAACAAATAATTGCTCTGCTCGTCTTTTTTACCAAATAAAAACAGTGACTACTGTTATCTTCGTAACAATTCAGTGTTTTTAGTCTTTTTACAACACAATTACAATTCTTGTCGTTTTTTTTGTATTGGTTGATGCAAGATAAACAGTGATTAAAACTTTAATAGTTTTAATCTTCAAATAGCATTTTTGACTAATACTATTTTTAGTTTTTTGCGTTTTAGTACATCGGGATTTAATCGCAAAAAAAATAGGCTTGTATAGACTAGTCTGAGGAAAAACATCTAACCTAAGGCGGACAATTTGTATTTACCAAAACGATACAACTTCCAAGTTATTCTTGTGCTTTAAATAGTATAACGTTGTCAATTAACTATTGCAGAACAATATGTATAAAGTGCTACACAAAATTGGACTAAAAGGTAAAAAACCAAGAAATATGTTCAATATTTAAATAAGATTGGAGTTAGTAATCAAAGGTTGCAAACAAGCATCTACAGGTAAGGTGAAGCAAAAGCTAGAACCTTTGCCAGCGACAGACTCAACCCCAATTTTACCTCCGTAGCGTTCGACAATTTTTTGACAGACAGCTAATCCTATTCCCATACCTGGATAAACTTCAGTAGAATTTAAGCGTTTAAATGGCTCAAATATTTCTGATTGTAACTCTGGAGCAATACCAATACCACGATCTATGATGCAAATCAACCATTGTTCTTCCACAGCTTTGGCACTAACCCTTATTTGAGGATTTTGTCCTGCACTAAACTTAATGGCATTTTCTAGAATATTTTGCAGTAACTGGTTAATTTCCGTGGGATTGACCAAAACCTTGGGTAGTTGATCGACGGTAATTTGAGCTTGAGAAGCTGTAATCTCTGAATGCAGGTTTTTAATCACTTGTTTCATCGCTTGATTGAGATCGATGAGAATCCAAGTTTGTTCGCTTTTACCCGCACGCGAATAAGCCAGCAAGTCTTTCATGAAAGCCTGCATTTTAGAACTACTGCTACCTATTTTATCTAAATACTCTCTCGCTTTAGGATCGAGATCTTGTTGATATTCATGAGTTAAAAGTTCCGAAAACATCGTTAGCGATCGCAAAAGTGCTTGAAGATCCCCAGAAACAATCGAGGCAAAATCCTCTAAACTTTGATTAATAGTTTGTAACTGATGTTCGACTAATTTTAAACTACCTCTTCTCTGCCCTACTTCCTTTTGATTGTGATTTAATTGGGACAAACGAGTAGTAATTAAATGAACAATTTTTTCAGCCTCGCTAGCTTCTGAGGTACAGCTAACATTTTGCCACTCCAATCTAGCTACTCTGGTCATACTTTCGGCAGATGAGTTAATCAAAACCATCGGAATAGAACTAGTGTCAGGATTTTGTTTGATTTTTCTAGCTATATTCCAACCATCAGCATCCAACAATAATAAATCGAGAATAATAAAGTTGGGTTTGATAGTTTGAATCAAACCCAGATAGTCTTGCTGATTTTGAACCACTACAATAATATACTGAGCTAATTGCAACTTGTTTAGCAACTGACTCAAATCTTTGTGGGCATCTTTTAATACTACAACCAGTTGATTGTTAGGAGTTTCATTATTCATCGTAGTAATCAAAATTAAACGTATATACTAATTAGCGTTGAGCAAGCCAAAACTAATAATCAACTAACTGCCAATATTTAATATTTTCAATGATTGCCCGACCTCTAGCGATCGCCGTAGCCAAGTTGGGATAAATTCCGTCAAAATTGTGAACTGCAACTTCGCGATCGATAATACTCAGGCTATACAAATTTCCCGAACCTCGACTAACTAATAAGCTATAACCATCGATACCGATTAGAGCCTGAATATTCATGATTTTAGCTACCAAGATAGATTTGTGCTTTAGCTATAGTTCCCAACTAAGCATCAGTTCTAACCTTTAAATTGAATATTTGGGAAATCGATCAAAAGCAGTAAGTACAGCCATCAAAAATTATGTTGAGACATAATAGCCATTTGCCTGTAAAAATAGTGAGTAACCGAACGATTTTATACTTATGATCGACAAAGTGATCGCAAATTAAAGACGTCCAGGTAGAAGAGTGTCAAATCCAATTTCCTACTAAAACAAAAGGAGACCAATAGTAAGGATGATGGTACTTTTCTGATTGAATTAAGTCCAATTGTGCTTGTCTGAGAATTTGAGCTTTATTTTTAGGAGCGATCGCGATTTGCTTGTATACTCGATCGACTAATAAGGCAGTAGATTCATCAGAAACCGACCATAATGTGCCAATTGTACTTCTGGCTCCAGATTTGAGGGCAATTCCGGCAATACCCAAAGCTGCTTTATTATCACCTTGGGCAGTTTGACAGGCACTTAAAACCAATAATTCAATGGGAATTAATTTGGGGGTTTCTTCTCGGACTTTTAATAGCTGTTCGAGTTCGTTAATGCCAATGCGATCGTCCCAAGTTAAAATAAATGTCTCTTCTACTTTGGAGCTAAACTGACCATGAGTTGCCAAATGTAAGATTGGTGCTTCGGTAGTGGCTTTTAATGTTTGACGTAGGCGATCGTTAGTAAACTGATCGTTGAGTAGTAGTTGGGAATCAACATTAGCTGCAATCTCTTGTACTTCTGTTTTAACTCCAGGAAGAGCAACAAATCCTTGGTTAGGTTCACTCAAACCTGCCACTACAGCTTCCAAGTTTTTATTTTCTAAGGTGGTTGAAGGTAATAATTGTAGCCCTGGAGTTAAAGCGATCGCATAATTTTCGACTAGATATTTTTCGCCATCATAAAGGGCTGAAACAGGAAGGTTACGCAAACTGCTATCAAGGACAAAGACTAAGGTTTCGATCTCGGCTGTTTGAAAATCTTTAAGACTAGGTTCGACTAACCAACTATAGAATTTTTGGGAGTTAGCTTTTCTTCTTTTGTTAGAAGCCGCAGGATTAAATTGCCCCATTAATTCTCTGACTTGGCTTTTAATTTCATCAGAACTGATATCTTGAGTATGTAACTTAATGGGTTGACCAGGAATAGAAGTCAATACTGCTAGTTTTTCTGAAGTAACAATCGGATAAATAGTAGCAGCAGCCGTATCTATCTTATCTATTTCTTCTGGTGTAGCTCGCAGACAAGCTTGACGGAAATAGTTTTCTAATTCTGCCATCTGTAAAGATTCAATCGTATTTCTGGCTTGAATTAGATTATTTTGCGTAGGCTGAGATATTAGTAATTCTACTAACTGCCGATAGACGGGTTCGACACTTTCGCGGAAGGAATATTGAGATTCTGGATTAAAAGCCACCAAATCTTCGCGAATTTGACCTAAGTTATTCACTGCTTGCTGATAAGAGGAAATGGCTTGGTTGGTTTCCCCTTGGGCTTTGAAGATTCTGCCTAGCTGCCACTGCCATTGATAAGCAATATCCTCCGCAGCAATTTTGTCAGCTAAATTTAAAGCATACTTATTAAGAGCGATCGCTTTAGTCAGATTTCCCTGTTGTTCTTCAAGATAAGCTAAAGTTCCCACTGCATAGGATTCTGTCCTAACTATTCCTTTAGACTGAGCAAATTGAGCAATTTGTTCTAATAACTGCTTATGCTCTTGGTTAATTAAGACATTTGGTTTGCTAGCAAAGAGTTTGAGAGAACTCAGCCAAGATTGATGGAGAGGAGCAGATGATAAAGAACCTAAATGAGATTCTATCAGTGCCATTTTCTGAATTAGATCGATTTTGGCAAAATGATTGTGGGATAAATTGAAAATTGAATCTTGGCTATTAACGGCAATTTCTTTCGCTTGTAGCCAGTCTTGAGCCTCAATATGAATATCGATGGAGTTAAGTATAGCGATCGCCTGAGTTTCCCTATTTTGGGAACTTGACGCTACATTTTGGAGTAATTCAATTGCGGTTTCAGGTTCAGCAAACTGGAGCGTAGCAGCTAAATCAATTTTGGTTTTTGCCGTGGCTTCTAAATCCGTGTCTTGAGTTAGGGCAATACTAGTCTCTAGTTTTTCTTTGGCTGCGGTAAACTCACCAATAGTTGCATAAGTAGTTCCTAAGGCTTTATATGCTGCTGCTTGAATATTTTTTGGCAGGGAGGTTAAATTGAGTTCAGTTTTTTCCAGAATTTTTTGCGCGGTACGATATTGACCGAGTTTTTGGAGAGCGATCGCTTCGTTAATTGCTGCTCCTACTTCTCCCTCTGTATCCTTATTTTTGATGTATAGTTCTTTGGCTGCGCGAAAATTCAGTGCTGCTGCTTGGGGGTTATCTTGCTTGAGGTGGAGATTTGCTTGGGTATTGTGAACCTTCGCCACTAAATCTCTGTTTAACTCTTGTTGCTCTAATAGTTTGGCGGCTGAAGCGATCGCCACTTCTGCCTTCTCTAAGTCCCCCTTGATAACCAAGGGAAAGGAAATTATCGATTAAAATTGCTGTTTCTAAATCTGCTGTTTCAGTTGTTATTTCAGTGTTGCGACGAGAAATTAATGCTTGTTTGGCTTGTTCCCAAATGTCGATTGCGCCTTCATAATCCCCAAGGATCATCGCGTCTCTACCACGATCAATTTCTTGTTGGACTTCGGATCTTCAATTTCTGTTGGTAGAATGACCTCCCCTAATTCTTTTTCAGAGTCGGGACTTCTAATTTCCACTACTCCATCGAGTCCAAACTCCGATGAAGCATCAATATCGCTAGTTAAATCGGTAAAAATCAACTTGCTAGAGATGCTAATATTACCTCCAGAACCAAATACAGCATTTGCTTTGATATCACTGTTGTTTCTTGCCAGCACCAGGTTAGAGTTATCGATGGTAATGTTGCCTCCTGTGGCTGTATCAGTTGCCTGAACACTAATATGACTCTGATTGTTTAAATTAATATTGTTTGTAGTCAAGTTAATATTGCCTTGATTTCCAGCACTAACTTGGGCTTCAATGGTGGCAGCGCGATCTAAATTCAATTCATTAGCCGTAATGTTTACATTCCCCGAATCACCATTGCCTAAATTACTGACAGAAATATTACCTTTATTACTTAAATTGAGACTATTGCTATCAATAGTTATCGAACCAGCCGTGAAATCTCCTTGAGAAAAAGCTGAAACTTGAGAAGACAAGGATTCTTGTTCAACACCAAAAACAGATTCACCCGAAGAAGCACCCGAAATCTTAGTATTTTGAGCTTGAATATTTATATTTCCAGCATTACCTTCACCCAAAGAATCAACAGTAATCGAACCACCATCAATTAAACTTACATTATCAGCAACAATATCAACATTGCCACCGTTACCAATGCCTTGAAATGTTACTGCATTGTTGATTCCACTACGCGCACCAAAGCTATTAACAAGAGCATCTTTAATTTCTAAATTATCAGCACGAATCGAGATATTCCCCGCATTACCTTCTCCTAAGGTACTGGCAGTAATTGCACCTCCATCGGCAAGACTCAGATTCCCCGTTTCTACAATTAAATTACCACCGTTACCCGTTGCATCAGGGTCGACACTAGCAAATAAACCACTAAAGAAAATACCTAATTCTTCATCCCGATTGAAAATAGGATGTAGTCCCTTACCACGTATGTCTATTGACTCAGAAGCACGAATTATTAAATTCCCCCCATCTCCTTCACCTACAGTTGCCGTAGCAATTTGTGATGCACCATTTCTAAGTCTTAGTTGCCGAACATTAATTTCTATATCACCAGAATCTCCTTTATTAAAGGTAGAGGCATCGATCAACGCGTCATTTGCAACCAATAACTTGTCGGCATTAATGATAATATTTCCACCTTGACCAGTACCATGTGTGATTGCGTCCAAAGTACTAGGAAAATCCTCTGCATCAACACCAGATATTTCTATTTCTCTGGCTGTCAAGAAAATATCTCCTCCTTTGCCACTACCAATAGTACCTGTGGTTATGAATCCACCCTCTGTAACTCGTAACTCATCAACATTTATTTGAATTGAGCTAGCATCCCCTTCGCCAAAAGTGTTACTGGCTAACACCGCGTTGTTAATTAGTAGTTCATTGCCCTTAATATCAACATTGCCTCCTTGCCCAGTTGCCTCCTCGTTGACCCTGGTGGAAATGACGCTAAACGGAAAATTCATAGTAGTCGCAGCTATATTTTCAGCTTGAAGGGAAATATTACCTCCGTTTCCTGTGTCAAAAACTTCGGCTCTAATAATTCCCCCCTCTCTAATCGATAGCTGTTGGGTTGTAATTTCAATATCATTACCCTTACCACTACTGAAAACATCTGCATATAAACCACTGCGGGAAAAACCTTCCTCAGGAAACTCTTCTCCATAAGTACCAAAGATATCTAGCTTTTCTGTGGCATCAATTTGCAGAATTCCCCCATCATCTTCACCATAATTATCTGCCAAGATAATTGAACCACCTTGGATACTAATTTGTTTCCCTTGTAATTGAATATTTCCCCCTCCATCGCCACTACTATTAATGCTGGCAGCTTGAGTTAGGTTGATATTTTTAAAACTATTTACTTCTGTATAATCTAAAGTCCAATTATTTTCATTCGGGATAATCTTCACCAGGCTATTAGATGCAACGCTACCAATTTCAATGTTTCCATTGGAGGCAGTAGCGTTACCTCCTTCAAATAAAACATTTCCCCCCACCAAAGTCAGACTTGACTTTGGTGGTACTTCTATTCCTCCAGATTCACCAAAACCATTAAAACTCAAGGATTGATTGACAATCGATTCTGCTTTATTACCAAATTGCACCCCAATAGGAAGATTAATTGTTAACAATGGTGGTGTTTCTAGATTAGATGCACTATAAGAAAAACCATTACCAAAGATATAGTCATCAGCAGTTGTGGCTAGAAACGAACCATTGACATCTAAAGCTGCATTTTCCCCAAATACAATTCCATTGGGATTTAGTAGAAATAAATTTGCTGCACCATCCACTCCCAAAGTACCAAAGATTTCCGAAAGATTATTACCGGTAACGCGAGTCAAGATATTAACTATGCCATCGGGATTAGAAAAGTAAACCCCAGCATAATCAGAGACGTTAAATTCGGAGAAAGAATGAAATAAATTATTACCTCGAATTGCACCACCTTCGATTAAGTCAGCTGTAGCATCTTTAACAATGACATTAGGAGTAACAATTGAGTTTTCACTACCCAAACTATTATCGGGAATAACTTGAGCCGATACTGGATAGGTACAAAATGAGACGAGACTTATAGTTGATAAAGCTAGTTGAGGTAGTGAAATTTTTAACATCATTGATAGTATTTATTAAAAACTATGACCTAAAGAAAAAGTCAGTCCATCTTCTTGTAAACTCTCCCCTTCTACTTCGATATCTGTCAGGGGAATACCGTAGTCTAGGCGGGCGTTAAATCTATTCCCCGCATTAAAGTTTAAACCCATGCCAATTGATACTAAAGAATCAACATCGATGACGGCATTATCACCCCCCCAAGGCAAACCCAAATCGACAAAAGGAGCTAACTGTAATACTCCATCTAGTTTTTGGATGCGTAACACGGGAACTCGTAGTTCTGCTGAAGTAAAAAATCCGCTATCGGACAAGCTAACGTCTCGGCGATATCCTCTAACGCTGCTAGCACCACCTAAACGAAATTGCTCTAGGGGAACTAAATCATTGGCTAGTTGAATATCTCCCCGTAAAAGAAATATAAAATCATCATCAAGCTGACGCGCCCATTGAGACTGCCCCCGCCAAGCCAAAAACTGACCATCTGGGGCATCATCGTTAATCGTGGCATCAAACAAATCTACTCCCAAACTAAATTGCGATCGCACTGCCACCACGCTATTATCATTGCGGTTAGTGAATTCTTGAAAAAAGCGCAAAGCACTAATATTTGTGTTGCCCGACTCATCTGCACCAATAGACAAGGGAAAAGGTTCATCTAGTAACGAAGTCTCGCTATGTTGACGGGAAAAGCTAAGTCCTAATGCCACTTCTTGACTTGGTTTAGCCATAATTGGCTGTCGCAAGTTAAGTTCATAGTAATTAGATTTGGTTTCGATATCCAGGGGAGTAAAGGGAGCTTCGACAATATCATTAGAATTAAAGCCATATGCTAAACTAATTCTGCCGTTTTTGGCATTGATCGGAAAACCATAGCCAAAGTCCAAGCCGTTGCTACCTTCAGTATTAATGTAGTTTAAACTAGCGCGATCGCCAAATCCTAAGAGATTATTGTGCGCTAAACCAAGATTGCGACTATTCGAGCCAATTGAAGGAGAATTATGGTTATTTAAAAAAGAAGATAAAATAAAACTATCGGCTTCTTCTACTTCGATATCCAAGCGACTCATCCCAGGAGATAAACCTGCTGATAGCTCTGCCGAAACATTTTCGATCAAAGGATCTAAACGTAATAGTTGTAGCTCCTCTAATAATTTTTCGGCTTGAACAGGAGTAGGAATAGATGCTAAACGAGAAGCAATATAGTCATCCTTTAGATGTTTATTACCAGTTACTTCTACTGTCTCAATTCCTCCTTCTAAGACTTTAATTTCAACTACTCCATCTTGCAACTTTTGGGGAGGTAAGTATGCTCCAGAATTTACGTATCCTCGGTCATTATATAATTTAGAAATAGCCGATCGTAATTTATATAATTCTCTTAAAGTAGTCGATTTATTGGTGAATATTTTAGTTAATTTATCAATTTCGGTTTGGAAGAGACTATTGCCAGATACATCAATTTTTTGAACTGTAATAGGGCGATCTCGAACTGCAAAAGTATGATTTTGAAACTTGGTAGTTCCTCGATTTTTATTTAAGTTAGATATATGCGAACCAGAAACTATAATGTTTATCGGTGTTTTTTTCTTGCTCTCTGATAAAACTGCAGGCTGATCGTCAACAGTTAATTGCTCGAGATTTGATAAAGTTTGTGCCTGACAAGCTGTAAAATTATTAATACTATTAAATAGAATAATAGCGGAAAAGTATTTTAAGATAGAGAAGTACATCTTAATACTTAGTTTAGATTTTTTTTTACGATTGTCTAGCAAGTTATTAAAACATCCATAAGTATTGTTAAACTGCATGACAAAATATCTATATCGTATTTCAAACACCCTATTTTAAGTAATTAAAAACTTTAAAGCTTGAGTGTATCTAACTAAAATATTAATAATGGTATTTTTGAAAAATTAAGACAATTAATAGTTATTACTGAAAACAATTTAACTTGTCATAATGAATGTCGAACACTGCGATCGCTTGACTCTGTAAATCAATATATAGCGACAAAAACCCATAGTAAAAGTTTTAATTTGTCAAGTATTTTCAATATTAAGTAATGTAAATTTTATTTTGAGTAATTACTCAGTATATGTGTAACAGTTTGTTACGTAATGTTTAATTATTGTTATCGAATTGTGTCAAAACGGCTGTTGGACAGATTTAGAGTGACGTTTTTTGATAAAAATACTCTACAGACATAAACTATTTTATCTGGGTAGGTAAAGAGCGAGCTTACCCCGAACATCCCCCGTTCACATCGCCATTACTATAAGGAGAGTCAAATTATATGTTCACCCAGGTCAAGTCCACCGTTCGTCACGTTAAGCCAGATGCCGTTAACGGACGCGATCTACTCAGGGTGGTCTATGTCGTGTTAGAACCTCAGTACCAAAGTACTTTGACTGAGGCTGCTAAATCGATTAATAGTAATAATCCCCATTTAGCCATTGAACTCAGTGGCTATCTTATTGAAGAGTTACGAAACGAAGAAAATTACAATAATTTTAAAAATGATGTTGCTCAGGCAAATATATTTATTGCCTCGCTAATATTTGTTGAAGAATTAGCGCAGAAAGTTGTTGAAGCTGTTACTCCTCACCGCGATAACTTAGATGCAGCAGTAGTATTTCCTTCTATGCCTGAAGTGATGCGCCTCAATAAAATGGGTACTTTCTCAATGGCACAGTTGGGACAGTCTAAAAGTGCGATCGCAAGCTTCATGCGCAAGCGTAAAGAGAAGTCTGGTGGCAGTTCTTTCCAAGATGCAATGCTCAAGCTGTTGCGTACTCTGCCCAAAGTATTAAAATACTTACCCGTCGATAAAGCTCAAGATGCTCGTAACTTTATGTTGAGCTTCCAATATTGGTTGGGTGGCAACTCCGATAACTTAGAAAACTTTTTGTTAATGCTCTCGGATAAGTATGTTTATCCAGGCAAGCAAGACAAAGATTTCAAATACGAAGAACCAATTGTTTATCCTGATATGGGTATTTGGCATCCCCTCGCGCCTCAAATGTTTGAGGATGTCACAGAATATTTAAATTGGTTTAATAATCGTCCTGATATTTCCGATGATGTTAAAGATCCCTTAGCACCTTGTGTTGGCTTAGTACTGCAACGCACTCACCTGGTTACTGGCGATAATGCTCACTATGTAGCAATGGTGCAGGAACTAGAGTGTATGGGGGCGCGAGTTATTCCTGTCTTTGCTGGTGGTTTAGACTTCTCCAAGCCAGTAGATGAATACTTCTGGGATGGCGATCGCGAAGATGCCATTGTAGATACAGTCGTATCCTTAACAGGCTTTGCTTTGGTAGGGGGCCCGGCAAGACAAGACCATCCTAAAGCGATCGACTCTTTAAAGCGTCTCAACCGTCCCTATATGGTGGCACTACCTTTAGTATTTCAAACTACAGAAGAATGGGAATCAAGCGAACTCGGTTTGCACCCTGTACAGGTAGCCCTACAGATTGCTATTCCTGAATTAGATGGCGCGATTGAACCGATTATTGCTTCTGGTAGAGATGGCGCGACAGGTAAATCGATTGCCCTACAAGATCGAGTAGAAGCGATCGCACGTCGGGCGATGAAATGGGGTAGTTTGCGCAAGAAACCGAAGTTAGATAAGAAAGTTGCCATTACTGTATTTAGTTTTCCTCCTGATAAAGGAAACGTTGGTACAGCAGCCTACTTAAACGTGTTTGGCTCGATCTACGAAGCGATGAAAGGCTTGCGTGATAATGGTTATGACATCCAAGACTTACCCGATTCTGCCGATGAATTGATGCAGGAAGTGATTCATGATGCTCAAGCACAATATGCTTCTCCTGAATTAAATATTGCTCATCGAATGTCGGTCGAACAGTACGAAAGACTGACACCTTACTCCGTGAAGCTAGAAGAAAACTGGGGTCCCCCACCAGGACATTTAAATAGTGACGGTCAAAACCTCTTAATCTACGGCAAAGAGTTTGGGAATGTCTTTATTGGCGTACAGCCTACCTTTGGTTATGAAGGCGATCCCATGCGCCTACTCTTTTCAAGATCTGCTTCTCCTCACCACGGTTTTGCAGCTTACTACACTTATTTAGAACATATTTGGCAGGCAGATGCAGTACTGCACTTTGGTACTCATGGTTCACTAGAATTCATGCCAGGAAAGCAAATGGGTATGTCGGGAGATTGTTACCCCGATAGCTTAATTGGTTCTATTCCCAACATCTACTACTACGCAGCTAATAACCCATCTGAAGCAACTATTGCCAAACGTCGTAGCTACGCTTCCACTATTTCTTACCTGACTCCTCCTGCCGAAAATGCAGGACTGTATAAAGGTTTGAAAGAATTGGGTGAACTAATTGGTTCTTATCAAAGTCTCAAAGAGGGCGGTCGTGGGATCCAAATTGTCGATACGGTAATGGATCAGGCGCGGATTTGTAATCTCGATCAAGATATTGATTTCCCCGACCATTCTGCCAAAGAAATGACTCCAGAAGAACGGGATACTATTATTGGCTTAGTTTACAAACAGCTAATGGAAATCGAGTCTCGCCTACTTCCCTGTGGCTTGCATATCATTGGTAAACCGCCAACCGCCGAGGAAGCGATCGCAACTTTGGTCAGTATTTCTAACCTCGATCGCGAAGAAGAAGGTATAATTTCTTTTCCTCGCATCATCGCTAATAGTATTAAACGAGATATCGACGAAATCTACAATAACAACGACCGTGGTATTTTAGAAGATGTACAACTATTCCAAGATATTACTCAAGCTACTCGTGCTGCAGTAGGTGCATTAGTCCAAGCACAAGTTGATGCAGAAGGTAGAGTATCGATGGTGTCGAAGCTTAACTTCTTTAACATTGGTAAAAAAGCCCCTTGGATGGAAGCCTTGAGCGAACATGGTTTCAGCGACATCAATGCTGATGCCATTAAGCCTCTAATAGAGTATTTGGAGTTCTGTTTGGAACAGATCTGTGCAGATAATGAACTTGGCGGACTACTCAAAGCTTTAGAAGGTGAATATGTACTACCTGGCCCTGGTGGAGATCCCATCCGTAACCCCAATGTCTTACCTACGGGCAAAAATATTCATGCTCTAGATCCTCAATCTATTCCCACCTTGGCTGCGGTAAAATCAGCCAAAGTAGTTGTTGATAGATTGGTTGAGCGTCAAAGACTCGATAACGACGGTAACTACCCCGAAAGTATTGCCTGTGTTCTTTGGGGAACTGATAACATCAAAACTTACGGCGAGTCTTTAGCCCAAATTATGTGGATGGTTGGAGTGCGTCCTGTACCTGACGCTTTAGGTCGAGTCAACAAATTAGAATTAATTTCTTTAGAAGAACTCGGTCGTCCCCGTATTGATGTGGTAGTAAACTGTTCTGGTGTCTTCCGCGACCTGTTCATCAACCAAATGAACTTATTAGATCGCGGTGTGAAAATGGCTGCCGAAGCCGACGAACCTACTGAAATGAACTTTGTGCGTAAACACGCCTTAGAACAAGCAGAAGAAATGGGAATCAATGTACGTCAAGCAGCAACCCGCATCTTCTCTAACGCTTCTGGTTCTTACTCTTCTAATATTAATCTGGCGGTAGAAAATAGTAGTTGGGAAGAAGAAAAAGAGCTACAGGATATGTACCTCAACCGCAAATCTTTCTCTTTCAACTCAGATAATCCTGGGGTAATGGATGAAAACCGCGGTCTGTTTGAATCTTCTTTGAAGAAAGCAGATGTTACTTTCCAAAATTTAGATTCTTCTGAAATTTCTTTAACTGATGTATCTCACTACTTTGATTCGGATCCTACTAAGATCGTGTCTAGTTTGCGGGATGACGGTAGAAAACCTACGGCATACATCGCAGACACCACCACAGCTAATGCTCAAGTACGTACTTTATCAGAAACTGTACGTTTAGACTCCCGTACCAAATTGCTTAACCCCAAATGGTATGAAGGAATGTTGAGTAATGGTTATGAAGGTGTGCGAGAACTATCTAAGCGTTTGGTTAACACTATGGGTTGGTCTGCCACAGCAGATGCAGTAGATAACTGGGTCTATGAAGATACTAACAGTACCTTTATCGAAGATCCCGAAATGTGTAAACGTTTGATGGATATGAACCCCAATTCTTTCCGTAAGATTGTCGGTACATTATTAGAAGTCAATGGTCGTGGTTACTGGGAAACTAGTGAAGAAAACCTCGACAGATTGCGCGAGTTGTATCAAGAAGTGGAAGATAAGATTGAAGGAATTGATTAATAATTAAATTGATAATTAATTGTTTAAGGTGCGAGAGATCGCGCCTTTTTTATTTTTTTTGATTATTTAATAAACTACTAGTATTAAAATATTAAAAATAAATAGAAGTAATTCAGTAATGCGATCGCCTTTAAAAAGAACGAACAACAACACAATCCTAAAATCGGAAAATAAGGCTATTGTCATTGGTGGAAGTATTGCTGGCTTACTCAGTGCCAGGGTATTGGCAGACTATTTTACTCGGGTTATTGTGGTTGATAAAGATAAACTACCTGCAACGCCTCAACCTCGTCGGGGAGTGCCTCAATCCGTCCAACCTCATGTATTATTTGCCAAAGGCTATCGAATCTTAAAAGATTTTTTTCCTAGTATAGAAGATCGCTTAACTGCTAATGGTGCTTTGACTATAGATTGGGCAAAAGAATTCAAACACTATTTTAGCGGCTACTGGAGTTTTAACGAACATTCATCAGATATTATCTCCGTTACCTGTAGTCGTTATCTTTTAGAATGGACAATTCGCCAGGAATTATCAAAGCTACCTCAAATTGAATTTGTCGAACAAGCTAAGGTTTCTGGGTTAATCTACGATTCTACGGAAGATAAAGTTACAGGAGTCTGTCTCGATTCAGCACAACGAATCAACGCAGACTTAGTGGTTGATGCTAGCGGAAGAAGTTCTCAGGCTGCTAAATGGTTAAAACAGATCGGCTGTACTCGGGCACCTGAAGAGGTGGTGAACCCTTTTTTGGGCTATGCAACTCGTCGTTATTGTATCCCGAAAGATCTTAAACTAGACTGGAAAGTATTATTAATCTCTCATACTCCACCAGCAGATAAGCGTTTGGGGTATTTGGCTCAAATTGAAAGTCATGAATTGATTGCAACTTTGGGAGGATACGGACAGGATTTTCCCCCACTGGATGATGCTGGTTTTCAGGAGTTTGCTCAGAGTTTGGCGCAGCCAGACTTTTATCAGGCGATCGCCCAATGTACCCCTTCCTCTCCTATTTATGCCCATCGTGCTACGGCAAATAGACTTGTAAACTACGACAAAATTAAGTTACCCGCAGGTTTAGTAGCTTTAGGTGATGCTGTATGTGCTTTATGTCCTGTATATGGTCAAGGCATGACAATAAGTGCATTAGGGGCAGAAACCTTACAAACCTGGTTGAACAATTCTAATATTAATCAGTTGGACAATAATTCCTTTCAGAAACAATTGGCAAAAACCAACTCTAATCACTGGATGTTGGCTACCAGCCAAGATTATCGTTTTCCTACCACCATCGGAGGCAAACATAAACAGGGATTAATTGATAATCTTCTAGCTAATTATACTAACAAACTAATTAGTAAATCAGTTGATAAACCGCAATTACATCTATTGTTTATCGAGGTTTCTCATTTATTAAGATCTCCTTTAGCTCTATACCATCCTCAAGTAATTTGGCAAGTACTAACATAGAAAACTAAATTAATCGATGATTAATCGTCAACGATAATGGTTGTTTTTGTTAGATAACTTTCTTTTTCTTTTAATAATCCAATAGATAGTGATCGCCAAGATAATGATTAAGGTAGCAATAGAAACAGGCTTTAAATATAAGCCTACTTTTTCATAGTTTGCTCCAAATACATAGCCCGCACTAGTCAAAAGGGTTACCCAAAAAAGACTACCAATCGTTGAATAGATCAAAAATGGTATTAAAGGCATTTTACTAATACCCGCAGGTATAGAAATATAGGTACGAACACCAGGAACAAGACGACCAATTCCCGTTGCAACATAGCCTCGACGATCAAACCAATCTTTAGCTTTTTCTACATCTTTGCCCGAAAGAGTAAGCCATTTTCCATAGCGATCGGCAATTTTCATAGTTCGGTTCAAACCCCAATATTTTCCTAGAAAATACCACGGAGTTGCTCCCAACACCGAGCCAATGGTTCCTGCTATAACGACTAGAACAAAATTCATTTGACCTTGAGTTACGACAAACCCCGCCAAAGGCATAATTAACTCTGAAGGAATTGGCGGGATTATATTTTCTAATCCCATTAGTAGAGCAATTCCTAGATAACCTAGGGAATTTATTGTATTAGTAATTGTTTCTAGCATTATTTAATTGATAATTATTTTGATAGCCAAATTTCAAATTAATAATAAATTGATAAAATTTAGATTAGATTGTGATTTCCTGGAGCATTATAAACATTCCAATCTCTAATTTTACGGTTAGTCAAAATAGCTTCTGCACCGCTAATTTCTGCTGCTGTACCTTCTACTAAAACTACATAGTTACCTTGAGACAAAAGCTCTTGGTAATATTTAGCCTGTTCTTGTGGTATGCCCCAACCAATCAAAGCACCTGCTAAACTACCCCCTGCAGCACCGACACCACTACCTAAAAGGGCATTACCCAACAAGATTGCTACTTCGGTCGCCACACCAACTCCAGGAATAGCCAATATGCTCAAGCTACCAATCAAACCAAGTATTCCACCAGTGGTTGCACCCATAATAGCTCCTGTTTCAGCGCCATCTTTAGCCCTTGCCGCACTCGATTTAACCTCTGCCTCTGCTAGTTTTTTTCCTTGAGGATTTTGGGCGATCGCTGAAATTTGGTCCATATTAAATCCAGCATCTCTTAATTCTATTAAAGCTACTTCTGCATCTTGACGGCTAGGAAAAGTACCTACCGCACGTTTCAAATCATTGGTTGTCATTAATTTTCTTTGATTATTTTTTAATTTTAATTTTAATTTTTACATTTTTATTTCACAGCACCTAGATTTTACAATCTAAGCATTAAAAATACATCTCACTATAGATGTAAAGAAGCAACAGCAGTAGATCTAAATCTGTTCGTTTTCTTTAATTGAGTTTAAAAAAGCCAAAAATCAGTCTTAAAGAAGAGGCATAAATACCTAACAATCAAAGATTATTAAAAGACATAAATTTATGTATTAGCAATTTATTATAAGCAGTATTTTTGATGGCGACTAAATTTAAACAAGGTAGCAAAGTTAAATGGAAAGTAGGTGCGGGGGAAACTACAGGAAAAATTACTAAAAAAATTACTGAATCTACGGTAGTAGATGACCGCCAGATTACCGCTAGTAAAAATAAACCTCGTTACTTAGTGAAAAACGACAATACAGGGAATGTTAGCGTTCATCGAGCGAAATCTTTATCAATAGTTGAAGATAGTAGCAATCTCAAGCCCAAGCAACAAGAAACACTAAAAGATTTTAATGAAGCAGTAAATATGGATGCTGCGGAGATTAAAAAATGGCTAAAAACCGATGAGAGTAATTCTGTTGGTCAAAAAGATAAGAAAGGTAAAATAAAAGGTCGTAAATCTGGCAAGAAAATTATCAAAATCCTCAATAAAGATAGTTCTAATTACAAAAAGAAAGATTTTAAGCACATGAAGAAAGTCGTGGGCTATGTTCACCGACATTTAGCTCAAAAGCCATCTGGCAATCTTGAAGAAACACCCTGGCGTTATTCTCTAATGAATTGGGGCTGCGATCCGCTTAAAAAGTAGTGGGTAGCGAAGCTAGATGTTACACATTGATATCGATTACAGATTAAAAGTTAAACAATGTTTGCAGTAAAAAATATAGTCGATCGCCAAACAATCCAAGCTTTAAATTTAGAACCCGAACAATCGGCGACACTAGCTGGTTTACATTATGTTAGGGCAGATAGTTTGCAAATCGAGCGTAAAAAAGTTGGTCGCGGTTTTAGTTATCTCGATGCTAATGGCGATCGCATTAGGGATAAACAAGAATTAAAGCGTTTGAAGGCTTTAACTATACCTCCTGCTTTAACCGAAGTTTTTTATTGTCATTTGCCCAATGGACATTTACAGGCTGTCGGTAGAGATGCCAAAAGACGCAAGCAGTATTTTTATCACCCCCAATGGCGTAAAACTAGATCCCAACATAAGTTTAATCGAATGCTATTGTTTGGGGCATCTTTACCCATCCTGAGACAGACTACTAGCAAACACCTCCGTCAACGTGGTTTACCAAGAGAAAAGGTATTGGCGGCAGTGATCCAGTTATTGGAAACTACTTTGATTAGAGTTGGCAACAAACAATATGCGCAGAAAAACTGTTCGTTTGGTTTAACTACCCTGCGAGATCGTCATGTAGATATCGAGGGACAAAAAGTTAGGTTTGAGTTTCGTGGAAAAAGTGGCGTACAACATGAAATAGAATTAAAAGATCGTCGACTAGCCAATGTTATTAAAAAATGCCAGGATATCCCAGGCTATGAAATTTTTAAATACTACGATCAATCGGGCGATCGCCATTTTGTTGATTCTGGAGATGTCAATCAATATCTACAGCAAGTAACTAACCACGATTTTACTGCCAAAGATTTTCGTACCTGGGCGGGTACACTACTTATTGCGATCGAGTTGAATCAATTAGGGGAATTTGATTCCGAAAAACAAGCGCAAGAAAATGTTACCCAAGCAATAAAAAACGTCGCCAAACAGTTAGGAAATCGACCAGCAACTAGTCGTAAATACTACATACATCCTACTATTATCGAAGCTTATCAAACTGGTTTTTTATTAGATACTATGTCGGAGGTCAAAGATCTTAAATCCACTACTAATGAATTGTATCCCGAAGAAATTGCCATTTTAAAAATTATTAAAAAAGCTCTGCCTCTACCCCAATAGTAAGTTTTTGCGGCACACAACGCTTAATTTCCGCTGCGATCGCAGTTGCTTTTTCTGCTTTCAAATCTTCTATATAACCACCCTCCATAGTTTTGGCTTCAAGATAACTATCGAAAGGGCCAAAATAGTAAGTATAGCTCGGTTGTTTTGTAGTAATTTCTATCCAGTAGGATAGTTCAACATTACTAAAACTACCTTTAATTACAGACCCATTGATTACTTGTGAGTGACCTTCAGTGATTTTTTTAAACATGAATAAGATTTGATACCTAATACACTACAAAATTAGGCGTAAGTTCGAGTGCAATTTTGACTAACCACCAGATTCATTTATTTGAGAAAAAATGACGTTTTGTTGATTTATTGTCATCTTACTGCAAATATTCAAGCTGAATGATCAAACTGCTATTCAAACTAAGGCTGTATCATTTTACATAATCAAATTGGCTGAAGATTGTCATCATCCTGTACTAATGTTCCGCCAAAATTTATTGCTATTTTTAGTGAATCTGATTATATCACTTCCTAATAATTACTAAATCCCAAAGTAAGCATAAAAGCAAAATATCTATCAAAGGTTGTAGATTGATATTCTCCTAAATGTAGATGTACAAAACTCTTAATATTATTTAAAATTTCTTTGTAAGAAACGGAGATAATAAATATATGCCCATAGCTCTTAAAGATGACGTTATGTACATCCTACTCAAGAAAATTAATAAAGGAGATGATAGCGGTAAGCACTCAGTTGATTTTAACTCTACAGATTTTACAGGAAGAAATCTTACAATATCTGACTTTTTAGGTCATTTAGACTATCTTAATCAAAAAAAATATGTTGATGCTGACTTTTCGGGTAACGCTTATGCTAACCAAGAAGATGTCCCCGATTTAATTGAAGAAGAAGAAGTCGATTTTCGCGTAGCTAATACCTTTGGCGCACCTGATGGTCCTCTACCTCACCTAATCAAATTCAAAAGAGCGGTATTAACTCCCAAAGGAGAAAAAATGCTAGAGCGTATGGATAAAAATCCTCCTAAAGCTTTGCAGTCAGGAGCTTCTACCCCTATAGTTGATAAATATACGCCATTTCTTGAAGAAGTAGCTTTAAAAGCAGAATTACCCGATATTTTTGATGCTAGAGACCTAACCAACGTTGTTTATCGCACCATGCGCGATTTAATGTCTAACGAAGTCTCTGAAGCAGTAGCATCTGAACTCCATGATGAAATTGAAGATGGCGCAAAAAACAAAAGATTGCAAGATGAAATCTCTGCTTTATGGAAAGATGACAACCCGATTGTCGCTTGGTTGAGCAAAGTCCGTCCTGTTTTAAAGTTTGATGCTGATACTTTTATTCGCAGAATTGAAAAAGAAGGTGGTATGCCACGGGGTACAACTGGTGAAAAGGTAATTAATGCAGTATTTTCGGCTACTAAGGAAGAACTGTCTGATGATGTTAAAAAGCAAGTGGCTGAGTTTTTGCCAGGTAAGATTCAAGATATGTGGGAAACCGCCTAACTAACTTAACTATTGCTGTTAAATTCTTTGAACTCAAATGATTTTCAGAAGGACGCTAACATAGTGTCCTTCTTGGTTGCGGCAAATAAAATTTTTATTTGAGTTGATTAGACTAAAGACAGATGGGTACTTATACTCATTAAGATTATAATGGGGTAGATTAATCAACATTATATCTGCAATATATGTCAAACACTATATATAAACAAAAACAGCATCAAGCTCAGACAGTAGGAGAATATTATTTCCAAGAAGTAGATAACCAAAGATGGGGAATCTATGTTCAAGATCGTCTACTGGCAACTATTGGTAGCTACGAAGCCTGTAAATCTATTAGCGATTCTTTGGACAAAAATATGTCTTATTCCGATGCCCTCAAAGCAGCAATCGCTTATAAGAAATCCATCAATAGATCTCTAAGTATTGGCTAGTTATTAGTAGTACGGATTAGTAGTACAAACAATAGAGAATCTAATGTTTTTCGATTATAAATATCAAAAAATGGTGCCATCAACCTCCTAAGAAAAAGATAGCACCATTTTTATATTATGAAACATGCAATCATTACGGGTGGCTCTAGTGGTATTGGTAAAGCTCTTGCCAAACTATTAGTGCAACAGGGTATTAGTATATCCTTAATTGCTCGCGATCGCTCAAAACTAGAATTAGCTCAACAAGAAATAAAAGAAGTCGCAAATCACTCGGAAATAGACGTTTCAATTTATAGTGCTGATGTATCAAAGCAAATAGAAATAACCGCAGCCATCAATAGCGCGATCGCAATTTCAGGTACGCCTCAACTTTTAGTTACTTCTGCAGGAATTGCTCACCCTGGTTATTTTAGCGAAATCCCGATTGAGATTTTTGAACAAACTATGGCGATCAATTATTTTGGTTCGCTATACGCCATACGTGCAGTTTTGCCAGCGATGGCAAAAGATGGGCGGGGAAATATTGCCCTAATTTCTTCTGGTGCAGGTTTAATTGGTATTTATGGCTATACTGCCTATTGTCCTTCTAAGTTTGCCTTGAGAGGGCTAGCAGAGTCTTTAAGAGGAGAATTAAAACCAAAGGGAATTGGCGTGATGATTATTTATCCCCCCGACACCGATACACCCCAATTAGCAGCAGAAAACAAAATTAAACCTGTCGAAACCAAAAAAATAACCGCCACAGCACAAACTTGGACAGCAGCAGCAGTAGCGGAAGAAATTATTAAAGGAATTGAAAAAAGACGTTTTGCGATCGCCCCAGGAACAGAATTGACAATTCTAAATCGCCTACACAGTCTGATTTCTCCTCTATTAAATTGGTACTTTGATCGAATAGTTAAACAAATTAATAATGAACGGTAGATTTAGATTTAGATTTGATATTTACCAACGTCGTTTTAAACAACCCTTGCTTACTAGTCATGGCTTATGGCAAATACGAGAGGGTATTGTTATTAGTTTAAGTGATAGCAACGGTAATATTGCATATGGAGAAATCGCCCCTTTACCCTGGTTTGGTTCGGAAACCCTGTCCCAAGCATTAGAATTTTGTCAGGGATTGGGAGAGACAATTGCAGCACAGGATATTAAAGAGATTAGCGATCGTCTCCCCTGTTGTCAATTTGCCTTGGAATCTGCTTGGTTGAGTTTGAATAATACTTCCCAAGACGACTTTGCCGATTTAGATTATTGTTATTTATTACCTGCGGGAGAGCAAGCTTTAACGGCGTGGCAAGCGATTTATCAAACCAGAAACAATAATACTTTCAAATGGAAGATTGGCGTTTATGCTCTAGAGCAAGAAATAAAAATTTTACAGCAGCTAGTCAAAGTACTTCCACCAGGAGTCAAGTTGAGACTTGATGCCAACGGAGGATACGATCTAAACCAAGCAAAACAGCTTTTGAGGGTAACAGATCAACTAGAAAAAATAGAGTTTGTCGAGCAGCTTCTACCACCCAATAAGCTAGAGATAATGCGCAAGCTAAGTCAAGAGCATTCAACCTCGTTGGCATTGGATGAGTCCGTGGCTAGCTTTAGACAGTTGCAGTTAGTACATCAACAAGGATGGCAAGGAATCTTTGTTATTAAAGCTGCAATTATGGGTAAACCCAGTCGCCTTTTAGAATACTGCCAAGCTAATCTACTAGACATAGTTTTCTCCTCTGTGTTTGAAACGGAGGTAGGACGAAGTGCAGTTTTAAATCTTGCTCGAAAGTTAAACCATCCCCGCGCTGTTGGGTTTGGTGTAGATTATTTCGTTTAGTTTGATTTACTAAATATCCAACCAGGCTATTTATTCTAAAACTTCTAAAGAAACAGCAGCATAGCGCAGGATATAAGGTCTGCATTCGGTTTCTGGATCAAGAAAGGATGTTCCATAGAATGCAACGTAGCAATCAAAATCAAAAATTTCATCGCTATACCAACAGTGGACAACTATTCCATACTCTTTGGTTGAGCGCAGCTTTACTCTAGTACCTGGTTCGAGATACTCGTTGTTATTGCATCGTTTTCCTTCTAGACGCTCTCCTCCATGATAAGCATAAACCCCATAGCCATCGGCAAACTGTAGAGCATATTCCCACTCAGCATGAAGAACATTCTGGCGATCGAATAATAATTTACTAGGTCGATCACAAACTAGGCAAACATTTTCAAACTGAAAAATAAAATCACATTGCTGCATTAACTCTTGGACTACCTGCCACTTTCGGCGATCGCGCTGGAGATCGAGGACTGATATGCAAAAGTCAAATAGACAACCCCAGCTATACCAATCTGCTGGTCTAGTCATAGCGTCTAGCAATTCTGAAATATCTAGATCTTTAGTCTCCATTCGAGCAATATCATTAAGCAGTTGGGTTTCGGTACAGCTTTGAATACCCATAGGAAAGTTAAAAGCTTTAATTGAATTATCGCGATCAAGGTGATTGGGATATTCAGAATACTGTATTTGATTCATCAACTTATAAAAGAGAGATTCATCTAGTTGTCTCTTTAATAAATGAAGCAAAGAATTCAAAACCCTTTTTCTAAATTTATGGCTAATATCGCACCCCAAATAGGCTGGAAAATTTTTAGTCCTAATAATGCGATCGATCGCTGCCCAAGGACTACCACAGAAAATAATTTCAGGTTCGGCATAATTACTCTGCTGATAGGCATTTTTAATTGCTTCTGTAGCTTTTTGGCGATCTATTGGTTTAGTTAAAGTTGCGCTTACCTGCCATTTTTTTATATAGCTAGAGATAATTACCTGTTGTTCTTTAGATAATTCGGTAATAATATTTTTTGCCATCTGATTAATTTTGCCGATTAATCTATCTACCAGTGAGCAAGAATCTCACTGGTAGATAGATTAATCCTTTTCCCTTTTTCCTTTTCCCTTTTTCCTTTTCCCTTTAACCAGTTCTAACAAATTATTGAGTGGGTAAGATCAGTCAATTAATTTGCTACTAAAGCTTTTTGAAAATCAGGAATGCAGTTATGTTCCATATAGAAGCGATATTCTTCTACAGCGCGATCGCATTTTTCTGGAGTCCAACCACAGTGTTTTTGTAGAGTTTGACTAACCACGGGTAATAAATCCATGCCATATTGTCCATTCATCGCTAGAGTAGTGCGACGACGCAAAATGTCGGTGATGGTTTGGGCGAATTCAGTTTCTACAGCATAAACAATCTGAGCCTTGATATCGGGTAAATCTGGGCTGAGAGACTGGCATAGTTCTAAATTGTCCTTAGTTAAAGCTAAGATCTCTATCGCTTTAGCACCATAAATTGAAAATAAATGACCGACGGTAGCAGTAGATAAACTAGGAGTATATTCCTTAATTGCTTTTTGAATGCGCGGATCGCTAGGTAAAATACAGCCAGGAAGAGGCAAAGAATCAGTGCGACAGGGTATAGATGACCTCTTAGTGCGTTTGAGAATCTCATCGACCATTTCTTCGCCGACGTTACGATAGGTAGTTAATTTACCACCGATGAGGGTTAGTAGATTATTGACCCCCTCTTTTTTATGATCGAAGATAATATGTTTGCGAGTAATACTACCTGGTTTTTTGCCTTCGGAGTTAGGCAAAGGACGCACCCCAGAATAGGTGAATTTAATATCATCCCGTTCTAAATTGGCAGTAGGAATAATGCTATTGGTTTCTTGGAGGAGATAATCAATTTCGTCATTATCTGCTTTAATATTTTCAATATTTTCTTTGTAGGGGATGTCAGTTGTACCAATCAAATATTTACCCAGCCAAGAGAGAATAAAGAAGGGACGACCATCGGATTTTGCTTCTACATACAAACTAGAAATAGGTGCGCCAGGAAAGGGATCGACTACGATATGACTACCTTTTGTTCCGCCATTTTTCTTAGCGTTGCCAATAGAGATATCTTGACCACCTTTGCTGCCTCGTTGACATACTTTATCTACCCAGGGTCCGGCAGTATTTACGACAACTGCATTTTCGCTACCTGAGATAGTAAACGTTTCTCCTGTCAGGGTATCTTTACAGACTACATCAGTAATGAGATCGCTTTCGATCGGAAGTTCTATCACTTCAACATAGTTTAAAATTGATGCCCCTGCATTTTGCGCTGAAATGATATTTTCCAAACAAAGACGTTCAGCAAAAGTTACTTGTCCGTCATAATATTGCGATCCTCCAGCCAAATTATCTTTATCTAGAGAACGAAAGATCTGCTGAAATTTTTTCTGGGGTAACATCCGATGGACAGGAAGAGTTTTATCATAACTAAAGATATCGTAGAGAATCATCCCAGCCCAAATTTTCCAGTAAGGACGAGAGCGATCGCGATAAATGGGAATAGTAAGCTGTAAAGGGTTAACTAAATGGGGTGCAGTGCTTAATAGTACCTCTCTTTCTTTGAGTGATTCTCGCACTAGGGGAAATTCAAAATACTCTAGATAGCGCAAACCACCGTGAATTAGGCGACTAGACCAACTAGAACTACCGCTAGCAAAATCACTCTTTTCGATGATGATTGTCTTCAAACCACGCAAGGCTGCATCTCTGGCGACACCAGCACCATTAATTCCACCACCGATCACAATTACATCGTAGTTTGTTTGTTGAATTTGAGCCAAATCTCGCATAAAACAGGTATGTTATAGTTCAATATTTTCGTTAAGTTATATATAACTTAGCTGATTATTTGTTTTTCTAGTAGTATGAAGAATCTTAAGTTTTGGCAATCGATCTACTAAATAAGATCCCAAAAGTCTTAGTATTACCTAGAAAAAAACCAAACTCTCAAAAACATCCCAGCTAAGTAAAAATACTGAGACTAAAGTGGCGAAGCGATCGCTCATAACCAAAGTTTCTACAAAAAAAAGGGGATAAAGTCAAATGACGTATCCCCTCTAAATAAGCGATCTTGTTGATCTTAATCAATTAGTTAATTAGAAACGAAAAAACTAATCAGATAAACGATACTGTTCTACACTCTGGTAGTTATGATCATCTTCATGTAGATGACAAACTTTTGTCACTTTTTGAATCAACTCCCAGTTAAACGCACAGTCTGGATAAAGATATTCACCCCAGTTTTCAACCAAGCTATCGTGAGCCATTCGTAAGTTGTACCAAGGAATAGCGGTAGTCAGATGATGAGGAATATGGACGTTGATATCATGACATAAAAATTCAACCCACCAAGGATATTTACAGTTTACGGTTCCTGATAATTGAGCGCGAGCTTCATTCCACTCTTCTTCTGGCTTGAATGGAATTTCAGGCATAGTATGGTGGAACATGGTAAAAGTACTCATCCAGAAATGATAAACAAAGAAAGGCATTAGCCAGAACTTAATTAGACCAGCAATTCCTGTAGTAATTATCAGTGCAGGAAAACCAATTGCCACACCAGCCAAAACTAACAAAACAGAAAAGCGCACCTGTTCTCGCTGTTTTCCTTCAAACTGTCCCCAGTTAAAGTGTAGTTTGCCCCAATGAATAATTGAACCTAGCCACCAAAACCAACCGCGCATTCTACGGTAAAACCATTGCAAACCAGCAGAAGAATCATCAAAGGATTCAGCAGTCCAAGGAGCCCAAGCATTATCTACATCAAGTTTATTAGTATGCTTGTGATGAAAATTGTGTAGAATACGCCAAGCATGGTAGGGATAGGCAAGGGGTAAAGTCACAATATGCCCTACAAGGTCATTGACCCAAATACGATTGGAAAACGAACGATGACCGCAATCATGAGCAATTACGAAAAATCCCTGCAAACTCGTACCCAAAAATACCCAAGCAAAAGGTAGTAGATACCAAGGGGCAATGGCAACCGTCCCATAACCCAATGCCACACACAAGGTGTTGATTGCCAATTTAGACCATGCTTTACGAGGATTTTTAATAAAAACTTCTTTAGGTAAAGTATTAATAATGTCTCTGAGCCTGATATTGTCAGCTAACTGGGCGGAATGGTCTGACTTTATATCTTGTGGAAGTACTGCGGTCATAAAGTTTATTTAAAGATTAAATACTTGTATTTTGGGCAGGCTCGATCAATAATTTTGGGCATTACTTCGCTTAATATAGGTTGCGGTGAGATAGTGCCGTCAATCATCTAACTTTTTAGGGTATCGGCTTAAGGACACGATTTTGCATGACAAATTGCATCGCTCATCGCCAAAGAGCGCACCACAATGTTCAATGTGCATAAAAACTGGGCTGCTAATAGTAACAAGCAGTAGGAGTAAATGTCTTATCTTTGGCAGCAAAATCAAGTTAATCTATAACTGCCTCATGAATATTACAAAATATAGCTTTTATTTCACAATCCTTAATATTTATAGCATAGTTAGGGGCTTTATGAAGCGCAGATCAAAAATAACTATCTTTCGAGAGAAGACTAACTAAAATGGTTTTCGATCTGTAATTTGGGCAATATACGAGATATAGATAGAATATACTTTTATGTGCGTTTTATTTTAATTTGCGACCTACAATATAAATTTGATGACTGAAGCTACCGCCATTCGTAAGCCCCAGCCCACCAATAAATCGGCAACTCTATTTTATCAAGTTGCCATGTCTAAGCCTACTTCCCATTTATTTGAAGTAACACTACAGGTTAATAATTGGGAATCTGCAATTTTAGATTTGAAAATGCCAGTCTGGACACCTGGATCTTATTTGGTACGGGAATATGCCAGGCACGTACAGGATTTTGTTGCAACAGATGCCCAAGGTCAAGTTTTAGATAGCGGTAAAGTTAGTAAAAATCATTGGCAAATTGCTACAGACGGTGTTGAAAATATCATCATTAAGTATCGTATTTTTGCTAATGAATTGACGGTCAGGACAAATCATCTCGATGGGACTCATGGTTATTTTAATGGTGCAGCACTATTTTTCTTTGTCCCAGGTTTAGAAAAACAGGAAGTTAGGGTAAAAATAATTCCTCCTCAAACAAATTGGCAAGTTGCCACCACTTTGAGTACTGTTGTAGGAGAAACCAATACTTTTGTTGCTCCAGACTTCGATACTTTAGTGGATACGCCCATAGAAGTCGGCACGCAGCAAATCTATGATTTTGAGGTGTTGGGCAAACCTCATGCTTGGGCTGTATGGGGTAAAGGCAATGTAGAAATGGATTGTTTGATTGAAGATACAACTAAAATAATTGAAACTGAAGCAGCAATGTTTGGTGGTTTGCCCTACGAACAATACCTGTTTTTACTTCATCTGTCGGGTAGTGGCTATGGTGGTTTAGAACATAAAGATAGCTGTACTTTAAATTATCCACGTTTTGGGTTTCGCGATCGCGAGAAATACGAACGTTTTCTCCAGTTAGTCGCCCACGAATTTTTTCACCTCTGGAATGTAAAGCGCATTCGCCCCCAGGCATTAGAAAAGTTCGACTACGAAAGCGAAAACTATACTACTTCTCTTTGGTTTTGCGAGGGGATGACCAGTTATTATGATATTTTGATTCCTTTACGGGCAGGTATTTATAATCGTAAAACCTATCTCAAAAATCTCAGCAAAGATATCAATAAATATCTCAATACCATTGGGCGCAAGGTACAGCCTCTAGGGGAATCTAGCTACGATGCTTGGATTAAACTTTATCGTCGTGATGCCTATAGCGACAATAATCAAATGTCCTACTACCTTAAAGGACAATTAGTCTCACTATTACTAGATCTATTAATTCGAGCTAAACACCATAATAAGCGATCGCTTGACGATGTGATGCGCTTAATGTGGGAGCATTTTGGTAAAAACGAGACAGGCTTTAGCGAAACTCAACTTAGAGACATTATTGCCGAGGTAGCAGCCGAAAATCTCGATGATTTCTTTACTGATTATATTGAAACCACCAAAGAATTACCCTTGGATGACTACCTCAACTCCTTTGGCTTATACTTGAAAACTGTTGAAGAATCGGATTTACCTTACATGGGTATCAAGGTACAGTCAGAAAACAATCGTGAGGTAATCCAGTATGTAGCAGTAGAATCTCCCGCAGCAGTAGCAGGAATTGATGCTATGGATGAATTATTAGCGATTGATGATCTTAAAGTAACTGCTACATCTTTAAACGACAGGCTCAAAGATTATCAAGCTGGTGACACCATTCAAGTGGCAGTTTTCCATCAAGACGAACTAAAAACTCTTCCCCTTACCCTAGCTAAAGCTCAACCCAGCAGTTACGAAATCGCCATTAAAAAAGATTTATCCGAAACACAACAGCAAAATCTAAAAGGATGGCTTGGAGCAAAATAAATAATTAATAATCAAAACAAATGCACAATTTTTTAGACTTAGCCTATTTCCAAAATAAATTTGTTCCCTTTGCTGAAGCAAATATTTCGATCGCAACCCATGCCCTTCATTATGGGACTGGAGCTTTTGGCGGGATGCGGGGGATTCCTAACCCAGAAAAGCCCAATCAAATCTTACTATTTAGACTAGATCGCCATTGTAATCGATTGAGTAATAGTGCTAAGTTGCTAAATTATGATTTACCAGCAGCTAAAGTTCAGCAGGTAATTATTGATTTTGTGCAGAAAAATAAGCCTAATAAGTCTTTTTATATTCGCCCCTTTGTTTATACTTCTGACTTGGGTATTGCTCCTAGACTACACAAAATTGAAAAAGACTTTTTTGTTTATGGTTTAGAATTGGGTGATTATTTGCCCCCCGAAGGTATTAGTTGTCGTATTAGTTCTTGGTATCGACAAGAAGACCGTAGTTTGCCCTTAAGAGGAAAGATCAGCGGTGCTTATATTACCTCTTCTTTAGCTAAAACCGAAGCAGTCGAATCTGGTTTTGATGAAGCAATTTTGATGAATACACAAGGAAAAGTCTGCGAAGCTTCGGGCATGAATTTGTTTATGGTACGTAATAATAAGTTGATTACTCCTGGATTTAACCAAGATATCTTAGAAGGTATTACTAGAGATAGCATTTTGACCGTAGCGCGGGATCTAGGTATCGAAACTGAAGAAAGAGCGATCGATAAAACTGAATTGTTTGTTGCTGATGAAGTATTTTTAAGTGGTACAGCAGCCAAAGTAACTCCTGTCAAAAAGATAGAAAGTTATCAATTATCTAGTAATAGACCAATCACCGAAAAGCTCAAAGAAAAATTAACAGCAATTTCAGAAAATAAAGAAGTTAAATATCAAGATTGGGTTTATCAAGTAGATTGTTAGATTAATAGATTTAAGCTGAAAATATGAATATAACAGCAAGAAAACTTGCGCTCTTTTGTCTAGCAACAATTTGTGCTGTCGGTATTTCGCTTTTATACGAATTACACCCCAAGAACAAATTCAGTTTTTGCAGCGTCTTGATAATAGTGAATTGCCTTTTTCTAAGAGATCGCTGGCTATTGTCAAAGAAATTGCGATCGCCGAGCAAACACCAGAATATACCATCCGAGCCAAAACTGGTTTAGTAGGCTTTGAAGACGAAACTAAACCACAGATTGGTTGGTATGTTGGTTACATCGAAAAAGGCGAAGATGTTTATTTTTTTGCTACCAATATTGATATTCGCAACGATAGAGATCTATCCGCCAGGATCGATTTAACGCGTCGTTGTTTGGAACAATTAAAATTATTGTAATTAATTTTTTAAAATAATTCATTTTTCACCATAAAAGTCGAAAGATGTGGCTTCTGCCCATCTGAAGACATCCGCTTAGAATTTCCTGGCGTTTGCGAAGCGTGCTGTTAGGCATAGCGTTGCTTGATTCTTGAGTATTTACTTGTGGCTAAAACTGATTAACAAAAATGACTTTTTAGTTTCAGCGGTAGCGATTCACGATAAATTAAATTTAGAAGTAGTAGCTAATTATACGAATAAGCCAATAAGCCGCCAATGAGCAAAACTGTTGCCCAAATCATGACTGCTAACCCGACTACCGTATCTCCTCAAACTTCTCTACAAGAAGCAATTGGAATACTAGCAGAAAAAGAAATTAGCGGTTTACCCGTTGTCGATGAATCAGGAAAATTAATCGGGGTAATTTCCGAAACTGATTTGACTTGGCAGGCTACAGGAGTAGATGCCCCACCTTATGTAATGTTTCTCGACAGCGTAATTTATTTACAAAATCCTGCCAAACACAATCAAGAAGTCCATAAAGCCTTGGGACAAACTGTAAAAGATGCAATGAGCGATCGCCCTACAACTATCCAAGGAGATAGTTTGGTGCGGGAAGCCGCCAGAATAATGCATGAAAAGAAACTGCGTCGTTTACCAGTTGTAGATAGTCAGTCTCAATTAATCGGAATTGTTACTCAAGGAGATGTAATTCGGATGATGGCAGCAGAGTAATTTAGTTACTTTGTTGCCAGAGCGATTAATTTTAATGATTAGACAACTTTAAATCAATTTTTAAATTATGAGTATTACACCAGAATCGATTAAAGAGCTATTAGATTCGGAAGATTTCGGGATGCGAATTCGAGGCTTAAACCAGCTACGAGATCTCGATCCACAAATAGGGTTTGCGATGGTGCAACCTTTAATTACCGATGACAATACTCGCGTACGCTATGCAGCGGTAAGTCAGCTTGATACTTTGGGTACCAAGGATCGAGAAAAATCTTTAGAGATGTTACGCGATCGCTTGTTTAACGATCCAGAGCCAGATGTCCAAGCAGCAGCAGCAGATGCAATTGGTGGTTTGAAGTTAACCGAAGCTTTTGAAGATTTGGCTAATATTTATCACGATACATCCGAATGGTTAGTGCAGTTTAGTATCATTGCAGCACTAGGAGAATTGGGAGATCCTCGTGGTTTTGAACTGTTGAAAGAGGCTTTACATTCGGATAATAATCTTCTCCAAACTGCTGCTATCGGCTCGATGGGAGAATTGGGCGATACGGATGCCATTCCTTTGTTAGCTGAATTTGTTGACGATGAAGACTGGCAAATACGCTATCGTTTGGCACAAGCTCTTGGAAGATTGGGAGGGGAGCAAGCTCAGTCGATCATTAAAAAATTAGCAGACGATCAATCAGAACAGGTGGCTCAAGAAGCTAAAAATAATTTGGCAAAGTAAGCTTTTAGGATTTTTTGGCTCTTAAGCTAAAGCTAATATCCCCGTTTCTTTCTAAACAGGCTCTTTCTACCAATTCCAAACGATGTACTTGGCATTGAATACGTAAAGTAGATGCCAAGTCTTCCTTAGTAATATGACACGATTGCATGGCTTGAGGACATAGTTGACCATCTTTAATTAAAACTTTGATATCTCCTTTGATTTTGCTTTCGTGTTGAGAGAAGTGAAAGGCAAGAGTGCCAAATAGCCAGTGCATCGCTACTAAAACACCTGCGGCAAAAATACTTTCAAAAAAAGCAGAAGTACCATTAATTGCACGACTAAGAGTAGAGCCAAAAAGAATACTGAGGATAACATCAAAAGCAGCATATTTGCCAATAAAACGGCGATCGCCAGCAAGTCTGACCATGATAAAGGCAGCTAGATAAACTATTAAGGCTCGTAGTCCCATTTGCCAGATATCTAATTGTTGGGCATTTACACCTAAAGCCCGCTCGATTGCATTTTCTATTGTCAAACTCATCTGCTTTTTGGGGTTAGTCTTGAACTAAAAGTAAAACGTGACCATCCAAATCTTTAATCGATAAAGCTTTATTGTATCCCAGTTCATTGTCAGACATTTCGACAATGCCAGGAGAAATAAAGCTACAGGGTGCAGAGCGCAATTGGTCAGCCATAGTTGCCAAATCTGATACCGCAATTACAGTTTGATAGTGCCACAGATCGTTGGCTTTGCTATCAATGGGCATATTTTTACCTGTAGTAGGTGCAATATACTCTAGCAATTCAAAACCAATACCCGATGCTGGTTTCATGCTGTTCACCTCGACTTTAGAGCCGAATGTACCAGTGATGTGATCAAATTCTGTGCCATAATTTTGAGCCTGCAACATTAATTCTAGATTGAAGCGATCGCGATACAAAGCAAAACTTGCTGCTGCGTCTTTAACCACTACCGCACTATGATCGATACCCAAAAATAGTTGATCGCTGCTTTGTAACCATTTTTGCTCTGCTTTGTCGGCAGGAAACTCAATTAGTTCTAAATTGTGTCCGTCAGGATCTTTAAATTGAAAAGCTTTGACCCCACCTAATTTTTTATTCCATTCAGGTAGCTGTTGGGGACTAGTAGAAGAATGCCTAACTTTGTATTGACGTAGATGTTGATAAGCTTGATCCATATCCGTAACGACAATGGCGATATGCTGAAACCAGCGATCGTTACTCTGAGAATCTACAGGAATTGGTCTTCCTCCAGAAGTTAGATATTCCATCAAAGAAATGATTTCATCTCCAAGCTGCATTTGAACTACCCGCATTCTTAAACCAAATACACCTTGTAGCTGTGACCAATCTTCTCCCCAAACTTCAGTATCAGTAATTTTCTGAAAAGATAATACTTCGGTATAAAATTTCTCTGACTGTTCTAAGTCGGCGACAGTCATTCCTACATACTTGATGTTTGACATTAATTTTGCCTGATTTATTGCTCTATCATTTTTAATGTACAGATTATAAATCTACGTGACCTCTAGCAAAAGCAGGGTTTCAATCAACTAAAATAAACATTTATTTAAGATTATTTTAAATAAATATGAATTGGTATTTTCGTTATCTATCCAAAGATATAAAAAATAAAGAGTGCTGATATCAAAAATCTATCTTATAGTAGATGAAACATCTTCTCATTTTAATTTTTATAAAAGGTTAATTATATTATGGAAAAGAAGCTGAGAGAATTGATTGGTCAATCTAATATCTGGCTTTTTGTTAGAAGTAGTAATGGCTGGGTCAAGAATGTAGAAATTTTGGATGTGGATGCGGAAACTCTATCTTTTCGCTATCAACACGAATCTAATGCAGAGATCAAAGTTTGGGAAAAAACAACCCGATTAGAAAATATTTTAGAAATAGATCTCCGAGTTACAGCTATTCCTAAAGGCGAAGAAGAGCTTCAAAATATGCGAAATAAGCTCACTCGTTTGTTAGAGCAAGAGTAAGCAAATTGACAGTGATATTTAAAATTAAATATCTATATAAGGTTGTTTTTGCTCGGAAAAAAGTAACCTATTTTTGTATATAGCCATTTTAATTAGGCTATTTATTGAGCATCCGACTAGCTTCTTGAGGTTTTAACCTTTGGATACCTTGAAAATATTCAATTTGCTGCAATACTTTTCTGACTTCTCCATAGTTGCTTACAGACAATAAAACCATGTTGTCATATACTGCTTCTTCAGGTTCGATAATTTCCCTAATTAACTCTTGTAGCTGTTTTTTAGCAATATCATTATGGAGATATTTTACAAAAGCTTCTCGTTTCCATTGACGAACTGTGACCAAACACCATTGTCCAGAAATAGCAGATGATGATTCTGTATTAGTCATATTTTTTGATAATCTTAAGAAATTTTATACCTGCTTTCAATCATACTCGCACGTTTATCGATTCTAGTAATTGCCATAGTTGAGGACTATTAAAATCGGCGATCGCCATACTTGCTCCTGCATCGATTAAATCTGGAGCCGGATGGCTAGAAGTAATGCCAATAGTATAGATTCCTGCAGCTACAGCAGATTGAATTCCCGCAGCCGAATCTTCAAAAGCGATCGCATTGCAATTAATTACTCCCAGACGCTCTAAAGCCAGCTGATAGGGTGCAGGATCGGGTTTTCCTGGAGGGGCATCTTTTGCCATAATTACCGTGGGAAAAATAGAAGTTAGGTGCAGTACTTTGAGTAGATAAACTGCATTATCTTCGGGTGCATTGGTAACAACTGCTCTTTTAATGCCAGAAATATCGCTCAGGCGAATTAGTCGATCCAAACCAGGAGTTGGACGCAAGGAATTAGCCACACGACGAAAAGTTTCTTCTTTTTCCGTAGCTAGTTTCCAAGCATCTTCTAAAGATAGTTGGGGAATAATATCTTTAATTATTTTGGAGTTAGTTCGACCAGAAATTCGGCGTCTATAGAATGAGCGATCGATATCTAGCTCAAATCTGACTAATATATCTTGCCATACAGCAAAATGAATCGAGTCTGTATCGGCTAACGTTCCATCTAAATCGAACAATATCGCTTCTAACATTTATTTTTTATTTCCCACTACGATTTCGATCCGTAACCATTATTAACATTTTGTGGGCAATATTTCTATCTTTCTTACCTACTGAGCGAATCTTAGTAGTGATACAGGAAGAGAAAGACTAATTATTTTTGATGGTGATAAAAATTGAGTGAAATACGCAATGGAAAGCCAAGTAATTTTAAGTCGTATTTCACTAATCAGTACAGTCCCATATAAATGTAAATAACAAGTAAACGTGTCAAATCAATTATTCTAGATTAAGTAATTAATTTTGCTTTGAGTTCGGACTTAATACGGTTAAGAATTGATTCTTCATCTAAAGAATCAAGAATTTTTTGAACGACTGTTTTAGGACTTTGTTCTCCCCAGGAGGCTCCATTAGCCAAATAAGTTTTAGTAACCTGTCCAATAGCATAAGAAGAGACACCAGCCACACCTCCTTGAGCAATCGCCACAGAGAAATAGGGAGCAAGAGACAAGCCACCTGTAGCTGGAATTGATAGTCCTAACAAGCTTTTAAGCGAGCCTAAACCCAGGGTAGCCACAAGTTCGCTAGCACTGATTCCCCCCATGCTGAGGGCAATATTTTTGAGTAACTTGACTGCACCTGATTGAGTCATGGCAATCCCGTAAAGACGCGAAAGAGAAATAATCATCCCCACATCAATAACTGCACCAGAAAAGAGATCGATCGCCGTAACAGGGTTGAGCGCGATCGACATTGCTTTGACCATCATCCCTTTATTAATTAACTCATTAGCAGCGCGATCGCGAATCGTTAACTTGCGCTCTAAAATCTGCTCGTTAACCTCATTGGCAAAGAGCATGCTATTGAGAGCTACCAAAGATTTACCTTCCCGATGGAGTAGTTCTAAGATCTTGAGTTTTAAAGATTCTACCTGAGGTTTACCTGCCAGACGCTGTACCTTGAGTTTACCTGCTCGATCCTTGATTCCCCGTACCTCAATCGGAGATGCAGCCACCATGATAATTTCATCAGGAGAAATTAATTCTTTGACTCTTTCTTCCTTAATTTTTTCATAGATAGCTAGTCTGTCTGCTTCGGGGTAGCGATCTATTTTATTGAATACCAACAGCATTGGTTTACCTGCTTCGCGCAGTTTAGACAAGGCAGTATATTCAACCTGAGTGATATCCCCTGATACCATAAATAAAATCAGATCGACTTTTTTTGCCAAATCGCAAGCCAAAGCCTCTCTGGCTTCTCCTCCCACTTCATCGATCCCTGGAGTATCGATCAATTGAATTTGTCTTCCTGGCTCAGTAGTAATGGTTAAACGCTGCAAATTATTAGGAGTATCGGCAATTTGTTCGGGAATTACATCCCAGTTAGTAGTATCGATTTCGCGAGTTACGCCATGAAGCGCGCCAGTCTGAAAAATATTGCGTCCGATTAAGGCATTTAATACAGAAGATTTACCCCTACCTACCATACCAAAGGCAGCAATCTGTACCACCGAATGCTCTAGTTTATCCAACATCTGAGTCAATCGTTCGATCTCTGATTCTAATCCCGTTTGTTCTTGGGCAGTCAGGTCGATATTACCAATTAAATCCCGTAGAGAGTGTTGTGCTTTGCGATAATTTAACTCTGCCGTAATTTTTTCAAAACTAAAAACAGTTGAATCTAATTGTTGCCGATCTTTTTGGGACAATATAGAATGCCTCCATTAATATATAGAAAAAGTAGCTAGAGCTAATTATTTTAACTGTAGACGAGTCAATATACCTTAGCTGTATTGTTCTGAGATATGTTCGCTCCTCACTGGAAAATAAAGTTATCATTAGCGGCTTTGGATAACGAACGTAGAGAAAGGTTGTAATTTTTGTTATCTATTACGTTTATTTAAAAGTCAGATTATTTTTATTCCCATGACCACTGTTCAACCCAATACCAACACTATACGTATTCTAGTAGTTGATGACCAAAATCTAATTCGGGAAACCATACAAATATATTTGGAACAAGAATTAGATTTAAAAGTCATTGGCTATGCAAAAAATGGGATAGAAGCCTTAAAACAAATTGAGAAGCTCGACCCCGACGTAGTAGTCTTGGATTTAGAAATGCCTGGAATGGATGGATTGACCACGATCGCAAATATTCGCGATCGCTTTAATCGTACCAAAATTTTAGTACTAAGTAGTCATGACGATCGCGATCGCATTAATCAGGCAATCGAAGCTGGTGCCAAAGGGTATTTAATTAAGGGTACTCCCGCCAAAGAGCTAGCCAATGCTGTTAGAAGCGTCAATCAGGGGTATTTTCAGCTAGGTCCTGGATTGATGGAGAAATTAATTATCACCATTAGCCACAACGAGCGAAAAACTTCTCGGAGTTTGGAAGAAAAGTTAATTATTGCTCTCAAAAGGTTCAAACAAGATACTAATAGACAGTTGGTCAGTATAGTTCAAGAAGAACTAAAGCAGAATAACGACGATCTTGGGCATCAACTAGACCTCAAAATCCACGGATTAAAAAAGAAACATAACGAACTATACAGCTACATCAGACAAGTAGAATTCAAAGTATATGTACTTCTGTTGCTTCAAGGATTATTTTTGTTTGGACTTGCTCTTTTTTGGTTAATCGATCTCTAAAATAAGGCTTAAAAACAATATTTTGAATAACAAAGACTTATTAGCCCAAGAAGCCTTGGCGCAAATCCCCAAAATTCTAACTTTGCTCGATCGCAATCCTCACAGTCCCACTTATGGTTGTTTTGATCGCACTTTTTGGCAATATAAAGTCATTGATTTTCCTGCAGGGATGTCTCAGGAGTTTGTCTATCCTTTAGCATTGGCATATCATTGCAACCTTCCTGGCAATATTTTTTATCAACAGCCCATTATTTCAGAATGGGTAGAAGCAGGAATCATGTATGCAGCTAGAAGCAGTCATAGCAATGGTTCGTGTGATGATTATTTTCCTTATGAAAGGGCAGCAGGGGCAGCGGCATTTTCTTTACTTGCCTGTATAGAAAGCTATAGTCTAATGGGTTTAGATAACCCCACTGCCTTAAATTTCTTTCAATTACGAGCAGATTGGTTGGCAGGACATCAAGAAAGTGGACGTTTGAGTAATCATCAGGCTTTGATTGTCCTTTGCTTAGAATTACTCGGTAATTTATTAAAAACAGATCGATGGGAGAAGTCAAAACGCGAACGTCTTGAACAAGTTTTAGCTTGGCAAAACCCCGAAGGGTGGTTTATTGAATACGAAGGGTGCGATCCTGGCTACCATACCCTAACTATTTCTTGTTTGGCGCGAGTCTACGAATTAAATCCTAATCAGAAATTAAAAAAGGCGATCTCACAAGCTGTAAAGTTGGCAGCTCAATTTGTCCATCCTGATGGTTCTTATGGGGGAGAATATACTAGCCGTAATACCTATAATTTTTTTCCTCATGGTTTTGAATTAGTTGGTAAGTGGCTACCAGAAGCCTTAAATATCAACGATCGCTTTTTGCAGGGATTAAGCAATAATTTAGGTTCTTGTTATAGTGATGATCGCATCATCGGTCATCATACCTGGAATTATCTTTTAGCTTGGCGCGACTTTATTTCTGCCCGCCCACCCCTACAGCCCCGTCCCCAGGGACGTTTTTATCTTCAGGAAGGGGGGATACTAATTGAGCGCCGTGGCAATACTGAACTCTACCTTGCCCTTAATAAAGGCGGGGTTTTTAAACTATTTCGCGATCGCAAGTTAGTTGTTTCTGATACCCAGTTTTCCTTATTAGTACAGCAGGGTAACCAGCAGAAAAACGCAGTGGGACATTTGGTAGATGATTATCAGATTGAGTTAGAGCCAGATCGCATTGCGATCTCAGGGCATTTGGGATGGGCAAAACAAAAACAAATGACCCCGTTTAACTTAATCGTTTTACGCCTGGTAATGTTATCCGTGGGGCGATTTTTTCCTAATTTAATTCGTCGTATTTTACAAAAAATCCTAATTACAGGCAAGCAAAAGTCTCCCTATCAATTTAGTCGCGAGCTATCTTGGCAAGGGTCATTTTGGCAAGTGAGCGATCGCCTAACAGCAGAATCTTGGGACAATATCATCTCTGCAGATATCGGTGGCGATCGCACTTCGATTTACGTGGTTATGAGTCGCACTTTTCAACCAGGACAACTACAGCCTGCTTTAGCTCTTAGCGATCGTCTTAAAAACCTTAATCCAGGGTCATCTCTAAATTTAACCAGGAATCTATAGTTAGACTAGTTCGCCAACTACCTCTACAGATTTTTATTAAAATTTCTCAAAAACCGTAGCTAACAAGACAAACTTAATTATATTAATAGGAAACATAACTTATCCTTAATATAAATAAATGTTTAGATAGGTGTTACACAAGGAGATCCAGCATGAACGCATCGGAAAGAGCCAGAGGTTTAAATATCGCCACCAAAATTGCCTCTACTGTGACTTTATTCAAGGCGCAATTTCCCGATGCCAAAGCCGATCTCAAACCTTGGCATAACGATCCTGATACTCGTGAGTTAGTCGATCCAGACTCGATTGATATTGGCTTTCATTTTCCTGGCTGGAGTAGACGCTATCAAAGCAACAGCATCTTAGTCCAAATTCGCTTTTATAAAGATCCCAACGAACAAAAAGAAAAGTTTATTGGAATCGAAACCTGTGGCTTTAGTCACGTTGGTCAAGCTTGGAAATTTTCGACGATCGACAGCTGGGAATGCGTGGGTCAATATCAGCCAGCAGAAGATGCAGAACAGCAGCTTAAGTTATTTTGTCGCCAGGTATTTGAATTATTTGATTGATAACTATTCGAGCGCTTCATAACTTGCTTCTACTTCAGGCAAAGAGTGCAAAGATACTCCTTTGGCTTTAATTAAATTTTGCCAATCCTGTTCTAAGCTTAGATTACCTGGTTTTGCTCTATACAGTGCCAGCAGACGATCGATCGCATCATACCAAATACCATGATTACCGTAGATTTGATGAGATAAGGTAGGTTCTTGTTGTAATTCTAAATACACTTGAGACAGCAAAGGTACTCGACGCACCCAACCCTGAACATATTCGCTTGAGGCTAATTGAGAGTCACAATAAACTTTGACATACCAACGATACCATCGACCGACTTTTAGGGGTGCTACTGTTTTGGGCATGGAAAAACTCTGATAGCCCTGACGATTATCGGTTTGAATTTGCGATCGCCAAATATCTTTCCTAGCTTCATTCTGAATGATAAATTCAACATGACTTACCTGCTGGTGCGTATAAGGAAAATAAACCCAAAAACGTGGATGTCCTAAAGTGGTTTTACCAGAATGAGAAGCTGGAATTACAGCCTCCAAATTGCGTTCTGTATAAATACATGCTTCGCCACGACTTTCTCCTGCTGTTTGTTGTCCTGGACGACCTGTATCTGAGAAATCTAAGGAATTTTTTTTATTTTTTCCTTGAGGTTTGCCAGGTATAGCAGTGTTGTCGGGATTCTCTTGATCGTCACTATTGTCAAGGTTGCGATCTTGCCTAACTTTTTTTACAGTGTTAGATCTAATAGAATTACTATTATTCTGTGGCTGCGTATTTGCCAGAGCAACTGGAGAATTAGAATAAATCAGCAGAAAAACCACAATTGTGGTTACGATACTTCCCATCAGAATGCAATTAACCTCCAAGTTAGCATTATGTTATGCTACTGCGATCGCTTTTAAAATTAACGTTAAACAGATTACTAATAGTATAGTGATTATTGCTTAAATTTTCTGACCTTTTTATCTTGGGATGAATCAAGAATTCCCGTTACTCGAAGTGTGTTTTAGCGGGGAAAGTGTCAACCAGCACTACTACCAAGTACAAATAGGCTGAGTAAAGTACCGCTATTCCAAAGGCTGTGTAATAACATGGGAGCGAGCAGATTGCGCGATCGCGTATAAACAAACCCTAATACCATACCTAGAGTAGCCAAAGGCAGTACCTCTGACAAACTTAAATGGGCTATAGCAAAGATAAAGGCACTGATCACAATCGCACTCTTGACCGAAATATAACGGGTCAGGGATGGTAATAAGAAACCCCGAAACATAATTTCTTCAAACACTGGTGCTGCGATCGAAGAAGTTACAAAAAAGATCATCAAAGCTACCCGATCTTGTGCCTGTAGAGCTAAAAACAGCAGTGGGTTACTACCACCTTGTCCGTGCCATATTTGCTGATTTATTAAAGATACTAACAGCACCAAAGGTAATGCCACTAAATATCCACCGAATCCCCATAAAATCCAGTTGCCAGTGATCTTAAATTTGAACCAATCTTTAGGTAAGGGTCTAAAAGATTTAATTGAAAAATATAGTACTGAAATTCCGCCGATTGCCATCGTCAGATATGTACCAAAGACATATAAGGATTTGACTCTCAAAGAAGAATTAACCGGATTAATGTTTAAAATACCGAGCAACAAAGGTAGGGCAATTTGAGCCACAAAGAAAAACCCGACAATCATAACCTGCCAAGTTATTTCCCAATCCCATGGGGTTGACCAATTAACATTACTATTAGTCGCAATAATTGACTCTTCTTTTTTAAGTAATCTTTGAATCATTAAAAAGATTAAAAGTCCCGTACCAAAGATCCCGCCAAAGATGGGAAAGGCACTAATAAAAGCTAACTTAGCCACTGAGCCAGTTGCAATTTCAATTTCCTTTGCTTGGAGTCGTGCTAGATCGTCAGTAAGATTGTTAACGCGATCGAATTGAGCTAGAGCTTGATAGCGAAACCAACTATCTAAGTTATTAGTAATAATTGACTTGGCATCTGCATCTAGAGGCTTGTTTTGCCACAGTTGCTCTAATAATAATGCTGTTTTGACATAAGTATTTTGAGGATTATCAATGCGATTAATTTGATTGTCCCAAATATCAATTGCTTGGGATGTTTGATTTTGTACTGCAGCTAAAATACCTCTTTTTAAATCTAGTTCGTTAATCAACTTTTCCATTTCGACAATTTGCTGTTGCAACTGTCCTTTTTGAACTGTATTTCCCTCAAATTGATTATTACCATCAACGGATACTATTGAACTATCTAACTGCTTTAATTGAGAAATAAAAATATCGCGACTGGCTTGTGATTCTTCAAGGACTTTTTGATACTGTTTGCTAGCAGCAGAATAGGGATCGTCCCCGACAATCGAACTTACCGCACTGTTGAGATCGAATTCATCTTGAGGACTAGTCTTAAACTCAGCTACGTGGAGGACTAAATTAGTCTGGTATAGCTCCAAACGGCTTTGAATCTGGGGTTGAGAAAAACTATCGTTCAAGGAAAAGCCAATGCGAGCGATCGCAAATATAGTCAAGAGAGCTAAAATTGCTCGTTTTAAGGTCATCAGTCTAAAAATTAATTGATAATTACTGTTTATAGCTATTGGGCATTATCCCTTGTTGGTTAAAAGTTATCAATTAAATTAAAAGGATCGAATAAATAGATTCGACCAAATACTCGATACAATAAGGTCGGTAAATTTAGTTAGAGGATTAAAAGGTTGGCTACTCGCGTAATTATCGTTCGTCACGGACAAAGCACCTATAATGCCCAAAAAATAATTCAAGGTCGTTGTGACGAATCTGTCTTAACAGATAAGGGAATTGCGGATGCACAGCAGGTAGGTCAAACTCTACAGGCTCTCCAGATTGATGCCTTTTATTGCAGTCCTCTTCAACGCGCCCGACAAACCGCCCAGACAATTTACTCCCGTCTCGAAAATCCGCCTCAGCTACAGCCGACTGAAAAGCTGATGGAAATCGATCTGCCTCTTTGGGAAAAACTAAAAAAAGATCAAGTAACTACCAAATTTGCAGATGAATATCATCAGTGGAAAACTGAGCCTGATCAATTAAAAATGGTTTTAGAAGATGGTACAGAACACTATCCCGTCCGTGCTTTGTACCAACAGGCTCAGGAATTCTGGCAAGATACCATTGCCAAACATCAAGGTCAGACTATTTTAATAGTTGCTCATAACGGTATCAATCGCTGTTTAATTATGAGTGCTATTGGAATATCTCGCGATCGCTATCATTCTATACAACAATCTAACTGCTGTCTAAACATTCTCAACTTTACGGGCGATTTTGGCGACCCCGTACAGTTAGAATCTCTCAACCAAACTTCTCATCTCGGTCTTCCCGTACCTCCAGTGCGTCCTTCTCATTTAGGACCTCGTTTGCTGCTAGTGCGTCATGGCGAAACTAACTGGAATAAAGAATCTCGCTTTCAGGGTATTAGAGATATTCCTCTTAACGATAATGGTCGCTCCCAAGGACGCAAAGCGAGTACTTTTTTACAAAACGTCCCCATCGATTTTGCAGTTTCTAGCTCTATGTTACGCCCCAAAGAAACCGCAGAAATTATCTTAGAACAGCACCTAGGGGTTACTTTGTCAACCACCCCTGAATTAATCGAAATCTGTCACGGTTTATGGGAAGGGATGTTGGAGTCAGAAATTCAGACTGAGTATGCAGATTTACTCCAGCAATGGAAAGATCAGCCTGAAACTGTCCAAATGCCTGAAGGCGAAAACTTGCAGCAGGTTTGGGATCGGGGGGTTTCTGCTTGGAATAAAATTGCCCAAGCCCATAGCAACACCGAAACCCCCCAAACAGGTCTAGTAGTAGCTCACGATGCGATCAACAAAGTAATTTTGTGCTACCTCCTCGGTTTGAAACCAGATAACTTTTGGAACATCAAACAGGGTAACTGTGCGGTAAACGTCATCGACTATCCGAACGGCGCATCGGGTAAACCTGTTCTCCAAGCTATCAACATTACCACTCACCTTAGTGGAGGCAGTATTATCGATAAAACTGCAGCAGGAGCGTTGTAGTTAAGGGATAAGAGATCAAGGATGAGGAACGAGGAATGCAGCTATGGAGTGTCCAAGATCAAAAGTCTCCTTCTGCTACTTGAAATACAGTTAACCCCAATCCTCGCCACATATCAACTACCTGTTGACGATCATCGAGGATCAATGAGATGTTGTATTTGTCTTGGACATGAGTTTGATATAGCTCTTGTTTAATAATTGAGTCTTTTCTCATATCCCCTGTAGCACGCATATAAATATGCTTATATTTAACGCCATATTTGTGCAGCCAAGCTTCAGTTTTGGCTTTGCCGTCGTCGGTGCGTCCCGACATGATAATAATGGTCTTGCTATCGTGCCACTTATGAACGGTTTCTAAGACAGGAAGGTTGGGTAAATCCGTATCGCAACGAGAAACATCAAAAGGACTACGATCGCCCATAATGGCTAATGTACCATCCATATCGACAATGATGGCATCGGGCAAATCGGGGTTAGGTACTACTGGTTTAATGATTTGCGATCGCACAAACTGATTGTACATACTCATGATGACATCTTTGCCCACGGATTTTGGTCGTAGTAAATCCCGACGGATACATTCTTCTACAGGTACTTTTAGAAAAGAATCATCAATAATTACCCTCGCTTTTCCTTTGACTAATTCAGTAATTTGCTCGATATTTTTGCCAAAGTTGGTATCGTCAATGACAACGTGTTTCCCCGCTTCTAATGCCATTAAAATCGCGGTATTTCTTAGGGAACGAATAAATTTTTCATTACCCTTTGACCAATAAGAAGCGTGAGCCATTTCTCGTAGCAAATCTTTATTAGTCCTCACCCACCTACCAGGATTAGCTAATAATAATTCTTTGGCAAATTGGGATTTACCTGATGCAGGTAAACCTTGTAAAATTAAAACTTTTTTCATGTGTTACTTATCTACGGACAAATGACTATTTTGCCCTTTACTTATTACTAATTACTTTTACCCTAGTTCTACAAAATCTATTTTTAATAGACTTTCTAATTTATGAATCGAGGTTTGTGCTAAAGATTCTTTGACGCTTTGGGTTTTTCCTTTTCTCAGATTAAATAAAATTCCCGAATAAGGTAGATATTTAACTGCGATCGCAAAATCTTTTTGCTCTATAATGTCTTGATGTTGTCGATATTCTGCTTCAATTGAGATGACTAGCTCATTATATTTAGCTTCTATTTGAGAATATAATTCTTGCCATTCTGGATAATAATTAAGAAACTCTTCTCCTTCGTTAGTTACCACAATTTCTAGGATTCTACGACTAGAAAAACCTGTTTTAAGATGTGCGATCGCAACATAGTTAGGGGATTTGATTTTAATCCGCTTAAATTCTCGATCGCAGACAATATAACCCTCTGACTTCATCGGATCTAATTTATCTGTAAGCTCGATAATCTCTTTTAAGGTCTGCAAAGGATAAGTTTTTACTACCTCCCAACCATATTTATCTCCCCATAGTTGAGGATCTGCTTCTTTTAAAGTCAGGCGATCGCGTACCCCATGTAAAACTAGATTATTCTTATTTTGTCTGACCACAATCCGATTATACGGAGTCATTAATTCAAACATAAAACAACAGTTGGTTTCTCTTGGTTGCTGATAATTTTTATCATGCCAAACTTTCCAAAATAGCTCGCCAAAAGTACAGCCAAAACCGTTTACTTCTCCCGTTGCATCTGCCATTCCACTAGATTGGACTCGCCATTCTCCCTGATAGTAATAAAGAGTCATCAAAGATCCATCTAATTTTTCATACAGTTGAGCAGTATCCCAATCTAACTTAGGAGCGTGGCTTTCTCCATAGTTAAAAAACTTATCATAAGGATAAGATACAATCTCCCAGTTATTAGCTTCATCCAAGATAATACCGCGACATTGTTGGACGACTGTTTCTTCCATAGGAGACTCTAACTGTGAATATTTAAGACAAACTAAATTATCAATCTTACTGTGACGATTGACTTTAATACTATATTCGTACGCTAATTTCTTTAATCCTGCTGTTCTTAAATAATTTTGTAATTCCATGGTCGATGTCTGCTAATAAAACAGTCTCGTCTTCTTTATATTTTAAGCAAATTAGATTACTTGCAACTTTTTAGTTATAAATATACTACAAAACGTACTTTAATTTCAATTATATTTAACTAACTTGTGAGTAAGATCGCAGTGTTCAAGACTAATAATGACTAGTTTAGAGAAGTAAACTTAAGATAATAAATATTAATGAATCGATGAAAAACCTGCCACCTTGGATACCCAGTTTCAACTCTTGGATGAGCGCAGTCTTTCTCTTGCTATTAGTAAGAGGGATGAAATACATGCTGCGAGAAATTTTGTCACATACAGACTATGGCTGGTTGAAGATGCTATCTCTCAATAGTCATGCCGTACTTTATCTACTAATAATTTTATCGCCCATTGCGATTATTGCGATCGCCCATCACATATTGCACGTTTGTTTAGATCTATTTTTACCCGATACTCAAACCCGAGAAATGTCGGGACGTAAATATTGGTTTCCTGGTTTAATGAGTTGGTGGGAAGGACTTTATGGTTGGATGGCGATCGCTCTGACCACAATTGTTAGTACTATAATTGGGGTTATCATATTTTCTCCCAATTATTATTTATCAGAGATGACAGACTGGTGGTTAGGAGCAAAAAATTTCTTCAACCCCTTAATGTTAATTCGCCTAGTGTGTGTTGCTTATCTATATCAATTTGAACAATTAGTACGTCAACATTTGATAGCTACTGGTGCCGAAAATTAGTAAGTAGTTTTGGCGTTGGTAATTTAAAAACCATTTAGGATTGCTATATATGACTTACAAGCAAGACTTACCCTTGTTTGACGCGGGCTGACTTGCTCAAAATGCATGCTTCGGTTCTTTAGCTCTTAGCTATTAAGAAATCTGTATCAAGCAAATGAATCTAATTTTCATCCTCTAATTTACTAGCGCCGTAGTTTTTAGTTAAGATTGCATAAAACCATAATTAATTAACGTATTAATAAAATGTCCGAACACTTTAGCTGGTTAGGGAAGTGTTTGGATAGTAGTGTTGTAAATTGTACTAAAAAGTACAATTTGCAAGCTACTTGAAGAAAGATCGTTATTTATTACCTTGATTTATTAAAGAACAATGGGCAATTATCTTTTTAATTCTATTGTATTTTAGTTTGTGATTCAATCTATAGCGTTCCTAAATCATTCGTGAAAACATTTTTTTAATGAACCACGGAGACACAGAGAACACAGAGGAAAGAAAGAAGAGAGTTTTCATAAATCATTTAACATTGCTATATTGACATTCCTTTTTTTTACGTTGATGTTTTTGATAAGCATAAATAATATGAGCGTCTAACAAAGATAATTTGATTTAAAATTATGAAAGTTTATTCGATCCGTCATGGTATTGCAGCAGAAAGAGGAACTTACGCCAATGACGAACAACGCCCTTTAGTTGACAAGGGAATTAAAAAAACAACTGAAGTAGCGCAAAGGTTGCTAGACCTAGATCTAACATTCGACTTAATCCTAACGAGTCCTTTAATCAGGGCTTACCAAACCGCAGAAATTCTACAGCAAATAGGTTTATCGCCCAATGTTGAAGTTTTTTCTCCCCTTAAACCAGGAGGTCAAATAGAAGACTGGTTAGAATGGATGCGAAAATGGCAGATCGATCGCAATGATGGTAATTTAGCTTTAGTGGGACATCAACCAGATTTAGGTCACTGGGCAGAAATGCTAATTTGGGGAACCATCAAAGAACAAATAGTAGTTAAAAAGGCAGGAGTTGTTGGTCTTCAACTTCCTAACTATGGTACACCTATTGGTCGAAGCACTCTATTTCTATTAATTTCTCCAAAATGGTTTATTTAATAATTTAGGTGTATTGCGATCGCAATATTGATTCATACAAGACGTATTGTACTAAAAAATCCCTCGATTTTGAGGGATCTAAATAAATATAGCAACAATAAATTACTTTGCTACTACGAAGTTAACTAACTTATTAGGTACGACAATTACTTTTCTAATTTCCTTGTCTTCAATATACTTTTGAGCGATATCCGACTCAGTAGCAAACTTTTCTAAGGCGGCTTGATCACAACCTGCGGGTACTTGAATCGTACCGCGAGTTTTGCCCATGATCTGCACAACAAGGGTGATTTCATCTACTACTAAAGCAGACTCGTCTACTTTGCGCCATTGCTGTTGATGGACAGATTCTTTATGTCCTAAACTACTCCATAATTCTTCAGTAATATGGGGTGCAAAAGGAGCGAGTAATAAAACCAAGGTTTCAATTCCTTCTTGATATACAGGAGATGTTTCACATTTAGCATCCTTAAGCGCATTACTCAATTTCATCAACTCCGAGACAGCAGTATTAAACTGATAATCTCCCGTTAGATCTTCGCTAATCTCTTTAATGGCAGTATGAATTGCTCGACGTAAGTTTTTCTCGTCTTTACTAAAATCTCCTAAAGATTCTGTAACCGTAGTAGCATCGAAACTAGTTACCAAAGTCCAAACTCGATTCAAAAAGCGATATTGTCCTTCCACATCCGCATCATCCCATTCCAAATCTTTTTCAGGCGGTGCTTTAAACATGGCAAACATACGGGCAGTATCCACACCATATTGACCAATAACATCTTCAGGGGCAATACCATTGTATTTAGACTTAGACATCTTTTCATAAAAGACATCAAGCTGATCTTTTGTTTCAGGATCTAAAGGATTATTGCGATCGACATCCGCAGAAGGAATATATTTATTAGTCTGGGGATTTTTGTAAGTTAATCCTTGTACCATTCCTTGAGTTAACAAGCGTTTAAAAGGTTCGTCAAAATTTAACAAACCTCTGTCTCGCAATACTTTAGTAAAGAAGCGAGAATACAATAGGTGTAAAATAGCGTGTTCGATACCACCCACATATTGATCTACTGGCATCCAGTCATTGACTCGATCCTGATTAAATACAATTTCGCTATTGTTAGCATCGCTATAGCGGAGATAGTACCAGGAAGAATCAATAAAAGTGTCCATCGTATCCGTTTCCCGTTTGGCAGCCTTGCCACAGCAAGGACAATTCACATTAATCCAGCTATCCAATTGAGCCAAAGGAGAACCACCACGCCCAGATAATTCCACAGATTCGGGCAACTCAACAGGAAGATCCTTATCTGGTACAGGTACTGTACCGCAATCATCGCAATGAATTACGGGAATGGGACAACCCCAGTATCTTTGACGAGAGATTAACCAGTCACGCAAGCGATATTGTACTCTTGCTTTACCGTAACCCCGTTGTTCGGCGTATTCAATAATCTTAGTTTTACCTTCAACAGAATTTATCCCGTCAAATTGTGCCGAATTAACAATTGTTCCTGGTTCGGTATAGGCTTCTAATAATGTTGCATTGGCATCGCCATCTTCAGGAATAATTGCCGTTTTGATCGCTAAACCCTTTTCGCTGGCAAATTTAAAATCTCTAGTGTCGTGGGCGGGTACGCCCATTACCGCCCCCGTACCATATTCATATAATACGTAGTCGGCAATTAGAATCGGCACTTCTTCGCCGTTGAAAGGATTAACAACCTTTCCACCAGTAAGTACACCCTGCTTCGGTTTATCTTCGGCAGTACGTTCCATTTCACTCTGTCCTTTAATTTTTTCAATAAAGGCTTCTACAGCTTCTTTTTGTTCGGTTGTAGTTACTTCGGGGGTTAATGGATGTTCGGGGGCGAGTACTACATAGGTTACGCCGTATACGGTATCGGGGCGAGTAGTAAAGACAGCAATTTTATCGTCTCTGCCAACAATAGAAAATTCCAAATAAGCCCCGACAGATTTGCCAATCCAGTTCGCCTGCATGGTTTTGACTCGTTCTGGCCAACCTTCAAGCTGGTCTAAATCTTGTAAGAGTTTCTCTGCATAGTCAGTAATTTTGAAAAACCATTGCTTGAGTAATTTACGTTCAACAACCGCACCACTACGCCAGCTTTTGCCCTCACTGTCTACCTGTTCGTTGGCAAGTACAGTTTGATCGATAGGATCCCAGTTAACCGCAGCTTCTTTTTGATAGGCTAACCCCGCATCGAGAAATTGTAAAAATAGCCATTGCGTCCACTTATAGTAGTCGGGAGAACAGGTAGCAACTTCTCGATTCCAGTCGATAGAAAGCCCTAGCTGCTTTAGCTGATCGCGCATTTGAGCAATGTTTTGAAACGTCCATTTAGCTGGAGGAATACCGTGATCGATCGCAGCATTCTCTGCTGGTAAACCAAAAGCATCCCAACCCATTGGATGTAGCACCCGATAGCCCTGCATTCTTTTAAGACGAGCGATTACATCGGTAATGACGTAGTTGCGAACATGACCCATGTGTAGGTTTCCTGAAGGGTAAGGAAACATAGAGAGGGCATAAAATTTTGGCTTGTCACTCTTGTCGGGAGTTTGATCGATGCCCGACTCTTGCCATTGCTGTTGCCATTTTTGTTCTATTTCTGCTGCGTTGTATCGTGACTCCACGACGGGGGTTACTCCTAAACTAGATTGTTATGTTTAAAATTAGAAAACTCTTCAATAGTACATTTTATTTTAAGCTTTAAGCTTTCACAGAGATCGATATCGGTTAATCGATCGCTTGTCCTAGTTTTTTGGGAATTTAATCAATGCTAAAAGTTCGGCATTTTTTTGTTCCAAATGCTGTACTGTACTTTGCAAGGTTTCAATTACACCATACATTTCTATAGGATCGAAAATCCGTAACATACTAGTTTGGGTAACAATTCCCAATCCCTGTCCCCAATTCCAAGAAACGACTAATCTTCTTACTTTACGACGCTGCATTTCCTGATTTGCCATTAACAAAGAATCTTCAGGACTAAGTAAAAATAAAGGGGTACTCATCACCCGTTGTGCTTCTAAATTATCTAATTTAATTTGTAAAAGTTGGAACTGTAGAATATCTCTTTCGGTAACTATGCCAACGGGAATTAAAATATTTTCTGTTGGATCTTTTTGAGTAATTACGATGCAGCTAACCCGATGTTGTGTCATTAACTGTGCGATCTTTAGCACCTTGGTATTTAAGGGCGCATGAATAACATTTTTACTCATCACGTCTGCTACTCGTCTTAGCTTTAGCAAGTTTGCTGGTTGCATTGCGCGACGGATAGTCTCAGGACAAACAACACCAATTAATCTTTCTGCTCGATCTACAATAGGTAAATGACGAATACGATATCGTCGAAATAAAAATAAGGCTGCAAAGATGTCTTGAAAATTTTGTTGTTGTAAAGTGACTACTGGTTGAGTCATGACTTCGCCAACTTTCACGGTATTGAATGCTAGTTTTTTAGCCGTTAATTTGACTATATCCCTCTCTGTCAAGATTCCCTGTAATGCTGAATCCTGCATTACCAAAGCACAGCCAGAGTAATTTTTTCTAGATAGAGAAAATTCTGACTCTAAATTATTTTCTTCTATGCTACAGCTAACTTCTTGAGCTTGACCCATCAAAGATATTACCGATCTTAAAGACATATTTGGTGGAACTATCAAAGGTTGCCTATTTATAGCTACTTCTAAGTCAGGAGAAGTAAATAACCGGTTATTAGATTCCATAGCCAAATCTGAGTATTTTGTAAATTATCCGAAAAAACTTTGGGAAAATTAAATTAAGTTGAAGTTATATTAAGAAAAAAATTCGGATAATTTTAACTTTTTTAAATTACAAGAAATATCAATAAACCATTTGTTTAAGTGAGTTCTGACTTTCGCCCAAGCTACGATCTTAAGCTTTTTGTTCGGGGATGTTGCCAGCAATAGCATTCAAACATGATAAATGTGTCTTTTTTGAACCTATTAAGGTTTATGATTAAGAGGGATGTTACAGATAGATCTTTGTATGGTTTATTAAATCGAGTCGTAGATCTTCTTGAGGTTCGGAAATTGCTTGAGATTAACGAACACCAGAAGAGCGACTGCTTTTGCCATATAGACGATCCAAAACTCGTTTGATAGATATTCTACGCCACTGTTGACCACGCTTGGTTTTATAACCATTATCGTTCAACCAGTCAGCTATCTGTTGCAAAGATTTGCCAGATTTATGATGGCGACGAATCAACTCGATGATTTTTTGCTCTTGAGAATTAGTTACTAGCTTACCATCTACTACCTTTTGACCAAATGCAGGAGAACCATAACCAGCATAGCCACCTTGAGCAGCCTTGTTTTGTCTACCTTTTTCTAATCTTTGCCAAATTTCATTTTCAAGATTTTCTGCGGTCATAGCGATTTAGTAATAAAGCAATTTATATCTGTAAGTCTACCAATATAAATTTCATCTCCAAATAATCAACTAAAAATTAGCAACTCAAAAATTATGGCAACTTACAAAGTAACTTTAGTAAATGAAGCCGAAGGTATCAACCAAACTATTGAAGTAGCAGATGACCAGTACATCTTTGATGCTGCTGAAGAAAACGATCTAGATTTACCTATTTCTTGTCGTTCTGGTTCTTGTTCTAGCTGTGCGGGGAAAATCCTTGAAGGTTCGGTAGATCAATCAGATCAAGCATTCTTAGATGATGAGCAATTAGAAAAGGGATTTGTTCTAACCTGTGTTGCTTATCCCACTTCTGACTGCAAGATCATGACTCATCAAGAGGATGAGCTGTACTAAAAAATTTTCATTTTCAACCAAAAACTATTTAATTCAATCAAAGGAAAAAACTATGACTTCTGATACTAAAGCTAGCTCGGTTAATACCGAGGAACTAAAACAATTAATTACCGACAATCAGTTAGTAGTAGTAGACTACACGGCAACCTGGTGTGGTCCTTGTAAAATGGTTGCACCTTTGATAGATCGTCTAGCTACAGAATACAGCGATCGCGCATCTGTGGTCAAAGTCGATATCGACCAAAACCCTGAATCTGCCAAAGAGTATGGTATTAAAAGTATTCCTGCTGTATTAGTATTTCGAGACGGTGAACTAGTAGAAAATCTATTTGGCAAACAGCCCTACGAAACTTATAGCAATATCCTCGAAACTCAAATAAGACTTTAAATTGAGTCAGCATATCTAGAGATATTGATCGTTCTTAAAAAAGTAGCAATCTCCACTGCTGCTTTTTTTTAATTCAAATTATCTAATTTCTAAGATTTTACTCACTTCTAAAGCAGTAGCAGGGGCGAGTAGTACTCCGTTGCGGTAATGGGCAGTAGCTAGAATTACGTTGTTATAACCAGATAATTTGCTAATCACAGGAGCAGCAATACCCTCAGGGCGAGGGCGTTTACCAGCCCAGGTTTCAAGGATGGTAGCATGATGAATTTCAGGGCAAAAAGCAATGCTATCTTGTCTAATCTGTTCTAGTAATGCTGGTTCGGCAATACTTATCCCAGTAACGTCAGGAAATTCTACTGTCGCCCCAAGCCAGTATTCATGGTTACCCAAAGGTACAATATGACGATCTTTTCCTGTAATTACCGGTTGAAAATTAGGATTTCCCAAAGGTTTATCTAGCTTAAATCTAATCGCTTGACCGATTACAGGGCGAATAGGAATCATTTGTTGCAAAGCTTGAGTCAGAGGAGTCGAACCCAAACCCGCCGAGATAATCAACTGTTCGACTGCAATTTTTCCCCTAGTTGTAATCAATTGTTGGCAGGTTGATAATTTTTCTCCCGTAACTGATTTGGTAGTAAAATCTTCTACTGCTACTTTAAATTGAAACTTTACCCCATTAGCGGTAGCTGCTGCTACTAAAGCTTGAGTCAATTTGACAGGATCAATTTGTCTGTCTTGAGGAGAATAAACCGCACCAATAATATCGTCGTCAATCAACTGAGGACAGTGCTGCTGGACATAATTGCGATCGCCAATTTCCAAATTCCATCCCTTTGAAGCTCGAAACTCTCTTAATTTATGCCATTTTTCTAAATCATCCCCTGTGAATAATAGCTTGAAAATCCCTTGGTAATTAATCGGTATATCTATTCCCGTTTTTTCTTCGAGTTCATCGATTAGGGTTGCGTAACGCTGAAGACTAGCTTCTCTCATCCGCCAAGCGCGACCTTTTTTTTTATGGCTAATTATCCCAACTAATATACCTAAAGCTGCCCCAGTCGAACCACTAGCAGGAGTATTTTTTTCAATCACAGTAATATCCAACCCAGGTATCAAGCTTAATTCGTAGGCGATTGTCGCACCTACTATCCCACAGCCAATAATAATGATTTTACTCATGCTCTCAATTTTTTAGTTTTCGTAATATAGCATTACGTATCAAGGTGCTTGACATAACCTCGTAATATTATCCCTGTTGGACAAAAGAAAAGGCTCGGCGATGCCAAGCCCATTTAATCAATGTCTAATGCTTGATCATTAAGCATTATCTCCAAAGTCAGAAATTGCTTCTTCAATATCTTCAGCAGTTTCTTTTACTACACCCTTAATAGCATTTTTGGCTGATTTGGTGGCTCTTTGGGCTTGATTTACAGGTTCTTTTGTTTGAGGAATTAAGCTACTGTAAGCATCGAGGTCTGATACTACTTCTTTATATTGATTGACAGCAATAGTATAGTCTTGCTCATCTACAGCAGCATCAATATTTTCAAAATGTTTGAAAATATCTTTAGCAGTTTCCAAAGCAGGTTCTTGTTCGTCATCCAACAAAGCTCTGGATAGATAGGTTAAGTCCCTTCTAATTGAGCCTAAAGGACCATGAAGGAAATTATCAGCATTGACCCAATCTTCACTAGTAATATACTCACCAAGTTCAGGCAATCTTTGGCGAGCGATATCCAAAGGAATACGATAAGTCTTGATTGTTTGTAGTTTTTCGGGGGTATAGGTAGGAGGTGCAGATGCAGTCGGACCACTACAGCTAACCAGTAGAGTTGTAGCGACAACTAATATTAAAGAAAGAATAGGACGAAAGATCTTCATTTTGTTCATCAGAAATTTTATTACTATTATTCAATTTTCTCAGGAAAAGGTGCACCTTTAAAAAACTTTACGGCGAAAAAATTGGACAATTTCCGCTGCAATGTCCGATGACCAATGTTCTTGGGGATAATGTTTTGCTTCTGCTAGCTCGACAAAACTAATGTCTGGGTTACTATCTACTAGCTTTTTGACGCTAGCTAAATTCAACCATTTATCAGCAGTACCCCAAATAATTAGGGTTGGTGTTGACCACTGACTCAAGCCTGTTTCGATTTCTTGAGTGATTTGAGCCAACTGAATTTTTTTGAGTATGGTCATCAAAGATCTGCCGACTGCCGAACTTTGTAAAAATGGTTTACGCAATATATCTAAATCTTTATCGGCTATCACAAAACCACTACCTTTCTCAATAGTGCGATCGACTAGTAAAGGGTTAAACTAAGCCACCTCGTCACCGAGGCGACTCGTCTTCAAAACCCATCGTGAGACTTTCACCTCAATGGGCTTCTCTCTTCACTGGTTCTATGAATACCTACTAGAGTTGGAATATCGTCTATCCATTTCCAATTCGATTTGTTGAATTGATTTAGGAATTTTTGATATTCTTTTATAGCCTTGTGCTTTTTAATAGCATTCAGGTCATACTTAGTTTTTTCGTCGTGGCAGTGTCTATGAAGTAATTGGAGATTATCTTTTATGTTTCCAGCTATTGATTTAGGGATAACATGGTCTTTTTCGATTAAATCTCCGTCATAGAAGGTTAGATTACACCAGTTACATTTACCTTTTTGTTTTTTAAGCAATCGGGATACTGAATCACTAAGTTCGGGATGTTTCCCTTTTCTAGTTGCCCAGTATGTCCTGTTTCCATCGTATGGAGAAGAATCTCCTCGGACTTTGGTGTGGCGTATTATGGCTATTTTTGAATGAATAAAAAGGGTATTTCCCTTTTTATTCATGAATACCCAGTTGTCTCCTCCTACTGTTCCCCAATATTTTTTAACTATCCATTGTTTAGGCTTCTTTTTATGTCTCCTATAGCTCCATTGCAGTAATCTTTTAGTTACTAGGTTATTTAATTTTGTGTACGTTTGTTTGCTACAGACGGTTCTGTAGTAATTACACCATCCCCTAATAATGGGATTAAGTTTTGCAATTAGAGCTTCTTGAGGTGCTGCATTATGTCTTCTGATTATTTCTGATAATTCGGCGTAATGCCTCTTTATGCTTTCGTCAGAAGGTTTTATTAGCGTTTTAAATCCCAGGGTTTTGCCATGAATCTTGCCAGATTGGTATTTCCCTACAGGATATTGACGGATATTAAAACCAAGGAAGTTGAATCCTGGTTTATTACCGTTATGATTTTTTAGGGTGTGTCCAATATGAGTTTTTTCAGGTTTTAATTCGAGGTCGTAATCTGCCAACCAGCCTTTAATTATGTTTTGACATTGTTCCACAACTTCAAGCTTTTCATGGAGGATAACAAAATCGTCTGCGTATCTTATTAAGGATAAAGACGTTCGCTTATCGCGTTTACTCAATCCTTTAATATTAAGAGTTTCAGCGTATTCTTTTATCCTTATTTCCATTCCATGTAGGGCTATATTCGCTAAGAGCGGGCTTATAACCCCGCCTTGCGGAGTTCCTTCATGGCTGGAGCTTCTTTCGTGTTTTGCAAAGTCAACTACATCAGCTTTAAGCCATGCTTTTATTTGCCTTCTTAATTTTGGGAAGGTGTTTAGCTTTTGTAAAAGCTTATTGTGACTGATTTTGTCGAAGCATTTAGATATGTCGGCATCAAGGACGTATTTGGCTTTGAATTTGACGGAATCAAATATTGCTCCGATGGCATCGTGCGCTCCTCTTCCTGGTCTAAATCCGTGGCTGTTAGGCTCTAATTTTGATTCCCATTCAGGTTCTAGAGCAGCTTTGACTAAAGCTTGGGCTGCTCGGTCGCGCATTACGGGGATTCCCAAGGGGCGTTTTTCCTTCTTTCCAGGTTTTGGAATCCATACCCTTCTAATGGGCTTGGATTTATCCCTTGGTTTGAGGTTTTCTGCCATTTGAAAACGTTTTTTGAGTGTCAGGGATTTTACCTTATCTACTCCTGCTGTTTTCTTTCCTTGGTTGTCCTGAGATACCTTTCTTACGGATAGTAGTCGGTTGTAGTATGAGTTAACGAGGGTTTTTTGTAGCCTTCTTCCCTTTTTTACATCACCGTTGACGTAGGCTTGGTAGATTCTCTTTTGCAACTTAAACACAGCTTTTTGGATTTTTCGCCAATTAAGCTCGTTCCATTCCACAGTATTATTTTTATAATCTGTCTTAGACATATTTATTGTTACTAAATTTCTACTTTCCAGTAAACAGTGAGGACGTGGGCATATCCGCATCCATTACAGATGGGCATTAGCTTTTTCCTCAATCCTTCGCCTCTAGTAACCTCATTGCTGAGATGTTGCGTCTTGGTTGACTTCTTTTACTCTTTTTCGACCTATGAGTAAGAGTTACTAGGGGATTTCTTCGTTCCAAATAATCTGTTGGTATGAACCTTTAGAGTGCGTCTCTACACCGATTGCAGTTAGTGTTGTGTACTCAAATCAAGTTCTTTGAGAATAACTGTTTGCAATTTTGCCATTTTGGCTACAGCCTATCAGTCCTGATTTGGCTGTTTTATTTTTACGGTGCATACGACTTTTCCTCTCTACCGACTGCGGTTAGTGTTGTATTCCCCAACAAGACATTGGGAAATTACCTTTGTGCAGTTATACCTTTTTGGTGGCAGCCTATCAGTCCTGATTTGGCTACTTGATGATTACGATAGTTATGGATACTTTGAGCGTTACGCTCTACTCATAGACTTCTTGCTAGAGGATAACCAGTTCAGACTACTAGTCATTGCCCCGTTTAACCCCGCTTCAAGGATTGAAGACCACTCGCTACCTTGGGGGTTATGCTTTCACTCCCAACACTGAGAGGATAGGGTTTGAGTTGTTATGCTTTTATTAATATTTAGCAACCTTTGTAATAGGTCAATTCTCACCTATACAGATCATTTAGTTGTCATGGTTCAATTTAACCTGTTAAGAGTTGTAACAACCTTAACATTTAGTTACACCATGCTAGTGCTTATATACTTAAATTAGTACTTTCACACTAAACGAATCGCACATCTTGAGTCATCATATCTCCCACTACAGGAAAAGTCATCTGTTTCATGGCCCAAGGTAGTTTGGTACAGGTAGTAATCGGAGTATTAAGAACGATTAAGCCTTCAATCTGTTTGGGATTTTGTAAGGCGTACTGTATTCCTACCGAACCAAGAAAACCTTGAACGACTAAGTAATACTTTTCTAATTTGAGGGCAGTAATCAATTCACCTAGGGCATTAATAAAAGTTTCGGGACTATAAGCGAACTTTTTAGGACTAGGTTTGTCAGAAAACCCACAACCTAACCAGTCAGGAGCAATACAGGGTATTTGTTCGTCTGCTAACAGGGTCATAGTTTTTTGCCAGGTATAACTATGAGATGGCAAACCGTGTAAAAAAACTACGGGAGTACGTTCGCTTTCTATCTCTGTATGACGATAAAACCATTTAAAGTCACCAACCTGAATTTTATCTGCTTCTATTGACATATATTTTTGATGATTAAACTCTTTGACCGAAGCATACATGATTGAGGGGGGTCAAGGGTTCTCGTCATAGATAATATCTAGTCGAGCTATGATTGAAAGGTACGATTAGTTAAGCAATTAAAGCTGAATAATATGAAGAAATCAAGATTTCTAGGTAAAGTGGCTAGCCACGGGATAGCACTTTTTTTAGGAGTCGTTTTGACTTTTAGCAGCATTAGAGTAATGTCTTCTAATGCAGATATATTGCCAGCAGACTCTAAAGTTAATTATAAAGATAATCCTATTAGCCTTGACCAGCCTAAGATCCAAGCACAGGCTCCTGTAGCTAGTAACTCTACTAGTTTTGTGGCAGCAGCCGTCGCCCAAACTGGTCCGGCAGTAGTCCGCATCGATACCGAGAAAACTGTTGCTACTAGAGCGGAGCCTTTTTTTGAAGATCCTTTTTTCCGTGAGTTTTTTGGCGATCGCTTTAATCAGCAAATTCCCAGAGAAAGACAAGTACGGGGTCAAGGATCGGGATTTATTACCCAAAAAAACGGCATCATCTTTACTAACGCTCACGTAGTTAGTGGTGCAGATCGAGTTACCGTGACTCTCAAAGATGGTCGAGAATTTGAGGGAGTGGTTAAAGGTACAGATGAAGTAACCGATCTAGCAGTGGTGAAAATTGACCCCAAGGGTGTCGATCTACCCATTGCACCATTAGGTAATTCTGGAAATATTCAGGTCGGAGATTGGGCGATCGCTGTGGGTAATCCTGTAGGTTTAAATAATACTGTAACCTTGGGTATTATTAGTACCTTAACTCGTTCTTCGGCTCAAGTTGGTATTCCCGATAAACGGATTGATTTTTTACAAACTGATGCAGCAATTAACCCTGGTAACTCTGGTGGTCCCTTACTCAACCAAAACGGCGAAGTAATTGGTATTAATACTGCAATTCGTCCAGATGCCAACGGTATTGGTTTTGCCATACCCATTGACAAAGCCAAATCAATCACCAGCACTTTGGCTGTAGGTAAGCAAGTACCCCACCCCTATATTGGCGTCCAGATGCGGACTATCAGCCCAGAATTTGCGCGCAAGAGTAATCAAAACCCTAACTCACCTTTTATTATTCCTGAAGTTGATGGAGTGTTAGTAGTTCGAGTTTTGCCCAATACCCCAGCTGAATCTGCAGGTTTGCGAATTGGAGATGTGATTACTGCCATTGACGGACAGGCGATTACTGATGCTGGTCAACTACAATCTTTTGTTGATCGCACTAACCTAAACCAAAGTCTTAACTTTACCGTTAAACGGGGCGATCGCACTTTAAAATTAAAAGTCATCACCACTCAGTTGAGAGGACTGTCTTAAAATTCTCACCTTGGATTCATTGTCCATTATCAATTGTTAATTATTAATTATTAATGACTATCCCTTTTGATGCGGAATCTGCCCAAAAACGAATCGATCGCTTTTGGCAACTACCAGCCAGTTTTGGTATGGAAAGAAATGCCTATCACAACTATCTCAATGAAATAGTCAGCGATCGCTATGCTCTAATCAACGGCTTACAACTATTGCGGGACGAACTACAGTTCGCTGCTGCTAGTCCTACAGATATGCACGTTTGTGGCGCAGATCTAAATCTACCTAGCGTAGTGACGACTTTAGCCTATACTAACTGTGGCGATCGCATTCACCAGGGAGAAGTAACCAAACGCTATCGAGACGTGGTAGCATCTCGTTTTGCTACCCTTTCCGAAATCGGCGAACTAAAATTAGAAGCATTTTTCCCTGCTGGGGGTGGTACGGACAATGGGGCAACATTAGCTCACGTTACTGTAGCGCATCAGATGGACGAACCTCTACGCAGAAGGCTTTATGAAGGTAATTCTCAGTCAATGGTTTTGGTTGCTATCGACCTTAAAACCCACGTAGGAAGGCTTAAAGAAAGTAACAGACGTATTTATGGCAAAACTCGCGAGTCTCCTTGGCGCGAACCCCGTCATGCCTGTGGCGCAATTGTCGGGGCATTGTCTGATTATCATCCCCACAATATGATTCATCGTCGTATTCGAGATGATCTGGGGGAAGCTAACTTTCAATATCTTTCTACTAACAAAATTCTGACTGATAACGGCACCGATATTACGATGGCGGTAGCTGCTGCAATTGTAGCAATTAGGGGCATTCGTAATACAGCGATGGCAATGACTCAAGAAATAGACGAACGAGGTTTGGCTCATCTAACTGCTAGTACGACAGTTAATCGTCCTTCACGGGATGATTTGGTCATTTATTTAGCCAGAGCAACGGTGTTTAATGGCAAGGCAAGAATCCAAAGTTTGGGAACAAAGGCAAGATTATACAGCGGTAAATTGGTTGAGTATGCAGGAGAAAAAAGACTGGTATTAACCTACGATAGTTTGGACGGAGATTCTTTACCTGTAGAAGAAATTCCTTATAAAATCAAGCCTTCTGGATTGTCTTAGTTTAACTTGAAATTATTTATGTCAGAATCAACAACATTTAAAGTAGGCGATCGCGTTAAAATAATTGCTCTACCTTCCTACATTAAAACTGCCGAACCAATGCCGATGTTACGTCCCCCCAGTCTTCTTACCGTCGGCGAACAGGGCACAATTATGGATCGTCGCCCTGGTGGTTACTGGGGTATTCGCTTTCCTGGGGGAGCTTTTTTATTAGAAAGTCAATATATTGCAGCAGTTGATCATTAATGATTCATTATTAATAATGAGAATTAAACAGTAATAAATCATTCCTTGTATGGAAGTATCAGAATTAAAACGCAACATCGAAACCATCGCTTCGCACCTGGGTAAAGCTCAGGAGTATCTTTGACCCACCAGCCCTAGTCGCTAAAATACAGGATTTGGAGCAAAGAGCAGCACAGCCAGAATTTTGGGACGATCAATCTACTGCCCAACAAGTTTTACAAGAATTAAATGATCTCAAGTCTAATTTGGAACAATACCAGACTTGGAACGAAACTTTAGAAGATACTAAAGCGATCGCCGAACTATTGGAATTAGAATCAGATGAAGCCTTAGCTACTGAAGCTCAAGGTAATTTGGCGCAACTAGCCAAAGATCTAGAATTGTGGAATTTGCAGCAGCTGTTATCTGGTACTTACGATACTAAGGGTGCAGTGCTAACTATCAATGCAGGAGCAGGAGGTACAGATGCTCAAGACTGGGCAGAGATGCTGTTACGAATGTACAGTCGTTGGAGCGAAAAAGAAGGCTATAAAGTTCGTTTAGCCGAATCATCAGCGGGAGATGAAGCAGGGATTAAATCTGCCACCCTAGAAATTGACGGACGTTATGCTTACGGCTATCTCAAAGGTGAAAAAGGCACGCACCGTTTGGTGAGAATTTCGCCTTTTAATGCTAATGGCAAGCGACAAACTAGCTTTGCTGGGGTCGAAGTGATGCCTAATTTGGGAGATGAGGAAATTAATTTGGAAATTCCCGATAAAGATCTAGAAATCAAAACTTCTCGCTCTGGTGGCGCGGGGGGACAAAATGTTAACAAAGTAGAAACCGCAGTGCAAATTGTTCATTTACCGACAAAAATAGCGGTACGCTGTACAGAAGAGCGATCGCAATTACAAAACAAAGAACGAGCCATGGCTCTACTCAAAGCAAAATTGTTAATTATTGCCGAAGAACAACGAGCCCAAGAGATTGCTGAAATTCGTGGTGATATGGTAGAAGCTGCCTGGGGTAATCAAATTCGTAATTATGTTTTTCATCCCTATCAAATGGTCAAAGATCTGCGAACAGAAGTTGAAACTACTGATGTTAATGATGTAATGGATGGTAATCTTAACCCCTTTGTTGAAGCTTATCTGCGCCAAGAGAATCAGCTGGTCTAAAATTGATGACAGCCTGGTGATTTAGATCGCAGATCTTATGATTCAGATAGATTATATTTAATGAAGATAAATAACGCAGACCGCCTATTTTAATAAGGTCTGTATATAAAAGATAGAACCCAGGTAAATAATTTACCTGGGTTCTATCAATAATATGGTGTGTTCTGATTGAAAAATAATTGTGACATATTCTAGGCAAACCTAAAAAAAGTTACAATTATTTATGTACTCCGAAATGTATTCCGAACAATTTTAGAGTGCCTTACTCCAATTAGAATTTGTGTAGTGGAAACGCCTCAAAATAGTAACACTGTTGTATTTGATTCGATAGATTCAGCTTTAGCTGATATAAAAGCAGGTCGTTCGATCGTCGTAGTAGATGACGAAAACCGCGAAAACGAGGGAGATCTGATCTGCGCTGCTCAGTTTGCCACTCCTAGCATGATTAACTTTATGGCAGTAGAAGCTAGGGGTTTAATTTGTTTGGCAATGACAGGAGATCGCTTGGATACATTAGACTTACCCTTGATGGTTACGAAAAATACCGATCGCAATCAAACTGCCTTTACCGTTAGTATTGATGCTTCTCCTAAGTTAGGAGTAACCACAGGAATCTCAGCCGAAGATCGCGCTCGTACTATTCAGGTGGCGATCAACCCCGCTAGTATTCCTGATGACTTGGTACGACCTGGGCATATTTTTCCTCTCCGAGCGAGAATTGGTGGAGTACTTAAACGGGCTGGACACACTGAAGCAGCAGTCGATCTTTCTCGACTAGCAGGACTATATCCCGCAGGAGTAATCTGTGAAATTCAAAATTCCGATGGTTCAATGGCACGACTTCCCCAATTGGTAGAATACGCCAAACAACATGATTTAAAATTAATTAGTATTGCCGATCTGATTAGCTATCGCCTCAAGCACGATGGCTTTGTCGATCGCGAAGCTGTTTGTGAGTTTCCCAGTCAGTTTGGTGACTTTAAAATCTATGCCTATCGTAATAATTTAGATAATACGGAACATTTGGCGATCGTTAAAGGAGATGTTAGCGATCTTAGTACAAAACCAGCTATGGTCAGAATGCACTCAGAGTGCCTTACAGGAGATTCTTTGGGTTCAATGCGTTGTGACTGTCGGATGCAGCTTCAGGCTGCTTTAAAGATGATTGAAGCTCATGGTTTGGGAGTAGTGGTCTATCTGCGCCAAGAAGGTAGAGGTATTGGTTTGGTTAATAAGCTCAAAGCTTATACGCTACAGGATATGGGATTAGATACAGTAGAAGCCAATGAAAGATTAGGTTTCCCTGCCGATTTACGAGATTACGGTATGGGAGCGCAAATTCTTAACGATTTGGGTATTAAAGAGATTCGTTTGATTACGAACAACCCCCGTAAAATAGCTGGCTTAAAAGGTTATGGTCTAGAAATCGTTGATCGCCTACCTTTGTTAATTGAAGCAACTGACTACAACTCTGGTTATCTGGCAACTAAGGCTAAAAAACTCGGTCATTTATTGTTACAGACCTATCTGATTACCGTAGCGATTAGCTGGAAAGAAACTATTGACGCTGAAGTTCGATATGAAAAACTGGATAAAATTCGCTATTTAGCTCAAGCACAGCATTTTTTAGTCCAAGAAGAGGCTAGACCTATTGCGATCGCTTTATTTAGCAACTCATCTCTGATTTTTCATCTTGGTTTCGATCAGTCAGGTTTAGCTATTGGTGATTGGTATCAAGACTGTAATCATCCTTATTTATCAGGAATAGTCAAAATTCTCGATACATTAGCAGATTGGCAAGATGTCCAACAGATAGAATTTTTACTGGCTTCTGGAGACGATCCGATGACTGGGCTGCAAATTAAGCTTGATCGCTTAAGCTATAGTCTCGATGATCGACCTTCTTCTTTGTGTCACAACTTAGAAAGTCAGACAATCTATAGTTTTAGTCGGAGGTTGGCAAAATGACACATTTTCATTTCTGAATAAATAGTTAATGCGCTAAATCTAAGCAAAAAGTATTGATTTATCAAAAAATATTGATTCGTGAATACAATTTGTCTAGAATGCTCAACATGTTAGATAGATAAATCCGAATAATTAAATGCAGAACAATTCACAAATTGATATGGAACGGCAAATTTTTGCTGTAAGTGAATTAATGCCCATCAAGGCAGATTATCTTTGGCTGTTGCAACGGGGGGTTGTGAAAACTCGTGCTTGGACAGAAGAAGGAACTCCCATAGTTTTAGGTTATTGGGGAACCGAAGACATCATCGGACAGCCTTTATCTTTGGTATATCCTTACCAAGCAAAATGTCTGACTCAGGTAGAAGCGATCCTGGTACCTATGTTCCAAGCTCATTTAATTAGCGATTTAATTAACCGCCACATCCAGCAAACCGAAGAGCTACTATATATCTTACGTTCGGACAGCATGTATCATCGGTTGAGCAAAATACTAATTTGGCTAAGTCTAAAGTTTGGTACGGAAATAAGCTTTGGTCAAATGATTAATTTGCCTATTACTCATCAAGACTTAGCAGAAGTTATTGGTGCAACTAGAGTTACCGTTACCAAACTAATCAACCAACTAGAAAAAGAAGGATTTCTAAGTCGTCCAGAACGCAATACAATAGTTTTGCTAAAACAATAGACAATGGACAATTAGTAATTGACAATTTAATCGATCTTTTATCTTTTTTATCTTATGTCTACTTCGATTGTAAGCATCCAAGATGGTGTCGCTAATTCTCAACAACTATTAATTAATCCAGCCCCTACAGGGTTGACGGTAAAAGGCGAAATCACAATTCCAGGGGATAAGTCGATTTCCCATCGTGCTTTAATGTTAGGAGCGATCGCCAATGGAGAAACAACTATTGAGGGTTTACTATTAGGAGAAGATCCCCGTAGTACAGCAGCTTGCTTTCGAGCAATGGGAGCGAAAATTTCGGAATTAAACTCGGAAAAAATAACCGTTACGGGAGTAGGCTTGGGTAATCTACAAGAGCCACAAGATATTTTAGATGCGGGTAACTCTGGTACGACTATACGCTTGATGTTGGGCTTATTGGCATCTCATCGAGATCGCTTATTTACCGTTACAGGAGATAATTCCTTGCGATCGCGTCCTATGTCGCGGGTAGTAAAACCTCTACAGCAAATGGGAGCGCAGATCTGGGGTAGAAAAGAAAACACGCTGGCACCCTTAACTGTTCGAGGACAACAATTAAAAACCACCCATTATCACTCACCAATTGCTTCTGCCCAAGTCAAATCTTGTATTTTACTGGCAGGCTTGATGGTAGATGGTAAAACTACGGTAACCGAACCTGCGCGCTCGCGAGATCATAGCGAACGGATGTTACAAGCCTTCGGAGCTAATTTAGAGATCGACCCTGACAGCAACAGTGTTACTCTTACAGGACAACCAACTCTTCGTGGGCAAAAAGTTATTGTACCTGGCGATATAAGTTCTGCTGCTTTTTGGTTGGTGGCAGGAGCAATTGTTCCTGGTTCGGATCTACTTATTACCAATGTAGGGGTAAACCCGACCCGTACGGGAATCTTGTCAGCCCTGGAAATGATGTCAGCCGACATTACCAAAGAAAATGAACGCACTGTAGCAGGAGAGCCTGTAGCGGACTTGAGAGTTAAACACAGCCAGTTAAAAGCTTGTGAAATATCAGGAGATATCATTCCCCGTTTGATTGATGAAATTCCTATTTTAGCGGTAGCTGCTAACTTTGCCGAGGGAACAACCGTAATTAAAGATGCCGCAGAATTGAGAGTTAAAGAAAGCGATCGCCTGGCAGTGATGGCGACGGAATTAGGTAAAATGGGAGCAAATATCAGCGAACTAAAAGATGGATTGGAAATAAAAGGTGGAAATGCTTTAAAAGGTGCAGAAGTTGATAGCTATACCGACCATAGAATTGCTATGAGTCTAGCGATCGCTGCTTTAAATGCTACAGGTAAAACTACCATCAATCGAGCCGAAGCAGCCTCGATCTCTTATCCTAATTTTGTCAGTACTTTGACTCAAGTATTGCGATCGTAAACCTCTTTGATATATACAACAAAAGAGTTTGGTATGATACCAAACTCCTGTATTTTTAAGATGTCAATTCTTCACAGCCAAATTAAATTAGCCAACGAAAAAATTTAAGCGGTGCTACCAGACAATAAAAACTCTTTGAGTAATTCAGCTTTATTAGTTTTTTCCCAAGGAAGATCTAAATCGCTTCTGCCAAAATGACCATAGGCAGCTACATCCTGATAAAAACGACCATTTCTAGATTGAGGTAGATGGCGCAAATCCAAGGTTTGAATAATGCCTGCAGGTCGTAATTCAAAATGTTCTCTTACCAATTCCAAAAGTTGTTCTTCGGCAATTTTAGCCGTACCAAAGGTTTCAATAAAGATACTAGTTGGTCTAGCCACACCAATAGCATAACTAACCTGAACCTCACATTTATCTGCCAAGCCAGCTGCCACAATATTATTAGCGACATAACGACAAGCGTAAGAAGCACTACGGTCTACTTTTGTGGGATCTTTGCCTGAAAAAGCACCCCCACCATGACGAGAATAACCACCATAAGTATCGACAATAATTTTGCGACCAGTTAAGCCAGAATCTCCTTGAGGACCACCAATGACAAACTTACCTGTAGGGTTAACTAAAAAACGAGTACTATCGCTGGGCTTAAGCTCTAAATCAGCAAATACAGGTTCGACTACCGCTGACCACAAATCCTCTTTGATTTTCTTCTGTACAGCACTACCTTCAGAGATATTGCCGATATTTTCTGTATGCTGAGTAGAAATTAAAATTGTATCTACACCAATGGGTCTACCGTCTTCATACTGAACTGAAACCTGAGTCTTACCATCTGGTCGCAGATAAGATAAGTCTCCTTGCTTGCGTACCTGTGCTAGTTTGCGGGACATACGATGAGCTAAACTGATCGGCATGGGCATCAATTCTGGAGTTTCGTTGCAGGCAAACCCAAACATAATTCCTTGGTCGCCAGCGCCAATGCGATCTAACTCACTATCACTCAAACTTTCTCGTTCTTCTTGAGCAGAAGTAACACCTTGAGCTATATCTGGAGATTGTTCGTCTAGGGCAATTAATACAGAACAGCTATCCGCGGAGAAACCATTTTCAGCGTTAGTATAGCCAATTTCAGCAATTTTTTTCCTGACTAAATTGACATAATTTACCTCAGCTTTGGTGGTAATTTCTCCGGTTACCAATACTAATCCTGTATTAACTACTACTTCTGCTGCAACACGGCTGAGAGGGTCTTGAGCAAGTAAAGCATCTAAAATGGTATCGGATATTTGGTCACAAATCTTGTCAGGATGACCTTCTGTGACTGATTCGGAGGTAAATAAATAATTACGAGACAATGTTGTATAGCCCTCTGAGAAATATCAAATATAGGTGTGCAGAATTTTGACCGTATTCCGTGGTCAAAGGAAGCCTTGCCATTTTTTACAAGTACTTATCGCTTGTGTCCTCCCAGGACGGGGCATATGAAGTGTAGAGTAAACCTCCGCACATATACCAAGCGCGGTATTCTTGTTTGACAGCCCCTCCGTTTATGACGGACGTGGCAAGGTATGTTTAACCTAAATATTTAAGCATAAGTTTCATAATACAGGTTTAGTTTGAGGATGACAAAATTTGAATTTCCGACAAACTAGAAATTTGAAGATCTGCTTGAAGAAAACTTGTATTGCGATTAGGCTTACGCCTAGCCGACCGATCGCGATCAATACCAATAGTTCCTGCTGCACCTGCTGCTTTTGCCATGGTTATATCTCCTAAAGAGTCTCCTACCATCAACGTTTGTTCGGGAACTACATTTAAGGCTTCACAAGCTTGAATATATAAATCAGGATTGGGTTTAAATAGCTTTCCGTCTACCCCCATACTTAAACTAACAAAATTCTGTAGTTGATGATTGGCTACAAAACTGTCGACTCCAGCAGTAGAGTCAGCTGAAAGTATGCCAATTTTAACCCCTGCATTACTTAAAGATTGAAGCACTTCTTTAACTTCAGGAAATAAGGGTGCAGATTCAGGAGTTTTAATTAAATATTTTGATTCTGCGATCTCTTGGAAGGCTTCTGCTGCAATTTTTTTAGCTTCACCCCAACTACGTCCTGTTTCGGCTATATAGGCTGCTGCTGCAATTTCGTTTTCTTGGCGACTGCCAACCGCCATTAAGCCTGTGGGGTCTAAAGTATTATCGTAAATACCAAAAGCCATCAGCAGCGGTTCTCCTACTCCTGGGATTTGAGCATCAATTAAACGAGATCTTTGAATACCTACTTCTCGCCAAAATGGTAAAGAGTCTTCTAACGTCCCATCTTTATCAAAAATAATGGCAGATATATTGCTAAATTCTAAATCTTTGATCGCGATCTTTAGTCCTGGCATTGTGCTTTATACTATTATTTTTCTATAAACAATCAAAAAAAAGAGAGGATTAACACCTCTCTCAATATAAGTATTTTTTATGGACAGAATTCAAAATAAATTAAGTTTATTTTGTTTATTCTAATCTAGTTTATTTACTTATTTACTCTTCTGTTCCTGCTCCAACCATTTCTTCTGAAGAATCTTCTTCGCTAACGGCTTCTTCAATCACCTCAGTTTCTTCTGCTACTGGTTCTTCTACTGCTGTCTCTTCTGCTACTGGTTCTTCTGCTACTGGTTCTTCTGCTACTGTCTCTTCTACTGTGTCTACTGGTTCTTCTGTTGCTGTCTCTTCTGCTACTGCTGTCTCTTCTATTACTTCTGCTGCTTCTTCTAAGGTGATACCTTCTGCTTCAGCTAGTAATTTCTGACGGTATTTTTCTGCCATTTCTTCGGCTTTTTCAAAGACAATTTCTCTATTTTTCAGCATATCACCTGGTTCTGGCTCTAACTGCTTAGTAGATAGAGATATACGACCTCTTTCCGCATCTAGGTCGATAATCATTACTTTTAGCTCATCATTTACTCCGAATACACTATGAGGAGTATCAATGTGATCGTGAGAGATTTCAGAAATGTGTAGCAAACCGCTTACGCCACCAATATCGATAAACGCACCATAAGGCTTGATACCGCGTACAGAGCCTTTGACAACTTGACCTACTTCTAGACCATTCATCTTACGTTCTACCAAAGCACGACGATGACTTAGTACTAGTCGGTTACGTTCTTCATCAACTTCCAAAAACTTGAGTGGTAGATCTTCGCCAACTAAATCTTCTTTAGCTTCTCTAGCACTAATATGAGAACCAGGAATAAAGCCTCTTAAGCCTTCAATTCTAACTAACGCACCACCACGGTTAGTAGCAAACACATTAGAACGAACTGTCGCGTCTTCTTGCTGTAGTTGTCTAACTCTTTCCCAGGCACGCATGTACTCAATGCGTCGAATAGATAAAGTTAACTGACCGTCTTCATTTTCGTCAGTTAAAATAAAAAATTCTCTAGTTTCATCCGCTTGCAGAACTTCACTAGGATTGTCCACCCTATTAATGGACATCTCCTGAATTGGAATATAGGCTGCTGTTTTTGCACCAATGTCAATCAAAGCACCTCTTGGTTCCATACTAAAAACTGTTCCTGCTACTATATCTCCAGGACTAAAATGGTAGTCGTATTTGTCGAGAAGAGCAGCGAAATCTTCATGAGTAAAACCAATATCTTGAGTATTGTTTGCTTGCTGATTGACCATATGGGTTAGATGTCCTTGTTGTATTTCCTTATTTTTTTGATTGATGAGCCTCCTGCTTGATGTACACTCATCTGGTTATTATGCAGCCTACACCTACATTTACTGAGTTTGGCAGTCGGAAATGAATAAATGTCTTCAAACGTTTGGCAACTGCAAACACATTTGTGGGCAAGATGGCATTATACCATTGTAACTTTTTATTGGAATGGTCGTAACTTTTTTTGATTTTTTTTACTAAAAATATTTTTATTGCTGTTTTTATTGATTTCTTCCTAAATTAGTAGAGTTGTGGAATTTTAAATTCTCGTAAATTCTGCACTTAGGCTTGTATAGTTCTCATTTTGCAGATGATCTAAAGTTTCAATAAAATCTTTAATACCTTGAAATTGTCGGTATACAGAAGCAAAGCGGATATAGGCTACTTCATTTTCATAACGGAGGTTTTGTAATACTAGTTCGCCTATTTCGCTACTATTAAATTCTTTGCCTGAATTTTGTTGTAGCCTGGCTTCAATGCGATCAACAATTACCTCAGCTTTTTGGTGGGAGACAGTAGTTTTCTCACAGGCTCTTAATATACCTCTCAACAATTTAGCACGATCAAAAGATTCTCTGCTGCGATCTCTTTTGATAACTGTAATTGGGACTAACTCAATTCTTTCGTAAGTTGTAAAACGCTGTTTACAATTTAAACATTCTCTACGGCGGCGGATGCTCTGTCCGCTTTCCGTAGAACGAGATTCTAAAACTCGACTTTCTGTGTGTTGGCAGTTTGGACAGTGCATGAATCTAAAAATAGGATTTTATTATAAATTGTTGGCAAAAACGACAAATCTGAGCCGTTATCTATATCATAATCTGTGAAATAACAGAGTATGAGCAAAAACGACTCAGAAATGAAAAAATCTTAAAAATGCTTAACAACTTATTTAGCTTAATTATCTTACTTAAAGATACAAGACTAAGTTAGCTGTATCTAAGCTATTTAATACTTATTTCTCAATACGGGGTGGCTCGCGAAAGGCGATCGCAAAGAACAGAACTGAGATTGCCATAGCCAAAACTAAAATGTATGCAACAGCTTCCATATTTAAATTCCTAAACTATCTTTATACTTAATCTTACCAATAAAATACTGAAATATAAATTTCTTCAAACTAGTTGACTTTAAAATTAGGGAAGAAAACGCTAGGTTTTCTTCCCCAACATCAAGCTAGATCTGAAAACTATTCATTAACAGTGAATTCTAAGCTTCTTGCTTGGTGCGAGTAGATTTATCACCCACTTTTTGATAGAAGCCCCATTCTACTTGTTCTTCCTCTAGTTCAGGGTCAACACCAGCAAATACGTCTCGGTACAATGTACGAGAACCATGCCAAATATGACCAAAGAAGAAGAATAATGCAAATACAGCGTGACCAAAAGTAAACCAACCACGAGGGCTAGTACGGAATACACCATCAGACTCTAAAGTTTCGGTATCAAAAGCAAATGCTTCACCGAGTTGAGCCCTACGGGCATACTTCTTAACCGTAGGCGCATCGCTGAAAGATTGACCGTCTAAAGCTCCACCATAGAAAGCAACAGTAACGCCGCTTTGTTCTACGCTAAGTCTAGATTCTGCACGACGGAAAGGAATATCGGCTCTAACAACGCCATCTTCATCTTGTAAAATTACAGGGAATGTCTCGAAGAAGTTAGGCATACGACGAACGCTTAGTTCGCGTCCTTCACTATCAGTGAAGACTGCGTGTCCCAACCATTCTTGAGCAATACCATCTCCACTATCCATTGAACCAGTACGGAATAAACCACCTTTAGCGGGGCTGTTTCCGACATAGTCATAGAAAGCTAGTTTTTCAGGAATTGTTGACCAAGCTTCAGAGCGAGTTAAACCGTCATCCATTGCCGTTTCAACGCGACGCTGAATCTCTTGGTTAAAATATCCTTGATCCCATTGATAACGGGTAGGTCCAAACAATTCGATTGGAGTAGTAGCGTTTCCGTACCACATAGTTCCTGTAACTACGAAAGCCGCAAAAAATACTGCCGCAATACTACTAGAAAGAACTGTTTCAATGTTACCCATCCGTAAAGCCTTGTAAAGCCTTTCTGGAGGACGAACGCTGAGATGGAATAAACCGGCAATAATACCAACTACGCCCGCAGCAATGTGGTGAGCTACAACACCACCAGGATTAAAGGGGTTAAACCCTCCAGGACCCCATTCTGGGGCTACTGGCTGGACGTGACCAGTTACGCCAAAGGCATCTGATACCCACATTCCAGGGCCCCACACTCCTGTCAGGTGAAACGCTCCAAAACCAAAGCATAGTAGACCAGATAAAAACAGGTGAATACCAAACATTTTTGGTAAATCTAAAGCTGTGTTACCAGTACGAGGATCGACGAATAATTCCAAATCCCAATATACCCAGTGCCATACTGCTGCTAGGAACAATAGACCAGATAGTACGATGTGAGCGATCGCTACACCTTCAAAAGACCAAAAACCAGCAGTTGCGCCAGTTTCTCCTGTGACACTCCAGCCACCCCAAGATGTATCTACACCCAAGCGAGCCATGAAAGGTAGTACGTACATACCTTGTCGCCACATAGGATTAAGAACCGCATCACTGGGATCGAATGTTGCTAGCTCAAATAGAGCCATGGAGCCTGCCCAACCTGCGACTAAAGCAGTGTGCATCAGATGCACTGATATTAGTCTTCCTGGATCGTTCAGGACGACTGTATGAACTCGATACCAAGGTAGTCCCATAGACTAGCCTCCTCCTAATTAATTAAATAATTTGTTTAGTAAAACCAAAAAATGTTTTTTGGTTGACTAACAATCCATTACCAAAGAATGGAATTATCGTTGACTGTTATTTTGTAATTTGTATTTATGCCTCAAGCCTTGTGGTGTATAGAATAATCTATTACTATCCAGCAAAAAATTGGGCTGATTCAAGGGTGACTTGAAAATACTATTTATTTAAAGAAGTGTAACTATTGTTAGAACCTATTGCAAGAATTATCGACTCTTGTCGACAAAAGTTAACTTTTGTAACATAAAACAATAGCTAAATATTTGTCACTAGGGTTTGTTGAATATTGATTCTGAACTAGACAAAACTTTGATGACTTGCTCTGCATCAATCAAACGTTTAAGTACTACTTGCCCAATATTCGATGAGACTTGAGCTTCTTGACGTGGGCGAACTTCGACCATCAAAACGGCATCTTCTACCGCGTAAAGCCACAAAGTTTCACCTTGTTGGATAGTACCGCAGTTTAAGAGTTTTATTTCGGGCTTGCGACCCCAGCTATTTTGATCCCACAATCCGCCGAACTCCCAGACTCTGCTATAAGTCCAATCATCACTTAGAAAAAAATATTTCACAGACTCAATAGTTACTCACATCATTTCTAGAGCTGAAAATTTTCACTCGCAAAAGCTATTAATCTTAAGCATTGTACAACTCTAAGCACCGCACAGAATAGATTGCTAATTTCAATATAAAAAAACTTTATACTTTTTCTTCAGGAAAAGTCTCGTTAAACTCTTCGATTAATTCATCTAATTCTTCTAATGCTTGATCGACATCGATTCTTAGAGTTCCTAAATTAGGTCTTTCTAAAAGTTCGACTAAAGAATCTCTTTTGGCGGCCATTTGAGTAATTTTGGCTTTGATCTCGGCTTTATCCATAATTTCTTTAAACGTAAGTATCCAATAGCTTTAGAATAGACAATATTGACAAATTTAAACAATTTTTTATTATGTTGCGTAAAATACCATTGGCGGCAGTTGGTTTAACTGTTGGCGGAATTTTAACTGTTATTGGTTTTTATGCCTATGCTGTAGGAATGAATACTCTTAATTTAGCTGGATTCTTTTATGGAATTCCTTTGTTACTAGGAGGTTTGGCTCTGAAAGCTTCAGAATTAAAGCCAGTACCATATACAGTAGAAACTAGCCCAGAGGTTCAAGAATTGCGATCGCAGGCAACCCCTACTCAAGATCAGCTACGTAAGGATGTAACTCGCTATCGCTATGGACAAGAAGCTCATTTGGATGAATCTTTGGCTAAATTTGGCTTAAGTCCTACGGATGAAGAAAGACCCGTTTTAGTCGGGATTCAGGAGCATTCTAGAGATGGTGCTTACACTTTGCTAATGGAGTTTTATTCACCCTTTTTTGATTTGGAAAAATGGCAAGAAAGAAAGGAAAAGCTCGAAAAGTTTTTTGGTCCTGATATAAGTGCTGAAATTACTGAGGGAGAAGACTCTAAAATTGATGTAGCCTTAATTAAAACCAGCTAAGGCTTTTTACTTTTTAACTGAGTAAAACCCGATCGTTAGCGGGTATACCCTTGGTCAGAAGGAAGATTTGGTTGAGATGCTGCTGCTACAGCCAGGCGATCGCATCTTTCATTTTCGGGTATTCCTGCATGACCTTTGACCCAGATAAATTCAATATCGTGTATTTTGCAGAGATCGAGTAATTCTTGCCAAAGATCGGGATTTTTCGCCATTTCCTTACTGTTTCTTTTCCAACCATTTCTTTGCCATTTTTGAGCCCAGCCTTTTACTACAGCATCGACAATATATTTGGAATCACTGTGGAGTTTGACTTTAGAGTTAGATGGCAAAGATTCCAAAGCAACGATCGCTCCCATCATTTCCATACGATTGTTGGTGGTTAATTTGTAGCCCCCAGAAAGCTCCTCACGGCGATCTCCGTGAATAATTACCGCACCATAGCCTCCTGCTCCTGGATTTCCCGTACAGGCACCATCTGTGTAGATAATGATAGTATCACTCGATGGTGTAGCGGATTGAGATTTACTGCTCAAAACTGGTCGAGAAGGTTTTTCGGCGCTTGGCTTGAGAGACTGAATATATTTAAGTACTTTTGGTAAAGAAGATTCAGGAAGAGTTTCTACTTCAGTAATGATTTTTTGCTTATAGTTCATCTTTAGTACTTATGCTGTAATTTCACGACTTTCATGATATGTCAGTTAAGGGAGTTTGGAATCAACGTTAATGCTTTAATACCTACAACTCTGATGAACTGTTGAGTCGGTAGAATAAAAATTAGATAAGTAATTCTTATGTTAAATTTTATGATATTATCAACAGGAGATATATAGGGAAATAAAGTTACCGTATATCAAGCACTTCAACCTGTCGATCGGCAGTCGCCAGCAATGGACAACTTTTTTTTGAATCGCCTTAAAAGCCTAGATCGCCCTGTATTAGTATTTGACGGCGCGATGGGAACTAATCTTCAAGTTCAAAACCTCACCGCAGAAGACTTTGGTGGTGGGGAGTACGAAGGATGTAATGAATATCTTGTCCACACCAAACCTGAAGCAGTAGAGAAAGTACATCGTGGTTTCTTAGAAGCAGGTGCGGATGTCATTGAAACCGATACCTTTGGTGGTACTAAATTAGTTTTAGCTGAGTACGATATTGCAGACCAAGCTTACTACCTCAATAAAGCTGCTGCCCAATTAGCCAAAAAACTGGCGGAAGAATATTCAACTCCAGACAAACCTCGTTTTGTAGCTGGTTCGATGGGACCAGGTACAAAGCTACCAACCTTGGGACATATTGATTTTGATAGTCTAAAAGATGCTTATGTCGAACAAGCCGAAGCACTTTATGACGGTGGCGTAGATTTGTTATTAGTCGAAACCTGTCAAGATGTATTGCAGATCAAAGCAGCCTTAAATGCGATCGAAGAAGTCTTTGAGCAAAAAGGTACAAGGCTTCCCTTAATGGTTTCTGTAACGATGGAACAAATGGGAACGATGCTTGTCGGGACGGAAATTGATGCCGCTTTAGCGATCTTAGAACGCTATCCTATTGACATCTTAGGGCTTAATTGTGCTACAGGACCCGACCTAATGAAAGAGCACATTAAGTATCTTTCAGAACATTCCCCCTTTATCGTTTCTTGCGTACCCAATGCAGGTTTACCTGAGAACGTTGGCGGACAGGCACACTATAAGCTTACGCCAATGGAACTGCGGATGTCTTTGATGCATTTCGTTGAAGATTTGGGTGTACAGATAGTTGGTGGTTGTTGTGGTACTCGTTACGATCACATTGCCCAACTAGCGGAAATGACTCATGACTTAACGCCCAAAGAACGTCATCCCCATTACGAACCGTCCGCAGCATCTATTTATAGTACCCAACCCTATATTCAAGATAATTCCTTTTTAATTGTGGGGGAAAGATTGAATGCCAGTGGTTCTAAGAAATGTCGTACCCTACTCAACGATGAAGATTGGGATAGTCTGGTTTCTTTGGCTAAGTCTCAGGTAAAAGAAGGGGCGCATATTCTTGATGTTAACGTCGACTATGTCGGGCGAGACGGCGAAATAGATATGCACGAACTTGCATCTCGTCTAGTTAACAATGTTACTCTTCCCTTGATGCTTGACTCTACCGAACACACAAAAATGGAGGCGGGGTTAAAAGTTGCGGGTGGTAAATGTATCCTGAACTCTACCAACTATGAGGATGGGGAAGAGAGGTTTTATCAGGTACTAAACTTAGCCAAAAGATATGGCGCAGGTATCGTGATTGGTACTATCGATGAAGATGGTATGGGGCGTACTGCGGACAAGAAATTTGAGATAGCCAAACGCGCTTATAATGCAGCTATTGAATATGGTATTCCTGCACAAGAAATCTTTTTCGATCCTTTAGCTTTGCCAGTATCTACGGGTATAGAAGAAGACAGAGAGAACGGTAAAGCAACTGTAGAATCAATCAAAAGAATTAGAGAAGAATTACCAGGATGCCACATTCTTTTGGGTGTATCTAATGTTTCCTTTGGTTTAAATCTGGCTTCAAGACAAGTATTAAATTCTGTCTTCTTGCATGAGTGTATGCAGGTAGGATTAGATTCGGCTATTGTTAACGCTAGTAAAATTTTACCTCTATCTAAAATAGATTCAGCCCACCAAAAGATTTGTCACGACTTAATTTATGACAAGCGGGAATTTGATGGCGATATTTGTACCTACGATCCTTTAGGAGAACTTACTACTTTATTTGCTGGGAAAAAAGTCAAGAAATCTGAAGCGGTTGATAAAAACCTGCCGATTGAAGAACGTCTCAAACAACATATTATTGATGGCGAACGCATTGGTTTGGATGAAGCTTTAGATGAAGCCTTGCAACAGTATCCTCCGTTAGATATTGTAAACATCTTTCTTTTAGATGGCATGAAGGTTGTGGGCGAACTCTTTGGTTCAGGACAAATGCAGCTTCCCTTTGTACTCCAGTCAGCACAAACTATGAAGGCGGCAGTAGCCCATCTCGAACCTTACATGGATAAAGAGGAAGCTGACGATAGTGGTAAGGGTAAATTTGTGATTGCTACTGTTAAAGGTGACGTTCATGATATTGGTAAAAATTTAGTTGATATCATTTTGTCTAATAATGGTTATAAGGTAATTAACCTAGGTATTAAGCAACCCGTAGAGAGTATTATTCAAGCTTACGAGGAATATCAGCCAGACTGTATCGCCATGAGTGGTTTGCTGGTTAAATCAACAGCGTTTATGAAAGATAATTTGGCAACCTTTAACGAGAAAGGTATTAGTGTACCTGTTATTTTGGGTGGTGCAGCTTTAACGCCTAAGTTTGTTTACCAAGATTGTCAAAATGTCTACAACGGCAAAGTTATTTATGGCAAAGATGCCTTTGCAGATTTGCATTTCATGGATAAATTAATGCCCGCCAAGGCTGATGACAATTGGGACGATCTCCAAGGATTTTTAGATGAACCTGACGATAGCGGTAGAGGCGATTCGCCAATCGCCTCTACAGAAGGAGAAGCAAAACCATTTGAAGGGGAAAATCAAGATAAAATCTTCGTTGATGAGGTTAGCAGATCAGCCGAACCAAAAGTTATCGATACCAAACGTTCTGAAAAAGTAGCTTTAGATATAGAACGTCCTACGCCTCCTTTCTGGGGTACTAAAATTCTAAAGGCAGATGATATTCCGATAGAAGAAGTATTTCCTTATCTAGATTTACAGGCACTATTTGTTGGACAATGGCAATTCCGTAAGCCAAAAGAACAGTCACGAGAAGAATATGATGAATTTTTAGCTAGAAAAGTTCATCCAGTTTTGGAAGAGTGGAAACAGAGAATTGTTGCCGATAATTTATTGCATCCTACGGTAATTTACGGTTATTTCCCCTGTAACGCCGAAGGAAATACTCTTCATGTTTACGAACCCACTGACACGGGATTTATTAAACCCGCCACCTCCTTTGAATTTCCTCGTCAAAGTTCTGGCAAACGTCTTTGTATTGCCGATTTCTTTGCTACTAAAGAATCGGGACATATTGATGTCTTCCCTATGCAGGCGGTAACGGTAGGAGAAGTTGCTACCGAATATGCCCAAAAACTATTTAAAGCGGATAACTACACTGATTATCTTTATTATCACGGGATGGCAGTACAGATGGCGGAAGCTTTAGCCGAATGGACGCATACTAAAATTCGTCTGGAGTTGGGCTTTGAAGCAGAGGAGTCGGACAACATCCGTGATGTTTTGCAACAGCGTTATCGTGGTTCGCGCTATAGTTTTGGTTATCCTGCTTGTCCTAATATTCCCGATCAGTACAAGCAATTGGATTTGTTGGATACTAAGCGCATTGGTATGTATATGGATGAAAGCGAACAGCTATATCCAGAACAGTCTACGACAGCGATTATTACCTATCATCCTGTAGCAAGATATTTTAGTACTTAATTTGTTTTGAAAAGATTGTTTGTTTTAGGTGGGTTGATTCTCACCTTTTTTTGACTGGCGCAGAGACGTTTACCCAGCTTCGTGTTCTGGGCAAAGACGCAAAGGAAAGATCGAGGCGTCGGCGAATAGAGGTATGACAATAGATATTAGATTATATCCATATTTTTTACTAGAAATGCCCATTTATCCGCCGCCTCTTCAATTATCTTGGTAGTAGGCTTTCCTGCACCGTGTCCCGCTTTGGTTTCGATGCGAATTAAAACTGGGTTATTCCCACAATGAGTAGCTTGCAGGGCAGCAGCAAACTTAAAACTATGGGCAGGAACAACACGATCATCGCGGTCGGCAGTAGTGATCATGGTTGCGGGATATTCTGTACCTTCTTGAAGATTATGTAACGGAGAATAGGCATAAAGAGTTTGAAAATCAATTTCATTTTCTGGATCGCCATATTCAGGACACCACGCCCAACCAATTGTAAATTTATGGAAGCGCAGCATATCCAATACCCCGACTGCAGGTAGGGCAGCAGCAAAAAGATCGGGGCGTTGAGTCAGACAAGCACCTACCAACAAACCACCATTACTGCCACCTGCGATCGCTAGTTTTTTAGTACTGGTATATTTATTTTCAATCAGCCATTCTCCTGCAAAAATAAAATCATCAAAGACATTTTGTTTTTGATCTTTCATTCCCGCTTGATGCCAAGCTTCACCATATTCTCCCCCACCCCGTAGGTTAGCCACGGCAAATATTCCACCCATCTCTAGCCAAACCAAATTACTTACGGAAAAGCTAGGAGTTAAAGAGATATTAAAACCCCCATAGGCATAAAGATAAGTGGGATTATTACTATCTAACTTAATGCCTTTTTTGTGGGTAATAAACATGGGAATTTTTGTCCCATCTTTACTAGGATAAAATACCTGTTGAGTTTGATAGTCTTCAGGATCAAAGTCTACCTGGGGTTGCCGAAAGAGTTTGCTTTCTCCTGTCTGCATATCGTAGCGATAAATCGTGGCAGGGGTAGTAAAGCTGGTAAAAGTATAAAAAGTTTCTGTATCCTCTGGTTTACCGTCAAAACCACCCGCAGAACCGATGCCTGGTAACTTAACCTCTCGAACAAAGCTACCATCAGTATCAAAAATTTTGATTTGCGATCGCGCATCTTTGAGATAGTCAGCAACAAACTGATTATTTAAAATACCTACACTTTCTAGGGTTTCTGGTGCTTCGGAAATAATTTCTTGCCAATTAGATCGATCGCTATTGTGTAAATCTACCGCGATTACTTTACCTCTGGGTGCATCAAAATCTGTTTGTATCCAAAAGGTATCCCCGTCATTATCAATTACTCCATAGCTGGCTTCAAAATCGCTAATTAGTTCGATAACTTCACTATCGGGCTGTTCCAAATTTTGATAAAACAATAAATTCTTACTATCCGTACCCAACCAAACACTAATAATTAGATACTTCCCATCTTCGGTAACGCCACCGCTAAAACCCCATTCCTTTTGGTCGGGACGATGATAAATTAAAGTATCTTCAGTTTGAGTTGTACCCAAACGGTGATAATAAAGCTTTTGATAGTAGTTGACATCTTCAAACTTGGTTGATTCGTTAGGCTCGTCATAGCGACTGTAGAAAAACCCTTGATTATCTTTCGTCCAAGATGTCCCAGAAAATTTAATCCACTTTAAGCGATCGCTACAATCTTGACCAGTTTCGATGTCTCTTACCTGATACTCTACCCAGTCTGAGCCTGATTTGGACAAGCCATAAGCGAGCCACTTGCCATTATCGCTGATAGATAACCCCGATAAAGCAACTGTACCATCTTCTGATAGCTGGTTAGGATCTAATAATATTTTTGGCTCATCCTCCAAAGAATTTAGCGCATATAAGACACTTTGATTCTGTAAACCATCATTTTTAAAGTAAAAATAACGACCGCCCCGTTTAAATGGACTGCCATATTTTTCGTAGTCCCATAACTGAGTCAAACGCTGCTGAATTTGTTGTTTAGCTCGAATATTTTCTAGATAATGACTAGTTACTTTATTTTCCTCAGCAATCCAAGCTTGTGTCTCTTCTGAATCGGGGTTTTCTAACCAACGATAGGGATCTGCTACGATTACGCCATGATAATTGTCGCTCTGTTCGGATTGATGAGCGTTAGGATAAGTCAACTTACTAGAAAATCCCACTATAAAAACTCCAAAAGACTTTGTTTATTTAAAAATACTGTTATTAGTCATCATTAGAATGACTGTAAATGACGTTGCTGGCTTTTAAGATTATCTTAGTATGTAAGAATTCTTAATAACAATTCTCATTAATTCAGTTTAGGTTAATAGACTAGGTAGATTTTTAGATCTTTGTAAAAAATATAGACCAGTCAATTAATCATATAAAGTAGGAAATTTAGTATGAGCGTTAATTTAGCAACCATGTTGCGTGAAGGGACAAAAAAGTCTCACACCATGGCAGAAAACGTCGGTTTTGTTAAATGTTTTCTAAAAGGAGTCGTTGAAAAGAAATCTTATCGTAAATTAGTTACAAGTCTCTATTTTGTTTATTCCGCAATGGAAGAAGAAATGGCAAGACTCAAAGATCATCCAATGGTTGCTCCCATTTATTTTCCCGAACTAAATCGCCAACAAAGTTTGGAAGAAGATTTACACTTTTATTATGGTGTTAACTGGCGCGAAGAAGCCAAAAATACTAAAGCTGGAAAAGAATATGTAGCCCGCATTCGCGATTTGGCTCAATCTAATCCAGAATTGCTAGTAGCTCATTGTTACACTCGTTATCTAGGAGATCTTTCTGGGGGACAAATCCTTAAGAAAATTTCTCAAAGAGCAATGAACCTAACTGACGGTGAAGGAACAGCTTTTTACGAGTTTGAAGATATTTCTGATGAAAAAGCTTTTAAAGATAAGTATCGTCAAGCAATGAACGATCTACCTATCGATCAAGCTACCGCAGAGCGAATCGTTGATGAAGCTAACGCTGCTTTTGGCATGAACATGAAGTTGTTCCAAGAACTTGAAGGTAACTTAGTTAAAGCGATCGGTGTAATGTTATTCAATACTTTAACTCGTCGTCGTACCCGTGGCAGCACTGAATTGGCTACTGCTGAATAATTTATCAGAGTAATTAAGCTCTCAAAAAATCTAATATCCAAAAGAACAACCCCGAAAGCTGGGTTGCGGTTTAATTAGAAGATTTACTCTAACTCTATCGCTGTCTAGCTCTTGGGGTTGTCTGTCTTGAATAGTAAAATTGCGTCTCAAGATTCTATTGCTGTGAAAGATTGTTACTAGTGTATGTATCTAGTGCAAATGCAGGTGTACGTTCGCTGTGATCTATATCTCTACCAGTAAAGGATTTTGAAAGTTCCTCAAAAGATTCGCTTAGGCTACTCTCGTGAATCGGCTTGGTTTGTTCACCACGGAAATACGCTTGTGTACCAATTACTGCTGCTGCTGTCCAACCGATTAAAAATACTGCGATTAATAGGATAGTCATGTTTGACCTCTGCTTTGTTAAGTTTTATTTGCTTTATGTAAAATAATGTAACAAACACTTGACTGAGCTGGCAATATGCTAGGGGTGTGGTTCTCCCAACAGCAATTTCGTATAAACCGAACATAAAAAGCTCAAACACTCTCTCTGATTGGCGATCGCTTTTTATGGTTATTTCCCATAAAAAGAGGGCATAGGCTTAGATGTCCTGAAAAAAAATACTAAACAGACATTGAAAAATTAAGCTAGGACAGTCTCTGATTCTTCAGTGCGCTGATGTGGTTTTTCGACGAGATCGCCATTGCATTAATTCGTCTGAAAATCTATAAACTCACTTGTGCCAGTTGACTAATAATTGAGGATAACAACCTGTTGGTATTTTTATAATTAGTAAGGAGTCAGGAATTTTCCACGTTGCAAGTTCGGCTAAATCTCTCTCGGATCTTACCTGGCGATCGCCATAATAATCAGACAAAAATTGCTCCAACGCCAACATCAACGCTTTGGGATTGTCTTTAAACTGCAACATTATCTTTACGCAAGACTAAAGCACTCGAAATTTACAACGACATCTTACAATATTTTTGTACTATTCAAATGTGAAAGTAATCTATACGAATAGACTTTTGTATTCATAGAACCTTTTAATGGCGATCGCTTTTCGTGATTATTTCTAATAAAAAAAGAGCATCGGTTTAAATGCCCTTAAAAAAAATACTAAACAAATATTGAGAGGTTAATAAAAATTAAGCTAAAACAGTTTCTGATTCTTCAGTGTGCTGCTGTAGTTTTTCGGCGCGATCGAGTAATGACTGTAATTTCTCACCTTCAATTACCTCAACCTCCAAAATTTCTTGGGCAATTTGTTCGAGTAAATCGCGATTACGACCGAGTATATCCAAAGCTTGCTGGTGAGCAGTCTCAACAATGCTTTTAACTTCCTCATTGATCGCTTTGGCAGTTTCATCACTAACCATGCGACGTGGGTTGCCCATACCTTGTTGACCGAGGAAATTATTTTGTCCTGATTTTTCATAAGCCAAAGGTCCTAAAACTTCACTCATGCCATAGGTTGTAACCATTCTTTCAAACAAATCTCTAACTCTGGCTGCCCCTGCCCCCACAAACAACTCGACAAACTCCGAACCAAAAATACTAAAGAAGGATACCCCTGCTTCTCCTGCAACAGCTTTTGCCATTAGGGTTTTACCCGTACCAGGAGGTCCCACCAACAGTACGCCCTTGGGTATCCGCGCTCCAATTGCCTTGTAACGGTCGGGGGTTTTGAGAAAATCAACGATTTCAGTAAGTTCCGCCTTAGCTTCTTCAACCCCTGCAACATCATCAAAAGTCACTTTGGTCGAGTCGCCATCTACATAAACCTTGGCGCGACTTTTCGTTAAAGATAATGCACCCTGCGCTCCTCCTGCACTGCGACTGATAAAAAATTGCCAGATAGCCACAAAGATTACTGATGTTGATAATTGATCCCACGCCAAGATCAACTCTTCTAGACTGTCTTGAAACTGCAACATTATTTTTGCCTCAACCTAGCTATCCTAAAAACTATATCGTCATCGCAAGATATTTTTGTACTAGTGACGAGTTGAATGAAAAATATCTATCGAGTCAGAGATATAATAAATACAACAATTGTTGCCTAATAAATACTCCATGCCCCCCCAACTTCAGACTGAAATCGAACAGGCTGTAGCCAGTCGCCGTAATTTTGCCATTATTTCCCACCCTGATGCGGGAAAGACAACCCTGACCGAAAAACTGTTGCTTTACGGGGGTGCGATTCACGAAGCAGGGGCAGTCAAAGCCCGTAGAGAGCAGCGTAAAGCAACTTCTGACTGGATGGAAATGGAGCAACAACGGGGTATTTCGATTACTTCGACAGTGTTGCAGTTTCTTTATAATCAGTTTCAGATCAATTTATTAGATACTCCTGGACACCAAGACTTTAGTGAAGATACCTATCGCACCTTAGCTGCTGCGGACAACTCCGTGATGTTAATTGACGCAGCCAAGGGTTTAGAACCCCAAACTCGCAAACTGTTTGAAGTATGTCAGTTGCGATCGCTGCCTATTTTTACCTTTGTTAATAAGTTAGATCGTCCTGGTAGAGAAGCCTTTGAACTAATCGACGAAATCGAACAGGAATTGGGTTTGCAGACTTATGCAGTAAATTGGCCGATTGGTATGGGCGATCGCTTTAAAGGAGTGTTTGACCGACGCGATCGCAAAGTACATTTATTTGAACGTCGCTCTCACGGTAGCAAAGCAGCGGATGATACTATTCTCGAATTAGGCGATCCTCGCTTACAAGAATATCTAGATGACGAGCTTTATTATCAATTAAAAGAAGAATTAGAAATATTAGATGAAGTGGGGGCAGAATTTGACTTAGAACAGGTTCATGCAGGGAAAATGACCCCGATTTTCTTTGGTAGTGCGATGACTAATTTTGGGGTGGAACTATTCCTCAAAGCCTTTTTAGAGTATGCTCAGATGCCCGAATCTCATAAATCATCCTTAGGTGTGATCGAGCCTACCTACGAAGAATTTACAGGGTTTGTCTTTAAACTCCAGGCAAATATGGATCCCAAACATCGCGATCGCGTGGCGTTTATTCGTGTCTGTACTGGTAAATTTGAAAAAGACATGACAGTACAGCACGCCCGTACTGGTAAGACAGTGCGTTTGTCTCGTCCCCAAAAGCTTTTTGCTCAAGGTAGAGAATCGTTAGATGAAGCCTTTCCTGGGGATATTATTGGTCTAAATAATCCAGGGGTATTTGCGATCGGCGATACGATCTATAACGGCAAAAAATTAGAATACGAAGGTATTCCCTGTTTTTCTCCCGAAATATTCGCCTACCTCAAAAATCCCAATCCTTCTAAGTTCAAACAGTTTCAAAAAGGAATTACCGAATTAAGAGAAGAAGGCGCAATTCAGGTCATGTATTCTACTGATGAATTTAAACGCGATCCGATCTTGGCAGCAGTGGGACAGCTACAGATCGAAGTAGTACAGTTTCGGTTGCAAAATGAATACAACGTAGAAACCAGGATTGAATCCTTACCCTATAGCGTTGCTCGTTGGGTACATGGAGGCTGGTCAGCATTAGAAAAAGCAGGTCGAATTTTTAATTCCATTTCAGTTAAAGATAACTGGGGTAGACCAGTTTTACTGTTTAAAAACGAATGGAATTTACGCCAAATAGAGCAGGATATGCCCGAATTAAAGCTTAACTCTATTGCTCCTGTGGGTTCTGGTATACAACCAGATTAAACAAATGCTCAGTGATAGCTGTTGACTGATTTGTTGAGTTTAATTTAATCTGTTAAAAGTTTCTTAACAATCTTTATTAAACGGATATTATCGTATGTTTGACTGTATTATCGTAGGTGCTGGTCCTGCTGGAAGTAGTTCTGCTTATCATCTGGCGAAGCAGGGACATTCTGTCTTAGTACTAGACAAAGCAAGTTTTCCTCGTAATAAGTCTTGTGGTGGTGGGGTTTCTCCTGCAATTGCCCAATGGTTTGATTTTGATTTTACTCCTGTAATTCAAAATCATGTTTCTCAGGTTAAATATACTTTTAAGATGAGCGATCCTGCAGAGGTAGAACTTAAAGGTGTAACTCCCATGTGGATGGTGCAGCGCGATCGCTTTGATAATTTTTTGATCGAGCAGGCTACGGGTCAAGGAGTAGAATTCAAGTCTGGGGTAGAAGTACAAGGAGCTAAACTAGAAGGCGAAACTTGGCAGGTAGATACTACTGCTGGTCAGTTTGAAGGAAAGTATTTAATTGCAGCCGATGGTGCCAATAGCGCTATGGCAAAAATGCTCGGATTTCCCGAACCCCAAAAGGTTCCAGCCGCTAGTCTACAGATTCCAGGAGTAGTAAGCGATCGCCGCAAGGTTACGGGATTTTTTGATTTTGGTTCGCTGAAAAATGGTTTTATGTGGTGTTTTCCCAAGGAGAATGGCTATTCCTTTAGTGCTGCTTATGTCCGCGATCCTAAAGGAAAACCTGACGAGCTTAAAAAACAGCTTCACAAATATGCTCAACTATTCGATCTAGACCCCACTCAGGGAGAATACCAAGAGCATCCCCTTAATTTATGGCAAGAAGATCGCCCTTTACATAGCGATCGCGCTTTGTTGGTAGGTGAAGCAGCAGGAATGGTAGATCCTCTAATTGGAGAAGGCATTCGCCCTGCAATATATACTGGAGTTCAGGCAGCAACAGCAGTTGGTAAGGCGATCGCAGGGGATACAGATGCGCTAGCAGGTTACAGTTCTACTGTAAATCAAGAATGGGGAGCAAACCTAGCCAAAGCTGACTTTTTAGCTGGTTTATTCTTTAAAGCCCCTAAAATTGCCTATAAAGTAGGAGTCAAACGTCCTACAGCAGGTAAATTAATGGGTAAAATTCTTTGTGGTGAATTAAGCTATTCCCAAGTTGCCGAAAAAGCCACCCAAAAGCTTAAGTTTATTCCTGGTATTGGCTAAATAAAGATTAATCAGTAATCAGTAATCAGTAATCAGTAACTATTTTAATTTGATAGTCACTGATTGCTCATTACCAAAATCCTCGTTTACCACTAGGCATAACTGTCATCCAATTAGTTTTTGCTTCTTCTAACTGCTCTTGGGTTAGATTAGTATTACTCAAATTTGCTCCACAAAGATTGACGTTTTTTAAAGCAGTATTTTTAAAATTGGCATAGCTTAAGTTCGCTCCTCGTAAATCTACACCTTCCAAATTCACAGTATTAAGAAAAGTACGGGTTAAATTGGCATTACGTAACATCGCCTGACGCATATCAGAGTCAGTAAAGTTGGTTTGGCTCAAATCTGCTCCCTGAAAATTGGTTCTGATTAATTTAGAGCCATGAAACTTAGCTTCGGACAAATCCGCTTTCTGTAAGTCTTGCATACTAAGATCTTTTAGTCCAAAGTCTTTTCTGCCCGCAGCATAAGACTTAAGAATTTCTTCAGCCGATATTTTTATTGGTTTGCTAGGAGCTTTAGAAGCTTTACTTATAGAAGTAGAAGTACTACTCATGTTAGTTCTTCTAGAGCTACCGCGAGAATATTTAGAAGTAGAAGCATTTCTGCTAGAGTTACGAGAGGTTCGAGAAGAAGTCGGATTACGACGAGAAGAACCTATACTACCTCGACTGCTTCGACCAATAGAGCTATTAGGAGCTTCATCTGTAGTTGGATAGCTCAACATGCTTTCGGACAAACTATCAACGTGATTTTCAATGTCCAATGCCTGTAGTGCTTCTTCTGCAGTTTTGTAACGATTTTTGACCGCTACTTCTAGCATCGTAGTTAAAATCTCGGCAAAACTGTCACTAACCTGAGCATACTTGAACCAATCAATCTCTCCTGTAATTGGATCGCAATCCATATTTTTGGGTGCTTTACCAGTCATCAAATACATACAGGTAACGCCAAGAGCATAAACATCACTGGAATATACAGGACGCATTGCTAACTGTTCGGGAGGAGCAAAACCTGGAGTACCCACGGCAAAAGCTGTAAAAGCGGTTTGATTTCCTGCTGCACCAACGGAATTAACCTGATTTTTAACTACCCCAAAATCAATTAAAACCAATTTGTCGTCTATTTCACGACGAATGATATTAGCGGGTTTAATATCTCGGTGAATAACTTTTTGAGCGTGGATATCTCTGAGAATAATCAAAACTTCTTTAAGCACCTGTCGGGCTTTTGCTTCGTTGAGAACTCCTATTTTTTTTACTTCTTGCTGTAAATTGTTACCTTTAACAAATTCTTGAATTAGATAAAATTGCTCGCGATCTTCAAAATAATCGAGCAATCTGGGGATCTGGGGATGATTTCCCACTCTACCCAGAGTTTTCGCTTCTCTTTCAAAAAGCTCTCTTGCCATTGACAAGAAATTTGGATTATCAGTGTTGGGACGTAACTGTTTGATGACACACAAAGGTTTTCCAGGCAAAGCAAGATCTGCTGCTAAAAAGGTAGCTCCAAAACCGCCTTTACCTAGACCTTTTACTAAGTGATAGCGACCGTGCAACAGCAGTTTAGAACCGCAAGCCTTACATAGTTTTGACTTGGGATGATTAACAGGTTTAGGACAGGATGGATTTAGGCAATAGCTCATTCAAAATACCTGTGAAGCTCTGTCTGACATATGTGGTTTCGAGAGTGTACACTCCTGAAACTAGCTGAATTTTAGCTATAAAATAATTAGTTAATTAGTTCTCAGCTATTTCTTCACCAGCATATCCTAAATTTTTGAAAATCAGTTGAGAAAGGGAATCTTCCAAATACAATTTGTTTAATAATGGTAGTAAAAAGGTTTGTGTCTTAATGAGTAGTTGGAACTTTCAATCTCCACGCCTATCAGATTTGGGAGATCGCCAGGTACAGTTAAATTCAATTCATCTCTCAAACAAACGTATTGCTTTACTAGTCACAGGTAGTATTGCAGCCATGAAAGCGCCTCTGATTGCCCGTACTCTTCGCCGTCATGGTGCGGATGTAGTAGCTTTTGTATCTAATGAAGCTTTGCGTTACACGACGATTGATGCGTTGGAGTGGAGTACTACTAATAAGGTCATAACTAAGTTAACTGCCAATGCGGAACATCTGAGCGATGACAATCCCTTTGCAGCTTATTTACTTGCTCCTGCAACCTATAACACTATTAATAAAATGCGTCAGGGTATAGCAGATGGAGTCATCACTTCTACTCTTGGCTCGGCTATTGGCAGAATGGAGCAAGATCGAACTCAAATTCTCATTGCCCCCACAATGCACGGTAGCTTACATAATTCAATATTAACTGAATCTCTACAACAGTTAAATGAGTTAGGTGTAACTATTATTGCGCCCAAAGTAGCCCATGGTAAAAACAATCTTCCTGACGAAAAGGCGATCGCGTGTGCTGTTTGCCGTGCAGTCAGTTCTTCTACTCTCAAGAATATCCCTATTTTAGTTACAGGAGGACCAACACCCGTACCGATTGATAATATACGTCGTTTAACCAATCGTTTCACGGGTAAATTGGGTGCTTCTATTGCCGAAGAACTATATTTACGAGGCGCAAAAGTCAAATTGATTCACGGACAAGGTAGCTATACTCCTCCAAGTTATCTTCCCCACAAAATAGTTACCACTTACGATGAATATCTAGAGGAAGTGATGAGGGAATTACAGAATCATTATCGTTACGGTATATTTTCGGCTGCGGTAGCTGATTATCAACCACAGCAAGTTTTTCCTGGCAAAATACCTAGTAATGGCGCACTATCCAAAATAGATTTAATTCCTACTCAAAAGATCATCGATTTAGTTAGAGCTAAATTTCCTAACTTAGGTGCGATCGCTTTTAAATATCAAGAGAATATTAGCCACGAAGAGTTAATTAAGATTGCTGAAGCTAAATTAAAGCAAGGATATCAAATGATAGTAGCTAATCGGGGCGAAGAACACTCTTCAATAGGCTCTCAAGTTGCTTATTTAGTAACCAAAGACAGCCAGCCTCAAAAAGTAATTGGCAAACCAAAAATTGCTCAGGCGATCGCCAATTACCTAGAAAATGCAGTGAACTACTAACTACGAGTCCTAATCATAACTAATTGTAAGAAAAATAAATTCAAGTTAAGCATGATTAAGTATTTTTGTAAAAATACTTAATTACCAAAAAAACAGTGAAAATACGGATGAGTAAAATTACAGTGATTAATAAAATATGCGAGTAGGTATTGATTCTCTTTGGAGAGTTTATACGTAAGAAAATTTTCGTACTGCGGTCTGTGTGAACTAGGAATATTTACGATTAAACTTTCTCTTTTTACTCTAGAAAAATACAATATTTTCCTTTGATGTCTATGCTAAGTCGCATTTATTAACTCTCAAGAATTTTATAATCAGTACAATTACCCCCAAGGTAAATCTTGCGATCGAGCAACTTAACTCATCAAAGTAAAATTTGCCAACCTAACTTCAATATTTTTCTAGTAGCTAGTTCTATACGAAAACGCAAATATTAAATTTTTCTTGTTGTCTATTCAATCAATAGTGACAGAGCTAGACTAATTATGAAACAAATTACTTATCAAGCTACACTCAAAGATCTCGCTCTTTTGGTTTCCACCGAAAACTACAGCAATCCAGAATTAGCTAAAGATTTACTGCGATCGGGGATCACCGATCCCATTATTTTTACTACCGATGGTGCAAAAAGCAGATTTGGGATGAAAAAACTAATTGTCAAAGACGGTATGAAAAGGCTAAATTTGGCAGCCTCTAATCCTGAAATTGGCAAATTGACAGCTCAAGTAGTGCTAATGGAAGATACTATGGCTGAGTTTCTACCTGCAAGCGAAAAAAAATCTACCATCGAGAAAACAGATAGCTATCTGTATCAAAATACTTATAGTTGGAAAAACGAAAAGAGAAATATCTCCGAACACTGCACGGCAAAAGAATTGGGCAAAAAGTACGGTATTAGATTGCAGTACTTAAACACTGTGATTCAAGGAAAAGTCAAATGTTCTAGAGGCTGGAGTCTAGTTCAAACTTAAGAACTTTCAAGACCTTAGATATCGATTAATTTAGTCTCATCTTGTTCTCAAAATTAAATATCAAAGAAACGGCGCGGGGGCAATTACTTTTAGTACATAATTTCTGTTCTAGAAGTGATACTATATCCCCGCGCCTCATTTGCTTTCCAGATAAATGAGGTACGATCGCGTTTTTTGTGCCAAGTAGTATTCGTAATCGACGTACTGTTTCCCCTTTCTGATTTTTTAGCAAGGAAAAACTCTCTTCATTAGTAATTTTTTTTGTTTTTTAGAAAAAACTTGTCAAATTTTTCCTGAGAAACGTTAACATAAGTTAACAACGTAAAAACAAAACCAGCAATAAATACTAGTTTTCCTAATAAAAATAGTCGCAACAACTAAGTTAAAAGTGCTTGATGCGAACAGTAGACTGTAGCAAAATCGAGCCAAAGTTGTTTCTTCAATATTATAAGTAGAAATAGATGGCGATTAGTTTTAGAGTCAAAATTATCCCACAGCACATTTAATCTTGGTATCGTGGCTAGGTAACAGTAGCTAAAATAAACATAAAGATTCTTAAACCTTCAGCTAAGGGAGGCTGTCAGAGTGAGTAAAGATAACAATAAGAAATGGCGTAATGCAGGATTATATGTTCTGCTGGCCATAGTGGTAGTAGCCTTGGGTACTGCCTTTTTGGACAAACAACCTCAAGCTCGTGAAACTTGGGCATACAGTAGATTAATTGACGAAGTTCAAAGCAACAAAATTGAAACTGTAAAAATTAGTGCCGATCGCACTAAAGCACAAGTTATCAATAGCGAAGGAACACCGATCCTCGTGAATCTACCCAACGATCCTCAATTAATTGACATTTTGAGCGACAACGGTGTAGATATTGCAGTATTACCTCAAAGTGATGAAGGATTTTGGTTTAGAGCCTTAAGTAGTCTCTTATTCCCGATTCTATTGCTAGTCGGATTATTCTTCTTACTTAGAAGAGCGCAAAGTGGTCCTGGATCTCAGGCAATGAACTTTGGTAAATCCAAAGCCAGAGTCCAAATGGAGCCTAAAACACAGGTAACTTTTGGTGATGTAGCTGGTATCGAACAGGCGAAGCTAGAGCTTACTGAAGTAGTCGACTTTTTGAAAAATGCTGATCGCTTTACCGCAATTGGCGCAAAAATTCCTAAGGGTGTCTTACTTGTAGGTCCTCCAGGAACAGGTAAAACTTTGTTAGCCAAAGCAGTAGCTGGCGAAGCTGGAGTGCCTTTCTTTAGTATTTCTGGTTCTGAGTTCGTCGAAATGTTCGTTGGTGTGGGTGCTTCCCGCGTCCGCGACCTGTTTGAACAGGCAAAAGCGAATGCCCCTTGTATCGTCTTTATCGATGAGATTGACGCAGTTGGTCGTCAGCGTGGTGCTGGTCTTGGTGGTGGTAACGATGAGCGCGAGCAAACTCTAAACCAACTCCTTACCGAAATGGATGGTTTTGAAGGCAATACGGGTATTATCCTAATTGCGGCAACTAACCGCCCTGATGTATTAGACTCGGCGTTGATGCGTCCTGGTCGTTTTGACCGTCAGGTAGTAGTAGATCGTCCTGACTATGCTGGTCGTCAAGAAATTCTCAATGTCCATGCTCGTGGCAAAACACTAGCAAAAGATGTTGACCTTAACAAAGTTGCTCGTCGTACTCCTGGTTTTACTGGTGCAGACTTAGCTAACTTACTCAACGAAGCTGCAATTCTCGCTGCTCGTCGTAGCTTAACTGAAATCTCGATGGACGAAGTTAATGATGCGATCGATCGCGTGATGGCTGGACCAGAGAAGAAAAACCGCGTGATGAGCGAAAAACGTAAAGAACTTGTGGCATATCATGAAGCCGGTCACGCTCTAGTTGGTGCTTTGATGCCCGACTACGACCCTGTACAAAAAATTAGTATTATTCCTCGCGGACGTGCTGGTGGTTTAACCTGGTTTACTCCTAGCGAAGACCGTATGGAGTCTGGATTATATTCTCGCTCTTATCTACAAAATCAAATGGCTGTAGCTTTGGGTGGTCGCTTGGCAGAAGAGATCATCTATGGTGAAGAAGAAGTTACAACTGGTGCTTCTAATGACTTGCAGCAAGTAACTAGAGTAGCTCGTCAAATGGTGACCCGTTTTGGAATGAGCGATCGTTTAGGGCCTGTAGCTTTGGGTCGTTCCAATGGCAACGTATTTATGGGTCGTGATATTGCTTCAGATCGCGATTTCTCTAACGAAACTGCAGCAGCGATCGATGAAGAAGTTCGTAACTACGTAGACCAAGCCTATAGTCGCGCTAAAAAAGTCTTGATCGAAAATCGTCACATTCTCGATCGCTTGGCAGAAATGCTAATCGAAAAAGAAACTGTAGAAGCAGACGAACTACAAAAAGTTTTGGGTGAAAATGATGTCAAAATGGCATCTCTAGCTTAGTTCTGAAACTATCTTTAGTTAGGTTAGAAAATAATTAGATGGGCAGTACCTAAACTCTAGGTACTGCTTTTTATTTGAGCTTCTTTCCTTGTCTTTAATTAAGATCGGTCAAATTAGAATTTTTTACCTTGAGCACAATTTTATCTTTAAGTTTTTCTAATTCTTGTTTCAAAACACTTTTTGCTATTTTTACATCGCCCACACTTGGAGTTACTTGGCTCAGATTTGCCCATTGATTGAGCATTTTGCAATAATGAGGTTTAATTCTAGAACTTAGGGTGTACTGACACTGTTGTGGTTGATCTAAAGAATATAGCAAAATACGATATTTAGCTTTTTCTGCGAGGGCACGACTAATTTGTTGCCCTTTGTTGGATTTGAGATCTAAATAGCAAGGAAGCCATTTTGGGTCGTGTTCGCGATTGTATAGTAAAGTAATCCAAAGTAGTGTGGGGTGTGGATGGTTAAGATATAAGAATTGATTGTAACGTTTACTAGATCTTCTATCTTCTATACCTTGACTGTCTAGCATTACCGAAAGGACGGGTATTTCTCCTGAATAAGTATCTATCAATTGAGGAAAAACAATTTTACGCAGGGGTTTATCTGCTGGCCAAGAAGTTTGCAAGCAGATTTCTGTAGTTGAAATTTTGGCATTTATAGTTTGGTCTTCAAGATTTACACTATTGCGCGTTTGATCGTCAAAAGCCTGAGAAGAACGATTAGAATCAGGAAGAGAAACACGATCTTGATTTTGAGGTTGAACAGTCGGCTCCAATGATTCTAAAGCTTCAAAAATTTCTCTGGCACTTTGAGGTCGGTCATCTCTTTCCTTTGCCAGACAGCGAAACACTAATTCTTGTAATTCTAAAGGGAGATTAAGGCGATCGCTGAAGGGTTCTGGCTTAAAGTTATGGTGTGCCTGATACCAACCACCAAACGAAGAGTTTTGGGGTAATAATGGCATATCCATCGTCAACATTTCATACATCATCACTCCCAAACTATAGATGTCCGAGCGATTATCTAGTTCTTTTCCTTCCATTTGTTCGGGAGAGCAATATGCTAATGTTCCCATGAAAGATTGAGTTTGATGAGAACTGGCTTGAATCAGTTTGGCAATTCCAAAATCTAATATTTTAGCTACCTCTCCCAAAGTAGGGTCTTGAATTACAATTATATTGCTTGGTTTAATATCGCGGTGAATAATATGGGATAGTTCTCCATTAAAAAAAATGCCTTGATGAGCAGATTCTAAACCCAAACAAACATGACGAGTCAGAGTCAAAAATCTTTGTAAAGACAGAGGCTGATAGCAAATTAAGTCGTTGATACTTTTTCCTGACAAAAACTCCATAACGTAGAAAGGAGCATTATGTTCGTCAACACCATAGTCTTTAACTCTGACAACATGAATACTTTTTTCTCCTAAAAGAGCTGAGATTGTGGCTTCTCGCTCAAAACGCTCGCGCATATTATCGTTGAGCAAAGCTTGAGCCAAAAATTTTACCGCCACTATTACACCACCTAAGACGGTGTCTTTAGCTCGATAAACCCTGCCCATAGCACCTTCACCAACTAAATCACATAGTTCGTAACGATTAGCTAGTAAACGACCACTGTTAGTATCTTGGTTCATAATTTGGTAACTGACTTGAGGTTGGACTCGCGCTACCCAAAGCGCCTTTCAACGACGCAGGGTCGCTCATCAAAATCAATCTCGGCTCATTCGATTCAATAGATTTAGTTAACGTTTTAAAGTAGCTTCTATAGTATTTTTGATACTATGACCATCTAAAATGCTGCTAGTAAAATAATAGGTATTGGAATCTAGGCAGAAATAGGTGTCTAATCCTTTCCCTTTCTGTTGGGTGCTAGCTCCAATAAACCAGTAGTACTGGATAATAGATTGGAATCCTAATCTGCCCTCACCTTCAATATTCCCGAAAAGGCTGTGTTGAGAAACATAAGTATAATATTTTTCTTCGTAATTTAAGCTACCTCGACTTTGATAGATGATTTGAGTTTGTGTTTCATCTTGACAAGTTAAGTGAGCGGTTAGTTTGAACCAATTTTCCCTTTTCCAAGCAATATTAATGTTGCCTTCTAAAGCAATAGGTTCTGCATTTGGTTTGAGCCAATGACCTTTAATGCTCCAATAGCTTGATTCTAATAAGAAACTATGAGCCATAATTTAATCCTCATAATTCTGAGATTGTTTAAAAATATAGTGTTTTAAACATTTTTATTCTGCCAAGTGTATTTCTCCCAATAGTGTTGGTTTGCTTGCTCCTGTAACCTGGGGTAAATTACCTGCAATAGCTTTGACTCGCCAATAAGCTAAGATCCCAAAGGCGATCGCCTCTTTAAAATTTCCATCCATTCCGATCTCGTCTGTTGTACCAATCTGTGCCGATGTTAACTCAGCTTGTAAGCGTTGTCTCAGATAAGAATTTTTACTACCGCCCCCACAAAGCAAAATTTCATCAGGTATTTGGGGTAAAAAACGTCGATAACTATCAATAATAGATGCTACTGTTAATTCGGTAAGAGTTGCCAGGCGATCGCTGTTATTTAAATCGGCTTGCTCCATATCTTGCCAACAGCGATCTAAATATTCGCGACTAAATAATTCTCTACCTGTGGATTTTGGTGGAGGAAGACGAAAAAAATCTTGCTTGAGCCATTTTGCTACCAACTGGCGATTGATTGTACCTTTACTAGCCCATTGACCATCTAGATCGTAGGTTTGTTTACCATTGCTGAGACGACTAACAGCCATGTCGATTAGAGCATTTCCTGGCCCTGTGTCCCAACCACATATTTGCTGTTGACCGTTCGGAGTTTGATGGGGAGGCAAATAAGCCACGTTACCGATACCACCAAGATTTTGAATCGCTCTAGTTTTAGTGGGATGAGCCAATAAACAAGCATCTATTTTCGGTACTAAGGGTGCGCCTTCTCCCCCAAGAGCAATATCAGCAGCCCGAAAATTGCTTACAGTATTGATGCCTGTAGTGCGAGCAATTAGTTCTCCTCTACCTAGCTGGAGACTGTAGCCGAGTGCATTAGTAGTAGGTGGTCGATGAAACACGGTTTGACCATGAGAACCAATTAGATCTATGGTTAAATTGGCAGGAATAATTTTTTGAGCAGCCTGAGCAAACTGCACAGCAATTTCATCATCCAAAATGGTTAACTCTGATATTGAGAGTGATTTACCAGCGCACGCTTCTAAAATCTGGTTTCTTAGTTTTTTTGGATAAGCAAAAGTACGTCCTGACAGAAGTTTTACTTGGAGATCGTTTTCTGTACCATTGACGTCAATCAAAGCAGCATCAATACCATCTACTGATGTGCCACTCATCAAACCGATAATTTTCATGGTTATGAATAGAAATGTAATTCTCTATATTAACCAGCTTGTCAAAATACCCCAATCTAGATGAAGCAGATTGAGGTATTCAAAACTAATTCAATTTTAAAGAAGGTAGCTATTAAATGTTTTTCGATCAAACAAGATATTTGGCGATCGCCGTTTCTAAAGTAGCGATCAATCCATCAAGATCTAAATCGGTAGCTGCCAAGCACTCAGAAGGAGTCGATTTGGGCTGGAAATTGATTAGTTTAACTTGCCCTTCGCCGACTGCTACTATGACTACTTCTGTTTCGGGGTCATAATTATCGACAATACCCAAGATTTCTTGTATTTGTCCTCTGGTATTTTTGTTGAGCTTTTCTAAGTTTTCGATCGAGCAGGCTACAAAATGAGGTGTCGGCTTAAGATCAATTCCCAAGACATCATTACTTTCTCCCCATTCTTGTTTTAAACCCCAAGCTAAAGCAGCAAGCTGGAGTTCGTATTCATTTACAAACAGATCCAGTTGCGATCGCCATTTTTGTTTTGCTATTTCTGGTCGATTGTCGCCTAAATCAAACATAGTTTAAATACTAGATACCATATTTTGCTAATTTACAGTCACTATTGAACCCCATCATATAATTTCTTTGGGGTAATCAATACTGTATTGTTGTTTATGGTCTTCTGAGTACAAACCAAATTCAATCCTTTTTAACCTTGACTAAAGTCAACAATGATCATTCAACTTCGCATTCCATGCTAGCAAAGCTAATGGCATTTAAACCAAAGGCCAACATCAAGGGCATAGGTGACATCCAAAAGCAGCTAAAAACTAGAGCAACAAAGCTAATTACTGCAGTGACAATTAGTAATCTTTGTTCGCTTTGACTAAGACCTTTTTCGCTTTTTATTAGTCTTAAAACTTTTTGGGGAATAGGTTCTGGCATTACGCAGTTGGGAGGAAATGCCCAATAATGGTTATAACGTTCGCGTACTAGATCTGTCCAGCCATTATGATCGCACCATTCTTGAATCCATTCGTCGTGAAAGTGTTGCATAAAATTTTTTGATGAAAACTTGAGCTATTAAAATCGCAAATAAATTAAAAAATTAAATGTCTGCCGATTATTTACTGTCTTAACAGACTAGCAAAACTACTATTTTTTGGGAATAGTTGTCGCTCAATCCTTAACAAACCTTAAATGACATTACTTAACAAACATAGGTCACTAAGCATAATTGCTTACTTTATTTTAAAAACTACTCAATACCTTTATTATTCAATCGAGAAAACTATCAAAATACGACAGATTAATGGAATCAATAATTTTATTTTTTCTAAAGAAATGATGTTTAATTAGTAAACTTACTTGGAGTACATACAAAATTCAATTTAATGTCCCAAGGATCTACTGGTAATTCTCCGACATAAGCAAAATCGAAAACAATACCAATAGTGGATATGTTAGAGACTTGAAGAGGATTTAGTAAGCGATCATAAAACCCCCCCCCATAACCCAGGCGGTACTTTCGACGATCGCAAGCGACGGTGGGGACAAGAATTAAGTCTGCTGCAGTACAAGTAATGCTCGGAGTAGTTTCTAAAGGTGTTTGAATACCATATTTATCTTTGACTAAAGCCTCTCCAGGTTGCCACAAATGCCATACTAAAGATCTACCAACACAGCGAGGAAAAGCCCAGTTTTTATTAAGAGAAAATAAAGAACTTAAGTCTACTTCCTGACGAAAACTAAAGTAGGCAAAAACTGTTGTTGCTTCCTTAAATAAAGCTAAAGACTGTAGACGCTCGCAAATTAAATGGCTTTGACTTTGCCATTGGGCTGGTGAAAGTTCTTGTCTCTGTTTTAAGAGTTTTTTTCTTAATACAACTTTATTTGAGGAAGCCATAATTGTTTATTGATTAAAAAGTTTCCAGGCTTGAATAAATCTTCCCTGCATTACTGCTGCTGCACCACTTAAAGTTGCTACTTCGGGAATATTAGGATTGATCTCATTAGCAGTCTTTAAAGCAACTTCGGCTGGTTTGGATTGCCAGTCATAAAGATGTACAAAAGCTAAATAAGCATAACCAAAAGGATTTTGAGGATCTAAATCAGTAATCTGACGGAAAGAGGCGATCGCGCTATCGACATCTTGCTGTAGTACTTGAGATAAGGCGATCGCATATAACCAGTCTATTTTTTGCTGTTGACTAAGTTGATTATTTTCCAGACGATAAGACAAAGCTAACTCTGCCTGCTTGAGATAATCCTGTTGAGCATCATACTGATTGATACGGGCAGTTTGAGCAAAAATCGGTTCTAACCCCTCGATACTTTCTGCCATTTTGGGTGCAGTATTATGTAACTGACTAACTAAATCTAATTCTGGTGCGGGAGTAGCGACTGCTTGTGAATCGATGGTAATAGCTACAGGCGCATAATCTATTGCTTGGGTTTCTTCTGTATCTCGATTTAGATAAGTCGCCTCTAGAGTATACTTTCCTGGCTGTATATTTGCAGGAGCTAGCATAGCGGATCTTTCTGTAACCTGCAAAATAGAATCATCTTCAGTATGGGGAATTATTGCACCCATACCAATGGCATGATCGTGTATCCAAAAGGCATCAGGATTTGTTTGGTGTCTCCAGGTTAATAAAACAATACCAGATTGTAAGTAGGCGTGATCGCCTGTGAATTGATAGGTGATGGGAATCGGTACGCCAGGAGGTGAGGTGGCTGGAAGTTTAGGAGATAAAGAGACAGAGAGACGGGGAGATGTTATGCCCTTGTGGTATTGAGTGACTTCTACTAAGGGGCGATCGCGATGGTAAAGTTTGAGTTGGCTATTGTCGGGTAGTTGCCAGCTTTTATGTAGTTTGAAGTTTTCTCCTTGTTCGATCAAGGCTACCATTGCAGGTTGAGATTCGGGAATCGATCCTTGATCGCCTGTTTTAGTGATAAACCAATCTAAGGAACGGAAATCTTGCAAGATTTCTGACTCTCTAACGCCTACTTGACGACCATAAATTTGAGCATTATTTTGTTTGCCGTAGAAAGAAAAATTATGCTGATTTATTTGAGGTGTTGAGGGCAATACTCCCAAAGTTGTTCGTAAATAAGGAGATATTTGGTTTATTTCGGCAATTACTTGGGTATGGGGATAAGGTTTGCCTGTATAGGGGTAGCGTTGAGTGCGGGGATTAAATCTGCTGGCAATATTATTGGCGCCGAGGGGAAAGATATTTAACAGCATCAAGATAATTCCCAGACTGGCAGTTATCCAGAGAATATATTTGCGCCAGCGATTGCGCCATGATAATAAACCTACTGCTAAAACTAAAGATGATACGGGTAACAGGGGCAAGATATAACGAGCATCTTTGTTAATATTGAGAGAAGAGAGAAGATACCCGCCAACTAAGAAAACTAACAACCAGAACCAGGTTTGTTTGGCAGCATAAATTGAATTGCTGCTACTGCTTTGTTGATAGATATATTTACGACATAAGTAAATCAAAAATCCTGTTAAGGGAATTAATAACAAATGCCAGGAAAGTAAGTAAGGTAAAATTTTAAGGTAGTAAGTCCAAGCATTAAGAGTAGTTAAAGCGGGATCTCCTTCAGCGATCGCCGAGTCTACCGTTGCTCGTTTGCCAGAAGTTAGAATTAACAGCCAGTTGGTACGATACCAAGGAAAAGCGATCGCTATGCCAACTAACAAGGATATAACTAATTGAACTAAACGCAACCATTGACGCTGACGCAACCAACTAATTCCTACCCAAGCTAGAGGAAAGAATAAAAAGAATAAAGCAGTTTGCTTCATTAAAATAGCTAAACCGAAGGATACACCCCACAAAATGCCTAAAATCCAGCTATTAAAGTTTTGATTTTTACAAAAAAAATAAATCGTCAGTAACCAGTAGCTAAATACAACCGCTGTGGTAAGAGGATAGTCGAGAATAAATTCGAGGCGATGATAATATAACCCAGGCAATAATTGACATAACCCTGCTGCCCATAAGCCCGTAGTTATATCAAATAAAATTACTCCTAAGCCATAAACAGAAACCAACAACACTGCACTGTAAAACAACATAATTAAAGTCGCCGAATCTTCCGTCGTGCCAAAAACCATTAATGGCGCAGTCAAAATATAGTTAAGAGGCGGAATCTTATTCGATAGCAACCAAAAGCTACGCCACCATTGGCTACTGAACCACTGAGGAGTTTGTAATGCTTCCCAATAATTCAAAACTCCATTAAGATAATCAGCCTGATCCCAGGCTGGCACAGAATTATCTAGGGCATACCACAGGCGATCGCAAATTGCTCCTGCCAACCAGATCAAACCAATAATTAACAATCCTTTGCGCCAATTAAGCTGTTTCTTTTCTCCCACCAGATTTAATCATTTTGAGATAACTGCTTGCTCATTTTGACATGGGCAATCCCAGCTTCGCTAAACTCTTCTCCTTCAATGACAAACCCTAAATCCTGATATAGCTGGGCGATGTATGTCTGAGCATGAACTATTGCCATTATTTTATTTTGCCCTGCAATAATTTTAAGGGCAGTTAACATTAACTGTTTTCCCACTCCTTGCTTTCTCGCTTTTGGCAATACCGCTAATCTTTCTATTTTGGCAGTATGACGATCAATTTCTCTAATTCTAGCTGTGCCTACCGCTTCATTATTCATATAAGCTAATAGCTGTGTCGCGCGATCGTCTAAACCATCAAATTCTAATTTCGCTGCTACTCCTTGTTCTTTCTGAAATACCCGAATTCTGATTTGTTTAATTGCAACTATTTCATCGTGGTAGTTAACAATTTTGATGTTTAAAGTATTTACCATATATCAGATATTAAGTTTTTATTAAAAACAACTATATAATTTTTATTAATATTTACATTTAGTTTATTTATCTTGAATTATGGCAATAAAGTATTTTTACAAAGCTTCATATACTATACTTTTACTAACAGTAAAATTTATTAAAAAAACTTCACAATGGTAGCTCAATTTCCCTGGCTTACCGCGATTATCCTCTTACCCTTGCTAGCTGCTCTAGCAATTCCCCTCCTTCCTGACAAAGAAGGCAAAATTGTTCGTTGGTATGCTCTTGTTGTCGGCGTTGCCGACTTTCTCTTGATGGGATTCGCGTTTTGGAATAATTACGATCCCACAAATGGACAGTTTCAGTTAGTTGAAACTTATAATTGGATTCCCAACTTAGGAATTAGCTGGACAGTTTCAGTAGACGGTATTTCTGCTCCTTTAGTATTGTTGGCAGGATTCGTTACTACTTTGGCAATGTTGTCGGCTTGGCAGGTAGATCGCAAACCGCGTTTATTTTACTTTTTAATGCTGGTGCTATATTCCGCCCAAATTGGTGTGTTTGTAGCTCAAGATTTATTATTATTCTTTATCATGTGGGAACTAGAATTAGTTCCTGTATATCTGCTAGTTTCGATCTGGGGTGGCTCCAAACGTCGTTATGCAGCCACCAAATTTTTACTTTATACCGCAGCAGCCTCTATCTTTATTTTGGTAGCGGGATTAGGTATGGCATTTTACGGCGACAACTTTACCTTTGATATTGCTGCTTTGGCATTAAAAGATTATCCTTTGGCTTTAGAAATTCCTCTTTATGCAGGATTACTAATTGCCTTTGGTGTAAAGTTAGCTATTTTTCCGCTTCATACTTGGTTGCCAGATGCTCATGGCGAAGCCTCTGCTCCCGTATCGATGATTTTGGCAGGCGTACTCTTAAAGATGGGTGGTTATGGTTTAATTCGCTTCAATATGGAGTTATTGACTGATGCTCATATTTACTTTGCTCCTGTATTAGCCACTCTTGGAGTAATCAATATTGTTTACGGTGGCTTTAGCTCATTTGGTCAAACCAACATGAAGCGTCGTTTGGCATATTCTTCTGTATCTCACATGGGGTTTGTCTTACTCGGCATCGCTTCCTTTACCGATATCGGTACTAGTGGCGCAGTATTGCAAATGTTATCCCACGGTTTAATTGCTTCACTGCTATTCTTCTTAACTGGAGTAACTTACGATCGCACCCACACTCTGTTCATGGATCGGATGGATGGTATTGCGGTAATTATGCCCAAGGTATTCGCTTTGTTTACCGCAGGGGCAATGGCTTCTTTGGCTTTACCTGGAATGAGTGGTTTTGCCAGCGAAATAGCAGTATTTATTGGTATTACTAGTAACGATGTTTACAGCCCGAGTTTTTCCACCATGCTAGTTTTCTTAGCTGCGGTAGGAATTATCATGACTCCAATCTATCTCCTATCGATGCTGCGACTAGTATTCTTTACCTCCAATGAAGCACTAGCTTGCGATATTGATCGCGCCAAAATGAAAAAACCCACTAATGAAGTTGCAGTATGTTTTGGTAATAACTGTGTGCTTCCTGGGGAAGCTCCTTTTGAAGATGCTAAACCCAGAGAGATATTTATCGCAGTCTGTTTCTTATTTATGATTGTGGGTATTGGTGTTTATCCCAAACTAGCAACTCAGATGTACGACGTGAAAACTGTTGCTCTCAATTCTCAAATACGTAATGCTCAAACAATTGTTGCCGTGCAGCAGCACCCTGCTATTGCTCAAGTGGCTACAATTGAAACTCAATAATTAGAGAAATAATCTTTCTACAAAAAAGAGTGCGATCAACTCAAATCTAATTTGGCGATCGCACTCTTTTTCATTGGTGTTTTCTAATAAAAAAGCTTACTAAGCTGTTAATAATTTAAACTGTATATTATTAACAGCCTACAATGTCATGCGATCGCGAATATTATCTAAATCGGGATCTTGTTGAGCGAGTGAGCGATATTTATCACTATCTAACTGTATTGCTTGTTCTAAATAGGCAATAGATTGCTCGACATCTCCTTGCAATGCTTGTAAGCAAGCCCAGTTATAGCAAGAACTCGCAATATCTTTACCAGGAATAGAAATGGGCTGATTTTCTTCAGTTATTACACTGTCTCTTTTATATTCCTCTAAAACTTTACCAAAATTAGATTCGGCTAGTTCCAAACACTGCAATAATTCTTGAAATGCTTGAATAGTGTTAAACGATTGATAATAATTTGGTTTAATCTCGATCGCTTTTTCATAACAGACAAGAGCATCTCTGCGTTTGCCCAAGTTAGCCAGAATTTTTCCCCTATTTAACCATCCTTGGCGATCGCTATTAGAAATCTCCATCTGATATTTTAACTCTTCAAATTAAACTATCTAAATCTTATCTAAATCTTGACGCTTAAATCCTGCTAACGAATAGAATATTGTAGCGCTCAATATCAAGAATTTTAATCGATAAGTAAGTTTGATAATTAATCGTTAATAATTGATAATCGAACGATGGTAATTGAGGAAAAAACTTGAGGAAACTATTACGAATAGCTGATGCGATCGATCTGCTTAACGAGTGGATTGGTCGTCTTACCTACTGGCTAGTACTACTAATGGTTGCAGTAGGAGTGTGGAATGTTATTGGTAGATATATTGGGCGTATTGTCGGCATAAATCTTACTTCCAATGCCCTGATCGAAATACAGTGGTATCTATTCGATGTGGTGTTCCTATTTGGTGCAGCCTATGCCCTCAAATATAACGAACACGTGCGAGTAGATATATTCTATAAAGGTTGGAGTCGTCGTCGCCAAGCTCTAGCCAACTTTTTAGGTAATATTTTATTTTTGATTCCCTTTAGCTCGTTAATAATTTTTTATTCTTGGAGTACAGTAATTAATTCTTGGAAAATACGAGAAATATCCCCCGATCCTGGCGGTTTACCACGCTATCCAATTAAATTTGCCATTATATTAGCTTTTATCTTATTAATTCTTCAAGGTACATCAGAAGCAATTAAAAACTGGAATATATACCAAAATACTAATAGCCAGGGGAATAACTGACATGAGTTATGACTGGTTAGGACTGGCAATGTTTGCAGGAGCATTAGTCTTATTATCCGTTGGTTTCCCTGTAGCTTTTTCCTTAGGAGGAGTAGCGATTTTATTCGCTGCCATTGGCGCAGCAGTCGGAGAATTTAGCTTTAGTTTTTTCAATGCCATGCCCAGCCGTATTTTTGGTGGCATCATGGCTAATTATACCCTGTTGGCAATTCCCTACTTTATATTTTTAGGATCGATGCTAGAAAAAACAGGCATTGCTGAAAAGCTGCTCGAAACTATGGGTATTCTGTTTGGGAGAGTTAGGGGTGGTTTGGCTTTAGCTGTCGTAATTGTCGGGGCATTACTCGCCGCATCCACAGGAGTAGTAGCTGCGACAGTAGTGGCAATGGGTTTAATTTCTCTACCAATTATGCTGCGCTATGGCTACAGTAAAGAATTAGCTGCAGGAGTAATTGTGGCATCGGGAACACTTGGACAAATCATTCCTCCTAGCGTGGTACTGGTTGTGTTAGGAGATCAGTTAGGTATTCCCGTCGGCGATTTATTTATTGGCTCATTAATTCCTGGATTGATGATGGCGACAGCTTTTGCCCTCTATGTGCTTATCGTGGCATATCTTAATCCAGAAATTGCTCCTGCATTACCTGCTAGGGTCAGAATTAGTGGTAAAAAGCTACTGGTGAGAGTCATCACGGTAATGTTGCCACCTTTACTATTAATTATGGTGGTGTTGGGTAGTATTTTCTTTGGTATTGCTACCCCTACTGAAGCAGGTGCATTAGGCTCAATGGGAGCAATTATTTTAGCTGCAATAAATCGACAGTTGAGCTGGGCGGCATTGCGGGAAGTGTGTGATGCCACAATGCGAATTACTACGATGGTAATGTTTATCTTACTCGGCTCGACTGCCTTTAGTTTAGTGTTTAGGGGTTTGGGAGGAGACAGATTTATGGAAAGTCTCCTGATTGATATTCCTGGGGGAACAATTGGTTTTTTGCTAGTTAATATGCTAGTAATCTTTTTCTTGGGCTTCTTTATTGATTTCTTTGAAATTGCTTTTATCGTTATACCCATCTTTGCACCCGTAGCTCAACAGTTAGGTATAGATTTAGTATGGTACGGCGTGATTATTGGAGCTAATTTGCAAACCTCTTTCCTAACTCCGCCTTTTGGCTTTGCTCTTTTTTATTTGCGGGGAGTTGCACCACCAGAATTAAAAACAGAAAATATTTATCGCGGAGCAATCCCCTTTATTCTGCTACAGCTTTTTGTTTTAGCTTTAATTATTATTTTTCCCCAAATAGTGAATTTCTTACCTTCTTTGAGTGCATCATCAGGAACGATTTGATTTGATGTTTTTGGATTAAAACATTAACTAGTTCATCTCTCTCTTTTTAAGATTGAAACGGCTAGCGGTGGCAACATTACGATTGACTCTCAGTTCGTGATTGCTTTTCCCAACCAAAAATCAGGCAACGGTAGTGATATCATTGCCAATGCTAATCAAGGAAGAGGAGGCAATATTAGTATTACTGCAGAATCTTTATTTGGTATTCAATTAAGCTCGATCAATTGCGGTAGCGCCCATGCAAAATAAGCGTTATTTTGATGATAATTACTCGATTAAATCATTAAATTGCTTTTTTTGAATAGTTTGTGTTATTGTAATTAAGTCGTCGCGGGATAGAGCAGTCTGGTAGCTCGTCGGGCTCATAACCCGAAGGTCGGTGGTTCAAATCCGCCTCCCGCCATTTTAAAAGTTTATAGTTACGATCTTAAACTTCGTAAGTTTAAGATTATATAATTTTGTATCTAACTTATCATTACCCAATGAATTTAGTAGCAATAGATACTTATGTTGGTCTCAATAAGAAGTAACTTAAGTAATTATATTTGTCATTAGTTTTTAGTGACTAACTGGGAATAAATTAGAGCGATCGCAACTGTTGCGTTTTCTCTTAAGTATCCCGATAGACCTAATTCGCGAGGCAAATTAATCTACAGCTAGTAAAAGGTCTGATTTATCCATGGTAGCGATGGGTGTTTTTCCAGCTATCTACTCAACTCTGTCTCCTCAAGCCCTGATAGAGGGAGTAATCTCCAAATACGAACTTAGTACAATCAAACAATGTGTGTTTTGGAATCGAGGCTTAAGCGACATCTATTTGATTGAAGCCGAGACACAATCTTATATCCTCAAAGTATCTCATCATCATTGGCGTTCCAAATCTGAGATTCAGTTTGAGCTAGAATTTCTGGATTTTTTACACCAGCAACAGATTCCTGTAGCTAACCCCCTCAAAACCAAAGATGGTAAGCTTTTAGTAACAATTCGAGCTGTAGAAGGAGATCGCTATGCTGCGCTGTTTCCTTTCGCACCAGGAGAAGTACCCCAAGGCGATCTTGATACTACTCAAAGCGAGATCATGGGCAATATCCTCGCCAAAATCCATCAAGTTTCCTTGGAATTTAAGAATACGATTCCTCGTCAACCCCTTAACGTTAAACATTTACTAGACGAATCTTTAGAGACAATAAGTCCCTATCTGCACTGTGAAAGTAGCGATCTGGCTTATTTGGAAAATGCGATCGCCGAAATTAAGCAGCAGGTAATTTGTTTGGAAAAAACTTCACCTTTATGGAGTGTATGTTGGGGAGATCCTCACAGCGGTAACATCCACTTTACTGCAGATAATCAAATTACTCTTTTCGATTTCGATCAATGTGGTTATGGCTGGCGTATTTTTGATATTGCCAAATTTCTCCAAGTTTCAATGTCTGCGGGAATTAACCGAAAAGTCCGAGATGCCTTTTTAACTGGCTATCAAAAAGTACAGCAACTTACCGATTGCGAAATATCATCTCTTCAAGCTACAACACAAATGGCTCATATCTGGGCCTGGGCAATTAGTATCGATGCCACGAAAATCCACAATTGGTCAAAATTAGACAATTTCTATATTAAAAAACACCTCAATCAGTTAAAAAGGTTGAGCAGTAAAGATTGGCAATTATTCTAAACAGTTGTTCAAAGTGTCTGATCAACATTAACTTTAGAAATTCCAATCCAGCGATTGTATTCCCTAAAGTCTTTTTGCTACAACTTTCGATAGAGATCGTCAAGACTTTCGTTACATAACTTGACAAAACTAGTTACATTAGTTAGTATAGTTACATGGATGAAGAAACACATTATTTTTTTCTCGTTTCCATCCAGTCTTAGAA